>OLPB01000047.1_pt1 | contig 81366 bp, 80 predicted proteins | sample 1672001 | NCBI WGS metagenome assembly OLPB01 (sample SAMEA3136635, study PRJEB25190) | human gut metagenome | biome: human gut; feature: human-associated habitat; material: faeces | place: Austria | collected 2013 | reverse complement strand
CATGAAGTCCATTTCCTGATGGATATGGGAACATATCCAGACAATAATATTTCTCTCTTTTGCTTCCGTCATCGTTCGTTGTCACATTGACCGGGTTCTTTTCCCAGTTTTCGCGCCATTTTTTCTCGATTGCCTTATGATTATAAGGGATCTTTGACATCTTTCCATTCCTCCTGTTTTCTAAATAACTTTTTATGTTTGATTTCCACCTTCAGAGCCTGCCGGAGGCTTTTTGTATAATAGAAACTGAAATTCTTATTATATAAAAATATAAGCCTCCTCATCTCTAAGAGACGAAAAGGCTTGATTTCCGTGGTACCACTCTTCTTCACCCGGATATACCGGATGCACTCATTCACTTCTGTAACGGGAAGACCCGCTATTATCTACTCCTGTTCAATAATAGAACTCCGAGGCGAGTTGGGAGATTACGCTTGCTGTCTCACACCAACCGACAGCTCTCTGAAAAACGATGATCTCTTAATATTCCTCTTCAACGTTTCTGCGTTATTCCCATCTATTATATGAAGAATGTTAAAATAAGTCAACCCCTATCTTAAGATTGCACCACTCCAAAACGATATTTTTTATTCTACATCTTTCAGCGCATCCAGATCTTCTTCTCCGGTACGGACTTTAATGACTTTCTGTACGTTGTAAACAAAGATCTTGCCATCTCCGACACGTCCTGTATATAATGTTTTCTTTACGGTTTCTACTACTTTTTCAACCGGAATACTTCCTATTATTACTTCAACTTTTACTTTCGGAAGCACTGTTACATCCATTTCTACACCACGATATTTTTCTCCGGCGCCTTTCTGGATACCACATCCCATAACCTGTGTTACAGTCATTCCGGTTACACCAAGTGTATTTAATGCATTTTTCAGTTTTTCATAACGGGAAAGTTTTGCAATAATTACAACTTTATGAATACCTGTCTCTGCATCTACAGGCGCAGTTACCTTCACTGCCGCTGCACGCTGCACTTCTGATGCCGCATCATAATCGCTCTCACCAAGTTCTGTATTTTCATTTACATTTATACCTCCACCTGTAACATCCATTAAACTGAATCCTGCATAAGCAGAAGAAAGTCCATGTTCCGTTGCATCCAGACCGATAATTTCCTCTTCTTCCGAAACCCGAAGTCCCAATGTTCTATCGATCACTTTAAACACGATCGTCATTGTTGTTCTTTATCCCTGTAATGATTATCAGAAAGCAAAGGCGCTTCGAGAATAATCTCGAAGCGCCTTTGCTTTCATGCGGTTTAGTTTAGTGTACGTTTTTTCAGTTGTCAAGTCGTATGTACAATTTTCAGAATTTTATATAAAAATCTAAAAAATAGTTGTTCCTTTTCGTCATTTCGTGTATAATAAGCTCAAGTACTCATACTGATATTATTCAGTAAATCTGATACATAAAGGAGAGTTTGCCATGGTAAATTTATTAACAGGCCCAAAAGGCAGCGGAAAAACACAAACAATGATTGAGCAGGCTAATGCGCAGGCTAAGAGATGCAACGGAAATGTTGTTTTTATCAAAAAAACACATCGCGACACAGCAAGTGTAGCATTTGATATCCGTACAATCTGTATGGATGATTTTCCAACAATTACTAACACAGATGAATATATCGGATTCTTATATGGTATGTACAGTTCTAACCATGATATCGAGTGTATCTTTATCGATGGTATTTTAAAACATGCTGACATTTCTCTGGAAAATATTCCGGAATTTATCGAACGACTGAAAAAACTCTCTAGCGAATGCAACATTGACTTTTATGTAAGCATCAGTGCTGCCAAAGACGATTTATCCGCAGTTAATACTGACGGTTGCACATTTTTAAATTAATGATCTGATCAGGACAACAGCAGGCGGCTTTTTGTATTCAGAAGCTGCCTGTTTTTATATGATAGGAAATTGCATTCCCCATCATGTAAAAAGCCTCCGGCAGGATGCACATTATAACGCTTATTTAAAAGAATGAAAAAGAGGAACAAACAATGGACAAGAACGAAAGACAAAGACTGAGGCGCCGCCGACGGAAGCTTAGAAGAATCTATCTTCACGTCAGACGCGCTGTTGTAATTCTGATTCTGCTTCTGATCTGCTTTGGAATCTTTTCCGGAATCAAAGCAATTGTACATGCAATTACCGGCTCCAGTCCGAAGACGGAACAGACAGCTCAAAAAAAGAAAAAGAAGGCACCTTCAATTGACACTTCCGGTGTAACCGTGAATGAATTTACGATCAAAGGAAAGAGTAATCCTTCCACAACTTCCCTGACTATAAGTTCCATGGGAGATTGTACACTTGGTACAGATGAACATTTTGATTCTTCGACCAGCCTGCCGGCTTACTATAATCAATACGGCGCTGATTATTTCTTCAAAAATGTAAAATCCATTCTGGAAAAGGATGATCTTTCTATTGTGAATTTTGAAGGAACACTGACTACAGAGACAACGAGAGAAAATAAAAGTTACGCCTTCAAGGCGCCACCGGAATATGCACAGATTCTGTCAAACAGTTCGGTAGAAGCTGCCAATACAGCGAACAATCACAGCTCTGATTATGGCGAACAGAGTTATACCGATACAATCAAAAACCTGACCGATGCCGGTATCGCTCCATTCGGATACGATACCGTTGATATCATTAAAATCGGCAAGATCAAAGTCGGACTTACCGGTATTTATGAACTGAATGATCATCTGGATCGCGAAGAACAGGTAAAACAGAATATCCAGGCTTTAAAAGAGCACGGCGCAAATCTGATCATTGTAAATTTCCACTGGGGAACGGAAAAAGAAACCAGTCCGGACACGAACCAGCAGACACTTGCACACCTGGCAGTAGATCAGGGTGCTGACCTCGTTATCGGACATCATCCACATGTTTTGCAGGGTATTGAATACTACAAAGGCAAATCCATTGTCTACAGTCTTGGAAACTTATGTTTTGGCGGAAACTCCAACCCAGCTGATAAGAATACGATGATCTATCAGCAGACATTCTCTTTCAAAAAGGGAAAAGTTCAGAAAAACGCGAAAGAAAACATCATTCCTTGCTCAATTTCTTCCACATCAGTACGCAACGATTATTGTCCGACACCACTAGAAGGAGATCAGAATCAGGCACTTCTGGATCTGATTAAAAAATATAACGAAGCGATTGCAAACGGAGAATTTAAAACACCTGCAAGCGACAGTTCCGATTCTACTTCCGGAACGACAGATACCACATCTGACACTTCATCAGATGCCGGCTCAGACAGTTCCACGGATAGTTCGCCGGACAGCGCATCGGATTCTTCCGGCAGCGACACAACAGATTCGACAGGTACAACGGATTCCTCTACTAATACTGTAGATGGATTGTAGAACCCTAAATTTTTATAAGAACACTTACCGATATCCTAAGTATTGAAGACTGTCTTCATTTGGACTGTAATGGCACAAAAGAACCGGCACACACGCGCCGGTTCTTTTTCTACCACTTTTTGTGTTAATCTCTAAGTCAGTTTTAATCTTCTTTTATTTGTCATCTGCCTGAGCATCTGTCTGGGAAGGCTCTTCTGTTTTTACAGTCTTCTCTGCTTTTTTTGTGCTCTGTGCTGCCTGCTTCTCTGTGACAGTTACAGTGTAAGATGTATTTCTTCCTGAGAAATCTGTTGCAATCATCTTAATATTCACTGTACCTACGCCAACAGCTGTTACATTTCCATCTGCATCTACAGTTGCAACATTGGTATTGTTAGATTTGAAACGTACAGTTGGAAGTGTTCCACTTGCAGGGAAGATATGAATATCACTATTCTTATAAGTATCTCCTACCTGAAGTTTTACATCCATATTTGTATACTCAAAGCTGCTGCATGTTCTTGCCTGTTCCGGTGTCAGCATCTGGATCGCATTGTGCTCCAGATCTCTGGTCCACTGCCACCAACCTCCATCATACAGACTTACTTTCCAGCCTTTTTCATATGCCATCAGAAGAGGCATTGTTGCTCTCCATCCTGTTCCACAGAAGAAGCACACCTCATTTGTCGGATATACATAGCTATCTGCCATAAAACCTTTGAATCTCTCATAAGAAATCAAAGTTCCGTCCGCATTCATATATTCTTCCATTGTGTTCGCATCATTCCCTGCACGTCCGAATACTGCTCCGGCAATCTCACCTTTTTCCTGAAGCATCGGATAGTTTCCATCCGATAATCCCTTGAACTCATCCAGGCTTCGGATACTTACAAGACGGAAATTCTTATCATTTGCAAGTTTATCTTTCAGTTCTTCTTTGGAAACAATATATTCCGGATGTGCCGGAACTGTTGTTCCGAAATCATAATTTGCATCTGTTACAGGTGTATTAACTTTTGTCTCTACTTCATATCCTGCATTTTTCCAGTTTGTAAGCGAACCATTTAACACTTTTACATTTTCAACTCCACAATACAGGAAACAGAATGCTACACGCTCTGTTGCCGGATGTGCACCATATAAGATTACCATGGTATCTTTTGTAATATTATATTTTTTCAATAATGCAGCCAGTTCTGCAGGCTCATGCAGATTTCCAAGATTCTCATCTGTATAGTCAATTGTATTATTTGCATATGCCGCATAAGTACTTGACTCTACCTGACGCACAGAGCAGTGATAAGCTCCTGGAATATGTCCTTCATTATATGGCGCAGCCTCTGTAGATGTATCAAGAATCACATAATTCTTGGATTCTTCCTGTTTTCCATCCATAACGCTCTTAATGTATGCAGGTGATACAAATACATCTGTTTTCTTTGCGCTTGGAACTTCTTCCGGTTTTGTCTCTGCTTTCTTTACTGTTACAGTTGTTTTTGCTGTCAGATATTTACCCTTGCTGCTTTTCTGAGTCAGCTTTGCTGTAATTACCGCTTTACCAGCACTTTTTGCTGTTACCGTTCCTGTGGAAGATACAGTTGCAACTTTTGTATTACTGCTACTGAATTTTACAGGTGCATATACTCCCGCCGGACTTACTGTTGCCTTAACAGTTGCTTTCTTTCCATTTGTAAGACTGAGAGCTGCCGGAATGGATACCTTACTTGGTTTCAGCTCTTTTACTTTCAGTTTTACAGAAGCTTTTACTTTCTTGTTTACTTTGGATGTTGCTGTGATCGTTACAATTCCGGTTTTCTTTCCTTTTACTGTACCTTTGCTGGATACAGAAGCAATTTTCGTATTACTTGACTTGTATGTAACGCTTCTGCTTGCATTCTTCGGGCTGACACTTTTTACAGAAATCTTTGTTGTCCCCTTCACATCAATAACTTTGCTGGAAACCGACGATGTTACGGTCAGTTTTTTCGGTTTCACAGTTGCTGCCTGTGCATCCACAGATGCAACTCCTGCGGATGTTACCGTTACTGCCACAGCAGCCATAACGGCAAGTGCTTTCTGGATTCTTCCTCTCATAATCCTTCCTCCTTTTTTCGTACAAGTGGTATTCTTTCATTATAGTGGTTTGTTGATTTTTTAACCAATCGGTATTATTGATAATCAACTCTATCTATTCGTGTTTTCTATAATTGTTTTTCCATATAATTCTTCAATCCAAATCCATTCTCTGATTTTACTTCAAAATCGTCTTGTAAAAATACCCCCTTACTGGTTCGTCCAGCAAAGGGGGTACATATCATTTTCAACGGCTCTTCCTTCTTTGTTATTTTATTAAACTATTTTTACTGCAAAATCTGCCACTGGCAGCCTCCACTAAATGCTATAGATTTAAAAGAAACTCTCGTACAGCATCACCATACATGGCATTGTGATAATACAGAATATCACTGACATCACATTGATGACACTTGCGTATTTGACATCCTGGTCGTAAATCTGTGCAAGCTGCGTTACCATTGCTGCAACTGGTGCGGCTGTTGCGAGAAATACGATCATAAGAATATATTCTGCATCCGGGTGTATTCCCATACTGCCAAGAACTCCAAATGCGACTGCACCGATCACCGGATAAAAGATTAACCGGATAAAACAGATTAGATACGGTCGCTTCTGACGGAACACCCACTTTAAATCAACATTTCCAATCACCATTCCGATTACCAGCATACTTGCCGAACTGATCATATCTCCGAAACTGCTTACACATGTTCCGATCACTTGTGGAAGCCGGATCCTGGATATAAACATAAGCATTCCAAGAAACATAGCAATCATATTCGGATTCAGGAATATCTCTTTATACTTCTTTTCGTCTTTTTTGCTGATGATTCCGACTGCATGCGTCCAGAGTAGTACAGTCTGTACCAGATTATAAGCGGTTGTATAAAATACCCACTCTTTTCCAAGAACATTCCCTACCAACGGAATGAGCAGATAACCTGAATTTGAATAAATGACAGATGCCTTCTCAATCCGGTTAAAATGCAGTGGTTTTTCCATTAGCTTCGTCCCACCAATCATAACAATATGAACACAAATTGCTGCCACAACAGCAATCAATAATCCTTGTAATTTATCATCGGTTAACTCAATCTGAAACGCATCAATAATTACGCAGGGAGAACAGATGTAAACTACCATATTGGAAATGATCTTGCTGTCTGTCTCCTTGAATAATCCAATCTTGACAATGATATATCCAACAATCATTGTCAGAAACATGGATAAAATTTGTTCTGCCAGTAAGATGCTTAGTTCCATTCTGTTCTCCCTTTTTATCTATTTGTTTATATTCTCTGTATCCTTATCCTGTGTATTGCTTTCTTTGTCAGTCTCCGTTTTAAGAGACATTACTGTATTCGCCTTATCGCCTTCTTTGTACTCCAGTGAAATCGTCTGTCCTACTTCGCATTTTACGATATCGATAAAATCTACAACCGATGTATCAAAAATGTCATCGGATCCTTCCAACATAACATAGTAATGTGATGTTCCATCTATGACTGCCTGTGCAATCTTCGTGATCTTACCGGTAATCTTCTTCACATCCCGTGTGTCTTTTTCTGCTTTTTTGATACCATTCTCACCAAGCAAATTCCGGTAATTCTCTTCACACTGACTGACACTATCACCAATCGCTACAATCTGGTATTTATGGACATTTACCATAGCATACTTTTTCACCAGACCGGCATCATCCTTTAATGCAATAAAGTAAGTCGGTTCACCGGAAATGTTAAGCAGCAGCGGAAAGGTTGCCTCGTACTTTAAGTTTTGCACCTGACCTTCCGCTGAAGACATCGCTGACGCTTCGGTTGCGCCTTCTACCGTATAGTACTTCGTCTCCATCGTCCGCTGGTTGGCTAATACAAAGCCGACATTGGACTGGTCGCCATTGACAGATGTCACACCTGTATACATCCAGACATCATCATCCAGTGCAAGATAATTATATCCATCTGTTGTCTCCAGACAGTCCTTCTGACTCAGCACACTGTTCAAAAATCCATGTTTCAATGTTCCATAATAGTCAAAGAGCTGTACAAGAAGATCTGCCGAGTACGCACGGTCTACCCAGGACGGTACATCCTTAATGTCATATGTCTTCGTTTCACCGGTTACTGCGTTACAGAGTACGACTTTTCCGACTGTTTCACCACCGAACAGACCGATGTTATATTTCTTCACCGGTGCAATCCAGTATGGTACTCCGGCTTCATCAATCTCAAAACTTAACTCTCCGTATATATAAGTCGGATGTGCAAATCTTAAGTGACGGTAAATATTACGGTTCAGATGTTCACTGGTCGTATACTTGATTCCTTCTTTTAATTTCACAAGTTCTGTTGTCTGTGTAGCCATATTGATCCGGATATATGCCGGAATTCCTTCTCTGCGGTTTGTAAACCACTTGATCAGATTCGCATATTTCAGTGGCGTTACACGGACCGGATTATTCTTGTAATTGATCTGGCTGTAAATGTCATCTGCCTCAAACTGAGATACCATATCTACCATACTTCCCATCTTACGATCTCCGAGAAGTGCTGCAGTATCTTTATCCAGAAGCGGAATTCTGTCATAAGACAATTCTTTTACATCTTTACTGAACTCTCCAATCTCCACTTTCATCAATTTCTGATATTTTTTCGCATTGATGATCGGGGATGACAGTACAGAACCTGCCAGATACACAATTCCAAACACAACCAACAGTCCGATCATGGAACGTAAAATCTTATTCGTCCCAAGTTCCACACGTGTTACACGCTTTCTGACCGCATAGTAAATGATCAGGACAACAAACAGTGTCATCACAAAAAACCATGTCTGCGCCGAATGAATATTGACTGCCGGAATTGACACATAATAATAAATCGCCGCAATCGCCAGCAAAATAACAACAATCGCAAATTTACTTCTCTTTTTCATAACACCCTCCCATTCTAAAATTTCTTTCTCCAAGATATTGATGTAAAGAGCATCAGGAATGGAAAGATTTCCAGACGACCAATCAACATATCCATACAAAATACCAGTTTTGAAAATGGAGAAAACTGTGCAAAGTTTCCTGCCGGACCAGATACACCAAGTCCCGGGCCGATATTATTCAAAGTTCCCATTACAGATCCGAAGTTTGTGGCAAAATCAAAATCATCTATAGAAACCAATAATACGGATAACCCGGCAATTCCCGCATATGCAACCAGATATACAAATACATTCTGTACAATGTCCGGATTCATCTTCTTGCCATTTATACGGATCAGGTTGACAGATTTCGGATGGACCATCTGTTTCAGTTCCTTCTTAATACTCTTAACAACAATCAGGAATCTTGAAACTTTGATACCACCGCCTGTGGATGAAGCACACGCACCGATGATCATTAATATAACAATGATCGTCTGCGACATCGTCGGCCATTTCATATAATCGGCCGTCGCGAATCCGGTTGTCGTAATAATGGATGCGACCTGAAATGCCGCATACCGGAATGCCTTTAACGGATTGCCATATATTGATGTAATATTCCATGTGATCAAGGCAATCGCTGTTACTATGATCGCCAGATACGTCCGCAGTTCTTCATTTTTCCATACCGGTTTGAACTGTCTTAACAACAACAGATAAAACAGGTTAAAATTGATACCAAACAGGATCATAAATACCGTGATCACACCATCAATATATGCACTGTCAAGCTGTCCGATACTATTAGCATAGTTCGAAAATCCTCCGGTCCCTGCAGTACTGAATGCATGGATAATACTGTCAAATGGGGTCATACCACCAAAAAGCAGCAATACAATTTCTACTGCTGTCAGTGCAAAATACATTCCATATAAAATTCTCGCTGTTGCCATCGCTTTCGGCACAAGCTTATCTTTCTCTGGTCCCGGTACTTCCGCACGCATCAGATACATCGTATTCTTCTTATCAAGAGAAGTCAGAACCAGTACAAATACAAGCACGCCCATACCACCGATCCAGTGTGTGAAGCATCTCCAGAAATGCATACAGTGTGACAGCGATTCAATATCATTTAAAATTGTAGAACCTGTTGTCGTAAATCCGGATACCATCTCAAAAAATGCATCCAGATAGTTCGGGATATATCCTCCCAGCGTAAACGGAATTGCTCCAAACATCGACCATAAAATCCATGCACTGGCAACGATGATCATACCTTCTTTTGCGTAAATCTTCGTTTTATTCGGCTTTCTGATTCCGAATATAATATAAATCAATGCCAATATTGTTGCCGGAAATAAAAAGCAGGCTCCGCTTTTTTCTCCATATAAAAGTCCGACAAAAGCAGGAAGGAGCAAAAGCACACCTTCTACTCCCATCATTTTTGCCAGAATATATAAAATCATTCTTCTATTCATATTTACACCGGCTCCTATAAAAGTATCTCATTCAGATTGCGGATCACATGATTCTTCGTAACGACAATAACGCTGTCACCAACTTCCATCGTTGTATCACCATTCGGGATGATAACCTGGCGATGTCTGCCGATACATGCAATCAGTGTGTTTTTCTTTGTTCTTAGCTCTTTCAGTGGAACGGATGTATATTCACATTCCTTTCGAATGATAAATTCCTGCGCTTCTACTTTTCCGTTCACAAGACGATACATCGTCTCTACATTGGCATTACTGTAAGAATTCTTACGGGCACGAACATATCGCATGATCGCATCCGCCGTTGCACTCTTCGCCGAAATAATACTGTCGATGCCGAGTCCTTCCACCATCTGTGCCCTAGAATCTTCATTTACTTTTGCAATGATCTTATTCACGCCCTGCGTCTTTGCGAATAGAGATAAAATAATATTCTCTTCATCAAGACCAGTCAGTGAAACCATCGCATCTGCTTCGGCAATTCCTTCTTCCAGCAGCAGATCATGATCTGTTGCATCACCATGAATGATCGTTGCCTTTGGAAGTAATTCACAGAGATTCTCACATTTTTTTTCTTTGATCTCAATGATCTTCACCTGCATTCCTGCCTGCAGAAGCTGATTTGCAAGATAGAAGCATAAATGCCCTCCTCCACAGATCAGAACATTCTTCACACGGGTACGCTTTCTTCCTAATGATTTGAAAAATGATTTCAGATCCTGATGTGCGGCCGCGATATGTAACTTGTCTCCTTCTCTTAAGACAAAATCACCATCCGGAATGTAAACTTCTCCCTTGCGCTTTACTGCACATACCAGTACTTTGATTTGGAACTTCCGGTACAGCTCTGAAAGTGCGATATCCACCAGTGGACTGTCCTCACGTACCGGATATTCAACAAGTTCTACTTTTCCCTTCATAAAAGTCTCAACTTTACTCGTCTCCGGGAACAAAAGCACACGGGCAATCTCATTCGCCGCAGTCAGCTCCGGATTAACTGCCATACTCAGATGCAGGTCTTCCTTCAGAAGATCCATCTGTCTGTAGTAAATTGGGTTGCGTACTCTGGCTATCGTATGCTTTGCTCCCAGCCTTTTTGCCAGAAGACAACTCAGCATATTCATCTCGTCCGTTGATGCGCATGCAATTACCAGATCTGCATGTGGTACGTCCGCCTGTTTCTGAACCTCTGCATCTGCACCGTTACCGGTAATGCAGAAAATATCAAGCTGGTTCAACGCGGCTTTTAACTTGCCTTCGTTCTGGTCAATCAGCACAATATCGTAATCTTCTTCCGATAATTGGACTGCCAGCTTATGGCCAACCTTTCCATCACCAATGATTACTATTTTCATTTTTCTTTCCTCACATATATTCCTTTGCCAAAATTTCTTTCCTAATATAAATAGCAACCACGATTATAGCACTTTTAATATAAGAAAAAAAGCCCTTCCCAGAGCTTTTTTTCTTATTTCATAATCAAATTTTTATCAAAGATTTATTCTTCTGCTGTTCGCTTTGCAATCTCTGCTTCCTGAATGTCTGAAGGAGCCTGCTCATAACGTGCAAATTCATAAGAATAATTGCCGCGTCCACCGGTCATGGAACGAAGTGTTGTGCAGTATCCGAACATACCTGTCATCGGAACATCAGCGATAATCTCCTGATATCCGCCGCTTAATGGATTCATACCAAGCACACGACCTCTTCTCTTATTCAGATCGCCCATAACATCTCCGGTATAATCATCCGGAACTGTAACTTTCACAGAAGCGATTGGTTCTAAGAGAACCGGTCCTGCTTCCATGAAGCCTTTCTTAAATGCCTGGATCGTTGCTGTCTTGAATGCCATCTCAGAAGAATCTACCGGATGATAAGATCCATCATACAGAACTGCTTTCACACCTACAACCGGATATCCTGCCAGAGGCCCTTTAAGTACAGATTCCTGAAGACCTTTTTCAACTGCCGGGAAGTAGTTCTTCGGAACAGCTCCGCCCACAACTTCTTCTTCGAATACATAAGGTGTCTCCTGATCTCCGGATGGTTCGAATCTCATCTTGACATGTCCATACTGTCCATGTCCGCCGGACTGTTTCTTATACTTCGTATCTACGTCTGATTTCTTCTTGATTGTCTCACGGAATGCCACTTTCGGTGTCTCCAGTGTGATCTCACATTTGTATCTTGCAGCAAGTTTGCTTGCCGTCACTTCCAGATGCTGGTCACCCATACCATAGATCAGTGTCTGACGGTTCTCGCTGTCGTTAACACTCTTAAGTGTCACATCTTCTGCCATCATCTTCTGCAACGCCTGGGATACTTTATCCTCATCGCCTTTGTTCTTAACAACATATTTCATATATGTATATGGTTTCGAATATTCTGTTTTTCCAAACATCAGCGGTGTTGTCTTTGCGGAAAGTGTATCACCGGTCTTTGTATTGGCAAGTTTGGCGATTGCACCGATATCACCTGCAAATAATTCGCTGACTTCTACCGGTTTGTTACCTGACATTGTATAAATCTTGCCAAGTTTGGCTTCTGCTTCGGACTCTGCATTGTAGAGCACATCATCACCCTTCAATACACCGGAGCACACTTTTACGAAAGAATATTTTCCGATAAACGGATCTACCATAGTTTTGAAGACATATGCGGATTTTGCTTTTGCGAAATCATAATCTGCTTCATAGATCTCGTTCGTCTTACGGTTAATGCCGGCGCATTTTCTGCTGTCCGGGCTTGGGAAGAATCTTACAATATCTGAAAGGAGGTTTGCAACTCCCTGTGCCTGGATATTCGATCCCATAGCAACCGGAACGATATCTCCGTCCATAACTTCTGTTCTCATTGCAGAACGAATCTCTTCTACAGAGAACTCTTCTCCTGCAAAATAACGCTCCATAAACTCATCGCTTGTCTCCGCAACTGCTTCTAACAGTTTCTCACGGTAGATCTCCAGGTTTGGTTTACAGTAATCCGGGATCTCGCACTCTTCTCTCTCTCCGATACCAGTATAACGTCTTCCTGCATTCTTAATAATATTAACGTAACCAACTAACTTCTCATTCTCACGGATTGGCTGGAAATGCGGTGCAATCACTTTACCATACTTATCTGTCAGATCCTGTACGACCTGACGGAAACTTGCATCATCCACGTCCATCTCTGTAACATATACCATACGAGGCAGATTATATTTGTCACATAATTCCCATGCTTTCTCTGTTCCAACCTCAACACCTGCTTTTCCAGAAACAACGATAACTGCTGCATCTGCTGCACTGACTGCTTCTTCTACTTCTCCGACAAAGTCAAAATATCCCGGTGTATCGAGAACATTGATCTTCGCTTTCTCCCATTCGATCGGTACCAGTGATGTGCTGATTGAGAACTGTCTCTTCTGTTCCTCTTTATCAAAATCACTGATCATATTACCGTCTGCAACTTTTCCCATACGAGTAGTTGCTCCTGATACATAGGCCATGGCTTCCACAAGACTTGTCTTACCGCTTCCTCCATGTCCTAATAGAACAACATTTCTAATCTCATCCGTCCTGTATACTTTCATATTAAGCTGCCTCCTTACTATAGTAAATTATCATGGGTATATTGTACTAAATTTTCTGACTAATTACAACTCTTTTATACATTTTTTACAATTTTCTTTCTTTACTTTTTCACTTTAAAGCATCATAGCATTGACAAACGCCAAAAAAGAAAATATAATAAATTTCAGAAGTTTCAAAGCCTGTTTTTTCAATCCAATAACAGGCTTTATCTATGGAAGGAGTTACTATGGACAAACAGAAAATCGGATTCATCGGTCTTGGTCTGATCGGCGGTTCTATCGCAAAAGCGATACGCCAGTATTTCCCGGATTACGAGATCGTTGCATTCGACAAAAATAAAGAAGCGCTGGCACTTGCCACACAGGAATCTGTGATCGACGTTGCAGCGACTACGATTGATGATAATTTCTATCACTGTTCTTACATATTTTTATGTGCACCGGTTTCTTTTAACAGTGCTTATCTGAAGCAGCTTACCTGCTATATGCATGAGGACTGTATTCTTACAGATGTTGGAAGTGTAAAAACAAACATCCACGAAGAGGCAGAAACTCTGGGGCTTGGTAAATATTTTATCGGAGGACATCCTATGGCAGGTTCCGAGAAAAGCGGTTACAGCAATTCCAAAGCAATGCTCATTGAAAATGCTTACTATGTGCTGACACCATCTGTAGAAGTTTCCGAAGAAAAGGTTGCACGCTATGAATCATTTGTCACTGCACTGAAAGCACTGCCGGTAATTCTGGACTATAAAAAACACGACTACGTAACTGGTACGATCAGTCATCTGCCGCACATTATTGCAGCAAGTCTTGTCAACTTTGTAAAAGATACCGATACGAAAGACGAGCTGATGAAGAATCTTGCCGCCGGAGGATTCAAAGATATCACAAGAATCGCCTCTTCCTCTCCGACAATGTGGCAGAATATCTGCACACAGAACAAGGAGAATATCAGCCAGATCCTCGGCTCCTATATTGAAACACTTACAAAAGCAAAAGAACTGGTAGACGCCGGAGACGAACAGGGTGTTTACAATATTTTTGATTCTTCCCGTACTTACCGGAACTCGATCAGTGAAACATCGGCAGGTCCGATCAAGAAAAATTTTGCCGTTTACTGTGACATCATTGATGAAGCAGGTGGAATCGCAGCAATTGCAACTATCCTTGCTTCCAATAATCTCAGTATTAAAAATATCGGCATTGTACACAACAGAGAATTTGAAGAGGGGGTTCTGCGTATAGAGTTCTACGATGCGGCTTCACAGGAAAAAGCCGGCGCACTCTTGCAGAAATTCAGGTATATTGTTTATGAGCGTTAAAGAAATCTATCCAGTAAAAGGTTTAAGAGGCGAAGTTACGATTCCGGGCGACAAATCGATCTCCCATCGTTCCATCATGTTGGGAGCAATCTCTCTTGGCACAACAGAGATCACACATTTTCTGAAGGGAGCCGACTGTCTGTCAACAATCGACTGTTTCCGGAAGATGGGCATTAAAATAGAAGAAACACCACAGAGTATCCTTGTCCACGGCAAAGGACTTCACGGTCTGTCTGCACCTGCCGACATTCTGAACGTCGGAAACAGCGGTACAACAACCCGGTTGATGTCCGGTATTCTTGCCGGACAAAATTTTGCTTCTGTTATGTCCGGTGATGATTCTTTAAATTCCAGACCGATGGGAAGAATTATGACTCCGTTAAATCTGATGGGGGCAAATGTTACGAGTATAGGCGGAAATAACTGTGCTCCGCTTCGCATCACACCGGGGAAGATTCACGCAATCTCCTATACTTCACCGGTTGCCTCTGCGCAGGTAAAATCTGCGGTTCTTCTTGCCGGGCTTTACGGTGACGGTACTACTTCGGTGACAGAACCGGCGCTTTCCCGAAACCACACAGAACTGATGTTACAAAGTTTCGGCGCTGAAGTCACTTCTACTATGCACCCGAATGGAAGTGCAACTGCCAGCGTAGAACCATGTGAACAGCTTTACGGACAGAAGATCTGTGTGCCGGGTGACATTTCTTCCGCTGCATATTTTATCGCTGCAGGGCTTCTCGTTCCAGACAGTGAACTGCTTGTAAAGAATGTCGGCACGAATCTTACCCGCGCCGGATTTTTAGAAGTCTGCAAAGGCATGGGCGCTGATATCACACTGTTAAACCAGACTTACGAGGGCGGCGAAGGCCGTGCTGATGTGCTTGTCCGCACCAGCCATTTAAAAGGCACTACTATTGAAGGAAATCTGATTCCGACGCTGATCGATGAGATTCCGATTCTTGCAGTTATGGCATCACAGGCGGAAGGCCCAACCATCATCAAAGATGCTGCTGAATTAAAAGTAAAAGAAACGAACCGTATCGATACTGTTACAGAAGGTCTCCGTGCGATGGGCGCCACTATTACTCCGACGGAAGACGGCATGATCATTCAGGGTTCCAGCCCGCAAAGCGGTGTACAGCCATTAAAAGGCGCTAAGATTAACAGTTATCTTGATCACCGGATTGCCATGTCATTTGCAGTTGCCGGGTTAACCGCAGATGGTACAACACAGATCCTGGACAGCCAGTGCGTGGATGTGTCTTATCCTGACTTCTTCCAGTCGCTGGAAAACTGTATGGAATAAAAAGAATATGCCACCGGCAGCTTCTTATCCATTATATCTTGCAGCAAAATGCTATAACAACACTACAAGCACAGCCATCATGACTGTGCTTTTCTGATGCACATACATTGTTACAAAAGCGTCCGATCTCGCTTATGATTTGAATATTTATACAACCCTTTGTATGAATTTCATTGAATTTCACTTCAAAACAGACTATACTTATTTTTAATTATTACTATTTTTAACGAACTTGAGGTGAGATCATGCATAAAGAATTTTTAATGGGAAATGCAGCGATTGCACTTGGTGCTGTTGCTTCTGGTGTCAATGTTGTTGCCGGATATCCCGGAACTCCATCCACGGAAGTTCTTGAAACAATTGCCAAACACCGTCCGGATGATGTCTATGTCGAATGGTCGGTTAATGAAAAAGCAGCAATGGAGCTAGCCGCAGGCGCCTCCTACAGTGGCGCAAGAACACTCGTCACAATGAAACAGGTTGGTTTAAACGTTGCCTCCGATCCTCTGATGAGTCTGGAATACATCGGAGTTAAGGGCGGTATGGTAATTCTTGTCGCCGACGATCCAGGACCGATTTCCTCGCAGACAGAGCAGGATACCAGACATTTCGCAGCATTTTCCAAGCTACCTTGTTTTGATCCTTCTTCTGCACAGGAAGCATATGAGATGATCCAGGAAGCGTATGAATACTCAGAAAAATATAACACTCCTGTATTTTTGCGCCCGACTACCCGTGTCTGTCACGGCTATGCTTCTGTATCTGTCAAAGATCCGGAAGAATATACTGTACATACACCGGAAGGCTTTGTCAAAGACTCAAAGCGCTGGGTTATTTTCCCACGGCTTTCTTACCAGAACCATCAGAAGATAGAAGCCAGAAATGTTGAATTAGCGGATATATTTTCTTCCTATGAGAAAAATAAAATCTATCCTGCCTGTGACACTTTTGCAGACAGCAGGAAAGGAATCGTATCCGGTGGCATCAGTTTTACTTATGCAATGGAAACACTGACCGAAACCGGTATGGTCCGCCATTTGAAGATTTCGACTCCGCATCCTTTCCCGGAAAAGCTGGCAGCCCAGTTCTTAGACGGACTCGACGAAGTACTCTGTCTGGAAGAATTAGATCCTGTCATTGAGCGGGAGCTTACTTATATTTGTGGAAAATATCACCTTCCGGTAAAAATTCTCGGAAAACTGACACACGATACTGCCAACGCCGGAGAAAATACAAGAGACAGCGTAGATACCTATATCCGCACATTTCTTGATCTTCCGGTAAAGGAACAGCCAAAACTTACAGATGTCCCTCCACTTCCGGTACGTCCGCCGGTTCTGTGTGCAGGATGTCCGCACCGTGCTTCTTTCTATGCAGTAAAAAAAGCAATGCAGGGTCGCAAGACTATTTTCTGTGGTGATATTGGCTGTTATACACTCGGCAATGCCATGCCACTTGATATGGTAGATACCTGCCTCTGCATGGGTGCAGGTCTGAATATCGCACAGGGTGTGGAAAAAATTGAACCGGATACTGCCTGCTTTGCATTTGTCGGAGATTCTACGTTTTTCGCTTCTGCGATCACCGGAGTTGTCAATGCGGTCTATAATCAGGCGAATATGACACTTGTTGTTCTGGATAATTCAACCACTGCCATGACCGGACACCAGCCGCATCCCGGTACCGGCCGCACTGTTATGGGCGAAATCGTCCAGAAAATCAATATCGAACAAGTTCTTCGCGGTATCGGTGTGCAGGATGTAGAAATAGTAAATCCACTGGATCACGAGGCGGCTGTCTCCTGCGTAAAAGAGCTCGCAGATAAGCCGGGTGTAAAAGCGATCATTTTCAAATCGCCATGCATTGCTGTCACAAAACCGGGCGCCCCGATGCATGTAGATATTTCCTCCTGCATCCATTGCAAGAAATGCATCCGGGAATTGGGATGTCCTGCAATCATTACAGAAGACGGAAATGTTTCCATTGATTCATCTATGTGCACCGGCTGTGGACTTTGCAGTCAGATCTGTCCGGTTCATGCGATCAAAGGAGGTAAACAGCATGATTAAAAATATTGTACTCTGCGGTGTTGGCGGACAGGGTACCGTCCTTGCATCCAAACTTCTTGCTGCCGCAGCTATGGAACAGAATATTCCGGTTATGAGTGCCGAAACGATCGGTATGGCACAGCGCGGCGGAAGTGTATTCAGCCATGTGCGTATCGGTGAAGGGCTCTATTCCCCGATGATTGCCGCCGGAACTGCCGATCTGATCATTGGATTTGAACCGGGCGAAACGGTCCGTATGCTTCCATATTTAAAAGAAGGCGGTCATGTTGTTGTAAGCACTCGCGCGATCAAGCCGGTAACTGCAACACTTTCAGAAAGCAATTATGATTCTGAACCAATGCTTGAATATTTAAAACAAAACGTTCCGAATCTTACACTGATCGATGCTGACAAAGCCTGTGCGGAAATCGGTTCATCCAAAGTCCTGAACATGATTCTCCTTGGAACTGCACTTCGTACCGGTGTACTTGACTTCAACTTAGAAGACATCGAACATGTAATGCTCCGGACACTTCCGGAAAAATTCCACGCCATGAACCTTCAGGCATTAAATTATGCAAAATAACCGGATATGAAACATTTCATTTACATAACAGAAAGGACAGACCTATGAAAATTACAGAAACACAAATTGCACAGGTAAACGGACAGATTCAGGCTCTTATCAAAGCCGAGAGTTTCTATGGAAAGAAACTGGACGAAGCCGGTGTTTCAAGCATTTCCAGTGCCGAAGATTTCCAGAAGCTTCCATTTTCCGAGAAAAGTGACTTAAGAAATGCCTATCCACTCGGACTTATGACTGCACCAGAGGAGAAGATCGTCCGCATCCACTCTTCTTCCGGAACAACCGGACTTCCGGTCATCATCCCGTATACAGCCAAAGACGTAGACGACTGGGCGATTATGTTCAAACGTTGCTACGAAATGACTGGCATGACAAATATGGATCGTATCCAGATTACCCCGGGATACGGACTGTGGACTGCCGGAATCGGTTTTCAGGCAGGCGCTGAGAAATTAGGTTCTATGGTCATTCCTATGGGACCTGGTAATACCGACAAACAATTACAGATGATGATGGACATGAAAACGACAGTCCTTGGTTCTACTTCTTCTTATGCATTGCTTCTCGCAGAAGAGATTAAACGTCGCGGTATCAAAGATAAGATTCATCTGAAGAAAGGTATCATCGGTTCTGAAAGATGGGGCGAAAAGATGCGGAAACGTATCTCCGAAGAACTCGGCATCGAGCTGTATGATATTTACGGACTGACAGAAATCTACGGTCCGGGAATCGGTATCAGCTGCTCACATGACTGCGGTATGCATTACTGGGATGATTATATTTACATTGAAATCATTGATCCGGTAACAGGTGAAGTTCTTCCGGACGGCGAACTCGGTGAGATCGTAATCACTACTCTTGTAAAAGAGGGCGCACCGCTGATCCGTTATCGTACACATGATCTTTCCCGCATTATTCCGGGTGAATGTCCTTGCGGAAGCAAATTCCCGCGTCTGGATACGATCATGGGACGTACTGACGACATGATGAAGATCAAAGGTGTAAATGTATTCCCAAGCCAGATTGAAGAGATTCTGAAAGAGTTCAAGGAAGTATCCAGCGAATATCAGATCCGCATCTCTCATCTGGACGGCAAAGACACGATGCGTATCTATGTCGAGACAAACGGAACCGTTGATTTCCTTGATCTTGCAGACCGCATTGCTACACGTGTAAAGAGCAAGATCGGATTTACTCCGCTTGTAAAAGTTGTGGAAATCGGTCTTCTTCCGAGAAGTGAGAAGAAAACGAAACGTGTAATTGACGAACGTTATGAATAAATAATATTTTATAGCACGAAAAGCCTGCTCTTTAACAGGCTATGAGAGCTCAAAAGAAGAGCAGAATTATTACAAAGTGAAGATTCACATAAGTAATGATTCTGCTCTTTTGCTTGGTTCATCATATATAAAAAAGCGGGTGATGGGAATCGAACCCACGTATCCAGCTTGGAAGGCTGGTGTTCTACCATTGAACTACACCCGCATTTATTTTTGTTGCTCTCTGCAACGAAAATTATAATATCATAGATTCTTATAAATTACAACTATTTTTTCAATTTTTCAAATTATTTTTTCAATTGAGTTTTCAGCTTTCAACCAGTTTTTTTCACTCCGTTTTTTTATCAAAGCTACACTTCCTGTAATTACACTGGTTATTTTCCGTCTTGCTTTTCAGATTCAGCACATAGCCTTCCCCATTTTTCACCTGGAAATCATAGTACTGCCCCCGCGGTCTTGCATATTTCTCCATCACGTTCATGATCGTTCCACCATGTACGACAAATGCAATCTGTGAAGCATGCTCCTTTTCCGCGATTTTCAATGCGGTCGCGATTCCACGGATGCAGCGGTCGCGCACTTCTTTCCTGCTCTCTCCGCCCGGAAATGGCAATGTACCGCCGCTGTCAATCCAGGCCTGATATCTGACATCACCGGACAATTCTTTATATGTGTGGCCTTCAAATGCACCGAAATCGCTCTCTCTTAATTCTTCTATGCATTGATACTGCTGCCCCGGATAAATCGTTTCTGCGGTCTGCATACAGCGTTTCATGGGACTGGTAAACACCATCTCCACCTGCGGGTACTGATATTTCTTCAAGTTTTCTCTTCCAGCCTCGCACAAGGGCTCATCTGTCCTTCCGATATAGCGCTCTTCCAGATTTCCTTTTGTCTTTCCATGTCGTATCAGATAGATTTTCATCCTTTGATCACCGTTCCTATCCCACAGATTACCCTGTGCACTTCTTTTGCTTCTGCCGCAATCTGCGTGCATACCCTACCATGCGTCTCTCTATATTCTCTGTAAAATGCATCTGTCGGAACGATTCCATATCCAATTTCATCTGTGATCAACACTATCTCTGAATTTTCACACTTTAACTTTTCCACTATTTTTAAAAGTTCCGGAAGCTTTTTCCCCTCACGCATCCGGTTTTCAATATAACTGTGGAAATGATCCATTCCCTGACATGCAAAGATTGTCTCTTCTGCGCATGATATTCCATCTACAAAATCTATACCAGGGTACATCTGTTTTGCATAATTTCGTTTTCCATGATAGGCTCCGCCTGTTATTAATATCATTTTTCTCTCCTGTTATTCTCCCACCAAAACTTGCCACTAACAACCTTCTCCAAACACTATTGCAACCCATAGGACTTCGCGTGCTTTTGCCGCTGGCATCATCTACACACTCGTCACAATTACCGCAGCCATTGCAATTCCAAGTTCACAGATCTGCAGAAAATACCCTGCCAGATCTCCGGTAACTCCGCCAAATTTTGCACATGCCATATGATGATAATACAAAAAAAGAAGTCCTGCAACAATCACGCAGCAAAGCCCTGCTCCTCTTCCTGCCCATAACAATGCTACAATTTCCAGCACCAGATAGATGATCAATACACGAAAGGTTCTTCTCTTATCTGCACGCTCGGCAAATACTGCAACCAGACCGTTTTTCCTTGCCTGAGGAAACCGAAGTACGGATATGCCGCTTAGTGTCCGGGATAGTATGAATCCCATCCCGATCAGCCGCATGCTCTCCTCTGTCACGCCGGAATATATGCCAAGACTCAAGATGAAATAAACGCAGCCGGACAGGATTGCAAATGCTCCTGCATGGGGATCTTTAAGGATTTCCAGACGCTTCTCTTTCGATTGCCAGGAGCTTAATGCATCCTGCGTATCCAGAAATCCATCCATGTGGATGCCACCACTGATCAAAACCGGTAACACCGTCAGTACTGCCGGAAAAAACAGGCTGCCAAATGAGATTTCTCTTTCTTTTAACAGATCTGCAAACAACACGACCAGATAGGAGATGCCGCCTGTCACAGCTCCCACCCAAGGAAAAAAACACATTGCATAGGACATATTTTCTTCCGTCCACTCGCTTTGTGGCATTGGTATTTTACTGTACATTGCAAATGCAATTTTAAAACTGTTCCATAATTTCTTCATCTATTTTATCTCCACCGGAATCCCATATACGACTTCCGTTACTTTCTCTGCAAGTCCGGCAAGGCTCTGGTTTACTTCCCCCAGTACTCGCTGGTAAATCTTCGTCTCTTCGCTGTATTCCATCTGATCTCCCTGAACTTCATTTGTAACGATGACAAGTAAATCCGTCTTTTCTATCACATGCCGGATTCCTTCCAGTATCTGTCTTTTTACTTTTTCAGGTTTATTCATGTTTCCTGCTTCGTCATACAGCTCATTTGCCGTCAGATTCGACATGCACTCTAACAGAATCCCCGTATTTACCGGAATGTCTGCTTTCGCAAGATCCCGGTAACATTCAAATGTCCGGAATCCTTTTCCCGCGCGCAGTCTTCTGTGTCTTATAACTTTTGTTTCCCCTTCTTTTCCATATGGAATCATCGTCGCAATATAGAGTGGCGCAGACGGATTTGTATTTTCGCTATTTTCATCATCCAGATTTTTCTCGCGTTGTTCAAGCAGCCAGTTCTCTGCATAGGCTGATTTTCCACTTCCGCTTCCTCCGGTAATTACATGCAACATGGCGTTCCTCCTATATTTGCTTCTGTTTTTTCCGGAGAATCCTTTGCCGGATTTTCTTTCGTATAATCCTTGTAGTCCTCAATCTGATTCTCTGCAAATGTGCTCATTTCCTGATACACGGATAATCCAAGTTCCAGAACCGGTAAATATGCGACTGCTCCGGTTCCTTCTCCTAAACACATACCGAGATTCATGCCGTGGACGTCACTGGCTTTTTCCGCTGTCAGCTCTCGCAATACCATCCCGGTCCCCGGTTCTTTTGATACGTGTGAAATCAACAGATAGTCTTTTACAGCCGGACACAGGTGCACAGCAAGAAGCGCCGCCACATCCGAAATAAATCCATCCAGCATGACAGGAATATGCTCAATTGCACCACCAAGGCAGATGCCTGCCATTCCTGCAATGTCCAGCCCTCCCACTTTTGCAAGTACATCCACCGGGTCATCTGCCCGCGGATGATGTTTTTCAATTCCCGTACAGATTGCCTGTATCTTCTTTTGCAGACCGCTGTCGTCAAGCCCGGCGCCACGACCTGTCAGTTCTTCCGGTTCTTTTCCAAGAAGCACAGATGCCACAGCACTGCTTGTCGTTGTATTGCCAATCCCCATCTCACCGATACAGAGGATCTGATAGCCTTCCTTTTTCTTATCCCGGGCAATCTGTATTCCGGTCAGGATGGCACGCACCGCTTCTCCTCTCGTCATTGCCGGTTCTTTTACGAAATTTGCTGTTCCATAGCGGATCTTAACATCTGGGACTTTTGTATCTGTAACCATGCCAATGTCAACCGGAAAGAGATCCACACCAGCCTGTCTGCACATGATCGCAGCGCTTGTATTGCCGGTCAGAAAATTTTCAGCAACAATGGCGGTCACTTCCTGTCCCGTCTGTGTGACACCTTCTTCAACTACACCATTATCCGCACACATCACAAGTAATGCTTTTTTATCCAGATGTACATTCGGATCACCGGTCATCCCTGCAATCTGGATGATGTCTTTTTCCAGTTTTCCAAGGCTGTGCAACGGCTTTGCGATTGAATTCCAGCGCTTCAGTGCGGTTTCTGCCACACATGGATCCGCCGGATGGATTGCTGTGAGCATTTTCTGCAATTCTTTCTCAAGATTATTTCCCTTTTCTGCTTTCATTTTTCTTTCTCCAATTTCTCTGTCACACGCGAAAATGGAGGTCCTGCCGTAAGACATCCCTCCATTTTCTTTTATTCCTCTTCTAAAAATCCTATCGCAATCAGAACTTCTCTTGCTTTCTCTTTGCTCTCTTTCGGTACATAGATCTCTTCCCCGCTCATGGAGTTAGTTCCGTAAATATTCAGAAGACCGGCATTTCCAAGTTCTTTTCTGAGTGCCGGAATCTGCTGATTCTCCAGCGCACCAACTGCCATCTCTGCCTGGATATGATCATACGCTGTATAGATCTTTACTAAATCATTTTCCATAATCAACGACTCCTTAACTGTCAGTTGCGTGGTAAGCTTCATCTGCGCTGTATACGTCGAATCCACTGCCTTTCAGAATATCGATCACGCGTCCCGGATCGTCACTCTTTAATACTGCTGCCGCATCCACACCATTTGCGAACGCATACATATATTCGATGTTGACTTCTCCTTCCACGATCTGGTGCATCGCTTTTGCAAGTGATCCTGTCTCGTGCGGTACACGAAGCGCCACAACATCTGTAAGCATTGCTGTGATTCCTGCTTCTTTTAAAGCTGCACGTCCTTTGTGCGGATCCGATGTGATCATACGAAGCATACCATAATCAGATGTATCTGCAAGACTCAGTGCAACGATATTGACATCATTTTCTGCAAGGACACGTAGCACTTCGTCCATACGTCCTTCGCGGTTTTCCAGAAATACTGATAACTGCTGGATTGTATTACTGATTCCCATATTGTCCCCTCCTTTTACATCTCTCTGTTGTCAATGACACGTTTTGCTTTTCCTTCACTTCTCTGGATGGTCTTTGGCTCAACCAGTTTAACTCTGACTGCAACGCCCAGTGCCTGTTTTAAGACTGCACCGACTTTTGCTTTTAGTTCGTCCAATTTACGAATCTCATCAGAGAAGTATTTCTCATCTACTTCTACCATAACTGTAAGAACGTCCAGATTATTCTCGCGATCTACGATCAGAATATAGTGTGGAGCTACACCGCCACCAATGGACAGAAGCGCGGTCTCAACCTGTGTCGGGAATACGTTAACACCACGGATAACTTTCATGTCATCGGTACGTCCTTTGAACTTCTGGATTCTAGGAAGTGTTCTTCCACATGCACAAGTGCTGTGATCAATGCTTGTAAGGTCTTTTGTACGGTAACGGAGTAATGGCATACCTTCTTTTGCAAGTGTTGTAAATACAAGTTCTCCTGTCTCTCCGTCTGCACATGCAGAATTATCTGCCGGATTCAGTACTTCCGGATAGAAGTAATCTTCATAAACATGCATACCATTATGATGGATACATTCTAACGCAACACCTGGTCCTGTGATTTCACATAATCCATAAATATCAAAACAGTTGACATTCAGCAGTTCTTCGATCTTGTGACGCATCTCTTCTGTCCAAGGCTCAGCTCCGTTGATTCCGACCTTTAATTGTAAACGATCCACAACTCCTGCTTCTCTTGCTGCTTCTGCAAGATATAATGCATAAGACGGTGTACATGCAAATGCAGTTGCTCCGAAATCCTCCATACACATGAGCTGTCTCTTTGTATTACCTGCTGACATCGGGATCGCCATAGCGCCTAATTTTCTTGCTCCGAAATCCAGTCCCATACCTCCGGTAAAAAGTCCGTATCCATAACAGATATGAAGTCTGTCTTCTGCGGTAAGTCCAGCCATCGTAAGGCCTCTTGCCACACATTCACCCCAGACGTCTACGTCTTTCTGTGTATAAGATGCAAGTGTAAGCTTTCCGGTTGTTCCGGACGTTCCCTGCACTCTGACGATCTTATCCTGCGGAACTGCAAGCAGACCGAACGGATAATTATTTCTCAGATCTTCTTTTGTTGTAAATGGAAGCTTATTAATGTCCTCGATTCCTTTGATATCTCCCGGCAAAACTCCCATCTCATCCATCTTCTTACGATAAAATGAAACATGCTCATATACGTTTGCAACCTGTTTTATCAGTCTTTCACTCTGAAGTGCTGTCATCTCATCTCTGCTCATGCACTCGATTTTCGGATCTCTGATCTGTTCTTTCCAGTTTTCTAATGATACTGCTGCCATGTCGTGTTAACTCTCCTCCTTCGTACTTGTAAAATATCTTTGTATTATAAATCGGCTTCTTCTACAATCTTAACCTCTGCTTCTTTTAATACTTTCTCTGCTTTCGCAAAATCATCTGTATTAAACACCATAACCGGTTCTTTGCCATCCCGGATAATAAACGAATAAATATAATTGATGTTCAGCTCACCTTTTGCAAGAATTGCAAGCATCTGATTTAAGTTGCCTTTCTTGTCTTCCAGTGCGACTCCCATGACTTCATGGATACGCACAACATACCCAAGTTTTGTCAGATATTCTTTTGCTTCATCTGGCTTATCTACAACCATTCGCAAAATTCCAAATTCCGGTGTGTCAAATGTTGCCACTGCACGGATATTCACTCCTGCTTCTGTCAATCTGGAAGTTACATCCATAAGACTTCCCGGTTTATTCTCTACAAATACTGATACCTGTCTGATCATAAGACACCTCCTATAACTGATAGCCTACGTCAAAGGCTTTTTTGTTAATCTCAATTGTTTTCGGCGGTACCGTCTTCTCTATCACATCATACCAGAGCTCTTTGGAAAAATCCATGTGCTGTGCTGCAATTCCGAGTACAATTAAGTTAAATACTCTTGGATTGCCAAGTTTCTTAGATTCCTCTGTAGCATCCACTGCATAGACGCGGTAATCTTTTTTCAGATTCTCCAGAATATTCTCCGGATATTCAGCTGCTCCGATCACAACCGGCATCGGATCGATTCGCCAATCATTGACGATCAGTGCACCATCTTTTTTGAGGAAATGTGCATAGCGCAGTGCTTCCAGACGCTCAAATGCGATGATCACATCTGCCTGTCCTTCTTCCACGATCGGCTCTGCTACTTTATCTCCGTAACGGACAAATGTTACAACGCTTCCTCCACGCTGTGCCATTCCGTGTACCTCGGATAATTTGACATCATAACCTCCTGCAATTGCCAGTCCGCCAAGGATTCTGCTGGTGAGAAGGGTTCCCTGTCCGCCGACTCCGACGATCATAATATTCTTTACTGCCATTATTTCTCACCTTCCTTTACTAATTCTATTGCTCCGAATTTACATAAGCTATCACACAGTCCGCATCCGGTACACATTGTATCATCAATATGAACCGTTCCGTCCTCATTTTTTGTCATTGCAGGACATCCCGGTTTCATACACATTCCACACTTCTTACATTTGTCTGCATGTGCCACGTATAATGGTTTTTTCTTCTTGCTGAGCAGTACGCAAGGTGTCTTTGTAATGATAACGGAAACTTCATCTTTCGCAACTTCTTCTTTGACAACCTGTTCCAATTTTTCAATGTCAAATGCATTGACTTCAATTACATTCTTCACACCGATTGCACGACAAAGTGCCGGAATATCGATTGCATAAGTCGGATCTCCCTGCAGTGTCTTACCGGTTGCAGCGTGATCTTGATGTCCGGTCATACCGGTTGTAGAGTTATCAAGAATCATAACCGTTCCTGTTGCTTTATTGTACATCATATTCATCAGGGAATTGACTCCTGTATGAAGGAATGTAGAATCACCAATAACAGCTACCCAGTTTTTGATATATTCTTTACCTTTTGCTTTCTCCATACCATGTAAGCTGGAAATACTTGCGCCCATACAGATTGTTGTATCTACTACACTTAACGGTGCAACGGCTCCTAATGTATAACATCCGATATCTCCTGCCGCATGCATTTTCAATTTATTCAGTACATAGTACACACTTCTGTGTGGACATCCCGGACATAAGATTGGCGGTCTTCCCGGTGCCTGCGCCGGCTGTTTCAGATCCAGCTTCTCTCCGAGAATTGCTTCACGGATCATATTGGCACTGTATTCGCCCTGAACAGTGAAGATCTCTTTACCTGTTGCTTTGATTCCCCAGGATTTTACCTGTTCTTCGATCACCGGATCAAGCTCTTCTACGATATATAACTTCTCTACTTTGGAAGCGAAATCTTCAATCAGTTTTCTCGGAAGCGGATTCACCATTCCCAGTTTCAGAACAGATGCATCCGGCATTGCTTCTCTTATATACTGATACGGGATACCACTTGTGATCACACCGATCTTCGTATCGTTCATTTCTACCTGGTTGATTGGAAGTGTATTTGCAACTTCAGCGAGTTCCAGATTGCGTTTTTCAATCTCGACATGGCGAAGCTTCGCATTGCCCGGCATCATAACCGTCTTGCGGATATCTTTTACATACGGTTTGTCCGGCACTTCTACCGGATCACATAACTCTACCAGTCCCTGTGAATGTGCGAGTCTTGTTGTTGTACGGAATACAAATGGTCTGTCATATTTCTCACTTAAATCAAAAGCCATTTTCATAAATTCTTTTGCTTCTGAACTGTCAGAAGGCTCCAGTACCGGAAGCTGTGCTGCACGCGCTACCATTCTTGTATCCTGCTCATTCTGGGAACTGTAAAGTCCCGGATCGTCTGCGACAACAATAACCAGTCCGCCGTTAACTCCCATATAGGAAACAGTATAAGCCGGATCTGCCGCCACGTTAAATCCAACGTGCTTCATACAGGACATTGCACGGACACCTGCAACGGAGGCTCCGATTGCAACCTCCGTTGCAACTTTCTCATTCGGTGACCACTCACAGTACAGAGAATCCTTATATTTTACCAGATTCTCACTGATCTCTGTACTCGGTGTTCCCGGATATGCTGCGGAAACTTTCACTCCCGCTTCATATGCTCCCCTGGCAATCGCTTCATTGCCGAGCATAATTACTTTTTTATTTTCTGCCATTTTACAGTCCATCCTTTCGTAAATCTGTTACTCGTTTTGCTTTTCCTTCGAATCGTTTCAGAGAATGTGGCGCAACCAGTTTGATCTGTGTCGCAAGTCCAAGCTGTGCTTTTAATCCCTTTTTGATTCTCTGCTCCAGTTCGCTTAACTTGCTGTAGCTGTCAAGCAGTCTGTCATCTACTAATTCTACAGTAATCGTCATAACATCCAGACGGTTCTTTCTCTCTACTACGATCTCATAATGTGGTCCGATCTCCGGAATCTGTAACATCACTTCTTCAATCTGTGTCGGGAATACATTGACACCACGGATAACAAGCATATCATCTGCGCGACCGGATAAATTCTCCATGCGCACTGTAGTTCTTCCACATTTACATGGTTCGTAAAATAATCTGGTCAGGTCACCGGTTCTGTAACGGACAAGCGGAAGCGCTTCTTTTCCGAGACAAGTTACAACCAGTTCTCCTTTTTCTCCCGGTGGGAGTACTTCTTCTGTCTTCGGATCAATGATCTCAGGGATAAACCAGTCTTCATTAATATGCATACCGCAGAGCTGTTCACACTCACCTGCAACACCTGGTCCACATAATTCACTCATACCATAATTCTGTGTGCAGAGGAAATTCTCCCCCCATACTTTGTGCATCTCATCACGCATAGGTTCTGTCATGCCCTCACCGCCGAACAGACCGATATGGACATGCAGATCCTTCTCCGGATCCAGTCCTCTTGCACGAATCTCTTCTCCAAGATGCAATGCATAAGATGGTGTTGCGATCAGAAGTGTTGTTCCAACATCCTGCATAAACATAATCTGCTTCTTTGTATTACCGGATGACATCGGGATGACTGCTGCTCCGATCTTCTCCAATCCGCCCTGCAGTCCGAGCGCTCCGGTAAATGTTCCATATCCAAATGCATTCTGTGCGATATCGTCTGGTGTCGCACCGCCCATACAGGCGATTCGTGCCACGTTATTTAGCCATGTATCCAGATCCTTTCTTGTATATCCTACAACGGTCGGTTTACCAGTTGTTCCGGAACTTGCATGGAAACGTACCAGTTCTTTCTTATCTACTGCAAACAGTCCTGTTGGATAGTGATCTCTGAAATCTGCTTTATATGTAAATGGCAGCTTCTTCAGATCATCCAGCGTCTGAATGTCTTCCGGTTTCACACCTGCTGCATCCATCTTCTCACGGTATGGTTCTACTTTTTCATAAATATAATGTACGGTCTCTTTTAACCGCTCCAGCTGGATCTTCTCAATCTCAGCTCTTGGCAGGGTTTCTTCCTTTGCCCAAATCATGTTACATCCTCCTTCATGCTACCGGGATTCTTCTCCCCAATATTACGAAAACAGGCGCAAAACCTTTACGCCTGCCACTTGTTATAGTATAGCACATTACTTTCGTAGTTTAAAGCATTAATTGAACAAAAGGCACTTTACAGACACCTTTTTATGCATGCTGCTTGCATGTATATTCATCCACTTCGATTTTGAAAACTCCAACTGCATCTGCAAGCTTTGGATTCTCACTGAAGTCTTTGAACTCTTTACCGGTCTGATGTTTCATGATCGCTGCCAGAGCCTTGCATTTTTCTTCCTGATCTTCTACGACAGATGCCTTGCCACTGCCGATAATACTTGCATAATAGTAGCTGTACTGACATGCAACTTTTCCTTCAACGAGTTCGTCTTTGCAGTCCATCTCAAATCCAACATATGGATTTTCTTTTATTAAGTCCAGTTTCTTGCCTTCTTTTGCTCCATGCACATACATTGTCAATTTATCTGTTTCTATTGTAAACCCAAAGTTTACAGGCACTACATATACGCCCTTTCCATCCTGGATTCCAATTCTTGCGACTTTACATACATGCAGGATTTCCATCTGTTTTTCTCTGTCTGTGACTTCTCTGTCTGTTCTTCTCATCTTGTGAACTCCTTTCTTCTTGTATATTATTATGCCATACGAATTGCTCCATACTTCACACTTCCACAATTCTACTCGTATATCATGATTTAAAAATAAACACTGGCATCGGCGGATTATTTTTTCTATTATAATACTCATTTGCGATCACTGTATATTCTCTTGACGGCAGTGTACGCAGCAGATTCAGAATTGCATCTTTTTCTTCAAAACCGGTATCGCCGCCACTGTATATGCAGAGACTCATCATCCCTCCACGCTTCAAAAGTTTCAATCCTTGCAGGATTGCCTGCATACTGGTTTCAGCATGGGTTGCAACCTTATGATCTCCACCCGGCAGATATCCAAAATTAAAGCAGATCACATCCACAGTCTCTTCTCCTGCATATTCTGCCATATGCTCATGTCCGCACAGATAAAGCTCTGCCCGGTCTGCAAGTTCTTCTTTTGTAAGACGCTCTTTTGTAAGATGGAGCGCTTCTTCCTGCACATCAAATGCAAGAACATGTCCATTTTCACCTGCAAGTCTGCATAAGAAGGCGGTATCTCCACCTTTTCCCATTGTTGCATCGATATACAGGCCTTCTTTTACTGCCTGCGATTCTATGATCGCCTGACACCACTGTGTAATCTGTGACTGTCTCATATCTTTTACTCCGTTCTGCGATTGTTATATAAAAACATTGCTACTGCCATCAGACAGATGACTGCATAGCCAATCCAGCTTAGCAGATCCGGAATCTGTTCGAAGAAGAAAAATCCAAGTCCTGCCGAGAAGATAATCTGTGAATAATCATAAACAGAGATCTCTCTCGCCGGAGCATAGCAATATGCTGCTGTAATAGAGAACTGGCCTCCTGCCGCCGACAATCCTGCAAACAGCAGAATCCCGATCTGTGCAAGACTCATCGGATGATAGTCAAAAAGCAGCCATGGCAACGTCACTACACAGGAAAAGGTAGAGAAGAAAAATACAATAAACGGTCCTTTTTCTCCCCGCTCTCCAAGTTTTCTTACCATCGTATATGCCGCTCCTGCACCGATTCCTCCACACAGTCCGATCAGGGAAGGGAGCAGATCCATATTGCTGAATGTCGGTTTGATCACAAATAAACTTCCCACAAACGCACCGATTACAAATAATCCCTGTGGCACCGTAATCTTTTCTTTTAACAGAAAGTAGCTGAAGATTACTGCAAAAAATGGAGACATCTTATTTAACATCGATGCATCTGCCAGCACCAGATGATCTACTGCATAGAAATTACAGAGGATCCCAATCGTTCCACAGATGGATCTTCCAAGCATATAGCCTAAATTTTCTTTTTTACAGTGAAATGGTACTCCATTCTTCATTAATATAATGCCGGCAAAAATAGCCGCCACAAAGTTTCTAAAAAAACTTTTTTGTATCGGTGGTAGATCTCCTGCCATTCGTACAAAGAAACTCATCAATGCAAAACAAAAAGCTGACATGATAATACATATAATTCCTTTGTACCGTTTCTTACTTTCCATGTCTTACTGACTCCTTTATCTTTTTTACTTTCTTTTCATTATATTTCTGTAATGATGATTTAAAATATCCGTTTAAAAATCAAACAATGATAACTGGTTGGATTCCGGCAGTTCTCCAAACAATCCAAGATCATTCATCGTATCAATAACCGTCTTACTTGCTTTTGTACGCTGTCTGAAATCATCCCTGGACAGATATGGACCATCTTTTGCGGCAACTTCTACTGCCTCTGCAGCCTTATCTCCCATTCCATCAATCGTAGAGAACGGGGGCATCAGTTTTCCGTCAATGATCTGGAACTTTGTCGCTTTCGCTTTATAAATATCGATTGGCATAAATTCAAATCCTCTCGCATACATTTCCTGCACGATGTGCATATCCTTCATCTCATCCTGCTCTTTATTCGTAAGCGAGGAAGATCTTCTTGTATAGTCATTGATATAATATTGCAGCTTTTCCTTACCCTGACACATTTTTTCATAAGAAAATGCATTAGCACGGATTCCAAAATAAGCGCCATAATATGCCAGCGGATAATTAACTTTACAATAAGCAATTCTGTATGCCATCATGACATATGCAGCCGCATGGGCTTTCGGGAACATATATTTGATCTTCTCGCAGGAACCGATATACCAGTCCGGTACATCATGGTCGATCATATCTTTCTTAAAGTCCGGCCACTCCTTACATTTTCCCTTTGCTACTGTTCCCTTTCGCACACGTTCCATAATCGTAAAGGATTCCTCACTGTCCAGTCCTTTATTGATCAGATACGTCATAATATCATCTCGCGTACAGATTGCTGTGGAAATCGTTGCCTTGCCACTCTTGATAAGATCCTGCGCATTATTTAGCCATACATCCGTTCCGTGAGACAGACCGGAGATACGAATCAGATCCGATAACGTCTTTGGTTTCGTATCGACAACCATCTGGATAACGAAATCCGTTCCAAACTCCGGAATACCAAGGCAGCCAACCGGACAGCCTCCGATATCATCCGGTGCGATTCCAAGCGCCGATGTATCGTGGAAGAGTGACATTACGTCCGGATCATCCAGCGGAATATCCGTCGCTACAAATTTGTGATCCGTTTCATTGTATTCATTGTCCATCGCCGGTGAGCTGATATATTCCTCCAGCGTCTTGATCATTGTCGGATCATCATGTCCGAGAATGTCCAGCTTCAATAAGTTGTGGTCGATGGAATGGTAATCAAAATGTGTTGTGATAATATCTGTTGTCATATCATTTGCCGGATGCTGCACCGGAGTGAACGAGTTAATATCCTCACCCAGTGGAAGTACGATAATACCACCCGGATGCTGTCCGGTACTTCTGCGGATACCGGTACATCCACCTACAATACGATTGATCTCACAGGTTCTCTTTCCCTGTCCGCGCTCTTCATAATAATTCTTCACATAACCGAACGCTGTCTTATCTGCCAGCGTACCGATCGTCCCGGCACGGTAAGTCTGACCTGCTCCGAAAATAACTTCTGTATATTTATGCGCATTACTCTGGTAGTCACCGGAGAAGTTCAGGTCAATATCCGGCTCTTTATTTCCTTTGAATCCAAGGAAAGTCTCAAATGGAATGTCAAAACCATCTTTGATCAACGGTGTGCCACATTCCGGGCAGTTCTTATCCGGCATATCCCATCCACAGCCACCGGCATACGCACGCACTTCATCCGAATCAAAATCACTGTAATGACAATTCGGGCAGTAATAATGCGGGCTCAGCGGATTAACTTCCGTGATTCCCGCCATCGTAGCAACGAAAGAAGATCCTACGGATCCACGGGAACCTACCAGATAGCCGTCCTCATTTGATTTCCAAACCAGCTTCTGTGCGATAATATACATAACAGCGAATCCGTTGGAAATAATAGAGTTCAGCTCTCTCTCCAGACGTTCCGTAACAACCGGTGGAAGTTCCTTTCCGTACATGGAGTGCGCTTTATTATAACAGATCTCACGCAACGTCTTATCCGAATCCGGGATAACCGGCGGACACTTATCCGGACGCACCGGAGAAATCCGTTCGATCATATCGGCAATCCGGTTCGGATTCTCTATTACGATTTCTCTTGCTTTCGCAGAACCGAGGTATTCAAATTCTTCTAACATCTCATCCGTTGTGTGCAGATACAGCGGCGGCTGGTTATCCGCATCCGGGAATCCCTTACCCGCCATAATGATCCGGCGGTACACTTCATCTTCCGGATTCAGAAAGTGCACATCACAGGTTGCCACAACCGGCTTATTGAACTTTTCACCTAACGCAATAATCTTCCGGTTGATCTCACGCAAATCTTCCTCACTGTTTACCTTCGTAATCTTCGGGCTGTCGATCATGAATTCGTTGTTTCCAAGCGGCTGTACTTCCAGATAATCATAGAAGTTGACAATTCTGGAAATCCGCTGTTCAGACTTATCATTTAAGATCGCCTGATACAGCTCTCCCGCTTCGCAGGCGCTTCCCACAATCAAGCCTTCTCTGTATTTTGACAACTCACTCTTCGGAATACGCGGGCGTCTCGCATAAAAGTCCAGATGTGACTCCGACACCAGTTTGTAAAGATTCACACGACCAGTCTGGTTCTTTGCAAGAATAATTACATGATAGGACGGTAATTTCCTGATCGCATCCTTATTCTGCGCTCCAAACTGGTTTAATTTCGTCAACGTCTTAATATTTCTGGCGCGCAGCATTTCCACAAATTTTACGAAAATCTCTGCCGTCGCTCCCGCATCATCAACAGCGCGGTGATGATTTTCCAGAGAAATGTGCAGTGCATTCGCCACAACATTCAACTTAAACTTCGATAAAGTCGGCAATAAGATTCTCGCCATCGCTACCGTGTCTACCGATGTAAAATCCGGTGTGATGTCCTGATATCTGCAATTCTGTTCAATAAAGCTTACATCAAAGCTTGCATTGTGTGCCACCAGTACCGCATCTCCGACAAATTCGAGGAACTGAGGCAGGATCGTCTCGATATCCGGCGCTTCCATAACCATGTCATCGGTAATGCCCGTCAGGTTCGTAATTTCAAACGGAATCGGCACTTTCGGATTGACAAATGTACTGAATTTGTCAGTAATCACTCCATTTTCCACCTTTACAGCACCAATCTCGATAATCTTGTCCTTTATTGAGCTGAATCCGGTCGTCTCAAGGTCGAATACTACATATGTGCCATTCAGGCTCTGCCCTTTTTCATTCACTGCAACATCCTGCAGGTCATCAACCAGATAACCTTCCACTCCGTAAATCACCTTAAATGGATCGTCTTTATCCAATCCTTCAATAAAATGATTGGCAATTGGGAATGCCTGTACCACGCCGTGGTCTGTGATTGCGATCGCCTTGTGTCCCCATTCATGGGCACGCTTCAGAATATCAACTACCTCAGAGACACCGTCCATATCGCTCATCTTTGTATGGCAGTGAAGCTCCACACGTTTCTCCGGCGCAGTATCCATTCTGGATTCTGTGAAATCACTGATCTTGCGGATTCCGGTTACCGAACCGATTGTCAGTTCTCCGTCAAATTTATCGATCGTTGTTACACCCTTGATTTTCAGAAAAGCGCCTTTCTTGATATCACCTAATACATCTGGGAGCTGCTCATTTCTTACAAACATCTTAACCATGATCGTATCGGTAAAATCTGTCACTGCGAACATGACAATTGTCTTCTCATTACGGATCTCACGGGTATCAAATTCAATGACTTTGCCACGGAAGGTAATCTCACCCATCTCACCTACAACTGTGGATAACTCGATCGGATCATCCTCAAAATCACATCCATAGAGCAGATTCGGATCGTCCGGATTCCGCTTAAATGGAGAAAACCGCTCTTTTTTACCAAAGTTTCCGGAAAATTTCTTACCCTTTCCACCAGTCATTGGTTTTGATGCAGACTTTTGCACCGCTGCTGCTTTCTTTTCCTCTTTTTTCGTTTCTTTTTTCTTATCTTCGTCTGAAGCTTCCGCTTCCTGACCGGCATTTTCTTCTCTCACTGCCGCTGTGTGTTCCAGAATTGCTTCTACTTCCTGCTGAATCTTCTGGTCATTATATTTTAATTTGCTGTCTTTTGCTTTCTTATATGTAACGTGTACTTCAATCGGACAGCAAAAACGCTCTGCAAATATCCGCTCCAGATAATGTACGAGATGCTCTTTCTTGCCCCTTGCAACAATTGTATCTGTAAGCTGGAGTCTCAGTACATTTTCCGTATCAAAAGACCACGTAGCGCTCTGCATCATACTGCGCTCTACGACACTCTCCGTCCCCAGTTCTTCCAGAATACTGTCCAGATACTCGTTAAGCAGATTCTCCGGCGTATACTGTGCCGATAAATGATACTGCTCTTTTACCTCTATCTGGAGTCTGTTTTTTCCGAATAACTGCTCCTTTACCATAGATTCCACACGGTAGATCATCTTCTTCTGAAGCAAATGTGCACTTTCTATATGAATACGGACAAAGTCACGATTAGAATTCGTCGTGACTTTGCTAACTTCTACGTCCTGTAATAACAGACGCATATCATCTTTTACCTTTAATGTTGGAAATACTTCAAAAAATTTTTTATTCATTCCAGTGTAAAAGCTCCCATCTTAATGTTTCTAACAACTCATCTTCTTTTACTTTCTTCACAATCTCGCCCTTCTTGATCAGAAGTCCTTCTCCGATTCCTCCGGCGATTCCTATATCTGCTTCTTTTGCTTCTCCCGGTCCGTTTACGACACAGCCCATCACCGCAACTTTGATATCAAGCGGAATATCAGCTACCATCTGCTCTACCTGATTTGCAAGACCTATGAGATCGATCTTCGTTCTTCCGCAGGTCGGACAAGACACAACTTCGATTCCACCTTTACGAAGTCCGAGTGTCTTTAAAATTAATTTTGCAGACTTGATCTCTTCTGTCGGATCTCCGGTCAGTGATACACGGATCGTATCTCCGATTCCCTGATGCAGGATCAGACCGAGCCCAATGGATGACTTAATATTTCCGGCAAGTAAAGTACCGGACTCTGTAATACCTACATGTAATGGATATTTACACTGGTCAGCGATCAGCTCATGCGCTTTCACACACATCAGTACATCGGAAGATTTGATGCTGACAACCAGATTGTCATAGCCCATCTCTTCAATCATATGTACTTTATCCATGGCACTCTCAACCAGGCCTTCAGCTGTAACGCCACCGTATTTCTCTACCAGATTCTTCTCCAGAGAACCGCTGTTTACCCCGACACGGATTGGGATGCCATGTTCTTTTGCCTTATCTACCACTGCCTGCACGCGGGATGCATCCCCGATATTTCCCGGATTGATACGGATCTTATCTGCGCCATTCTCAATCGCAGCAATCGCCAACCGGTAATCAAAATGAATGTCCGCCACCAATGGAATATGAATCTGCTTCTTGATTTTTCCAAGTGCTTCCGCCGCTTCTATCGTCGGCACAGCACAGCGAATAATCTCACACCCTGCTTTCTCCAGCGCATGGATCTGTGCAACCGTTGCATCTACATCTTCTGTCTTCGTATTCGTCATAGACTGAATTGCAATCGGATTTCCTCCACCGATCTTCACATTTCCAATCTGTACTACTTTCGTACGTTCTCTTGTCATAATTTCTCTCCTTAACCGCAATTATTCTGTTTCTTTTCTCTCTAAATGTCGGAAAAACCCTCTATCACCCGTTCCTTTGAACAGGAAAAATAGAGGGATCTTAATTATTCCTTATCTAATACCATCTGATCGCCATATTCGCTCTCCGTAAGTGTCAGACACTCCTTGTCAACACTGTACGTGTAAGTCGATGCCAGCGATTCAAGAGCTGTCTCCAGATCATTTTCGCTATATGCCCCCTTAGACTTATCAGCTACGCTTTTTAACTTCGCGTCATCATAGGAAAATGTAATCGTCTTCGCATCCTTATCAATCGAATAAGCTAAAGGCACTTCTACTTTGTCCTGCTCCTGGAAATCTAACAGCGTCACATCTGCCGAACCGCTGCCATGGATGCTCAGATCCATTCTTCCATTCTCATCCTTCCAGGTTCCTTCTACCGGATTGGAAGTGAACATCTTCGTCAGCAGGAAGATTGCAATCAGGATGATCAGCGCAGTTGAAACCAGTACGACTGCCCTCCAGATTCTGCTTCTTTGTTCTTCATCATTTTTTGCTATAAACATCTATCTTCGTCCTTCCGTATAATGCTAATATGTTTTGATGTTGAAATCATAAGATGCCATAAAACTACTCCTGTGCAAGCACATCGTAGTTTTTGGCTTTTGACCTTGGCATCATGTTTATATAAATTATAAGTTTTTTCCAATCGGGTGTCAATGGCAAGCGCCTTGTGTCTTTCCCCAAATAATGTTCCCTCTATTGAATTTTCTTAGTCATAATGGAGATTTTTTATTTTTAAAATTTCTTTAAATGCTTTCTTTACGCAGGTACCTCCTTAATGCTTACACTTTCTCTAAGTCCTCTGATATCAGAAGATAGAAGCGTTTCTTTCTCAAGCAGTGCATCCGCTGCCTTCTCAAGAAAATTTCTGTTTTTAAGAAGAATATCCTTTGCACGAAGGATAAAACGTTCTGCCTCTGCACGGATAACTGCTTCATTTCTGGAATTTAAATTTTCGGAACTGTATGGGCTCAGATCAACCATTCCCAATCCAAGCACCGCATTCTCCGTAATTTCTTTTTTAATAATCTCAAAAGCGTTCTGAATATCATTCTGACAGCCACTGGCAACGCTATCCGAATAATAAAGCTCAACAGCCGCTTTTCCTGCGAGCAATACCAGAATATGGTATGAATTTTTAGGGAATTCCTTACATCGATGGATAAATCCTCCTGTGAACTCTCTTCCCACAGACCGAAGAGATGCAAGTCCCACACTTCCCGGACAAAGGACTTCTGCCACAACAAGGTGTCCAGCTTCATGAAGTGCTATTTTTTTCAAATCCTCTTCCGAAATTTTTGTATAGCTATCCGTGGAATCATATTCCATTCTTAAGACAGCATTTACCAGATCATTCATCTCTATGCAGGTCTTTCTTTCATAAGCAGCACTGATTGCTGCTTCATTTAAAATGGTTTCGAGTCTGGCGCAGGAACTATAACTCATCATTCTAAACAAATCATCCATATTAATATCTTTTGCGACTTTTTTATCAGAGAGATAATGTTTAATGATTTCATTAGCATCTTTATCATTAGGGCATTTCATTTCAATCTTTCTGTCAAAACGCCCGGAACGTATAAGAGAGTCCGGAAGTTTCCATTTGTCATTCACAGTTGCAAGAATAAATACATTATAGTTTTTTACTTCGTCAATACCGGACTGAATCGCTACATATTCCTCAGCATCACAATGCTCGCTGTCTTCGTTGGCAAATTTATCCATATCATCCATGAAGATAATGCAGGGAGCATTTTCCTTAGCTTTTTTGAATGTATCTGTAATGTAACCAACGAAATCATTGTTCCCTTTATTTCTGCGAATGATATAAGCTTCCAGCCCACTCTCTTCAATGAAGCTTTTGGCTATCAGTGTTTTCCCTAATCCCGGTTCTCCATATAACAGAACACCTTGCGGAAATTTAGCACCCAATTTTTCATATATTTCTCTGTTATGAAGCATATCGCAGATCTGTAATAACTCTTTCTTAATCGTCTCATAACCAATTACTTTTTCAAATGCACTCATGTAACCTCCTCCATTTATATCTTTTGCTTTTTTACGATATGATTGTATAAAATGAAGTGTCCACTATTTGGTACATTACCTTTCGGCGCTGTTGTCAGCTTGTAACGCTATATTCTGCTGTGAGACAATGTTAAGAAATGGAAAAGCAGAACCGAAATGTCGATTCTGCTTTTCAGCTCTGTTATTTTTAACTCTCCTTCAGATAATCACCAACAACCCTTATCCACGCTTCTTTGTCTTCTGCTTTCATAAATTGATAAAGTGGTCTCTGATAATAATCTGTACCTTCTTTTTTATATCCAAATACTTTTTTTCCTTGAAGGCTATTATTGATATCAATTTTATTTGCCATTCCCATAGCTGATTTTCCCCATGCATAAATAATAGGTACATTTAAATTTCCTATTTCTTTAATTCTGTTTTCTCCAAAAATACTCTTAGTACCTTTCATAGAATTATATGTATCCCAAAATACTGTTGATGATCCGGAACATATATCAGATAAATTTTCTATTTGAATACAATCAAGTTTCGCATATTCCATTAATATAGCCAGCTGTTTCTGTGTTGGGTCCATTTTACAACTGCATCTTTCATTTTCTTTATATTCACCAATGGCTTTGCAGCTTCCAGGATTCATCATAACTATAATTGCTTCTGGCTCTTTCACAATTCCTTTTCTTACAATCTGACAATTTTTCCGACAAAGATTCTCTTCTTCATCCTTATAAAATATTGCTGTAACCTCAAACTTTTCTCTTAATTTCTCAATTGGAATATTAAATTCAAACATACCTTTTTCTCCTTAGTTCTTTTTTATCAATACTTCTTCTATAAATTCATCTAGTGGGGATTCTAATCCTGATGAAATATTATGACATTATTTTTCGCTCGTAAGATTTTTTATTTTTGTCTGGAATACTTTCGTATATTTTGCCACACCCTTAGACAACTTCAAATATCCCGTTCCTCTTGGCTCTTTTTCTAACTCACTATAATACCTATCCCATCTCTCTACATTTCCTTCAAATCCTAATTCTTTCTTATTTCTACGAATGTACCTCCCTCCGGCTGGATGCAACATTGAAATAACAAATTCATTTTCTATAAAATCCTTTTGCTTAATTTCTTTCGCACACCAGATAATATAGTCTGGCTGCAAAATTTGGATTTCCTCTTTTATCTCTTCTTTATACTCATTTACATAGTTTTCAAATATCTTTCTGTTAATCTTTTGCGATCCACCACGTTTATTTAAATTCATAAAAGCGACCTATTTAACAGCATTTTGAATTTTTTCAGCCTCAAGCATAATTCCATCTACTTTTTTGTTTTTAGAGTATTGCTGTACTAAATATGCCATTCTTCCAATCACTTCTTTTTGATGGGCATTATTATCTGATTTTTCATTTTCCCAAAAAATCACACCATCTTTTACAGTACCGTTAGCGAATTCACGATACCACACTCTCTGGCCATCTGGATGCTTTTTTAACCATTCTTCAGACTTATTGTCTGCAATATTTGCTTCTTTCAGTACAACCAAAACTTTACAAGTTGCCTTTTCATAAGCTTCCGCATCAACCATTCCATCCTTTGTAAAATGTTTCCTTAATATCTCACGTCCGCCTACAGTTGTTTTTTTCCAATCTTTTTCTTCAACTTGCTTTTCCTTCCATCTCTTAAACAAATTTTCTAATTCTTCTTCCTTTGATGCCATACCGTCACTTCCTCCTTGGTTTTATTCAAGCATCTTTTTCTTTATCATACATCATTCTATTTGTATTTACAATTCTCCCCTTATTTTTTACTACAATTTTCTTTATAAATCTCCGCACAGAAATTCTTCAGCTTCCTACACCCTTTGAACGCTTCTTTTCCGATTAGTTGCATCTGTTTTTGATCTTCGCCAAACAATACAATTTCTTGAAGATTCCTGCAATACGCAAATGCCTGTTTTTCTATGAAACGTATATTATTCTGAAATACAACTCGTTCAAGGTTTGTACACCCTGCGAAGCATCTTTCAGGAACATATTTTTCTATTATATAGGGAAAATGTATCTGTTTTAATTGCTTGCAATTACCAAACACTTCTTCTCCCATATCTTCGACTTTTTTATTAATTAGCACTTTAGAAAGCTTTTTACATCCTTTAAACGCTCTTGACTCTATGTAATCCATAACCGTTTCGTCTTCTGAATTTTCTATAATAATCTCTTCCAATTCGGTACAATCGAAAAATGCGCATGTATCAATCTCTCTTATTGAAGCTGGAAGGCTTATCTTTTTCATAGCACCACAACCCCAGAACGCTCCTTCACCTATCTGCTCGATTCCATTATTAAAAATCACTTCCCTTAAATTGATGCAATCGCTAAAAGCATATCGCCCTATGCTTTTCAATGTGGATGGCATAATAATTTTTTCAAGAGTATGATTCTCCTCGAATACATATTCGTCAATATGTGTAAAGCCTTCCGGTATAGCAAATACTTTATCATTTCCGATTGCTGACGTAAGAATTTTTCCTGTTGTCAATACCATATATTTTCTTTACTCCACTTCTACGACTTCACCATTTAACATTGTGTACCAAACATTTTCCTTTATCGTTTTACCATCCACTCTGACTAATTTTGCTCCTTTTAAGTTCCATTCATTCTGAGTCCAATTATTATCTCCTTTTTCTTCCCAATCCGAAAAAACAAGGTGCGAGCCAACAACTCCTTTTGCCTTCCCATGATATCCCCATGCAACTGCAATACTTTCAGAATTTCCAGCCTCGGCACTGCTCATATATCCTGTTACACTTGCAGTTCCGCAGCTTCCGGTTGCTCGGGCAGTTCCATAATTTCCGGTTACATTTGCCATTCCACCGTTTCCGGTTGCTCGGGCAGTTCCATACACTCCCGTTGCACTGGCAGTTCCTTTTTTTCCAGTTGCTCTTGTAGTTCCATAAGCTCCGGTTACACTGGCTACTCCATAATCCCCGACTGCTTTTGCTGCTCCGTACATTCCCGTCGCATTTGCTACTCCACATTCTCCTGTTGCGCTTGTTGCTCCACCATATCCTGTTGCACTGGCTACTCCCTTTTTTCCGGTCGCGCTTGCCGCTCCACAAGTTCCGGTTGCGCTTGCTACTCCCTTTTCTCCAGTCATACTTGTTGCACCGTATGCCTCGGTTGCACTGGCTATCCCATAATTTCCGGTTGCTTTTGCTGCTCCACATTCTCCCGTTACACTGGCTACTCCCTTATCCCCAGTTGCTTTTGCTGCTCCTCTACTTCCGGTTGCACTGGCTATTCCACATTCTCCGGTTGCTTTTGTATATCCATAAGTTCCGGTTGTGCTTGCTGTTTCATGCTCTCCGGTTACGCAGACGGCTCCCTTGTCTTCATCTGATTTTGCCTCTGGATTAATTCTTTTTTCAATATACGCAATAGCAACTTTTACTAATCCGGCAATATTGATTTCAGGATCAATTTTAATTTTCGTAGAAACTACTTTTGTATCCCGACTATCTTTGCTAATCTCTCCGTTTTGTTCTACCTCGTGATATACACTTTTATTTGGGCTGTAATATCTGAAGCAATCTAACGGATATTCACATGCATGAAAACCATTCTCACATACAATTTTCTCTTTTTTTTCATAAGATTTCCCTTCTTCATACTGAAATCCTTTACAAGTCATATCTTCATCAAAACCTTTGTAAGTTTTCATATGTATATCTCACTCCACTTCTACAACTTCGCCATTTAACATTGTGTACCAAACATTTTCCTTTATTGTCTCGCCATCCACTCTGACCATTTTTGCTCCATTAAAGCTCCATTCGTTCTGCGTCCAATTGTTATAACCGTTTTCTATCCAATCAGCAAAAGCAAGATATGAACCAATAACTCCTTTTGCCATTCCATAATATCCCCATGCAACTGCGATGCTTTCACAATTTTCAGCCACAGCACGTCCCTTATATCCCGTTGCACTTGCCGCTCCACATTCTCCCAGTACTATAGCAAGTCCATCCTCTCCTGTTGCTGCCGAAACTCCATACTTGCCTTCTACACTTGCTATTCCATACTCTCCCGTTGCGCTGTCTGCTCCACATTCTCCTGTTGTTGTAGTTGCTCCACAAATTCCGGTTACACTGGCTGCTCCGTATTTTCCAGTTGCATTTACAGTTGCACCTCTTCCGGTTGCACTGGCTGCTCCGTATTTTTCAGTTGCATTTGCAATTGCACATCTTCCGGTTGCACTTGCGGTTCCATATTTTCCGGTTGCATTTGCAGTTCCATAGGCTCCGGTTGCTACTGAACTTCCACCTATGCCTTCTACACTTGCCACCCCACAAGCTCCGGTTGCACTGGCTGCCCCATATTCTCCTATCACTCTGGCATCTCCCAAACCTCTTGTTACACTGGCTGCTCCACATTCTCCCATTGCTATGGCAGATCCATACTCTCCCGTTGCACTGGCTACTCCATGTTTTCCTTCTACGCTTGCGGCTCCATTCCGTCCGGTTGCCACTGAACCTCCACCTATGCCTTCTGTACTCGCAGCCCCATTCCATCCGGTTGCTACTGAAGCTCCACTTATTCCTTCTGCACTTGCGGCTCCATAATCCCCTGTTACACTCGCAGTCCCATATTTTCCTTTCACAATTGCAGCTCCATATTCTCCCGTTATGCTTGCGGCTCCATATTCTCCTGCTACGCTTGCAATTCCATAAGCTCCTCTTACATTTGCGGTTCCTCTATCTTCGGTTGTACTTGCGGTTCCATAACACTCTTCCGATCCTGCTTCTGGATTAATTCTTTTTTTTATATATTCAATAGCTGCTTTTACCAATCCTGCAATATCAATTTCTGAACCGATTTTAATTTTCGTAGAAGCTACTTTTGTATCCCGACCATCTTTGCTAAACTCTCCATTTTGTTCCACCTCATGATATACACTTTTATTTGGGCTGTAATATCTGAAACAATTCAGCGGATATTCACATGCATGAAAGCCGCTCTCACATACAATTGCTTCTTTTTTTCATAAGACTTTCCTTCTTCATACTGAAATCCATTACAAGTCATATCTTTATTAAATCCTTTGTATGTTTTCATATGTATATCTCACTCCACTTCTACAACTTCGCCATCTGTCATTGTGTACCAAACATTTTCCTTTATTTTCCCGCCATCCACTCTAACCATTTTTGTTCCTTTTAATCTCTTTTGGTTCTTAGTCTCCGAATAATTTTCATTTTTTCCCAATTCAGCAAAAACAAGATGAGAACCAACAACTCCTTTTGCCTTTCCGTGATATCCCCATGCAACTGCTACACTTCCTGGATTTTCGGCCTCCGCACATCCCATATCTCCGGTTGCACTTGCTACTCCATACTTTCCCGTTACACTGGCAGATCCCGCAGCTCCAGTTGTGCTGGCTACTCCAGTCTCACCGGTTGCTCTGGCTGAGCCATGAACTTCGGTCGCTACTGAAACTCCACCTTATCCTTCCGCGCTTGCGTCTCCACCCCGTGAAGTTGCACTTGCTACTCCCCTCTCTCCAATTGCTCTGGCTGAGGCAAACATTCCTGTTACACTTGCTATTCCATGGGCTCCGGTTGCTCTGGCTGAGCCATAACCGGCTGTCGCGATTGCTGAGCCGCAACTTCCTGTCGTATTTGCTATTCCCCGAAATCCGGTTGCTACCGAAACATCACCACCTTTTTCCGCACTCGCTACTCCATGATATCCTGTTGCATTCGCAACCCCATAAAATGCGATTGCATTTGCCACTCCATAATCTCCTGTTGCTACCGAAACACCACCACATCCAGTCGCACTTGCCACTCCGCTCTCTCCGGTTGCATTTGCTACTCCATAATTTCCTGTCACACTTGCTACTCCATACTTTTCACTTGCACTCGCTATTTCTTCATTTCCGGTTGTTTTTGCGGCTCCATAATACTCATCTGATTTTGCCTCTGGATTAATTCTTTTTTCAGTATATTCAATAGACGCTTTTATTAATCTGGTAATATCAACTTCTGGGCCAATTTTAATTTTCGTAGAAGCTACTGCTGTACTACAATCACTTTTGCTAATCTCTCCATTTTGCTCCACCTCATGATATATACTTTCATTTGGTCTATAACAATCTCATAAACAATCTATTGGATTTTCACACGCATGGAAACCACTTTCACCTATAATCGCTTCTTTTTCTTCATAAGATTTCCCTTCTTCATACTGAAATCCATTACAAGTCATATCTTTATTAAATCCTTTGTATGTTTTCATAATGTATTATCTCCATCTCAACTCTATAAATATGTTGTGCTTAATATTTCCATTTTCCACTTATCTCCGGTTCCCATCTTGTTGCGTAATCCCAGTTTATTTTTTCGGGTGGATTCATTATCTGCCTGTACCCCTCATACATAAATTCACATAACACCTGTGGATTCATAAAGCCACAACATCCTCCAAATGCTGGGATGACAATACTCTTTATATTATTTTCCAGCGCTGTCATTAATGTTGTTCTCATTGCCTGATACACAACCATTGGTTCTTTTATTTTTAACGGAATTCTCATTGTTGGTGTATGGATCATTTGAATGTTTTTTGCATCTGTTTTCATAATAAAGCTTGTTCCGACCGGCTGTTCTCCATAATAATTTTCAATTATATATTTCTGAACTTTTTTCATAAGTTCTTCTCCAAAATACTCTGTTATTGCCAGATCGTATCCCCCGTCCATAAGTCCATACGAATTAACAGGTGATACTATACACTCCACATTATGACTTTCCATAAAATTTTCAAATTCATCACACACCACTTCGACATCTTGCTCGTCCCTAAAATATGCTCTCCACATATCCGTTATTATTTTATTTTTGTCTAATAAATACACTTTCATTGTTTTCACCTTCCTCGTAATAAATCTGAGGATATTATATAAACAGCAATGTTCCTTTTTTAGCTCATCCGCTCACTTATACTTGATATAAAATGAAACGAAAGCGAGGAAAATATATATGGTACTTCCAAAATTAACTTCAAAAGACCTGGTATTTCAAAATAAATATGGACATGATCGTCTTTACAGCAAACTTATTCTGGACGATAGAGATTGGATGAATTACATATTAAAAGCAGCTTTTCACACAACGTATGGGCGTTTTATTCTATCGTTTGAATACTTTGGCGCTAACTTTTCTACTCTAAAGGTATCTTTGAAAAAAGGCGATCACACCAATACTTATGAGTTTGAATTTTCAACAGATCTGTTTGCGAAATACATTACCCGTTATTTAAAAGATCAAATTCGCGCCTGGGAAACAAGTGCTGTATTCTATGCCGAAGAACTTGTCCTAAATTTCTATAACGAAGTGATTTCTTCTCTTTAGCCACTGATTAGCGGTCGTCAGATGCTGCCATGCAAGCACGGCTCACTTTTCTCGTCTCTATAAGATAAGAAAAGACGGACTCCGAAGAATCCGCCTTTTCTTATCTTACATTTCGCTATTCACTTTCGTATTGCTTCTGTGCAATTTTTAAATCATTTTTTATCTCCTGAACTAATTTTTCCGGCTTTAATACCTTTGCATGTACCGCATACTGCAATGCCCATTTTCGCATAGCTGTCTGATTAACATGCACCCGCACTGTAACATCTTCATCTGTCTCATCCAGGAAATCCATATCTTTTCCAAACCAGTCATATAATTCTGTAAGCAGATATTTTTTTGCTCGAAATACAACCGGTGCACTCTCTCCGGTAAACATATAAATATGTTCTATCATATGTTTTGGCAAATCAAAGCCATTTTCCATACCTTTTAATTGCTGAACCGGTCTTGTCCGTTCTTCCAGTTGCCGGATGTTTGTGATTCTGTCCAGACGATAATTCGATATATTTTCATATTTATCATTATTACAGATTAAATAATATTTGCCACCCGCAATTACAATCTGATACGGATTCATAATATATTCCCGTACATTTCCTTTTTCATCCTTCCTTGGATGCATCTTTTTGTCCGTACCATATTCATTATAATGAAAGGATACTTTACGCCCTTTTGCAATTGCCTGACTCAACATATCTATCGTATAGAATATCTGCCTGTTATCTGATGACATATCCGGCAACGCATGAATATACTTTTCTTTGCTGCGGAAATATATATTTGACAGACCTTTCAGCTTTTCTATCAATTCTTTACATTGGCTATATGGAACATGTTTGGAAAATACCAGACTGTCAATCAACATCCTAAGCTCTGCATCTGAAAAATCTCTCTGCAGGTACCAGTCCGTATAAAGAATCTCTTCTTCACCTTTTTTATTGATCCGGACAGATTCACTGTATTCAATATCATATCCGAAATCTATCAGATTGAGCAGATTACGTTTTATCGCTTTGCGATCTACTTTCATATCGTATTCATTTGCCAGAATATCTAATATTTCTTTCTGGCTGAGGCGATGATCCTGATCTGTATATTTCATTAAGATATCTAAAATATTCATAATCAACATTTTCTTAGATGGTTTTGTATACATAAGCACCCTCCCGTATCAATTGTCTTATTTTATTATATCTTAGTTCTCGGGATGTGACAAAAACAGTACACCTTTTATCCCTCAAAAAACGAAAAATACATCGGAATACATTCCACTTCTGATTCTTCTCTTGAAAAGCTCATATCATCATCCAATTTTTCAAATCCATTACGTTCATACAAATGATAGCCTTCTCTTGTTGATGCCAGAGTCACAAATGCAAAACCTATATATTTTTTTCGTATTTCTTCAATTTTCTGCATACATTCATCCAGAAGAATATCGGATAGATTAATACGAATTCCCTGCTCCGTATAAGTTTGCACTACTCCATGATATTTTTCTGCCAGTGCAAAATTATTTATATGTACTGCTCCGCCAATTTTCTTAACAATTCCATATTCTTCCTGTTCAACATATCCCAGTCCTAAATTATAATATCCTATAATTTCCTCATTATCCTCAGATATCAACACATATGTTTTTCCATAATTATCATCCAGCGAAATCTCTTGTCTCAAGAACTGATCCAAGTAGTCATTTCCAGAACGGAAGGATAATGCCAGCTTCTGCAAACTGGCATTATAGCAAACAACTTTCAAATTATTTGTCCTATTCATTATTCTCCTTTGTATTATCAACAATGTCAATTTTTGCCTTTTTCGTAGAAGGATCAACGAAAATACTGAATTTATGATTACGAATATACTCTCGTCTCGCCTTTGCTTCTTCTGACAATGGCTTTTTTACCGTTATATCCTTCTTCGTAATAAATTTACGATCTGTTTTTACAGCATAGTTCATAAGCATCCTCCTCGTAAATATTTTTATCAGTATATCACTTGTCTGTCCCTGTGTAAATAACTTTATTCCTCCATCTCCACTACGAGATAAAAGCCTCTCTCTGTCTTTTCAATTTCTTTGATAATCCCTTTTCTGGACTTTATCCGCTCTCTTGTGCGGTAGATCCCAGACATAGCAACTGATGGCTCTACCAGATAGGTATATTGACCGGTCACGGCGCTTCGCTCGCTGATCTCTACCTCCTGACCTTCTTCAACCAGTCCTTCTCTTTCCATCTTAAATCTTTCCTGACGCATAGTATCGCTTCCTTTCCATATACTTATAATGCCAGGGGCAAAAGCCTGAAACCTCATGGCATCTTTTAACATTAACATCAATTTATTATTATATTCTACATCTTGGTTTGTTCATTTCATGTCTCATTTCTGTCGCGTTTCGGAACTTTTATTCTGCTTATTGTTGAGTCTCGGCACATTCTATGTTCTTTATCGAAACAATTGTTACAATATATATAAATGCCAGGGTCAAAAGCCTAAAGCCACAACGTGCTTGCATGTGAGTGGTTTTATGGCTTAATGGCATCACCCTAACATCATCCAGAAAGGCGGTAACGTATTATGGCATCATTCGCTGAAAAATTAAAAGCTTTACGCGGACAAAATCACATGACACAGGCTCAGCTTGCCGCCGCTTTAAATGTTGCACGTTCTACTGTTGCCGGATATGAAACAAAAAGCCGAGAACCTTCCCATGACAAACTGAATGTTATGGCAGATTTGTTCCATGTCAGTGTAGATTATCTGCTTGATGATTCCCCTGTTGAAATTACCACTTTTGATGAGCCGCACACTTCGCAGACCGAAGCGCTCCTGCTTACAAGATACCGTAAGCTGTCACTCCAATCGAAAAAGGAGTTGTTACATTACTTGGAACTCTTAGAGTCCTGGGAAGCAACTTCCCACTTAAAAATACAATAATACGTATACCAAAACCGAGATTTTAGTATACGTATTTTTTATTTTCCTATTAACATTCTTCTGCTATCTTCAGAATCAGATCTCTTGTATCGTCCCATCCAAGACACGGATCTGTAATTGATTTTCCGTAAGTCATATGATCACAGATATCCTGTCTTCCTTCTTCCAGATAGCTCTCAATCATAACACCCTTTATCATATCTTTGAGAGCCGGATTGTATCTTCTGCTGTGCAGAATTTCGCTTGTAATACGGATCTGCTCTTTGAATTTCTTATTCGAATTTGAATGGTTGGCATCTACAATAATTGCCGGATTCTCCAGATCTTTTTTCTGGTACAGATCATATAAGCGGATGCAGTCTTCGTAATGATAGTTCGGAATACAGGTTCCGTATTTATCTACACCACCACGCAGAATCGCATGTGCATAAGGATTACCGCTTGTAGACACATCCATTCCGCGATAAATATAACGATGTCCTTTCTGTGCTGCAACAATGGAATTTAGCATAACCTCGAGATTTCCGCTGGTCGGATTCTTCATTCCTACCGGGATGTCCATTCCACTTGCTGTTAATCTATGCTGCTGATTTTCCACAGATCTTGCACCGATCGCCTCATAAGATAAAATATCATCCAGATAACTTCTGTTCTCCGGGTAGAGCATCTCATCTGCCGCTGTAAGCCCTGTCTCTTCCATTGCTCTTAAATGCATCTTACGGATGGAAAGGATTCCGGCGTACAGATCCGGTGCTTTCTCCGGATCTGGCTGATGCAGCATTCCTTTGTATCCTTCCCCGGTTGTCCTCGGTTTATTTGTATAAATACGCGGGATCAGGATCAAACGATCTTCGACCTCTTCATTAACTCTCGCAAGACGGTTTACATATTCGCATACCGCATCTTCATTATCCGCGGAGCACGGTCCGACAATTACAAGGAATTTATCGGATTTACCGGCAAATACATCCTTGATCATCTCATCTCTTTTTTCTTTAATGTTTTTTAATTTATCCGACAATGGATATTCTTTTTTTAATTCCGCCGGTGACGGAAGTTCTTTATTAATTCTGACTGCCATTTTTTATCATCTCTTCTATCTGTTCCGGTTCCGGCATGGAACGGATAGCTCCTTTTTTTAATGTAATAAGCGCTGCGCCGGCATTCGCGTACTGAAGGATTTCCTCCAGATTTTCTTCTGTGAGATTATCGATTCCATATTTTAACACACCATTGATCGCACATCCGCAGAATGTATCCCCCGCTCCGGTTGTCTCTATCGCTTTCACCGGATAACCCGCTTTTTCTACACGCATATCTTTGTAATATGCACGGCTTCCGTCTTTTCCCATTGTCAGGAAAATGAGTGGAATGTGATATTTATCCTGTAAATACTGAATTCCCTCATCATAGTCTTCTTTTCCGGATACAAACTGGATCTCATTATCAGATATTTTTAACACATCACACTGTGTAAATCCACATTCCATCATCTCTTTTGCTTCATCCAGAGATTTCCATAACGGTGGTCGTAAATTCGGATCAAATGTGATCAGACATCCTGCTTCTTTTGCAGTCTCAAGCGCTTTCTTTGTCGCTGTGCGAACCGGCTCATCTGTCATGGACAATGTACCGAAATGAAATACTTTTGATCCGCGAATCAAGCCTTCATCAACTTCTTTTTCTTCCAGCATCATATCTGCACCTGGTTTACGATAAAAAGAGAATTCCCTGTCTCCGTCCGGAAATGTATGAACAAAGGCAAGTGTTGTCTTAATCTCTTCATCCAGGATCAGACCTTTTGTCTCAATCCCGATCGCATCGATCGTATCTTTTAAAAGTCTTCCAAACTGGTCATTTCCAACTTTTCCAATAAAAGCAGTCTTTCTGCCAAGCTTGTTCATCATTGCAAGAACATTGCATGGCGCTCCGCCCGGACATGCTTCAAACAGACCGTTTCCCTGTTCACTCTCTCCGTTTTTCGTAAAATCGATCAGCATCTCGCCCATCGCTGTTACGTCATAAATCTTATCCATAATAGTCTCTCCCGTTTTTCTTCTTTTCTCTATCCAAGCAAATGCACGCCGCCAAGCAGGACATAAGAAACAAACCACATAATGACAGTTGCCATACAGATTCCAAGCATGATTGCCGGAAACGCTTTTTTAAATTTTATTCCCAGAAGCGCTGCGACCAGAGATCCTGTCCACGCTCCGGTTCCCGGAAGTGGAATACCAACAAACAGTACAAGTCCCCAGAACTCATATTTCTCGATCTGATCTTTTTTGCTCATTGCTCTTGCTTCCAGCTTTTCCACCAGTGGTTTCAGCTTCTTCGTTCCTTTCATCCATGCAAAGATCGGTGTAATCAGAAGCAGAATAAAAGGCACCGGCACGATATTTCCAATAATTGAAAGCGGAATCGCCTCTACTACCGGCACACCGAGAATTGGTCCTGCAACAAGTAATGCACCACGAAGTTCTACGATCGGAATCATAGAAATGATAAAGACGATTGCTTCTTTTCCCATGCTTCCTCTAAGGGCATGTATCAAACCCTGCACTAAAGTTTCTGTCATATTCTTCTCCTATTTATTCATATATCTCTTAAGAAATGAAAACATTGTTTCCATCTCTTCTTTTGTTCCTATTGTAATCCGCATGTACTGCTCGATCCGTCTGCTTCCCCAGAAACGCACATAGATATTCTCTTTTTTCATTGCTTCAAAAAGTTCTTTTGCATCGTATTCGGGATGTTTTGCAAAGATAAAGTTCGCCTTGGAATCAAGGAACTCAAATCCAAGTTTTGCCAGCTCTTCTTTTGCCCATTCTCTTGTCTCGATAATTTTATGCACCGTTTCTTCAAAATGTGCACGGTCTTTTACAGCTTCGACACCGCAGACCAGTGATGTCTGGTTCATCGTATAAGAGTTAAATGAATACTTTACATCATTCAGGCATTTGATCAGATGCGGATTACTGATCGCATATCCGATCCGCATGCCTGCCATGGATCTTGCTTTTGAAAAGGTCTGCACAACGATCAGATTATCGTACTTGTCAATCAGTGAACGTGCTGACTCTCCTGCAAAATCAACATATGCCTCATCTACAATTACAATCACATCCGGATTGTGTCGGATAATATCTTCCACTTTATCAAGTTCCTGATAAAGCCCGGTCGGCGCATTCGGATTCGGAAAGATCACGCCTCCATTTTCTCCGTAATAATCTTCCGGAACAATCTCAAAATTCTTATCCAGCTCCTTGCACGTATATGGGATGCGGTACAGGTTCGCCCATACTTCATAAAATGAATACGTGATATCCGGGAAAAAGATTGGCTTATCCGAATTAAAAAATGTCAGGAAACACATGGATAACACATCATCCGATCCCACTCCTACAAATACCTGTTCCTCTCCGACATTATAAAAATCTGCCAGTTCTTTCACAAGAATATCTGCTGTCGGATCCGGGTATTTGCGGAGAAGATCCGTATTCATAGACTCCAGCGCTTCTGTCACACCTTTTGCCGGCGGATACGGATTCTCGTTTGTATTTAATTTAATTACTTTTCCGGTCGGCTGTTCTCCCGGAACATACGGTTCTACTTTCCTTATATTCTCTTCAAATGAATACATAGACTCTCCTTTATCTGTACATCATTAACAACTGCCTAGATACATTTCATCTCTTTTGCAAGCTCTTTGAACTTCGGAAGAGAATTTACAATTGTTTCATAAGATACACAGTATGCAAGTCTTACATATCCAGGGCATGCGAAAGAGCTTCCCGGAACGAGGAGCAGATTGTATTTCTTCGCAATGCTGCAAAATTCCTTCTCATCTGCAATTGGGGATTTTACAAACAGATAAAATGCTCCCTGTGGTTTGATACACTCAAATCCGCACTCCAGAAGTCCATTGTATAAAGTCTCTCTGTTTTTGTCATAGAAAGACAGATCTGTCTTCTCGTTAATGCATTTTGCAACGACTTTCTGCTGCAATGTCGGTGCATTTACAAATCCGAGAATACGGTTTGCTACATTAGCTGCTGACAATACCGTTTCACTATCTGTTACTTCGTCTGGAATCACAAGATATCCAATGCGTTCTCCAGGAAGTGATAACGACTTACTGTAGGAATATCCTACGATCGTATTGTCATAATACTTCGTCAGATATGGCACTTCCACTCCATCGTATGCAAGTTCACGATATGGTTCGTCAGAAATCAGATAAATCTCTGTTCCGAATTCCTTCTGTTTTGCTTCCATGATCGCTGCCATTTTTTTAATTGTATCTTCTGAATATACAACACCTGTCGGGTTGTTCGGTGTGTTCACAATGACTGCTTTTGTTTTTGCTGTGATCTTCTGCTCGAACTCATCAAGCTTCGGCTGGAACGTCTCTTTATCTGGTGAAATTTCAACCAGTACTCCGTCAAAGTTGTTCGTATAAGAACGGTATTCTCCGAAATATGGTGCAAATGCAATTACTTCATCTCTCGGATTTAACAGTGTCTTCAAAATAACATTTAAGCCACCTGCTGCCCCTACTGTCATGATGATATTCTTTCCTTCAAAAGAAGTTCCAAATCTCTCATTCAGCGAATTTGCAATTGTCTCTCTTACATCTGCATAACCGCTGTTGCTGTTTGTGTAGCCATGCAGTACGATCGGATCACTCTCACTTACAAGCTCGATAATCGCTTTTTTTACTGCTTCCGGAGCCGGCACATTCGGATTGCCAAGGCTGAAATCAAAAACGTTCTCTGCCCCGTATATCTCTGCCAGTCTGTTACCTTCTTCGAACATCGCACGAATGGCAGAACTGTTTGCTACCATTCCTTTCATCTTCTCTGCAATCATGTTACACACTCCTTTTTATTATTTATTTTCTTGTCACAGTGCCTTTTTCCACCATGAACACCGGACGGTAGGACATCTTTGCCTTTCTTAAGCCTTCTGCCCCGGTATCTTCTTCTCTGTTTACATATTTGTAATCCATGCACTCATGTGATACAAACTGCTGGTTGATCATAGGATATGCCCCCTGTACTTCTGCATATGCTTTCTCAATATGCACACCAAAAGTATCTGAACAGATTGGTTCTCCTACCGTAAAGGCTGCTACTTCTCCATCAATACGGAGTACACCGCCTTTCAGACCCAGTTCTTCAAACAATCTGAGTGAATTCAGTGTCACACAGATCTCTGCATTCTTCTCCAGATCTTCCTCACAACCGTTTTCATTTCTCCATTTTAATGCCATCTGGAAACAGTCTTCCACATTATCCTTTGTCATCGGTTCGTAGCTCCAACGGTCTTCATACATAATTTTAAATTTATTAATATGGTTCCGCTTGCCATGTAATTTTTTACCGGATAAGGTTGCCAGCTTCTCAGTCTCATAAACATAATCCGCCTGGTCACGGTCATACTCGATCTGGTATCTGTCCGGGAACCATTCCTGCAAACGTTCAAAATTATCCGGTGTCACATTATACATGGAAAATGTACGTCCCCGGTCTTCGCAGTATCTTTCCAGAACCGGGATCACATTCTTCACATCCTCATCTTTTCCTGCCGGAAAAGCAAAGGCAATGTGATTCTCGTCCTCACTTTTGAATACAAGTGTATTCTCTATGACTGCCCATTTTACCGGATACTGTCTTGACCAGAGATACAGATTTACAAAAGTTCTCTCGCAGCTCCGGCTGGTATGATGCCTGAAATAGTGATCAATGATCTCTTTGTCTTCCAGTGCTGCCTTTTTAAACTGATATTCTTCCATAATCTTCCTTCTATATTTTGTTCATTTATCTCGTTATAAACAATTCGTATAATTTTTACTCTTCGTTCATATTCGCAAGCTTTGCTGCCTGGTCTGCTGCTGTAAGGCTGTCGATGATCTCGTCCAGATCTCCATTCAGAATAGAGTCCAGTTTATGCAGTGTCAGCTTGATACGGTGATCTGTTACTCGTCCCTGTGGGAAGTTGTAAGTACGGATCTTTTCAGAACGGTCTCCTGTACCGATCTGGCTTCTTCTTGCTTCTGCTTCAGATGCCTGTTTCTTCTCCATCTCCAAATCGTATAATTTGGAACGTAACAAACGGAAAGCTTTTTCCTTATTCTGTAACTGGGATTTCTCTGTCTGGCTGTAAATCACGATTCCTGTCGGGTAGTGAGTCAGACGTACCGCAGAGTCTGTTGTATTGACACACTGTCCACCGTTACCGGATGCACGCATAACGTCAATACGGATATCTTTGTCATCAATCACTACGTCTACATCTTCTGCCTCCGGCATGATCGCTACCGTGATCGTGGATGTATGGATACGCCCGCCGCTCTCTGTCTCCGGCACACGCTGTACACGATGTACACCGCTTTCGTATTTCAAACGGGAATATGCGCCCTGTCCTGTGATCATAAATACACACTCTTTGAATCCACCGATTCCATTCTCATTTAATGAAATCATCTCAACTTTCCAACGGCGTCCTTCTGCATAATGCAAATACATACGGTAAATCTCAGCAGCAAATAAAGCAGCTTCATCTCCCCCTGCTCCTGCACGGATCTCGACTATAACGTTCTTGTCATCGTTCGGATCCTTAGGCAGAAGAAGGATCTTCAGCTCATGCTCTAATTCTTCCACTCTCTTCTTGGACTCACCTAGTTCCTCTTTTGCAAGTTCTTTCAGTTCTTCATCAGACTCTTCATCTAACATCTCAAGACTATCTGCAATTGCCTGCTTGCAGGCTTTATATTCTTTATAAGCCTCAACGATCGGGGTCAAATCATTCTGCTCTTTCATCAGTTTACGGAAACGGTTCTGATCATTTGCAACATCTGGCTCCTGAAGCTCGCTTAATATTTCTTCAAATCGAATGAGCAAATCTTCTAATTTGTCAAACATATTTTCTCCTCCTGTTTCTTCTCTTCACACCTGTTTCAAGGCTACCCTTTATTGTACATTGCACTGACAACACGGTCAAGTCCTGCCAGATCCTTTTTCACATCAATTTTGTCGTATCCCGCTCGCGCAAGAAGCGCGGATACCTCTTCTGCCTGATCGTGCCCGATCTCGAATAAGATCCATCCGCCCGGTTTCAGGTATTTTCCTGCCTGAGCAATAATCTTCCGGTAAAAATACAGTCCGTCTTCTTTCCCATCAAGCGCAATATACGGATCATGTAATTTTACTTCATCGGCAAGCTCTTCGATTACGGCACTCCGGATATACGGTGGATTGGAAACGATGATATCGTATGCTCCTTCCACATTTTCAAACAAATCACTCTTCCTGAATACAGCATCCGCCTTAAGTCTCTCTCCATTCTGTCGCGCTACTTCCAGTGCGCCTTCGGATATATCCACACCGGTTCCTTCGATCTGTCCGCACAGCTTCATAAGACTTAGTAAAATGCAGCCAGAGCCGGTACACACATCCAAAACCTGTACTTTTTTATTCGGCTCTTTTTTTAATTTTTCTTTTATATGACGATATGCTTCTTCTACCAAATTCTCGGTATCCTGTCGAGGAACAAGTACCTGATCATTTACAAGGAATTCATATCCCATAAAGTATTGTCTCCCGGTAATATGCTGCAACGGAATGTGCTCTGCGCGCTTTGCAAGTGCGACTTCGTATTCTTCTGCCTGTTCTTCCGGCACATCTGCTTTGGGTTTACCATAATATGCCGTCTTCGTAACTCCGGTAATATATTCCAACAGATACCACGCATCCAAATCTGCTTCTTCAATCTGTGCTTCGCGCAGTCTTTCTTTGCCACTTCGAAAAAGCTCTTCCAGATTAAAAATTTTTCCGTTCATAATCTCTCCAATCAAACACTGCTTCTACTGCCTGGATCGCGACTTCGATCATACTGTCATCCGGTTCTTTCGTTGTCAGCTTCTGGATCGCAAGTCCCGGTTTGCTCACAAGATTGATAAGTGCACCGTCACTGTCTCCCGCCAGATGCAGGATCTCATAAGAAATTCCAGCAATTACGGGCAGAAGCAGGAGTCTTACAACAACACGCATCCCCATGGAATCCACATGGATCAGAAGCAGTAAAATAATACTGATTGCAAGAACCAGGAACAGGAAGCTGGTTCCGCAACGTTTGTGCTGTCTGGAACTCTTGCGGACATTTTCAACATTCAGTTCCATTCCATGTTCAATACAGTTGATACATTTATGCTCTGCACCATGATACATGAACGTGCGCTGTATATCTTCCATTCTGGAAATCAGTGCCAGATATAAAATAAATATCAGAATCCGTACCACTCCCTCCAGCAGTGTCCGGATTTCGTATGACGGAATAACATTTTTGAACAATGAAGACAGAAAATACGGAACCATCATAAAGATCCCAACAGCAAATACAAGAGAAACCGCAAGCATACCGCGCATTGCCCATGCATCCTGTTTTTCTTTTTTCTCCTGTTCTTTTGCTGTCAGCTCCTTTTTCTGTTCTTCTTCATCTTCCTCAAAAAATTCTGCCGAATACATTAATGTCCGGATTCCAAGAACCATAGAATCTGCAAATTTAAAAATCCCCCGGATAAATGGAATCTTAGAAAGTATCCCACATTTACCGGAAATTCCTTCATAATGTTCCGTCTTCACATGGATTTCTCCGTCCGGCTTTCTCACTGCCACGGCATATTCATCTCCGTTGCGCATCATAATACCTTCGATGACTGCCTGGCCTCCGATTTCTGATGACTTCATAAAGCCTCCTTTAAAACTTTTATAACGAAAAAAGGGTTGAGATTACAAAACCTCAACCCAAAACCTGCGAACTTATTTGTTCATTCCGTATTTCTTATTGAACTTATCAACACGGCCACGAGCCTGAGTTGCTTTCTGCTGTCCTGTATAGAACGGATGACACTTAGAACAGATCTCTACGTGGATGTCCTCGCTAGTTGATCCTGTTACGAATGTGTTACCACAGTTGCAAGTTACGGTTGCCTGATAATATGCTGGATGTATTCCTTCTTTCATGATTTTCACCTCTTCTTTTTATTTTTTACTTTCACGCGATTTTCGCGATTATGATTCGTTTTCTAAACAGCTTTTTTATTGTATCACAAAAAACACAGCTTGTCTAGACTAATTTTGTCTTTTTCATCAACTGGATAAATTCTCCATTATCCTTTGTTCTGGAGAACATGTTGAGGATATTATCCACAGCGTCTTCGGCGCGCATACCATTGAGTGCACGGCGCATCGTATCGACTGCTTCCTGCTCTGCCGGTGTAAGTAAGAGATCTTCTCTTCGTGTACCAGATTTTGGAATATCTACAGCCGGGAACATTCTCTTTTCAGACAGCTTGCGGTCAAGAACAAGTTCCATGTTACCGGTTCCTTTAAATTCCTCATAAATGACGTCATCCATCTTGCTTCCGGTATCTACAAGCGCGGTTGCCAGGATTGTAAGGCTTCCTCCGCCACGCATATTTCTCGCTGCTCCGAAGAAGCGCTTCGGCATATGCAGTGCAGCCGGATCGATACCACCGGAAAGTGTTCTTCCTGACGGCGGTACAGTTAAGTTATATGCTCTTGTCAGTCTTGTGATACTGTCAAGCAGAATCATAACGTCCTTTTTATGTTCTACCAGTCTCTTGGCACGCTCGATCACCATCTCTGACACACGCTTATGGTGCTCCGGTAACTCATCGAAAGTAGAGTAAATAACTTCTACATTGTCGCCTTCAATCGTTTCTTTGATATCTGTAACTTCCTCCGGACGCTCATCTATCAAAAGGATCAGAAGGTGTACTTCCGGATTGTTCTTTCTGACAGAAAGTGCAATCTGCTTAAGCAGAGTTGTCTTACCTGCTTTCGGAGGTGATACGATCATACCGCGCTGTCCTTTACCGATTGGGGAAAGCAGATCCACAATACGCATCGCTGTGCTTGTCTGTCCGCTCTCCAGACGCATTCTCTCATCCGGGAAAATCGGTGTCATATCTTCAAAGTTCTTCCGGTGGATCGCTTTCATCGGATCCATATCATTGATCTTTGACAGGTAAAGAAGTGCACTGAACTTCTCCTGCTGTGTCTTGATTCTTGTATGCCCCTCCAGAATATCTCCTGTCTTCAGATTAAACTTACGGATCTGTGACGGAGATACATATACATCATGATCACCCGGCAGATAATTATCACTTCGGATAAATCCATATCCATCCGGCATAACTTCCAGAATTCCATTTGCGACAACACCGCTGTCCAGTTTGTCAATATCATGCAGTTCTCTGTCGCCGGTGTTTGCTGACATCTCTTTTACATTCTCCTGGGATGCCTTTTTTTCTTTTTCATCTTCCTTCAGCATTAATTCAATCAACTCTGCTTTTTTCATTGTTGAAATGCCTTTCAGGCCACGCGCTTTCGCAAGCTCTTTAAGCGTAGCTAATGGAAGAGATTCATATTTTTCTCTCATCATATGCTTTATTCATCCTTTCACATCTGTTGTGGGAATCTTTGTCTGAGTTGACTTTCCTGAAATATTCATTCATTATACTACACGTTTTTTGATTTTTAAAGGGGTTACCAAATTATTTTTCACTGCTATTTTCTTGATTTGCCCCATTAAGGATGATATGATAATAAATAGTGAATAAGGCAGGTAACAAGATGACAATACACTGGAACGAAAAAAGATATTATTCTCTGGATTATTATCTGAAAGAGAACTACGGGGAAAAATTATATAAGCTCTCTTTAGATGGCGGTATGACCTGTCCGAACCGGGACGGCACACTGGACACGAGAGGCTGTATTTTCTGTAGCCGGGGCGGTTCCGGTGATTTTGCTGCTGACTCCGCAGTTTCTGTTACAGAGCAGATTGAGCAGGCAAAAGCACTTGTAGCATCCAAACAGACAGGTTCTTCATATATTGCTTATTTTCAGGCATTTACGAACACTTATGCACCTGTATCCAAACTACGTGAACTCTTCACGGAAGCGATCCATCATCCAGATATCCGGATTCTTTCCATTGCAACAAGACCTGACTGTTTAAGCGAAGAAATTCTGGATCTTCTCGGTGAACTGAACCAGATCAAACCAGTCTGGATTGAACTCGGACTTCAGACGATCCACCCGAAGACCGCAGCTTTTATCCGCAGAGGCTATGATCTTCCGGTTTTCGAACATGCTGTTAAGCATTTGCGCGCCCGCAATATTTCTGTAATCGTACATACGATCCTTGCTCTTCCGGGCGAGACGCCGGAGATGATGCTGGATACGATCCACTATCTGAACCGTTTTGATATCCAAGGTATCAAATTACAGCTTCTTCACATTCTGAAAGGAACGGATCTTGCCGATATCTATGACGCTCATCCTTTTTATGTTCCTTCCATGGAAGAATATTTTGCACTTCTCGGCATGTGTATCTGCCACTTAAGACCTGATATTGTGATCCACCGGCTTACCGGTGACGGTCCGAAACCTTTGCTCGTCGCACCTTGCTGGAGCGCGAACAAAAGATATGTCCTGAACCAGATGCAATCTTATTTCAAGGCACACGACATCTGGCAGGGAAAGGAGTATTCATAATGGCTGAATCATTTAAACTGTATAAACTGATCATTTTATATATGTTAAATAAAGTAGATTTTCCGCTTACAAATTCACAGATTTCCGAATTTATCCTAGATCAGGGATACACAACTTACTTCAAGTTACAGCAGGCTCTCTCTGAACTTCTCTCTTCCGGTTTTATCCGCGAAGAAGCAACACACAGCCGTACTTTCTATCATCTGACCGAAGACGGCGAATCTACAATCCAGTATTTTGAAAATGATATATCGCCTGCAATCCAGAGCGACATCGATACATTTTTACAGAAAAAACACTACGAATTGAAGAACGAAGTAGCTGTAAAAGCCGACTATTACCAGCTCAGCACGGGGGAGTATTCTGTCCGCTGCCAGGTTTTTGAAAAAGGTCTTCCTCTGATCGACTTAACCATAACTGCCCCTACAGAAGCAGAAGCAGAGACAATCTCCAACAACTGGGCAAAGAAAAACCAGGAAGTGTATGCTATGGTTATGGCGCATCTACTTTAAGAATTCACTCATCACATAGTTGCTGATATCGATTCCACGCCGGGTTAAATATACCCGGCTGTTTTTTTCTTCCAGAAGCCCTTCTTCCTTTAGTGTACGGATCGTATCTCCGTACACTTCATCCAGTTCTTTTCCATAACATTCTGAAAATTCTTTTCTTCCTACGCCCTTCATCATCCGGAGTCCTAAAAACATCGTCTCTTCCATCTGTTCCTGCACAGACAGTATTTCTTTTTCGTCCGCTTTCATATGCATACGGTCTGGTTCATAAGTAAAGCGACAGTTATTAATAAGTGACGCTGCTCCCATACCAATCCCCAGATACTCTGTCCGATACCAGTAACCAATGTTATGTCTGCATGCTTTTCCCGGCTTCGAATAGTTGGAAATCTCATAATGTTCATATCCGTATTCTTTCAGAATTTCCTCTGTCCGCCAATACATCCGACGTTCGGTATCTTCATCCGGAAGCCGCTCTTCTGCCGGTATCCGTCTGCCTCTTTCCAGTTCGTCTTCCTGATTTCCATATCTCTCATAAAACGGTGTTCCCTCTTCAATGATCAGACTGTATGCCGAAATGTGTTCCGGTGAAAGTTCTGCGACCGTACGAAGCGTCCGCTCCCAGTCTGAAAGATTCTGTCCCGGAATTGCTGACATCAGATCAATGTTAATATTTGTAAATCCAACCTCTTTTGCCAGCCTGTAAGTATGCAAAAATTCCTCATATGTATGGATCCTGCCAAGCATCCGGAGTTCTCTGTCATCTGCCGACTGCAAACCAATACTCAGGCGGTTGATCCCGCATTTCTGATATGCACGGAGTTTCTTTTCATCTACTGTTCCGGGATTCAGTTCGGTTGTAATCTCTGCGTCTTCTGCGATTGTAAATGTTCTGTTAATTGCTGCAAATATGCTCTCCGTCTGTTCTGCTTCCAGCGTGGACGGTGTCCCACCGCCAAGGAAAATGCTGACAACACGATAAGCCTTCGCCAGATCTGTATAGGAACAGATTTCCCGGCAAAGGCTTTCTACATATATTTCCTGTTCGGCTCTGGTAGCAGGACCTGACAAGAAATCACAATATTTACATTTTCTTACACAAAAAGGAATATGAATATATAATTCTAATGCTTTCATTTATTTATCATCCAGTTTCAGTACACTCATAAATGCCTTCTGCGGGATCTCGACATTGCCCACCTGACGCATACGCTTCTTTCCTTCTTTTTGTTTCTCTAACAACTTTCTCTTACGGCTGATATCACCACCGTAACATTTTGCAAGAACATCTTTACGCATTGCTCTTACAGTCTCTCTTGCAATAACCTTGCTTCCGATCGCTGCCTGGATTGGAATCTCAAAAAGCTGTCTTGGAATCTCTTCTTTTAATTTTTCACACATCTTACGTCCACGTTCATACGCAGTATCTGCATGCACAATAAAGGACAGCGCATCCACTTCTTCCTTGTTGATCAGAATATCCAGCTTCACAAGATCCGATCTTACATAGCCGTCCAGCTCATAATCAAAGGACGCATATCCTCTGGAGCGGGATTTGAGTGCATCGAAGAAATCATAAATGATCTCATTGAGTGGCAGATGATAGCGCAGCACGGCACGCGTCTTTTCAATGTATTCCATGCCTTCATATACGCCTCGTCTCTCCTGGCAAAGATCCATGATCGCTCCGATAAATTCAGATGTCACCATGATCTCTGCTTTTACCATCGGCTCTTCCATATATTCGATTTCAGACGGATCCGGCAGATTGGACGGATTGGTAAGTTCGATCACATCGCCGTTCGTCTTGTATACTTTGTAAATAACACCCGGTGCTGTTGTTACAAGATCTAAATTGTATTCTCTCTCCAGACGTTCCTGAATGATCTCCAGATGCAAAAGTCCGAGGAAACCACAGCGGAAACCAAATCCCAGTGCAATAGATGTCTCCGGCTCAAACTGCAGAGACGCATCATTTAACTGTAATTTCTCCAGCGCATCCCGAAGATCCGGATACTTTGCTCCATCTGCAGGATACAATCCGCAGTACACCATCGGGTTGACTTTTTTATAACCCGGAAGCGGCTCGGCACAAGGATTCTGTGCATTCGTCACTGTATCTCCGACACGGGTATCTCTTACATTCTTAAGGCTTGCTGTAATATAACCAACCATTCCGGCACTTAATTCTTCACACGGAATAAACTGTCCTGCACCAAAATATCCGACTTCCACAACTTCTGCTTTTGCTCCGGTTGCCATCATCAGGATCGGTGTGCCCTTTTTTACAGTTCCTTCTTTGATTCTGCAAAATACGATGACTCCCTTATAGGAATCATACAGCGAATCAAAGATCAATGCCTGAAGCGGTGCTTTCGGATCTCCAACCGGCGCCGGTATCTTCTCAACAATCTGCTCCAACACCTGTTCTACATTAAGTCCTGTCTTTGCGGAAATCTGCGGTGCATCTTCCGCTTCAATTCCGATCACATCTTCAATTTCTTCAATCACGCGCTGTGGATCTGCACTTGGAAGGTCGATCTTATTAATAACCGGCATAACATCCAGATCGTGATCCAGTGCCAGATATACGTTGGCAAGCGTCTGTGCCTCCACACCCTGTGCTGCATCCACGACAAGAATCGCTCCGTCGCATGCTGCAAGGCTCCGGGATACTTCATAGTTAAAATCGACATGTCCCGGTGTGTCGATCAGGTTAAAGATATATTCTTCTCCGTCTTTCGCTTTATATACAATGCGAACAGTCTGCGCTTTGATCGTAATTCCGCGCTCCCGTTCCAGCTCCATATTGTCCAGCACCTGTGACTGCATCTCACGGCTAGTCAAAAGACCTGTCATCTCAATGATGCGGTCTGCCAGTGTTGATTTACCGTGATCGATATGTGCTATAATACAAAAATTTCTGATTTTACTCTGATCCATTGACAATTCTATCGTTCCCCTTAGTTTGAATTTTCTCTGTTATTACCTATCTGAATATATCATACAGAACTGTATTTTACAATGAAAAGTTCCACACTCATCACATCGCTTAAGCGTCCTGTTTTCACCAGTTGTTCCGTATCTGCGGCATCTTCCATAATGCTGCGCAGCTCTTCTAAGCCGAAGCTCCTGCACCTGCTCATATATTTTCCTGCTACAAATGGATGAATGCCCACCGTCTTTGCAATCTGTGACTTATCCATTCCTTTTATGCATAATGCTTTTACTTCCATCAGCTGCTTAAACTGTCTGGAAAGCAGGTATAAAATCCGCATCGGAGGCTCTTTTAATGCAAGCAGGTCGTAATACAGATCCATCGCTTTTTTCTGATGTTTTGCAGCAACTGCTTCTACCATTTCAAAAATCTTATTGGAAATCTGCGCGGTGCAGATTTCATCAATGGCAGCCGGTGTAATCTCCTTTTCATCCAATGTATACGCAAACAACTTTTCCAGTTCTTTTTCCAGATTCTCCATATCTGTTCCGGTCTTTTCTACAAGATACTGCGCTGTGGAAGTCTTGATAAGCTTTCCTTCCCGCTTTACCTGTGCTCCGATCCAGTACAGAAGTGTCTTCTCGTCCTGTCTTCCAAGTTCCACGACACGGCCTTTATCCTTGACAGCCTTATAAAGCCTGTTCCGCTTATCCACTTCATTTTCCACGAAAATAAAGCATGCGGTATCCGGCATCGTTTTGATGTAATCGGCAAGCTCCGGCGCCGCATTTTTGAAAAAGCCTGAATTTTCCACAACGATCAGACGCCGTTCTGCAAAAAATGGCATTGTCTCTGCAAGATCAATAAGCTCTCCCGGATTGATTCCTTTTCCTTCGTAATAAGCATAATTAACGGTATCTCCATCCGGCAGGATTGCCTTTGTCATCCGGTCTTTGTACTGCTTTTTTAAATAGGCTTCCTCTCCATAGAGCAAGTATACCGGTTTCCACTGTCCGTTCTTAATGTCTTCGTTTAAACTTTTCATACACGTACCATTTCCCGGCTGATCTCACTTAAGTTGTGTGCTCCGCACATGGTCATCGTATCGGCAAGCTCTGTGATCAGTTTCTCTGTATAAGTTGCAACGCCCTCGGCGCCGCCGCCATAGACAGCTGTCACATATGGGCGTCCGATCAACACGGCATCTGCTCCAAGCGCCAGTGCTTTAAAAATATCCACGCCACTTCTTAAGCCCCCGTCAACAAAGATCTTCATATCTTTTCCAACTGCCTGCACAATCTCTTCCAGTACTTCCGCTGTCGCCGGACACTGATCCAACACACGTCCGCCATGATTCGATACAACAATCGCAGAAGCTCCGGCTTCTTTTGCCTTCAAAGCTCCTTTTACCGTCATGATCCCTTTAAGGATAAATGGTACACCTGCAGCTTTTACAATCTCTGCCAGTTCTTCTGTCGTCTTGCTTCCTGCAGGCGGAGTCAGATTTTTCAGGAACGGAAGTCCTGCCGCATCTATATCCATCGCCACTGCAAAAGAACCGGATGCTTTGATCAGTTCCAGTTTTTCCTGTAATGTATTGACATCCCATGGTTTAACCGTTGGAATCCCTTTTCCGTCTTTTGCACGGATTGCTTCCGTAGCACCCTGCATAACCGCAGCATTCACACCGTCTCCGGTAAATGCCGCGATTCCTGCATCCGCACATGCCGGTACAAGAATGTTATTGTATTCCAGATCATCGTATTTATCGCCGTAATGCAATTTCATTGCCCCGATCGGCGCTGCAAAGATTGGTGCTTTATAGGTCCGTCCGAATATTTCAAAAGAAGTATCTGCTTTTCCATTTTCACAAATCGTATCCATATTCACACAGATATCCTGCCACTTCTCATAATTGCGGATTGCAACCGTTCCGGTTCCTTTGGCTCCTGGTCCCGGCATCTGGCTTGTGCATGCCTTTCCATTACAGACCGGACATGCTTTGCAGTATGGTCCCATGCTGGTTCTCGCATTTTCCAATATTTCCTGATAGTTCATTGTATCTTCCTTCTTTCTGTCTTTTATGTCAGTTTTCCTCTAATCTTTTGATTATACATCGTTATGTTTAATAATAACAAGCTCCAAGTGTCTGCGTCAACCACGCTTTTCTTCCATTCACACGGATTGTCACCGCTCCGCTGCTGGCTGTGCCGTACAGCCGGCTCCCATATTTTTCAAGTCTCTTAAGCGTCTCTTTGTGCGGATGTCCATAGCGGTTATTTCTTCCGGAAGAAACAAGCGTATATTTCGGATATACCGATTCAAGAAACGTCTCTTTCGTTGAATTTTTCGAGCCGTGATGCGCCGCTTTCAGAAAATCCCACTGTACATTCTGATAGTGTTCCTTTAATTCTTGTGTCAGCGTTTCTTCTCCGGTGCCTTCCACATCTCCCGTAAAGAGAAAACGTCTCTTCTGATATTCCATCGCCAGTACCATGGACGCTTCATTGCCAGGCTCCATTTTCTGACCGGTGTCCGGTCCAAGACAAACAATCCGAAAGATCTCTTTTCCACTTTTTTCCAGTAGTTGTTTTTCTTTCTCTATAATACAGATCTTTGCACCGCATCCCTGCCCGGTTTCTGCCAGGCGGAAAAGCTTCTCATCCCACACAGACTGCGGTGGGAAAATAAGTCTCACAATCCTGACACCCATTTTTCTGCGTTTTAACATTTCTTCAATCGCTCCAATATGATCTTCATCTCCATGTGTCACAAAAACAGCATCCAGCTTATGGATTCCCTGTGATTTTAAATAAGGTTCAATTATGTATTTTCCAGCATTTTTCACATCACTGCTGCCACCATCAATCAGATATGCTCTCCTGTCCGGTGTCCGTATAAAAATGCAATCTCCCTGCCCTACATCCAGCATGGTCACCTGTACTCCGGAAAATAAATTCTGGGGAATTGTAAGAACTGCTGTCGCGGTTACGATACCGGTTCCCAATACTGCTGCCCACCTGCTTTTCCTGTCACTTTTTCTCTCTGCCCTGCCTGCCTTTTTTCTGCCAACTCTTATTACATTTCCCTTCAATTTTTTCTGTCTGTCGGGATTTTTCCTACAACCTTTTACCACAGTTTTCCCTATTTTATCTTCTTTCATATCATCTGTTTTCTTTCTTTTTTTTATCCACAGTAACACACCCCCTACAATCAGATAATACAACATACACTGCCACAGATCAGGCTTCCCGGTTGTTACTCTTGCCCCTGGAAACATAAGCGCAAGATCACAGCTTTTTTCGTAGATTGCCAGAATCCATCCGCAGCCTTTTAGCAACAACACTGATTCCTGCCAGAAAACTAGCCACAGAAAACTAGCCAATACTGCCATCATCAACAAAATCGTCAAAAGTGGAATAACAAGCAGATTTAACGCAAGACTTAACAGAGATATTTCAAAATAAGCCATCAGAAGAATCGGGAGCAGAAGTATCTGCGTACTAAGTCCCGCCCATACATTCTGAAATGGCAATTCCACAAAAACAGGAAGGATAAGAAGCATTGCCAGCACCGCTCCAAAAGACATCCAGAAACCTGCATCCTTAAGATAAAGCGGCTGTCCGATAAGCACACATGCTGCTGCCACCGCAAGTGCTGTCGGGCTGTCGTATTTTCTCCCCGCCGCATCGGCTCCCACGCGGAATAAAAACATGATAAATGCACGCATGACCGACACGCTTTTGCCTACGAGAAGCACGTACAGTGAAAGTGCCAGAATCCCGCCTGCGCAACCAAGTGGATAGGAACCGCTCTTTTTTCGCAGGAACTGATAGAATCCTGTTCCGAGAAATGACAGATGCAATCCTGAGATTGCAAGGATATGGGCGATCCCATTGACCTGATACAGCTCTTTGATTTCCGGATCCATGGCACTTCTGTCACCGAGAAGCATTGCCGTCAGCACACCACCTTTTTCTTTGCCAAGCTGGCGGATCAGCATTTCTTTCCAGTGTTCCCGCAAGCGCCAGATCCGTTCCCGCCACTGTTCCTGCTTGCCCCGGTTCTTCAGAACTTTGTCTATCCATACGGATGCATGGATCTTCTGTCTCCTGTAATAGGCTCTCTGATCGAAATTTCCCGGATTTCTCGCCCTGTCAAAATAGCGCAGTTTTCCTGTCACCTTCACTTTATTTCCACAGAAGATCTCATTTTCTGTTTGTTTTTTACTGTTTGTTTTTCTGTATAAAATAATTTTGGATTCTCTGAGCGAACGCCCATGAATATGTATCGATACATTTGTAAGATAATAAGTCTGCCGGTTTTCTGTAAATTCTTTTTTCCAGACGGTTCCGGATACCAAAACTTCTTCTCTGTCCTCTACACAGGTTTCCAGATCCGAAGGAGAGAAATAGGCTTCTGCCTTCTCTCCTCCAAACCATACGATTCCCGCGATCAGAAATATCCACAGCAGACACACGGAACATAATGGTCTGTTTCTCACTGTTCTTCCTCCACGATCGCCGGATCTGCCGAAAATGGTTTATTTAAGTTTATACTTCCCTGATATTGTACATTTGCCTTTCCTCCGATCAGGATCTGTACTTTTCCTGCCGCTCCATTTGCTGTAATGGAATTGACAATTGCATAAATGCTGAGCCTTGGATCGATCTTATATTTTGTATTCTGACATTCTTCATCAAGATTTACATAACAGATACCATCCTTCGTGGACACATTTAAGATTTCCGTATCCTGTGAGATTACCGGATACTCCGAAACATCCTCCGGACCTTTCACCAATTGTTCCACGATCACTTTCTCCAAAGCTGTGTTGCTGTCATACCGTACTTTCACAGACTCTTCTTTCAGTTTGTCTCCTTTGGCATTGGCATAGTATAAAAGCAGATCTGCACTTTGATAAGAGTGAAGAGACGAACCGGTATTCTGTACAAAATCTGCCGCACATAAATATCCTTCCGGCTTGCCATGTTCGTCCTTTACCGGTTTGTTTTCCTGATAAAAACGCACATATCCCACACCGTCAATCTGTGTCAGTGTCTGTACAACCGCTGCCTCCAGCAGTAATCTAGAAGTTGTATTCATTTTCCCAAATGCATCATTCAGATGCAGATCCAGCTTCCCAGCTGTCACACTCCAGCTTTTTACCGCTGTATGGTTCTGGAAAGCGCTCTTATACTCAATCGTATCCGGTTCTTTTTTTAATGATTTCAGAGCATACCGTATCCGGGAGTTCCTGGAATCACCCGTAATCTTATATGCTTCTTTTACCAGATCTGTTCCTTCCGCATTGATATAATAAAGTGCCGTCTCGCCCTCTTTTGGTTCTCTGTGACGTCCGCATCCGGTAATTCCGTTAATCAACATTAAAAGTGCAAGGCACACAGATAAAATCCGGCGTATTTTTATTTTCATAATTTCATCCCTTCTTTTTACACACAGTTATCCCCGCTCCGGTGCAACATATACAAGCGGAATACGAATCGTAAAGGTGGTTCCTTCGCCCGGCTGGCTGAAGACTTTAATCGCTCCACGATGCATAACAACCGCATTCCTTGCAATGGAAAGCCCAAGTCCGGTTCCTCCGATCTCTCTGGAATGGGATTTGTCCACTCGGTAAAATCTTTCAAAAATATGTTCTGTCTCTTCCTGTGCGATACCGATGCCGGAGTCCGCCACTTCGATGTTGCAGAACTTGTGATCTGCATTCAGTGTCACGTGAACCCATCCGCCTTCCCTGTTATATTTGATCGCATTTTCCACCAGATTCGTAATCGCAAGCGACAATTTAACTTCATCAATTTCTGCCGTAACCGGGCGGAAGCTCTGGTACACAACCTCCACATTCTGTTTTGTAGCAATCGGGCGCAGACGTTTCAATATCTTCTCCACAAGTTCATTCATGCTGACAGACTGGATATTCATATTGCTTGCTGTCTTGTCCATCTTCACAAGCGACAGCAGGTCATTGATGATCTTGTTCTCTCTCTCAATCTCTTCTGACAGATCACCCATGAATTCCCGGTACAATTCTGTCGGTACATTCTCCTGAATCAACAGAGAATCTGCCAGCACTTTCATAGATGTCAGCGGGGTCTTTAATTCATGTGACACATTTGATACAAATTCCTGCCTGGAATCATCCTGCGCTTTCAGACGTCCCAGCATCTTGTTAAATGCTTCTGATAAAATCTTCGTTTCTGTATATGCATTTTCATGCAGATAATCAGCATGGTATCCTTCCGTAACCGCCTCAATCCGCCTTGTGATCCTCTGGAACGGACGCACCATTAAGAATCCAAGACCGATTGCAAGCACAAGCGCAATGATCACTGCAACAACTGCAACAACATTTGCTTTGCCGCCAAGCACAACCTTACTTTCCGCAATGGAATCCGTGGACACACTTACAAGCATTACACCAATGACTTTCTCTTTCGCTGCATCCATGATCGGCGAAGTTACCTCTATATAACGATTTTTTGAATCGTAAAAAGTCGTTCCTTTTCCGCTCATACATCCGGTAACATCACCGGATACGATCCTTTTGCCCTCGTCCATATCATACGTGTCTTTCAGAATATGATATGCCTGATCGATAAGCAGCACTCTTCCATTGTAAATATTGGATAATTGTGTAATCTCTGCGTTCATAGCTTCCGTTGTGACTACTTTTGGATAACCACCCTGACTGAGCTGGTTACAAAGAATGGTGCATTGATTCTGTATCTCGGCAGTCCGCACCTCGACCGCTCTCTTCTCATAACTGGTCAGAACCACCGCCTCCATGATCACTGCCGGTATGATTGCAAATAATACTAGCAGACTGATAATCAGGAAGCGGAGACTCTTCCATGTTTCTGTTTTTACGTATCTTCCAAATCTAACCTTTAAAATAATATCCCACTCCCCATTTTGTATATACATATTTTGGATCACTCGGATTCGTCTCGATCTTCTCACGCAGTCTCCGGATATGTACATCTACCGTTCTTGCATCTCCCGGATATTCATATCCCCATACAATATTTAACAGATTCTCTCTGCTGTATACTTTGTTCGGATTCATAGCAAGAAGCTCCAGTAGGTCAAATTCCTTTGCTGTCAGATTCGTCTCCTGCTCTCCGATCACAACTCTCCTGCTCTCACAGTCGATCTTCATCTCACCTTTTACAATGATCTTATCGTCTTCGCGCTCCGTCTTCTTCCTTCCTGTACGTCTTAAAATAGCTTTGATCCTTGCTTTCACTTCCAGAATATTAAATGGCTTGGTTATGTAATCATCGGCACCGTATTCCAGTCCGAGGATCTTATCCATATCGTCTCCCTTTGCCGTCAGCATAATGATCGGAACATCCGAATATTCACGAATCTGTCTGCATACTTCAAATCCGTCATACTTCGGAAGCATCACATCCAGAAGCAGGATATCATATACATTCTCCTTTGCAAGTTTCTGTGCTTCCTCACCATCGTAAGCACAGTCTACTTTCATGCCCTCCTGTTCCAGACTGAAACGAATCCCTTTTACTATTAATTTTTCATCATCTACAACCAGAACTCTCTTATCTTCCATTCCTGCTCTCTCCTGTTACTGTCAGCTTCCGCTTATTTCTGTCTCTTTTTATTGTTATATCTCGATCTGGTCTTCCAACTTTCCATAAATTCCGTCTTTAATCCCTTCGACTTCCTTCAACTGTTCTTTTGATCCAAATCTTCCTTTTATCTCCCGGTACTTTATGATTGCCTGCGCTCTCGCCTCGCCGATCCCGGTCAAAGTCATCAGCTCTTCTTTTCCCGCCGTGTTAATATTGACTTTACCGGAAGTTCCCTGTGCGTCTGTACTGCCGGAACTGCTGCCAACCTCTGCTGCTCCTTCCGTTTTTTCTGAAGCACCGTTATTATTAGCTGCTTCCTTCTTTGACGGAATATAAATCTGCTGTCCATCCTGCATCTTCTCTGCCTGGTTCACAGAAACGGATGCCGCCTTTCCTGTCAGACCTCCTGCAAGCCGGATCGCATCGCAGATCCTGCTGTCTGCATCCAGCCGGTACACGCCGGGATGCTTTACCTGACCGCATACATATACACAGATCTCACCCGAAGATACTTTCTCATCCTCGTCATCTGCCCCTGACTGCTCCCTCTGTCCGGCAGTTTCACTCTTAGCATCTTCTGACAGCTCTACTTCTTCCAGCGTACTTTCATTTCCTGTGTCCTGCTGTCTGCCAATACCGGAACAGCCAGTCAGGCAGGTAAATATTATGAACCACACAAGTAAAAATCTTCTGTTATTTTTAAAAATCTTCCTATGCATATTTTGCCTCCACAATGGTCGGAACTGTGAATCCCCTCATATGCCTAGACATGTTTATATTACTATTTCCACTGAAAAATTGCAACTCCTATAAGTGCAATTCCCATGCCGATGGCTTTGCGCCACACAAATGGTTCTTTCTCCACTCCGAACATTCCCATAAGCTCGATCACATAAGCTACGATCAGCTGTGCGATTACAATAAGAAGCGCTGCCTTCGCCGGGCCGAGCTGTGCCATACTCTTAATCACCGTCCACGTGATCCCGGCACCGATCACGCCTCCGAGGAGCAAATATTTCGGCTCGACTTTCATAAGTGCGCCTACCGGATCTCTTCCCGTTACCAGCCATGCAATGAGACAGATGCTAAATGCACTGAACTGCACCCATCCGTTACTCACCCACATTCCCGCGGTTTTCGTCACCTGTGTATTAAAAACGCCCTGCACACTCATCAATGTTCCCGATAAAACAGCAATCAAAAAACCAGTCATTATCCATACCTCCTGCTTATGCAGATACTATGTCCAACAACTGGCCTTTTATACCTTTTTTTATATTTCTGGCTTGATTTTTCCAGATCTGATTTACAGAATCTTCTCAAGAACTGCAATCATCTCATCCACATGCTCTTTTTCAATGATGAGCGGCGGAACGAAACGCAGGACATCTGCGCCTGCACCGATTACAAGCAGTCCTTCTTTCAATGCTGCATTTGTCACTTCACCAAGCGGTTTTGTAATCTGGATTCCCTGCATAAGTCCGGTTCCTTTCACCGCTTTTATGCAGTCACATTTCTCCTTTAACGCTTCTAACTTTTCTGTCAGATATGCGCCCATTTCTTTTACATGTACGGTCAGATTCTCTTTTTCAAAGATTTCAACCGTCTTGCTCACTGCTGTGCATGCCAGTGGATTACCTCCATAAGTGGTTCCGTGATCTCCCGGCTCCAGTGAATACTCTGCAACTTCCTCTGTCATGGCAAATGCACCAACTGGGATACCACTTCCGATCGCTTTTGCCATTGTCATAATATCCGGTTTGATGCCGTATCCTTGCCAGCAGAACAATTCTCCGGTTCTACCCATACCACACTGTACTTCGTCACAGATCATAAGGATTCCTTCTTTATCGCAAAGCTCGCGGATTCCTTTCATAAATTCCTCTGTTGCAAGATTGATGCCGCCTTCGCCCTGCAGCGGTTCTAAGATAATCGCGCAAGTCTTGTCTGTCACCAGTGCTTTCACACTGTCCAGATTGTTGTATTCTGCAAAAGACACCCCCGGTACAAGCGGACCAAACGGTTTTCTGTATGCGTCATGTCCGGTTACGGATACTGCTCCGAAACTTCTTCCATGGAAAGACTCTTTCATGGCAATAAATTCATAACGTCCGGTTCCTTTTTTGTATGCATATTTTCTCGCTGCTTTCAGTGCACCTTCCACAGATTCCCCACCGCTGTTCGTAAAGAAAATGCGATCCATCTTCGTAATCCGTTTCAGTGCTTCTGCCGCTTTTCCACACACGGTATTATAATACAGATTGGACGTGTGGCACAGCTTGTCGATCTGGGCTTTCAATGCCGTATTCAGCTCTTCATTTGCATAGCCAAGAGAAGAAACCGCATAGCCGGCTGCAAAATCCAGATATTTCTTTCCTTCTGTGTCATACAGATACACGCCTTCGCCGTGTTCTAAAACAACAGGAAACTGATTGTAGGTGTGCAGTAACGCCTCGTTTGTTTCTTTCATATATTCATTCATAGCTTATTCTCCGTGATAATATCTCTCGTCAACATCATTCTTGATCGCAGTTCCGATACCTTTATTTGTAAAGATCTCCAGAAGCAGACAGTGCGGAATCCTTCCGTCCAGAATATGCACTCTGGATACACCATTTTCAATGGCGTCAATACAATTATGAAGCTTCGGTAACATTCCGCCTCCGATAAATCCATCCTCCATCAGTTTCTTTCCTTCTGATACATTCAGTTCAGAAATCAGAGTTGATGGATCTTTTGGATCTTTGTAAACGCCCTCGATATCTGTCAGGAACGCAAGTTTCTCTGCATTGATTGCTTTTGCGATCGCGCATGCCGCGTCATCCGCATTAATATTGTAAGTATTAAAATCATCATCCAGACCAATTGGTGCAATGATCGGAAGAAAATCTTTCTCCAACAGATCGAAAATAATATCTGCATTGACTTCTTTTACATCACCGACAAATCCGATATCTTCTCCGTCTGCGTATTTCTTGTCTACTTTCAGTAGCCCGCCATCTTTTCCACTGATACCGATTGCTCTGACGCCAAGACTTTCTACAAGCTGGACGAGACTTTTATTTACCTTTCCAAGCACCATCTCAGCCAGTTCCATTGTATCGGCATCTGTCACACGAAGTCCGTTGATAAAATGAGGTTCCATGCCAACTTTTCCAACCCATTTGCTGATCTCTTTTCCACCGCCGTGTACGATGATCGGTTTGAAACCAACCAATTTCAAAAGTGTAACATCCTGAATGACTCTTGCCTTCAGTTCCTCATCTACCATGGCGCTTCCGCCATATTTTACAACAATTATCTTACGGTTAAAGCGCTGGATATATGGAAGTGCCTCTATCAGTACCTCTGCTTTATCCAGATATTTCTGCATTGATTTTTCCATCTGTGTCTCCTTCCCTGGCTGTAATTTTTGCTCTTTATCGAATCATCTGTCTCGCTTTAAATTTCATAATTATTGCCGTATTAGCTACGGTAATCTGCATTGATCTCAATGTATCCGTGTGTTAGGTCACATCCCCATGCGGTTGCTGTTTTCTCACCCATCTTCACATCAGCGATTGCTGTTACTTCTTTCTCAGACAGGATCTTAGTAGCTTCTGCTTCGCTGTAATCTACGGCAGTACCATTTTCAATGATCTGGATCTTTCCTGCTGCACTTTCGAAGAATAAATCTACTTTCTCCGGATCAAACTGTGCTCCGGAATATCCCATTGCGCAGAGGATTCTTCCCCAGTTCGCATCATGTCCTGCGATTGCAGTCTTTGTAAGATTGGAGCAAACGATGGATTTGGCAAGTGTCTTTGCCTGCTCTACGCTCTCGCAGCCAACTGCTTTTACTTCAAATAATGCTGTTGCGCCTTCGCCGTCTCCTGCAATCTTTTTAGCCAGATATTCGTTGATCGTATGTAAGGCTTCTGCGAAATTTTTATAATCTTCTGTTCCGTATGTGATCTCCGGATTTTCAGCCAGTCCATTTGCGAGAAGGACAACGGAATCATTGGTAGATGTATCTCCGTCTACAGAAATCATGTTATAAGTATCTCCGACATCTTCGCTTAACGCTTTCTGCAACGCGTCTTTTGTAATGACTGCATCTGTAGTAATAAATGCAAGCATTGTGCACATATTCGGGTGGATCATTCCGGAACCTTTTGCCATACCACCGATTGTAACTGTCTTGCCACCAACTTCAATCTCAACTGCAAGTTCTTTCTCATAAGTATCGGTTGTCATAATCGCTTTGGCTGCTTCTGTACCATTTTCCTGAGAGTCATTTTTCTTCTCAGCCAGTACTTTGATTCCTGCTGTCAGCTTATCGATCGGGATCTGTTTTCCAATTACACCTGTAGATCCGATCATGACACCGTCTGCTGCCACACCAAGTGCTGCTGCCGCTGCATCTGCAGTGTCTTTGCAGTATCCAAATCCTTCTGCACCGGTACATGCATTGGCAATTCCTGAGTTTACGATAACTGCCTGTGCTTTTGCACCGCTCTTTACAACCTGCTGATCCCATTTTACCGGAGCTGCCTTTACAACATTAGTTGTAAAAGTTCCTGCTGCCACGCATGGCACCTGGCTGTATACCAATGCCATATCTGTTCTGTCTTTATATTTAATTCCTGCTGCTGTACTTGCTGCTTCAAATCCTTTTGCTGCGGTTACGCCGCCTTTTACCTGTTTCATCTTTCTTCCACCTTTCTTTTTTGTTCTCATCTGCCGGTTCTTCCATCTATAATTCCCACAGATTATTATTCGCCATATCTGTATGAAACTGCTTACTGTATGAAGGCTGTAATATTTGCCTCATTCAGTGTAAAATCATAATAATTCAAATCTTCTCTTTTTGTCCAGCCGATTTCTTTCCAGAATGCATTACCGATATCATTCTGTGTAAATGCGATCAGGGATACTTTGTTGATTCCTTCTTTTTTCAGTGCCTCCATCGTAAATACAACCATGGCTTTTCCGATGCCCTTCATTCTGTGGTTCACATCTACACATACATGGTACAGACAGCCTCGTCTTCCATCGTGCCCACAGAGAATTGCTCCAACGATTTTCCCATCCTCTTCTGCAACTACACTTGTGGTTGGATTTCTCTTCAAAAACCGTTCCACACCTTCTCTGGAATCATCCATACTGCGGATACCAAAGCCCTTAATGCTCATCCAGAGTGCGTGCACCTGGTCAAAATCTTCTATTTTCATTACTCTTATATTCATCTATATTCTCTACTCCTCTGTCTGTATTTTCCGTTGGGGACAAACCGGCAAAACAATTCGTTTGAACCTGTCCTTATGGGAACATTGGAACCAGTTCTAATCCCTCCGTCTCCGGAAGTCCGAACATCAGATTCATGTTCTGTACTGCCTGTCCGGCTGCACCTTTTACCAGATTGTCGATCGCGCCCATCATAATGATACGGTTTGTTCTCGAATCGATCTTAAAGTTGATATCAACGTAATTGCTTCCTTCTACCCATTTTGTCTCCGGACACACATCTTTTGGAAGCACACGGACAAATTTCTCATCTTTATAATATTTATCATAAATTGCTTTAACCTCTTCATATGTCACTTCTTTTTTCAGTGTTGCATACTCTGTGGCAAGGATTCCGCGGTTCATCGGCACAAGATGCGGTGTGAAATTAATCAGCACTTCTTCTCCGGATGCATAGCCTAACTGCTCTTCAATCTCCGGTGTATGTCTGTGGCTTGCCACACCGTATGCTTTCATGTTCTCATTGACTTCACAGAAGAGATTCGGAACCTTCGCCCCTCTTCCTGCTCCGGACGTACCGGATTTGGCGTCTATGATCAAAGTATTCATATCAATGATTCCTTCTTTTGCCAGCGGATACGCTGTCAGGATCGAACATGTTGTATAACATCCCGGATTCGCTACCAGTCTTGCGCCCTTTACATCTTCACGGTTGATCTCACACAGTCCGTATACTGCTTCCTTAATAAACTGTGGACTCTTATGTGCGATTCCATACCATTTTTCATAAGTAGCTACATCCTTGATCCGGTAATCTGCACTCAGGTCAATGATCTTTGTCTGGGCCAAGATCTCCTCTGACATCATCGAAGCACAGAAACCCTGCGGCGTTGCCGTAAAGATTACATCTGCCTGCTTTGCAAGTTCTTCCATATTGTCATCCAGACACTTTGCGTCTACGATCTCAAACATGTTGCGATACACATCTGCATATTTCTGATCTATATAACTTCTGGAGCCATACCATACAATCTGCGCATCCTTATGTGCAGATAAAATTCTCACAAGTTCGCCTCCGGCATATCCGGTTGCTCCGATAATTCCCACCTTAATCATATACGTCATCCTCCTGATGTATTTTTATACTTACTAGTTGAACATTCGTGTTTTTTATAGTAAACCCATTTTCGGGAGTTGTCCAGTTTGGGACGGGGCTTTTTGAGAAAATCCCCGTCCCAAACTGAAATCCCCCTGTCCCTTTTTCATTAGTATGTGAATAATTATACAGCTAACGTGTATAATATGCAAGTATTTTCTATTTTTTCCTTGCATATTTATAACATATAGTGTATAGTTAACTTTGCAATCGCAAATAATTAAGCATTTTATAAAAATACATTTCAGGAGGATATACATATGAAAGAAAAAGTAGTACTTGCCTATTCAGGTGGACTTGACACAACAGCAGTTATTCCGTGGTTAAAAGAGACTTTCGGTTATGAAGTTATCTGTTGCTGCGTAGACTGTGGACAGGGAGAAGAGCTGGACGGACTGGAAGAGAGAGCTAAAATGTCAGGCGCTTCCAAATTATATATTGAAGATATCGTAGATGATTTTGCTGACAACTATATCGTTCCTTGTGTTCAGGCAAATGCTGTTTACGAGGACAAATATCTGATTGGTACTGCTATGGCTCGTCCGGCAATTTCTAAAAAGCTGGTTGAAATTGCACGTAAAGAAGGTGCCGTTGCTATCTGCCACGGTGCTACCGGTAAAGGAAATGACCAGATCCGTTTTGAGTTAAGTATCCGTGCTCTGGCTCCGGACATCAAGATCATCGCTCCATGGAGAATGACAGACATCTGGACAATGCAGTCCCGTGAAGATGAGCTTGCTTATTGTAAAGCACACGGAATCGACCTTCCATTCGACGCCAGCCACAGCTACAGTCGTGACCGTAACTTATGGCACATCAGCCACGAAGGACTGGAACTGGAAGATCCTGCATGCGAGCCAAACTATGACGACATGCTTGTATTAGGTGTTACACCTGAGAAAGCTCCAGACAAAGGCGAATATGTTACAATGACATTTGAAAAAGGTGTTCCGAAGACAATCAACGGAGAGGCTATGAAAGTTTCTGACATCATCCGCAAACTGAATGAACTCGGTGGAAAACATGGTATCGGAATCATTGATATCGTTGAGAACCGTGTCGTTGGTATGAAATCCCGTGGTGTATATGAGACTCCTGGTGGAACAATCCTTTACGAAGCACACCAGCAGTTAGAAGAGCTGATCTTAGACCGTGCTACATACGAAGTAAAAGAGCAGATGGCTAAGAAATTATCCCAGGTTGTATACGAAGGAAAATGGTTTACACCACTGCGTGAAGCAATCCAGGCATTTATTGAGAGCACACAGGAATATGTAACTGGTGAAGTGAAGTTCAAACTTTACAAAGGAAATATCATCAAAGCCGGAACAACTTCTCCATACTCTCTGTATAATGAATCTCTTGCAAGCTTCACTACCGGAGATCTGTATGATCACCATGACGCTGACGGATTCATCAACCTGTTCGGACTGCCGTTAAAAGTTCGTGCTATGAAAATGCAGGAAGAAAATGAAAACCAGAAATAAACGTATAATATGAAGATTTAAACTGCTCCGGCAGTTATGATATGCACCCTGTCAAGTAGACAGATCAAATATCTAAAATAAGTGTTCAGTAAAAGACCATACTTCGTATGAAGTATGGTCAGACTGTAGACAAACTTGGTGTTGGGTGTTATGCCCAGCACCATTTTTCTTTTAAAACTTCTTTTCTTTTTATTTTTTTCAAAATCAACAAAAATCTGGCTGTGTTCCAGCCTCGTTTTTCCAGAATCTTTGCCAGTTTTTTCAGATTCATGCATGCAAAGGTAAGCCCGGCTTTCATCTCCATCCGTGCCTTTCCTACATATTGCGTATATCGAAATCCATGCTGTTCTTTCGCTGTACCGAAGATCCGCTCTATGGTTTCTTTTCTTAACTGGTAGATCTGTCTGTTTCCGATCGTGTGCCGAATGTCTTCTGCCACTTCCATATATTCTTCCCATACATGACGTG
>OLPB01000035.1_pt1 | contig 91358 bp, 87 predicted proteins | sample 1672001 | NCBI WGS metagenome assembly OLPB01 (sample SAMEA3136635, study PRJEB25190) | human gut metagenome | biome: human gut; feature: human-associated habitat; material: faeces | place: Austria | collected 2013 | reverse complement strand
TTCGTAGTTATGAGGAAGATATATACTATCTCATGAAGGAGATAAATGCTATTAAATTTTTTTTTTAATTTTTTTTTTTTCTTGATTCATAGTATAGTCATGAGGAGGATAAGATACTATCTCATGAAGGGGATATATACTATCCAATTTTGATTTTTTTTTTTGATTTTTTTTTTCTTGATTCGTAGTTATGAGGAAGATATACACCAACCCCACCTCCCCCATCACTTAGCCAGTGGGGTTCCACCCCCTATGGTTAATTCAATTCATTAACAATTTAATCATTTACATCATGGACAATCAGTTAAAATTCAGTGAGACATTGACAGTTGAACAGTTTAAAGCAGCTCAACATGTAGACAAAATCCAAGTGAAAAAGAATCCTAAGACCAACAAGCTGTTCTTCACATATGGTGCTAAGACAGGAGCAGTTGCAGTGAAGGGTATTCCTGCACATCCAATGGTATCAAATGTTGAAGCACCTGATGGTAGTTCATTCTGGCTTCTGCATGAAGAAGGCACAGGTGGTGCTCCAGTGTTGGCAACATTCTAATGGAGGAGGGCATTTGCCCTCTTTCTGTTTCTTTTTATTCTAAGCATTGAATAGTATCTTTTAAGGCATTAATAGTTATGGACAAGATAATTTGGTTAGATGGTCATACATCAAGTATAGCTTCTGATGAAGCTTTCTCAAAGCAATATTCTGAGAATAATAAATGGTACATGAATTATGCTGAGTGTACATTTATTTGGATAGGTAACTGTTGGATGGAGATTTAATCCGTCCAATATTACTGTGTCTCTTGAAGAGCATAAATGATATTGAGATTTAATCTCTGTTCAATATTACTAATTCTCTTCTTGAGGCATAAATCGTATTGATAGTACATTATCTGTCCAATATTACATTTTCTCTTCTTGAGTCATGAATCGTATTGATTGTACTTTTATTTGGGTGAGTAATTGTGTCTCTTGTAGAGTATAAATAATATTGAGATTTAAATCATCCGGCTAATATTACTGTGTCTCTTGTAGAGTATAAATCATATTGATTGTACGTTTGCTTGGATTGGAGATTTAAATCGTCTGTCCAATATTACATTTTCCCTTCTTGAGCAATAATAGTGCTTTGAAGGATATTGTAGCTTTAAGTATTAATAGCGCTTAGTAAGAATATTATAGCTTTAAGCAATAATAGTACTTTGAAGGAGATTTTAAGCTTCATGGCTAATATTACTATTCCTCTTCTGGAGAATTAATAGTGCTGATTTAATCATCATGGCTAATATTACATTTTCTCTTCCTGAGGCATTAAATAGCGCTTGGATAGAATATTGTAGCTATGAGCATTAATAGTGCCTTGATGGAGATTTAATCTCTGCCTAATATTACTATTTCCCTTCCTGAGCAATAATAGTGCTTAGAATACTATTGTATGCTTCGAGCAATAATAGTGCCTTGAAGGAGATTTAATCTGGCTAATATTACCATTTCTCTTCTGGAGCATAATCATACTGATTTAATCTCATGGCTAATATTACCAATTCTCTTCTGGAGCAATAATAGTGCTTAGAAGAATTTAATCTCCAATATTACCAATTCTCTTCTGGAGCATAAATAGTGCTTTGAAGGATATAGTATGCTTTGAGCATGAATAGTAGTTAGAGGGAGATTTAATCTCATGGCTAATATTACATTTTCTCTTCTAGAGCATTAATAGTGCTGATTCAAATCTCACGGCTAATATTAACATTTCTCTTCTAGAGTATTAATAGTACTTAGATAGAATTATTGTATACTTTTGAGTATTAATAGCGCTTAGTAAGAATATTTAATCATGTTGATTTAATCTTCATGGCTAATATTACTATTCTCTTCCTGAGCATTAATAGTGCTTTGAAAGAATTATTGTATGCTTTTAGTTGTCTTACTCTATGCTTTGAAAACTGTAAAAGAATGTTAAGAAAGAACAGGTATTAAATATCTTTCTTCTATGCATTTTGAAAACTATTGTATGCTTTGAGTAATCTTTATGCTCCAGAAGAGTGTAAAAGAGTATATGCTTTTAGTAGTCTCTATGCATTTGAAAACTATTGTATACTCTTAGTAATCAATTCTTTACGCTTAGAAAACTATTGTATGCTTTTAGTTGTCATTCTATATGCTTAGAAGAATATTGTATACTTAAAGTATTGATTCTCAATGGTTTAAGTAGTCTTACTTAAAGCTTTGATTGAATAATGTATACTTAAAGTGCTGATTATCAATGCTTTAGATAGACTATTGTATGCTTTTCTTCTATATTTTAATGAAATAACTGGATATACCGGTTACAATGTTATACTAAACAGTACTTAGAGTTACATTGGACCATAAATATGCTTATAATAAGCACACAACTTACATACCAATGGGCTAATTGAGGCAATCAATTGTGAATAATAGTAGCAGTTGACAGGACATATGCCATTAAAATATGTTAAAAAGAGAACTGATAATATTATAGGATAATAAGTAGTAAGGATAAGATATTGAGTGATGTTACTTCATGTGTTGACCACTTAGGGGACCAAACATACATCCACCTGAAAGATGAAATAATATGAGTGAATAGCAGCCTGTAAGTCCTACTTGAGACAAAAGTCAGTAGTGTTAAGACCTAGACATAATTATCAATAGAAGAGGTAAGTCAGAAATCCTAGAGGACTCATATATATTAACCAAGTAAAGGAACACATTAAGAAGATAGTCTGCCTATTTAAGGAAGAGTACACCTCTGCAAGTAAATAAGCTCAATATTAAAGGCACATTAGCTCAGTGGTTAGAGCATCATATCCAATGATTTTAAAGGTAGTTGTTGTGAAGGTCACTGGTTCAAATCCAGTATGTGCTTCCATTATTAACAAATTAACTTATAAACATATATGGAACAATCAAATTACAGAGGGAGAACTTATACTCCGGAAGCATTATCAAAATGGAGAAGAATACTAAATATCATATTTGAGTGATTATGGCTAAGAAATATAATAGAAATAATTGTAGTTCTGAACTAAGAGCTACAGTTACAGATGCTTTAGGCAGAACAGTTTCACTGTTTGGGACACATGCTTTTGAATGGTCAATAGTAATTGCATCAGACAATAGCATCACAATGCAGACCTTTAAAAGAGGTGATATTGCAAGAAGAGAATTCAGTAAATATAAAAGAAAAAGATAATGGAGGACATGGCAAATACTGAGAATGAAGTGACTATAATATTAGTCATTGCATTCTTTGCATGGTTATTCATGAGAGACCAGAAAGGAGAAGGAGAATGAAGACATTCAAACTAATTATCAAGGGTGTGTTACTATATGTAACCATTTTTGTTACCATATTATATATGATGGGTATTGACAGTATTTATGACAATGGATATTTCTTTCATGGTCTTATACTTGTATTAATACTTATTGGAGTGTGTTATAAAACTATTAGCAAAGAGGAGCTTGAGATAATTACATTAAATGAGTATTTCAATCATCTCGATGAAAAATTCAAAAATAAACTATAATCAAATATGTCTAAATTAAATCCAAGTGTGAAACCGGCATCAAAATTTGATGATTCAAGATTAGCTGGTGGTTCTGGAGCTATGGCAGCTAAACAGAGTAATGTAGCATTATTGAGAAGAGCAGTATTAGCTAATCTTCTTTGGGAAAATGTTGCATATATGGATGGCAAGAAGGTAGCAGAAGAAATTCAAAGATTGATACCTTTGTGTCCTGCTGTTGATGTATATAATATTGCTCTTGAAGGAAGGTTAATACAGAAGCTGAGACATACACCTCTGTTCATAGCAGTAGAAATGTGTAAATATCCTGTACACAAACTATATGTAGCTGACTTGTTACCTAAGATTATTACAAGGGCTGATATGCTTACAGATTTCTTGGCATTATATTGGAAAGATGGTAAAAAGCCTATCTGTAACCAAGCTAAGAAAGGGTTGAGTGCTGCCTTTCATAATTTCAATGAATACAAGCTGGCTAAATATGACAGGAATGCAGCCATTAAGCTGAGAGATGTTATGTTCTTATGCAGACCTAAGCCAAACAATGATTATGAAACCAGGTTATTCAAGAAAGTAGCTGACAGAACTCTCACACCACCTGAAACATGGGAAGTGTTATTGTCTGCCGGTGAAGATAGGAAAGAGACTTGGACTAAATTAATCTTTGAGAATAAGATTGGTGGTCTGGCTATGTTGAGAAACATAAATAATATGAAGAAGGCTGATGTTGATAGGAGAGTTATTGTTGAGGGATTGACAAGACTTAAATCATCAATGTTATTGCCTCTTGACTTCTTGAAAGCTGAAAGAATGAATCCTGAATTTAGTAGGGATATTGAAGATGCTATGTTGGAATCATATAAGAATCTACCTAAACTTCCGGGTAAAACCTTGTTTATAGTAGATGTCAGTGCTTCTATGGGTAGTCTTACTTCCGGTAATTCTCAGTTCTACAGAATGGACCAGGCATGTGCAATGGCTATGTTAGCCATTAATCAATGTGAGGACTATGAACTTGTGGCTACAGCAGGTAGTGATGCTCTAAGAATGCAAGCATCTGAGCATATCAAGTATCCTCAAAAGGGATTTGGTGTATTCAAGCAAATCATGGACACAAGAAATAATATTGGAGGTGGAGGTATATTCACCAAACAATGTTTAGACTGGTGTAAAGCTAAGTTTAAAGGTGTCCACTTTGATAGAATCATCATTTTCTCAGATTCACAGGATATAGACCACATGTATAATAGTTCTATCCTTCCTGAGCCTTTTGGTACTTACAATTACATTTGTGATGTGTCAGCCAATACAAAGGGAGTGAATTATAGAGGTAGATGGACTGCTGAGGTGAGTGGTTGGAGTGAGCACTTTATCACTTACATAGCTGCTCTTGAAGGATTACAAAATTCATTTGAGGAAAATGCTTAAACTATGTAAGATGTGCTGGAATCAGAGGAATCAAACCAAAACTATAATGCCATTAGTGTATTACAGATTTACATCAATATACTTTTAATTTATCTCGATTTATACAATCTGTTAAATGTTCTATGGCATTTTCTTATAAGGACATCATTAGTGAAGCACAGAGTTACTTCATAAATGGTTATATGGCAATATTACTCTTTGCACTATTCTATGATGTCTTTTTTTTTTCTTATGGAGGGATAGCTCAGTTGGTAGTAGCAGTATAAATGAAAATTACACTTTGTTCAATGTTCCACAGCAGTGTTTGGTGTAGAAATAGAGTTACTTCAAGGTTTACACAATAGTTTACTATCAAATAAAGGTTCGAGTCCTTTCATCCCCACACAAAGATTAGTGATATACAACACTTACTTCAATATTATACATAAAATAAAAGTAAATTAAAGTAAGATAAGGAGTAGATTTTTATATCAACAATTTCAAAGGGTGTTGTAGAATATTCTATCTTTTTAAAGGCTATCAGTTTAAGTACCGGTAGCCTTTTCTTTTCTTTTTATGCACATTCTTGTGATAATTAAGATATGTTTTACTAAAAAATAAAAACAATGAAAAATGGAAAGAGTGGAGCTGAGAGCTTCGCAGAAAGCATGAGAGAAAAATTAGGTCTTGACAAACCACTTCCTAAAGAAGTAATGGATGATTTGAGGGAAGGGGTAATTGACCTTGGTAAAAAGACAGGTGATACTGATACAGAAGATGTATTGGATAACTGCCTGATTGAATTGAAAAGATTAAAAGATGACCAAAGTAAGGCTATTGTAATTACTTATCTACTTGGTACTCTGCCTATTGACTTGCAGAAATTCATTGCAGAACAACAGCAAAGGATTGTTGTAGGTATTGCAGCTAAGAATTTAGCAGGTGAAGTTTCAGAAGCCATGTTGGGTATGCTTCTTATGAGAGCTATGCTTGGTAATAAAGATTCAGATGAATAATGAAATCAAAGTAAGTCTCAGTGTCATATTACAAGGTAGTGTGATGCTGAGCCAAGAGCAGGCTAAAGCTCTTGAGGAAGAAAAAGTAGGCACAGGTTATGATACTTTCTCTATGAGAGTAGAAGGTAAGAAGGATATTCAACCTATTACTGTAAAAACCAGAAAGTGTAAACCTGCCGGTCAATCTCTCAACCTTAGTATGGATGCTTATGAGTACATGATAGGAAAAGAAGCTCCTTACTTTGTTAAACCCAGAGATTGGGAGAAACTTACTAAGAAACAGAGGCTTGAAGCACATCTTAAAAGGATATGTGAAGAGCTTGGTGGAGTGAGGTTCACCTATGCTGTATTGGATAGTTAAAATCATTTTATGGTGTAGGTAGTATGTTATTTGTATCAATTATAGTAGGATTGTTAGGTATTATCTTACTAATAGAGACTTTTGTTAGGTACCACCCTTATTTTGAATTAATCACAAGCTATAACAAGTATATACTATTGCTATGGTATGATAAGGATGGTGGAAGAACTTACATAAAACTATTGGAAATATGAGCAAAGGGAGAGTTTGATGAGTTATAAGAAATAAATGTCTAATAATAAATTTAAAGAAAACATGAAAAGTAAGTTTTTAATTGGGCTGTTAATAGCCTTTATGGGGATGATAAGGGAGTTGGAGAATGCTGCTCTTGTCACTGGTAGAGTGTGGTACATAAGTAAATAGTCATGACTTGGTTTATTATTGGTATAATTCTTACTATAATAATAGTGGATATTATGAAAGATACCCATTTTAAATGCTATAATGGGATGAAGGTTGTGAGGGAGTCTGAGGTAAAAATACCCTTGTGGTTTTTTATCACGATTATTCTTGTTGAACAAATTCCTGTTCTTAACATTTTACTGTTTTTGACTTTTCTTGTAGCATATTTCATATTTTCCAATATGAAGCCGGAAATGTATCTTGTTAAGTATATCCCAAGTTTAAAGGGGGAGACTTGTGTAGGAAAGATTGTGATTAAAATTAAAAAGCTCTTATGCACTGAAATATAGAGCTTTCTTTCAAGTTATAGTATGAAACAAAAAGTAATTAATATTCTTATGCTCTTACTTATTGGTGGTCTATATGGTTTATATTATATGGACTACCAAGAGGAGCACAAGGAACCTGAAAAGGTGGATGTGTTGAGATTGGAACAACCGGAGTTCTTACTGTCAGAGGCTCCTGATGATTATCTTATGGAGGCTTTAGAGTATTATAATGTTAAACATAAGAACATTGTATATGCTCAGGCTATTCTTGAGACAGGTCATTTCAGGTCTAAGGTCTGCAAAGAGTACAATAACTTATTTGGACTCTACAATAGTTACAAAGGTGATTATTACAAGTTTGACCACTGGAGTGAGAGTGTGGTTGCCTATCTCAATTACATACAATATAGATACAAACCTCCGGATGATTACTATCAATTTTTGATTAAAATAGGTTATGCGAAAGACCCGCAATATGTGGAAAAACTAAAGAATATAGTAAAGAGATATGAATAGAGAACAGGCTCAGGAAGAGATAATGAATATAAGGAGTAATTCTATACTCTGTGAGTTACCTACTTCCTTTGGTAAATCTAAGATAGGCATTGATTTGGCTTTAAGGGATAACCCCAGTAGCATACTTATAGTAATCCCAAGATTAGTCTTGATAAATAACTGGAAAGAGGAGTTTATCAAATGGGGACTTGAATCTTGGCTTGAAAGAGTACAATTCAGTACTTATGTAGGATTGAATAAACATGTAGAGGAAGAATGGGATGTAGTCATCTTTGATGAAGTGCAACACATGTCAGAAAGATGTAGAGAATTTGTATCTGCAATGGAGATACATCATTCTATCATGCTTTCAGCTACAGTTACCAGAGATATGAAGTGGGAACTAAGTCAGTTGTTTCCTGATTTACACATTTATACAGTGAAGATGAAGGAGGCTATAGACAATGAAATCCTTCCTGACCCAAGAGTGTTCCTTATCCCTCTTAAACTTGATAATACACATGCTGTACATACTGTGATTGAGCATCCTAAGGCTAAGATTGTCAGGGAATGTCTGTATAAGGACAGATGGCAGTATCTTAAGGATAAATCTATTCAAGTGCATATTAAATGTACTGAATTACAGTATGTGATAGAGTTAGGAAACAAGATAGAGTTCTGTAAGAGGCAATATATGAGTACAAGAAATGAAGGAGTAAAGACAAAATGGTTACTCCTTGCAGGTCAAAGGCTCAAATTCCTTTCACAATTAAAGAACTCTATTATCTTATCTCTTCTGGAGAAGCTGAAATCAGAGAGGGTACTCACATTCTGTAGCTCTATTGAGCAGACAGAAATATTAGGGGAAAACTGTATTAACAGTAAGAACAAAGAATCCTCTATGGTACTTGATATGTTTAATCACAAGAAGTTGGACCACATTACAGCATGTAATATGCTGAATGAAGGTATGAACCTTGTAGATTGCAGAGTTGGTTTATATGCTAATCTGAACAGCAGTGATATTATCATCAAACAAAGATTGGGTAGAATACTCAGGCACAAAGACCCTATTATTATCATCCCTTACTTTAGTGGTACAAGGGAAGAGGAGTTGGTTGAGAAGATGCTTGAGGACTATAATCCGGAGTTGGTTATGAAAACAAATTTAAGTGAAATAAAAGTATGAGAAACAGAGTTAAAATTACTAAAGCAAGCTACATTGTAAATCCTGAGAAGAAAGTGGTAGTTTGTATTCTGGAGTGTAATATGCAGTTGCAGAAACATCCTGCATGGCTTGATATTTATCCCAAAATGTGGGCTAATCTTCCATTTGTAGACCTCTGTGGCACATTCAAGGTAAGAGCTATTGCAAGATGCAATGAGGAAGATGCCTTCAATGAAGAGGTAGGTAAGAGGATTGCAGAATCCAGAGCAAAAGGTAAAGCATTTGCTACTGCTGCAAAGGTTTACAAAGAAATTGAGAAATATTTCTTGAACTGTGCTGCACTTGTGAATGAATCTGTGGAGGCTTGTGAACAGACTGTGAAAGTTGAGGAAGCTCATGTTGAATTGCTGATTGGAGAGTAGTATGACAATCTCATTGAATGACAAGGTTATTGAAAAGAGTGAGGTTTCTCTTGGAGAGGTCTTGCTTATGATAGCCATTCAAAACAATGTAGATTTCAATGCTGCTGAAAGTGAGTTGAAGAAAAAAGGACTTATTAGTACAAGTTATGATAGGGAAACACATCTTCCTGTAGGGTTATTTGTTACTTCTACAGGGAATAATGTGATAAATAATATCATTCTTGACTCTGACAAGTCTGTGGGGACTGATGACTTCAATCAAAGAATTGAAGCATTAGTACCTCAACTTCAATCCATTTATCCGGAAGGAAAGAACTTTAACAATCAGTATTGGAGAGGGAATAAAACTGACATTAAGAGGAAGTTACAGACTTTCTTTAAGAAGTATGGGGATGATTACACTGATGAACAAATCATTAATGCAACTCAAGCCTATGTTTCCGGGTTCAATGGGGAATATAAGTTCATGAGATTACTTCAATATTTCATTTGGAAAGAAGAAATAAAGGATGGTACTAAAATACATATCTCAGAACTGGCTAACTATATTGAGAATGAAGGTCAAACAGACTCCTTTACTGATAATTGGACAACTACATTGGTTTAAGCTATGGAAGAGAAGGATTCATTTGATAGGGCACTGGAGAAGTTAATACTCCGAAGGCAGAGAATATTGGATGGCAAGATAAATTGTATTCCATTGTCTTTCCCAAGATTAAGAGTGTGGCTGCCCGGAATAGAGAAAAGAAGATATAACATTATTACTGCAAATCAAAAGGTAGGAAAATCAAAACTTGCTGACTATATGCTTGTTTATGAACCCTTCTTCTATGCAATTGAGCACCCTGACCAACTAAGGTTGAAGATACTCTATTTTACCCTTGAAATGGGTAAGGAAGAAAAGTTCTATGAATTCTTATGTCACCTGTTATTCAGGCTTGATAGAATAAGAATAAGTCCAACTGACTTGAAGAGTACTGATAGACCGGTTCCTCAAGAGATATTAGACTTACTTGCATCTGAAAGGTATGTGACATATATTCAGAAGTTCAAGGAGACTATAATCTATATTGACTCTGAGAGAAATCCTACAGGAATCAACAAGTATTGTAGGAATTTTGCTTTGAGTAGAGGAAAGTTCCACTTCAAGAAGGTTATCATGAAGAATGAAGCTGGACTTGAGGAGGAAGGAGAGGTTATAGACTTTTATGAACCGGATGACAAGGATGAATATGTTGAAATTGTCTTAGACAACTATTCAAATCTGATATCAGAAAGTGGTATGAGCAAAATGCAGACTATTGAGAAGATGAGTAAGTATTTCATCACTCAGAGAGACCAGTTTGATTTCAATATCACTGCAATCCAGCATCAAGCTCAGGCTCAGGAAGGAATTGAAAATCAGAAGTTGAATAAGATGATGCCTTCATCAGATGGTCTTGCAGATTGTAAGACTACCACCAGAGATGCAAATCTGGTGCTTGGTTTATATAGTCCATTTAAGTATGGTCTAAGGGAATATGAAGGTTATGATGTGACCAAATTCAAAAACAATATAAGGTTTATGCAGGTTATTGAGGATAGAGATAATGGAGCAGGAGGTCAAATATGTCCATTGTTCTTTGATGGAGCAGTGAGTACATTTGCTGAGCTTCCACTACCCAATAATAAGCCTGAACTGGAAAGGTGTCTTGGATATATTGAGACAGTTGTAAGAAGGAGGACTAACTATACTTTCATGAATGTCTCTATAAGAAAAGCCAGAATAAGGAAGTGGAAGATGAATTTGCATAGGTTGATTAAATTGATTACCTTTGAAGACTAATTTTTTTTTTTAATAAGAATGAAAGCATTGATTTTAGCTAAGTCAGGCTTTGGTAAATCAACCTCTATTGGAGAGATACCAGAGCTTGGATTGAAAGGATTAGACTCTAAAGTGACTTATTTGATAAGTTGTGTGAATAAGCCCTTACCTTTTAGAGGGGGTGGAAGTAAGTATCAAGTTACTACTCTTAAGGAGATTGGTAAAGGTAACAGGATTATAACCAATGATGCGAAAGAAGTTGCTCAAATCATTGAGATGTTATCCAGTCCTCAATCCCCATTCACCAATATAGTACTGGATGATATGAATTATATCAGTCAGGATTTCTATATGAAGAATGCAATGAAAGGTGGTTGGGACACTCCTAAACAGATTGGTTATGGAATGGGGTTAATCTTTGATGCAATCAATCTTGTGCCGGAAAATAAGAACATGATTTGTCTTGCTCATTATGAGGAATATAAAGACAAGAATGGTGATAGTATCTCTTATAAATATAAGAGTACCGGTAACATGGTTGATTCATATATTACTCCTGAGGGTAAGTTTGAAGTGGTTCTTTATGGTAAATCTTCCTTTGATGCCAAAGAGAGGAAATCCATCAGAGAATTTGTTACCAATGATGATGGAGTATATCCTGCAAAGAGTCCTGTTGGCATGTTTCCTCTATATATTCCCAATGACTTGGGTCTTGTAGTTGAGAAAGCACAGGAATATTATGGATAGGGATGAAGTAGTCAGGATTAGTAGGCTTGTAGCCTTTGGTGGACTGACTGGAGAAGATGCTGCCAATCTTCTATTAGATTATTGCACTGAGCATGGTAAAGACCCTAAATTGTCTGTAACTTTTATACAGACTATTATGGGAATAGGTATGCTCCAGCCATATTTAATAGAAGCATTAGAGTATTATGAGAAGAAGTACACCATAAATAAATTACAAAGTAAACCCAATAATATGGGACAAAGACAAATAATTTTAGTAAATTAAACATTATGAATAGAGAATTATCAAGATTTGAGCTTGCAACTGTAAAGAGAACAGCTAAGAACACTAAGAGTTTGAGAACCAAAAGAGACAAACTTGTAGAGAAGATTGAGAAAGCACAGGAAGAACTGGGTATAATCAATAAAGCCATTGAAGGCTTTGAAGCTCCTATCAAGACTATGACTGGTGGTTTCACTTCTGAGGAAGTTCTTGCTGGTATCATGGCAGTAGCAGAAGAGGCAGAAGCAGCTCCAGAAGGAGAAGTAGAAGTACCTGCATCTGAGGCAGCACCTGCAAATCCATTTGGAGAAGTTTCAGGAGAGGTAGAAGCACCTGCAAATCCATTTGGAGAAGTGGCATATGAAATGCCTTTCAAAGATTAATCACGTAAATCAGTAATTTAAGATGAAGAATTTAAACAAAAGTTTCATGGCTGTTAAGGTAGGTAAAGAATCAGTTGAAGGTTCTTTCAAGATGTACAAAGGTATGGCTGCATTCAATATTGTAGCTGTAAATCCTACTAAGGCAGAATTAGAAGCTCTCACAGGTAGAGAGATTGAGAATGACCCTGAATATGTTGTTAAAACTGATGAAGGTAAGGAACAGGTAAGGGTGGTATTCTATGCAAAGACTGCTCCTGATGCTAAGTTGAACAATGGTATTGAATTGCTTATTCCTATCAGCTTTGTATTGACTAAGGATTATAAGATTGGTCAGACAAGTGGTAAATGCCAGATTATTGATAAGTTTGGTAGAACTGCATGGGCTACAAAAGAAGAAATACAGTCCAAGTCTATTCCACAATACTCTTCTGGACCAGCCAATATCAGTGCTGACTATAGACCTGCATGGCAGGGTGAGGAATTCTTGGTTGACTTCCTTATTCAGTGGTTGAATATTCCTAATCCTGCCAACTATAAAGATGGTAAGTGGATTATGAAGGAAGACCCCTCTGACAGTGAGGTTTCTCTGGATATGGCAGCTCTGTTCAAGGGTGATGTAAAAGAGCTTAAAGAGATTGTTACTCTTGCTTCAGCATATACAGTTAAAGGTGCAGTAGGTATCAGAACTGTAGATAATGAGAATGGTACAAGACAGTATCAGGCTGTATTTACAAGGAAGTTTGCTAAGAATGCTGTAACAGATTACAGTAGGATTGATGCTGCAATCACTGAGTTTCAGAGTGCAGGTGGTGCTCCTAATACAGAGTTCTCTATACAACCTTTGCATGAAAATGTAGTAGAAGCTACTTCATTTACTGCACCTGACAATGACCCATTAGGAGCAGCAACAGCTCCTACAGCAACTCCTTGGGGTTAATAACATAAAGATTTAGAATTATGGCTATTAGTATTGGTAAACCTAATATCAGATTAGAAGAGATTTTATCAAAGGTATCAGAGTTAGATATTCTGAACTATTATTTTGGAGTAGACAAGATACCAACAATTATATCAAGTCCATTAAGACCTGATAACCATCCATCCTTTGGTTTTTATAGCATAGATGGTCAGAAGATAGATTGGACAGACTTGGCTACAAAAGATAGAGGAGGAACATTTGATTTATTAGGTAAGTATTGGGGGGAGAGTTACAATGATGTGCTTGCACATGTTTGGGAGGACTTACCCAAGATTACTAAGACTAATGGCTATAGTGCATTAGGTAAACCTAAGATTGTCACTGCTAAGGAGTACAGTTCCAGCCTTGATTTACAATGTAAGACAAGGGAATGGAGAGAGTATGACCTTGAGTATTGGGCTTCATTTGGTATCACTTTTGAGTGGTTGAAATATGCTGACATTTATCCTATATCCTATAAAATAATCATAAAAGGAGAGAACAGAATGGTCTTCCCGGCAGATAAATATGCTTATGCTTATGTAGAATATAAGGAAGGAAGAGTCACTTTAAAGATATATCAACCATTCAATCAGAAATATAAGTGGTCCAACAGGCATGATAAGTCAGTAATTAGCTTATGGACTAAAGTACCTGAATTTGGGGATAGGATATGTATCTGTTCCTCAATGAAAGATGCTTTATGTCTATGGGCAAACACTGGGATACCGGCATTGGCTATTCAAGGAGAGGGCTATGGTATTAGTGATACTGCTGTTAATGAACTCAAAAGAAGATACAAGGAGGTATTTATCTTATTGGATAATGATAAAGCCGGTCTCATAGATGGAGAGAAACTATCAGCATCCACTGGGTTCACTAACATAGTATTGCCACATTTTGAAGGAGGAAAAGATGTCTCAGACCTCTATAAAACAATAGGAGACAAAGAACAATTCAGAGAAATAATTTTAAGCCTATTTAATAGGTAATGTTTTATCACTAAAAAAAAAAAAATCATGGAATCTAGAAAAGTAACCATCATCAACAACAAAACTCAGTCCCAAAAAGTTATTCAAGCATCTACTGCAACTACACTGGGTGAGTTGAAAAGAGAAATGAGAGAAGCAGGTATTGAATATGAAGGAATGACATTCTTTGAAGGTCATTTGAGAGCAGAATTGAAAGATGATGCTTCTATCCTTCCTACCAACATTCCTTATAAAGGACAGGTAGTAAATGATTTGACATTCCTGCTGACTGCACCTGAGAAGAAAATCAAGTCTGGTGCTATGTCAAGGGCAGAAGCCTACAATGCAATCAAGGCAAGAGGCTTGCAGGATGAATGTGTGAAAAGGTTTGGAAAGAACTTCACCATGTGTAAAACTCAGGACTTGATTAACCTGTTGGGTGAAGGTGCTCCTGTAAAGGAAGAGAAACCTGAGGTGACTGCAACTTCTGAGGGTAATGTTGCAGGTGCATTGGAAGTTCTGTTGGAAGACCTCTATGTCAGTGATACCATAGAAGAAACTACCTATAACAAAGCTATGGCTGAACTGAAAGGTACAGATTACAAAGAACCTGAAAAGATGTCAAGGTCAGAAATAAACAAGATGTTTGACTTTGTTCATTAAGCAGAAACCAGTGAGGGAGGGGGCTGAATAAGCCTTCCCCCTCATTTTTTTTATCATGCAATGACCGAAGAAATAAAGAAACAAGTCCATGAACTATATGATAGTATCATGGAAAGACCAAATCAAATCCTACAGTTCTTTCAAGACTTTTATGGTGAAGGGAGAGTAGATATGCAGGGTTTTCCTACTGAGGATGGATTATATACATACCTTAGTGTAACTCCCTTGGGAACATTCATGGAATGGAGTAATATAGTAGATTCTTCTGCTTACCAAAATATGAATAAAGAGGACCGGGATATAATAAATCTCTTTTGGACAGCAGAAGGTGCTAATAATGAAACTGTTGTAAGTGACTCTGCATTGGCTAAATATTTCTTGCCAATAATAAAGGAGAAGATTGCTAATACTATGTTCAATGGCTTATTTATTCTTATTTATTTTCCTACAGTAAGGATTACAAATGAGTATGATAAGTATGTTGATATTAAGGAGTTATGGCTTAAAGTTCCATTTAATTGGCAGGGAAAAGGTGAGGGATATTTTGGAGTGAACAGGTCTAATTATCCACTAAACCACTTTAAGGGAGGGTATATGCACAGTCATGTATCTTCTATTCCAAGAAACAACTTTGAGAATTTCCAAACACCTTGTACCGGTAGAGGACCTATCAATTCTTCTCTTTCTACATTAGCTATAGAATATGATGAAGCCATTTGGCAGTTATTATGTCTGGAGCTTGATAGGTATGTAAGAGTAGAATCTATTGATGGAGTTCCACACCACAGACTTGAGAATATTCCTGCACCGGAGATGGGAGATGCTAAAGATAAATTCTCTGTGCAATCCCTTAGAGGTGTGGTTCCTTGGGATAGTGCCTTTGGAAGAGAACAATTCAAGCTATTCATTAAATACCTTCTGGAGACTAAGAAGATTAGGTTCAACTATAGTAATGGAAGTTATGGGATAGGAATGTCCTTCATTGATACAGTGGTTCTTATCAGTAATGAATTTATTAGCTGGTATAATACTGAATATAACAAGCATACTTTTGATATTAGTTATACTGACCTTGTTAGTAATAGTATTATCAAGGAGTGTATTATAACCAATGGTAAAATCTATATACCAAGAGCAGTAAGAAGGGGTAGTAGTGGTGACTATCAGAGATATGTAGGAAAGAAAATCTGTACATTCAAAGGTAGGGAAATTACCTTGACTATTGATGGAGTACCATCCTCAGAGGAGGAGTCTCTTAATAGAACGAGGATACTGAATTTACAATATATTGAAGCTATTGTATGTAGCATGTTGAGAATATTAAATTATGGATATGGAAGAGAAGAAAGAAGTGCTGGAGTTAGTCCACAGACAGGATATATTTAAGATTGTCATCCCGGCAGAGGTTGAGAAAAAGATAAGATTTTTATGCAAGAACATCTGGGATGTAGAATGGTCAGGTGTATTGTTCTATAAAGTTGAGGGAGCTTTTGAAGATAAATCCCTAACTATAAGATGTGTGGATTTGTTCCAAATGGACATTGGTACAAGTGCATATACTGAGTTCAATGTATCTCCTGATATGGCTACATATATGGTAGACCATCCTGAATTATTGGAAGAGGGAATATACCAAGGACTAATCCATAGTCATAATAATATGGCTACTTTCTTTAGTGGTACTGACACAGCCACCCTGAGTGCAGAAGGTAATGATATGGCTCACTTTGTATCCTTAATTGTGAATAATGCAGGTAAATATACTGCCGGTGTTACAAGGAAGTACAAATGTGTACAGACTGTATCTGAGAAATACACTTATCCTACTTGGAATGGTGAAGTGAGAGAGGGAGTAGAGACCTTTGATATTGAAGAAGAGAAACTTGAATGGTTCAATTTGGATATAGTATTTGAGGATGCAACTGATGACTTTGAGACTGAAATGATGGAGAGGCTTAAGGAAATCAAAGAGTCTAAGAAGAAGGCTATTACTCCTGTATATAATGGAAAGAACATTGCCCCAACCAAGGAAGTGGGGAGTACATTTCCTATGGATAAGGATAAATACTATGGGGAAGAAGGAAGAGGCTGGTATAAAGCTAAGCAATTACCTGTTAAACAAGGTGAATTGCCTTTTGACCAGCCTGAGGAAGAGAATCTTGACATTCCTTATGGTGTTGTAACAGTGGATGAGGATATAGTTCAATCTATTGTAAGGCAACTTGTTACATCAAGTATTATCATTTCAAATGAAAGTGCAGTTGATGTCAAGAAGTGGGCTAATTCTATGGAGAGTCTTTATAGAAGAAGGTTTGGAAGTGTCAAAGAGTTTGAATACTTTGCATCAAACTATGTAGATTATCTTATCAATTTTACCTATGATGAAGATGTCATGGCAGTTATTAATAATGATGATTCTACTATGGCTGCATTATTGGCACATGATGTAAGAGAAGAGCTTGAGAAATTACCAAAGAATCCTTGGTTAAGTGTTTATATCAAATTAATGGATGATTATATTATTTGATTATGGAAGATGAAGTATTAGAAAGTGCTATAAACCAAATGGTTGATGAACAAGGAGAAGCATTAGCTGCTGAGGAAGGGGTGATTCCACCTAATTCAGGTAGTTTGCTTGTGGATGAAGCTACAAGTAGATTCAGTGGAGCTATCTGGTATAGTGCCATTCAGTCTAAGACCATTACATTAGCTGGTGTAGGTGGTATAGGAAGTTATGTTGGTTTCCTACTTGCAAGACTAAAACCTGCCGGATTGTATTTATATGACCCGGATATAGTTGAACAGGCTAATATGTCTGGTCAATTATATGGTAATCATAACTTGGGACAGGGAAAAGTTTATGCTCTTCATAATATGATGCAACAGTATGCAAACTATTATAGTGCTGTTGCATATCAAGAAAGGTTCACTGCTGAAAATGAAGCTACAGATATTATGATTTGTGGTTTTGATAACATGGAAGCAAGGAAACTATTCTTTGATGCTTGGAAAAATAGACTAATGGCTAAACCTGAGGAAGAGAGAGGTAGAATGTTATTTATTGATGGTAGGTTGGCAGCAGAAGAATTTCAAGTCTTTGCTATTCAAGGCAATGATGAAAGAGCTATAGTTAAATATAAGAATAGATGGTTGTTCAGTGATGCAGCAGCAGATGAAACTGTCTGTAGCTACAAACAGACAACATTCATGGCAAATATGATTGCATCAGTAATGGTTAATCTGTTTGTAAACTTCGTGGCTAATGAATGTAATCCTATTATAGATAGGGATGTGCCTTTTATGACTCAATATTCTGCTGATACAATGTACTTTAAAGTAGAAATGTAATGGCAATAAGTGTACAATTAAATAGGCAACTTCATGATATATTCTTGAATAGGGGTGCTATTCAACTCCCAGACTATATTAGACCCAATCTTGCATTTGAAAAGAATAATGTATTCAATCTGTTCTTAAGAGTAGATATTAGTGGACCGGAGATTGATGTTCCATTAATGTGTAAGTACAAGGTTGAGGAAGGGTTATTGAGTAACTACAATCAGCCTAACAGTTTAAAGGAAATGGCTGTTGCTTTATTTGAGAATAGTTATCCTCAATCAAGAAGAACTGCAAATGCAATCTTCAAGGCATTCCAGATGAATAATAATAGAGACAGGCTTATGAAGATTACAACTAACACTGGTGAGGTGTATTATGGTGGTAATGGTTATATCCTTGACAAAGATTATAACTTATTAATACTGTACACACTTCATGGAGTTATGGAGGATAGAATTCTACACTACAAAACCGGTAGAATCTATGTGAATCCAAAGGTCTTTGTAAGTAAGGGTATAGTTGAAAAGGGTATTATTAAGACAGTCATTCCTGCATTTGTACAGGAGGGTATCATGGTAGATACAAATAACAATGGAGTTACTGCTCAGGATATTAATACTACTATAAGGAATTCAAATGGCTTTTTTCAAGTAATTGAGCCATTACCTGAGATAGTAGTAGCTGATGTGACTGATAGGTTCATAGTAAAACCTAAAAAGCCAAATCCTTCCACATTCAGCAATGAGGCTACAAATGATTACCTTCTGGAGCACCTTGATGAGGTTGTACAAATGACCTATATATCATGACATTTGAGGAATATTTTGGTGGATGGGTAAGGGTTATGGATACAAAAGAATTAAATAAGGTAGTAGGACAGGTAAGTTTAATTAAAAGAGACTTACTTTGTCCTGCATATCCTGATATATTTAAGGCTTTTAATCTATGCCCTTACAATAATCTCAAAGTTGTAATGATAGGGCAAGACCCATATTCACAAAAGGATGTGGCTACTGGTGTCCTGTTTGGAAACAAGGAGGGGACTAAGTTGTCTCCTTCTCTTGAAATAGTTAAAGAGGCTTGCATAAACTTTGAAATTCCACATAATAGTATTATCTTTGACCCCACTTTAGAGAGTTGGGCTAAACAGGGAGTACTAATGATTAATTCTGCATTGACTTGTGAAATGAATAAAGTAGGTAGTCATACAATGATGTGGAGACCTTTCATGACCAAGCTACTAAAGAATCTATCAGAGTGGCAGACTGGTATTATATATGTTCTCTTTGGTGAACAGGCTAAGACACTTAAGCCTTATATCAATAAGAATATCAATATAATACTTGAAGAGAAGCATCCTGCATACTATGCAAGGCAAGAAGAAAGGATGCCATCTACTGTATTTGAAGAGGTGAGCAAATTAACTAAAGAAAAATATGGAGAGCCAATTATATGGTTCTCAGAGTATTAATTTACAAAAAGAAAAGTATGAAGAAACTTATTTTTGTGGAGAATGGTAAGGAAGTGGAAGATGAAGGAACTCATATAGACCCTAACTTCTATCTGGAACACCTTGCCGGAAGGATTCATTGGAATGTAGATAATCTGAGGAAGTACCTTGGTAATCTATATACAATCTATCCTGCTGCTGTATTCTCAATTCTGTTGAGAGAAGTAGCTATTGTGCTTGATGAGAAGTATGATAACCACATTGAGAATAGCAAGGAGATTTATGTTATTAGCTGCCTAAATGGAGAAATAACAAAGGTCAAGGACTTCAAGAATCTTGAAAGACTCTATGAAAGAATTATTTAAGAGAGATGGAAAATAAAAAGATTATCAATGCAACTAAAGTCAGAGTAGGAGAAATAGAATATAGGAGTCAGTTAGAAAGAAGTGTGGCTAAATATCTGGAGGATAATAATATTCCTTTTGAATATGAAAAGCATAAGTTGGAACTTATACCTACTCAAAGATATAATGGACAAATTTTAAGGTCGGTCCATTATACTCCTGACTTTATATGTGGAAACTTTATTATAGAAGCCAAAGGATTTCCAAATGATTCTTGGAGTCTCAAGAAGAAAGTTATTATACAGAATATTATAGAAGGTAAACTTCCTTATGAATTTAGAGAAGTACATTCTATAAGAGAACTAAAGGATGTGATAAATGAGATGAATGGTAACAAAGAAGAATGGAGACCTGTAGTTGGCTTTGAGAAATTATATGAAGTCTCTAATATGGGAAATGTCAGGTCTATTCAATTTCATGGTAAGAAGAGAATAAGACTATTATCCACCATAAAGGATAATAGAGTAGGTTATCTTAGTGTTAAATTGAGAGATTGGGAAAATGCTACAGAAGGTAATTATTTGATTCACAGATTAGTAGCTCAAGCCTTTATTCCTAATCCTGATAATAAACCTCAAGTGGACCATATTGACACTAATCCTTCTAATAATAAAGTATCTAACTTGCAATGGGTTACTCCGTTAGAGAACCAAAATAACCCTATCACCCTTGATAGGTTGAGAGATATTCAGTTATCTCAAGGACACCCTGTAATACAGTATAGTAGAGATATGAAATTTATAGCTGAATTTATTTCGATTAATGATGCAGCTAATTCTTTAAATACTACTGCTTGTTGTATTAAAAGAGTATGTGATGGTGATAGGAAATTTCATAGAAACTTTATTTTTAGATATAAGGATGAAAGCCATAGAAAGAATGAGGAAATTACTCAACAGTTTACCCAAGAGTGATATAACTTTAGGTGAACAGTTTATTCAGAGCAGAGATTTTGAGTCACTCAAGGACTTAGTAGATTCAGCAATATTCAAGACAAGGAAGAATATCAAGAGTGAAAATCCTAAACAAGAGTACCTTGATGTAGACTTGACAGAGTTAAGTAATTTAAAGGCTGAGGTAGATGTATATTTAACCCAGCTTGAAGTTCCCGGTAATGAATGGGAAGAGGATATAAAGGAGGAATACTATGATGAAAAGTATTAAAGAACTATCTTGGAATGTAACAGAGAAAGAGTACAGGAAAGACCCTGCAATCAGTTACTCTACATTATCAAGATTTGAAAGGGAAGGATGGAGAAATCTCAGTTCTCTCTTTGATAAGGTAGATAGTCCGGCATTATTATTTGGCAGTGCAGTGGATTGTATGCTTACTGATGGGGAACAAGCCTTTGCTGAGAGATTCATTGTATGTGAATTCCCTAATCTATCAGATAACCTGATAAGTATTACCAAAGTATTATTCTCCAAGTATGGAGATACACACAGAAGGGTAGATACTATTGATGATGAAGTGATTAGTAGTGTGGCTGTAGCCAATGGATATTATGCAGGAGACTCTTATAAAGCTACCAGAATAAAGAAGGTAAAAGAGAGTTGCAATGAGTATTATTCACTACTTGCACTGGCAGGAGACAAGACTATATTATCCCAAAAAGATTATAATGATGTGTCTCTGTGTGTTGATGAATTAAGAACCAACCCAATAACCAAGGATTTCTTTTATATAGACCCTTGGAATACTGATATTGAGAAGGTGTTTCAATTGAAATTCAAAGCTGAATGGAATGGAATACCAGTGAGATGTATGTTTGATGAACTTATTGTGGACCACCATAATAAGATTATCTATCCAATAGACTTAAAGACTACCGGGTATCCTGAGGAGAACTTTCGAGACTCCTTTGCTCACTGGAGATATGATATTCAAGCTAAGCTATATACATATATTCTTCAAGAATGTATTAAGAGAGACCCCTATTTCAGTGAGTTCAAGATTCAACATTATCAATTCATTGTTATCAACAGAAGGACAATTGCTCCTATTGTGTGGGAATTCCATGGAAACTTTGGTATGGTAGATTTAAAGGATGAAACAGGTAAGATATATAGGGATTGGAGGAATATTCTTACAGACCTAAATTATTATCTTACTAATCCTAACTTGAAATATAGTAAGGAAGTGATGGCAAATGATTGTATTATGGAAATAAAGAATTTAGTACCGGCATGACAGAGTTAGAATATTTTAAAGGGGATGAACTGGCAGCCTCAACTTGGAGGAATAAGTATGCAGCAGAAGGAGAACAAACTCCTGATGATACACACAGAAGGTTAGCTAAGGAATTTGCAAGAGTAGAAAGTAATTATAACTGGAAGAGTAATATAAATAGGGCTTTTAGTAATTTATCAAACTATGGCTATGTTAGACCACAACTTGATGAAGAGGCTATCTATCAGTTATTCAAGGACTTCAAGTATATTATACCTGGAGGTTCAGTTATGTCTGGTTGTGGAACCGGAGCATTGGTAAGTCTTAGTAATTGCTTTGTAATAGGCAGTCCAAAGGACAGTTATGCAGAGATAATGAAGACAAGAAGTCAACAAGCCCAACTTATGAAGAGAAGAGGTGGAGTTGGTTATGACTTATCTCAGCTTAGACCAAGAGGAGCTAAGGTTAATAATGCAGCAAGGTCTTCAACCGGTGCAGCATCTTTTATGGATGTATGTTCAGATATAACCAATGAAGTAGCTCAGAATGGAAGAAGAGGTGCCCTTATGTTAAGTATGAGTATTAATCATCCTGACATTGAAGAGTTCATTACTAAGAAGCAAGACTTAACTAAGGTAACCGGAGCTAATATATCAGTTAAAGTTACTGATGAATTTATGCAGGCTGTTGAGAATGATAAGGATTATATCCTTAGATTTCCCATAGATGAAAGTGTACCTCAAGGTCTTATGATTGAAGAGATGCCATATAATGAATTATGGTTCTTCTCAGATGATGACCATCCAAACTCTTTCTTCAAGAAAGTAAGAGCAAGGGAGTTATGGGATACTCTCATGCACTGTGCTTGGAATACTGCTGAACCAGGGATTATGTTTGAAGGAGCAATGCACAACTATTCTCCTGATGGTGTATATCCTGACTTCAAGATGGTTGGAACTAATCCTTGTGGTGAAATACCAATGGGTCCATTTGATAGCTGTAGGTTGATTCATATTAACTTGAGTAGTTATATTGTAGACCCATTTACAGATAAGGCTCACATTGATGAAGAGTTACTCTATGTGCACTCTTATGAGGCTATGAGATTGGCTGATGATTTGGTTGATTTGGAGATTGAAGCTGTTGACAGAATTATTAACATAGTGAAGAATGATACTGATGATACTGAGTTCAAGTTATGGAGTAAAATCAAGGAGACTGCAATTCAAGGAAGAAGAGCTGGTTTAGGTTTCACTGGCTTAGCTGATGCAATAGCTATGTTAGGTTTGAAGTATGACTCTGATGAAGGTATTAGTCAGGTTGAACAATTAATGAAAGTTATTTTCAAAGGTCAGCTTGATAGTAATATTGATATGGCTATTGAGAGAGGTAAATTCCCTGCTTGTAATATTTCAAATGATAGAGAAGGAGTTTACTCCCATCCTGAGAATGAATGGTATGATGCTCTTTGCTATAATTTCCCAAGAGAATCTGAAAGGATGGAAAAATATGGTAGAAGAAATATAAGTTGGTCTACTGTAGCTCCTACTGGAACTGTAAGTATCATGGCTGGTACAAGTAGTGGTATTGAGCCTATATTTCTGCCTTTCTACCAAAGAAAGAGGAAGTGTATGTCTGAAAGTGATAGGGTAGATTATGTAGATAAGGTAGGTGAGAAATACACTTTATTTACAGTAGTTCATCCTAACTTGAAGAGATGGGCAATAGAAACTATGAACTATAGTGAGTCAGAAGTCAATGAATGGAGCTTGGGAGTATGGAAGGAAGTCTGGAAGGAAAGTCCTTATTATGGTTCTACAGCACCAGAGATTGATTGGAGACAGAGAGTTAAATTACAGGGAGTAGTTCAGAAATATATCACTCACAGTATCAGTAGTACAGTTAATCTGGCTAAAGAAACTACAGAAGAAGAGATTGCTGACATCTATATTGAAGCATGGAAGCAGAGATTGAAAGGTATCACTATTTATAGAGATGGATGTAGGGAGGGTGTATTAACTCAGGTTGAGAAACCTAAGACTATTGAAGGAAGACAGGCTCCTAAAAGACCTAAAGAACTTGAAGCTGATGCTTATTTGATTAAGGCAAAAGGTGAACAATTCATCATCTTGGTAGGTATGTTAAAAGGTAAACCTTATGAAGTCTTTGCATTCAGACCAAGGAATCCTATCAGCTTTAAACCTCATAAAGGTGTTATAACTAAAGTAAGTAAGATGCACTATAGCTTTACATCAGATGTCTTTCATATAGACAATCTTGAGTTAGCTAATGAGAATGTTGAGGAGAATGCAGCTACTTTGTATTCATCTATGTTACTAAGACATGGAGTAGATATTAAGTATATAGTCAAGACTGCAAAGAAAGTCAATGACAATATCACTTCATTCAGTTCAGCTATGTGTAGAGTGCTTAGTAAGTATATCCCTAATGAGGAAATCAAGGGTGAGGTATGTCCTGACTGTGGTGGAACCTTAATCAGGGAAAATGGGTGTGTCCATTGCCCTTCCTGCGGCTGGAGCAGGTGCAGTTAGGTTGTATTATTAGTATAAATAATTTATTTAAACTCTTGTTACATCCAACTTCTATATTTTATCTTTGTATAAACTTAAATTACAAAGAAATGATAAAAGAGGAAACAATTACAAGGTATGATGAATTAGAAATTCAGAGGAAGGTAATATTCAATGGGTAGACAAAAGGATTAATATGATGAAGGGTTCTCTAAGTAATGAAGAGTTTATAGAATTATGTACTAAAGTTGCTGAATATAATAAATTAATTAAAGAACAAAATAAAAATGAAGATTAAAGTAAAAGAAATCACCTCTGGTTGTTTTCCTATGAGAATAGGAGAGGATAAGTCAGATTGTTTTGACCTATGTCTGGCAGAAGATGTGACTTTGAAGAAAGGAGAGGTTTATGTTGCAAGGTTAGGTATTGCAACTGAACTTCCCAAGGGGATAGTAGCTAAGGTTTATAGTAGAAGTAGTGCTCCAAGTAAGTTGGGAGTTACTATTGCTAATGGTCTTGGATTCATTGACACTACTTATAATGGTGATACAGATGAATGGAGAGCACCACTATATGCTTTCAAGGCTGTAACTATCCCTAAAGGCACAAGAGTATGCCAATTTGAGGTTAAATTATCTCAGTTTGCTACTGTATGGCAGAAATTAAAATGGCTATTATCATCTAAACCACTTCTGGAGCCTGTGGATTTCCTTGGAAATGAAGGTAGGGGTGGTATTGGTAGTACAGGAAAGTAATCACTAAAAAAAAAAAACAAGAAACATGGAGTTTGTATGGAAAACTGTAGCAATGATAGTGGTAATGGCTTGTGTAGCCATTATTGCCGGAGTTGTTAATCTAATAATGAATAGAAGGAAGATAGACCCTAAAGTGGGCAGAATTTCATTTAGAGAGTCTATGGATTTGGTTGAACTGCCAATTGTCACATTTATGAATAATGGCAGGAAACTGAACTTCCTTCTTGATACCGGTGCATCTTATTCTTCAATTAATGAAGCAGCTCTGGAAGGATTATCTTATAAAGAGACTGGAGAGAGTGGAGGTCATTTTGGAATAGAGGGTAGTATCCAAGAATCTAAGTATGTAAGAATGAATGTAGGATATAGAAGTCAGAGCTATGAGGATGATTTCCAAGTAGTAGACTTGAGTCAAGCATTTGGTAATATCAAGCAAGAGTTTGGTATTAACTTACATGGTATTATTGGAAATACTTTCTTTCAGAAGTATAGGTATGTACTGAATTTTGATGAATTAGTAGCATATTCAATGGTATGAAAGACTTAATAGAGTTAAAATCAAGAGGAGAGGAACACAACTATCTTAGGAGATTATTTAAGCCAGATGGCAGTGAGTCACACACTTATATGTTAAAGACTTCCACATATATTATAAGGAGTGGTTTGACAGATAAGAAGAAGAAGAAATTCATAGAACCACCAGGTGGTCCAATGATAGTTGTGGGAGAATATCTTGAAGAAGCTGAGGCAGTAGTTAAATCTATAGACTATGTAATGGGACAGGGTTATGCTATTACCTTTGAAGTCACACCAGAAGAAGAGCAAGAGTTAATTGATGCAATAGTGAATATATGATTTATGCAGTAACTCAACAAATACTACCTGAATCTGACAAGTATGAGATAATATCTCCACAAGCTGCATTAAACATACTCAAGCCTTTGAGAAAGGTTGGCTTAGATACTGAAACCAGAGGGTTTGACCCTTATACAAAAGAACTCATAATGCTCCAGTTGGGGTGTTATGAGTTTCAAGTAGTAATTGATATAACTACTGTAAGCCTAAGTTTCTTTAAAGACTATCTTGAATCTGATAGACTATTTATTGGTTGGAATATCAAGTTTGACTTGAAGTTTTTATTCCATCAAAGAGTAGTTGTAAAACAGGTTTATGATGGTTTCTTGGCAGAGAAACTTATGTATATGGGCTTTCCTGCCGGTATTCATTCTATGGCTTTAAAAGCAGCAGGTCAAAATTATCTTGGTGTTGAGCTGGATAAGACTGTTCGTGGAAAGGTGATGTGGGCTGGTCTTTCAGAAGATGTTATTGAGTATGGTGCAAATGATGTGAAATATCTGGAGAAGATAATGGATGCACAGGAAAAAGAACTCCAGAAGAGAGGATTAGTTACAGCTCTTGTGTATGAGAATAAGTCTGTTCCTTGGGTTGCATATACTGAATATTGTGGTGTGTTATTAGGCAGAAGTAAGTGGGAAAGAAAAATGCTTCTTGATAATTTCACTGTCAAAGTATTTGAGGATGCACTTAGTAATTGGGTTATTAACTCAGCTAAAGGAGAGAATTATGCTTATCATTACTTGCAGATAGAAGGATGGGATGACCCTAATGACCTTGAGAAAGCAAGGAAAAAGATGAAGGGTGAGAGATGCCCGGAAGCAGACATTAAAGGGCAAAAGAGGGGTTATTGTGAAGCATGGAAAATTCCTATTGATGCAAGGTTAAGTACCAAGTACATAAAGGAAGACCTTCAAGGAGACCTATTTCTTGGCTTTCAAAACAAGATTCAATGTTTGATTAATTGGGATAGTCCTAAACAGGTAATTCCATTATTCAAATCATTAGGTTTTGATTTGTCAGCTAAAGATAAGGATACTGGTGAATGGAAGGATAGTATTGAGGCAAAAGTAATTGAACCTCAACAAGATAAATCTACCATTGCATATTTGTATCTAAAATATAAGGCAGCAAAGAAGGTTACTTCTACTTATGGTCAGAATGTAATTAACCAGATAAATGAAAAGAGTGGAAGGTTACATACTAACTTTAATCAGTTGGGAACAGATACAGGAAGATTAAGTTCAGGAGGTAAGGATAAATCAAACAATATTGAGTATCTTAACTTTCAGAACTTTCCATCTGACAGTGAGACAAGAGCTTGCTTTGTTGCAGGAAAAGGAATGAAATGGATTTCTTGTGACTATAGTGGGCAAGAATCAAGAATCATTGCAGATGTAACCAATGACCCGGCTATGATTGATTTGTTCAATAATGGTTGTGGTGATATTCATTCTCTGGTAGCCAAGATGTCTTATCCTGAGATAATAGGAAATTGTCCTATAGAAGAAGTAAAGTATAAGTTCAAACATTGGAGAAGTGAAGCTAAGGGTGTTGAATTTGCCATTAATTATGGTGGTGATGCTAACACTATTCATGGTAATAAGGGTATTCCTCTTGTAGAAGCCAACAAGATTTATAATAACTACATGAAAGGTTTTAAAGGTATGAAAGTGTATCAAGACAGACAGAGAAAGTTTGTCATGGAGCATGGATATATCATTACTGACTTTTCAAGTGGAAGAAAGGCTTATATCTATGATTATGACATATTAATAGGTATAAAAGCAAGGTTCAATCAAGAGTATTGGGCTACCTATAAACTTTATAAAGATAAAGAGAATAAGTTGCTTCCTAAACAAGTGAAGAATGAGTTATATCAAAGATTTGCCAGAGGAGACAACTTTAATTCTATGGTGGGAGTATATCATTATACAACCAAGAAAGCAGGAAAAGATACTATCAGAGAGGCTTATGTAAATATAGCTGATGTGTATGTACATCCTGTAAGGCACTTCTTCAAGAGGAAGTCTGCATGTGAAAAACAAGCAATCAATTATCCTTGTCAAGGATGTGGTGCTACTATGTTCAAGACTGCATCTATCTTCTTATGGGAATATCTTGTAGAGCATGATTTGTTATTCAAGGTAAAGTTATGTATTCCAGCACATGATGAATGGAATATAGAGGTTCCGGAAGAGATAGCTGATGAAATGACAGAGGTTTTGAAAAATTGTATGAAAAAGGCTGGAGCATTCTTTTGTAGGAAAGTAGAACTTCCTGCTGAGGGTGATAAAGCAGATTTCTGGATACATTAGGAAATTATGGAGATTTGGAAAGTATTGGTAGTAACAGTGGTAGTTGTAATAGCCCTATGTTGGCTTATTTACACTATCCACCTGTTAAGTTGTAATCAAAAGAAGAGAATCTATGTCTATCCTAAGACCAAGAATCAATATTATGCTAAAGGTATAGTAAAGATGAAAGACATGGATAGTGGAGAATGGATAGATGCAGTTCTCTATATGAGTCTCAAGAATGGTCATTATTATGTCAGGGAAAAGAGACAGTTCCTTGACAAGTTTATAACATTAAAAGAATGGGAAGAAAATGGAAATAAGTTCTGAATATTTAAAAGTTTTAGGCAAACTTGAAAATGTGTGGGAACATAAGAGAGAGGAATTAGGGGTATATAAGAGAGACCTTGATGAAGCTATGTATGCAATCAGACAATTAGGTTCAAGACCTATACTACCAGAGGAAGCAGCTCAATTTAAAGAAGTAGTAAAAGGTATGATTTCTACTTATGTAAGAAAGAATCATGACTATGGTAATTCCTTTGATAAGTCTTTGGATAAGTTTGGTCTTGTAGCATCAGTAGTAAGGATTGGAGATAAGATGAATAGAATTGAGTCTCTGGTTCAAAAGAAAGCTATGGTGCAAGATGAATCTATCAGAGATACACTACTTGATATGGCTAATTATGCCATTATGACAGTAATGTGGATGGATAATCAAAAGAAATGTGATGTATGCCAAAGTTAATTTTTATGTAGAGGAATACAAGTGTTATCTATGATGGAAGTATGGGTAGGGCAGATAAAGTGAAAAGTATGTATAGATATAATAGATAGTATGACAGAAAAACAAAGAAGATGGCAGGAAAGGAGTAGAATACTCTGGAGATTGAAGGGTATGTATATTCCTACAGCAAGCTCTAATAATATATTAACTGCTACTGAAAAAGAAAAGATTTCACAGGCTATGACTCTAATTAGAGATGTAGTAGGTAATTCAACTCAATCCAGTAGAGAATTAGGCTTTAATGCTGTAGAGAGATGTAGAATTTGTGGTAAGCCTGTTTATAAGAATGGCTTATGCAAGAAGTGTAATGAATTAATGAGTTATTAATGTGGCAGGACAGCAAGGAATTTATTGTGCCCCAGGCACTACAATCCCTAACAGAGATAGGGTAGATGCAGGTTGTGCTCCTGATGGAGCAATGCAACTTTGGGTTATGGAATATGAAGTTACTGGTATAGGTAAGGGATGTGCAATGTGTAAGGCTATTAATCCTCAACAGGCAGAGATGCTCTTGAAGAGTAATGGTATATACAATGGGAGTTCATATCTGTATAAAGTAACAAGAATTGAACAAGTAATTGTGCCTCCTTGCAATGGTCTTATGGCTGAGCAAGTGATAACTTATGAAGATGTAACATCATGAATAAGAAACTTAGGTTATTAGTAACAACTAAATGTCCTAACAAATGTCCCATGTGTTGTAATAACTCATGGGATTTTTCATCTTTACCGGTAGTGAATAGATGGAACTATAAGGAGATAATGATTACTGGAGGAGAACCTTTGATTCACACTAATAAAGTAGCTGAATTAATAAGGTCTATTCAAGTTATTAGTGAGGTTTATACAGATATTCCAAAGGTATATGTGTATACTTCAATAGCTGCTTGGGATAGAGTAAGGACTATATTAGCTTATGCAGATGGTATAGTCTTGACTCCTCACAGTCAGAGTGATATTGATAAGTTTGTGGAACTGAACAATATGATGCAAGAGGTTAAGGAAACTAAATCTGATTTCATTAAAGGGAAATCTCTTAGACTCAATCTCTTTGCTGATATGAAACTTCTCCTTCCAGAGCATATTGATTTGTCACTATGGAATGTCAAGGAAATGGAGTGGGTGAAGGATTGTCCAGTACCTCAAGGTGAGGACTTTAGGAGAATTAAAGAACTTTGGTGATGAAGCAATTTACACATAGAGAGTTTGTTAGGGTGGTAGTGGCTAATGGTTTTTACTATGATAGACATAGTGGAGACCATGCTATCTACCTTAATGAAAAGAAAGGCAGACATATTAGCATTCCAAAGAAACTTGAAAGTGTAATTGCTCGCAGATTAATCCAAGAGAATAATTTAGAGATAAATATTAAGAAACTTAAAAAGGAAAAGAGGATGAATAATGTACCATTAGGGGCTAATGAAGACCCCAGAGCACCTTGGAATACACCTCTTGATGTAAAATATAAGAGGTTTGTGAGTGTAACCATATCATATTATGATGAAGTTGAATTACCTCCAGATGCAGAGGAGGAACAGATTAATGAAGCCTTTCATAAAAAGGTAGAAGATGCTGAGTTTCCTAAAGAGTTTGATATTGATGAAGTTGTAGTAATAGATGATTAAAATATGAGATTAATTAAACCAAGTTTTTCTATTTGGGACCAACAAGAAGGTCTTGAAGGAGTTTATAAACAAATTGAAAGGGCAGGAAGAGTATGTTATAAATCTGAGGATAAGATAACAGAAGATTCTGCTAAAGGATTTGTAGACAGAATGATTAAGTCTGGTCATGGTGCTATGTTAGAGCATGGTACTGTATATCTTTATAATCCAGGGGACAAGCAGATGCTTGATATGATTAAGAGATATTCAGAGAATCCATATTCAAGACTTAAGGTTGTTAAGGCAGATTCAACAGGTGCTATTATAGGACCTGTATGGATTACCACTAATTATAGGGTAATAGTAGAAAATGAGTGGGAAAAGGATTTGATATATTATAGTCCTAACCCAGTACCATTGCACCCGAAGAGAATCACTGTTCACTTTGTATGTGATAGAGGTGTATCCCATAAAGAATTTGTGGCTTGATAAGGTAACTTATCAATGAAAAAACCCAATGAATTGCTGGAAGGCTAAAATCTAAGATTTGCATATGCACTATGAATTTAATATTTATAGTGTATGAGAACAGAAATTGAAGTAGGACAAAGATTTGGTAAATGGACTGTAATAGATTCTACTCCTGTATATACCACAGGAGGGCAAAGAAATGTAAAAGTTCAATGTGAATGTGGTAAAATTGAGTATAAGCATTGGAGTAGTTTAAGATTAGGGAAAACTACTCAAAATAGAAAATGTGCTATAACTGGAGATGAATTACCTAATATATTAAGAGCTTCTTTAGATAGAATTGATTCATCTAAGGGGTATATAGAAGGAAATGTTCAATGGGTTACAGCACAAGCTAATAAATGCAAACACATATTATCAATGTCTGAACTATATGAATTTGCTCAAAAAGTCTTAAATCATGCTAATCAGCAGCCAAGTCAGAGCTTAACAACTCTGAAAGGTTCAGAGACTAATCCTTGAAACTCCTTTAGGAGAATATAATAGGAACAAGAGTGTTGGGCATCCTATTTATAGGATGATGATATAGTCCGACACTCCAAGGAAACTTGGAGAGACTTAGGATAAAGAGCCTAAGTATAAACAGATGGAATTTGTAAGGCACAGAGTAATGTCTTTTGCTCAAGAAAGCACAAGGTATTGTAACTATTCTAAGGATAAGTTTGGTAATGAAGTTACTTTCATTGAACCTTGCTGGTTAGAGGATTACAATTATGAAGGAAATACTTATTATAATGGTTTCTTGGTGGCTTTAAGAGCTGCTGAAGCTAATTATTTTGATTTGATGAAGAAGTGGGAGGATAGGATTTCTGATAAAAGATATAAGACTGGATTTAGGAATAATCCTTGGACACCTCAACAAGCAAGAGCAGTATTACCTAATTCACTTAAAACTGAGTTAGTAATGACTGGTTTTGTGAGTGATTGGGAGCATTTCTTTAAGTTAAGAGATGCAGGCAGTGCTCATCCTCAAGCAAGAGAACTGGCACATCCATTACACATGGAGTTTTTGAGAAGAAATTATGTTGAGTAACAGTTAGGGGAGCTAAGTCTCCCCTTTTTTATTTTTTTTTTATTTTTAAAGAGTTTGGTTTACCTCTCAAAAAGAAACCCCTTAATAACTTGCATATTAAGAAAACAGCCTTTATATTTGCACATAAATTTAATTATAAATCTATAACAAGATGAGTAAAAGATGTATCACAACTAATTCTACAATAGAAGAATTGGCTGCTAAATTACAGGGTGAAACTATAGAATCAGTCAAGGGACTTGTTGAGCTATGGCAAGACAAGAATAATAAGGACTGGGACACTTATCCTACTGCTTCTGAACTAAATAACTTTAGGGCAGAATTAAGGAAAGGTAAGGATGAAATGATAGAGGCTTTAGATAAAGCACTTTCACCTGCATTTGAAGCTCCAAGAATTTCCACTGTAGAAGAACAAGCTAAAGTAGATTTAGACTTTGACCCAAGAACAAGAAGAGACAGGGTTAGTCTGATTGCAAGATTCTTTAGCAATGAGATAGATACAGCACTGCAAGAACACAATGATACTGTTAATAAGAGAATTGCTGATGCTGAAAAAGAAGGTGATGTACTTGCTGTCAATGAATTGAAAGAAGAGTTAGCAACTCTTGATAGATTCAAGATAATCAAGTTATATACACCTGCCGGCTTATTTAGTAGAGTAAGGGATTATTTCAATAACTATATACTTGACTCTGAGGAGAATAGGATACAATCAGAACTGAATATAATCAATAGTATGAAAGGTTCTGAAAGATATAGTGATGAACAGAAGTATGAAGCTGCAAAGAAGAAAGCATTATATAAGACTAATGCTTATCAGAAAGTAGTAGATAACTTCAAACCTTTGGCTGAGGAAGCAAGTACTATACTAGTAGCTACAGAGGGGATTAGGATTGACCCTAATTATATTGCCCCTAAAGATGCCAACCTTAATAATGATACTCCAGAGGGAGATAGTGCAGTAGATACACAAGCTGATGATTTTGTAAAGGATGAGGCTTTCAAGGATGGATGGATGACTAATTATAGGGAAGTAAGCTCTCATGAATCTCTAAGTCAGGAGGTTAGAAAGGTAATTAGAGAAATTCCCCAACTTGACTACAGAGGAAAGTATGATAAGGATGATTTAGGAAATCTTAGATTTCTTGATGCAGACTATGTTCATGCAACCCTTATAGATAAGCTCAGAGATATGATTACATCTGATGATATGTTGCCACTTCTGGAGACTCTGGGTAATACCAAGCCTTGGACTAAGCAAATAGTCAAGAAGCTACAGGCTGAACCCAAACTATTCAGTCAGTTCTATCAGGATTTCAGAAAGGACTTTATGCCTTACTGGATTCAGAAGAAGAAGCTACAGGCTGATGGTACTTTCAAGATGGAAACTATTGCTATCAATAAGCCTGAGGGTGTCTATTATCTACTTGATGAATGGAGGGATAACTATGAGAATGGTAATCTGCTTGATGATGATAGTATCTATGACAAGAATGGAGACTTGAATCTTGAGAATGCAGAGAATGGTCTTAAATGGACTGAAGCTCTTAATAACAGATTTACCAATCTTAGTACAGAACAAAGGTTGGAACTCCTACAGGATGAAAAGGTTTGGAAGACATTGAATAAGCTCCTTAATATGATTGGTATCAATGCTAATCAAGGTGTATTATTGGATGCTCTGACCAATATAAAGCAATATGAAGGTGGTACTGCAACAGACCCAATTATGTTGCTTCTTCCTCAATTAAATATCATATTCAGTGGTGTAAAGAAAGGTGAGGTTAAATCTGAGACTCTTGAAGATGGAACTGAAAAGAGAGGGGATTTGATAAATACATTTGTTTCTGCTTACAATAGCATAGCTATGATGCTTGCAGAAGTAACAGAAGATGCCATTGAAAGTAGTGTGAGGGAAAATGATAAGTCATACTATAGCCATGTTACTCCTAACTATCTTGGCAAGTTGATTAAACAGCTTAAGAATGTTATGGGTAATGAAGCAAGGTTCAAAGAGTTTGTTGAAAATGAATTCGGACAATATGAATGGTTCTATAAGGATGGTAGATGGAGAAATGACTGGATTGAGCAACTGGTAAATAACCCTGAAATGAGAAGAGGATTGAGCCATAAGGTTCTACTTAACTCAGATAAGGTTGCATATCAGAACTGGGATGATTTGGATTATACCTTAGTATTACTGACAGAATACTTTGGAGACCCGGATAACAGTAAATCTGATATTCAATGGGCTAATTACCATGTGCCAATTCTTTCAGATAGTCCTTCTGCTGAGTTCATTAGATTCAGGAAGTATGACAATCATAGCATCATTGGAGAAGATGGTGAGTATATGAAGTATGATGATATTATCCTTGATAGGATGGTTGATTTGGTTAATCAAGAAGTAGATAGAATAGCTCTTGTAAACCAAAGGGATGTTGAATATCAAAAGGGTAATCCAAACACTGCTCCTATTGCAAACTATGATATAATCAGAGATGAGGAAGGGAAAGTTAAAAGTAAAGGAGGTTCTGAGTTTAAGTTCCTTACAGCTCTGAATGATGTAAGATATGACAATGGTGAGACTTTCCTTGATAGGTTCCAGAGAATCCGGAATGAAGGAACTGGTGCTGAATTAAGAGAGTTCATCAGAGAGTCAGTAAGAGAAGCTCTTGATAATGAGTTTGAACAGACTTATAGAGAGTGGGCTAAAGCCGGTTTACTTGAAGAACTGCCTAATGGTAAGTACAAATATCTTGGAGTAATTGGTGTAAATGCCGGTCAAAGTTCTTATAACAGGAATACAGCAACTTCTTTGAACAATGCAAAGAAGGCTCTTGAAGGAATGTGGACTACAGAGATGGATATTCTTTTAAGGGATTACAACAACAATAATCCGGTAGATGATAGAAGAGCAACTACTCTTTTTGAAAGTATTAAGGACTTGTTGAGAGAGAAGATGGTGAGAGGTGAGATTACTGCTAAGGAAATGGATAGTATCAATAGAAATTTGGTTATTAGAAATAATGCCAAAGCTAAGTTGAGAGAGTATTTCTGGAATAGTAAGTTTGCTACATCACAAATCATTGAACTCACTACAACTGACCTTGCTTTCTATAAGAATATAGAGGACTTCCAAAAGAGATATAAGGAGGTTCATGCTCCTGCTCTCAGACTTAATACCAACTCTAAGTATGGTAGAAAGGAAGAGAGGACTATTTATCTAAAGGATGATGAGATTGTATCCTCTGCACTTGATGATATTGCAACTGTACTTGATGAAAGGGTCAGGAAAGGTGAGATGTCAAAGAGAGACAGAGATTTAATCTTGAATAAGTTCAGAGAGGTAAATGTGGCAGATGCTCAGGCTTACAGGTCATTAAGTTCTTACAGAGCTATTCTTGATATGTCTGGTCAGTGGACAGATGATATGCAGAGAGCCTTTGATAACTTCCAAAATGGCAAGTGGGATATGGCTGATTTCAATATTATCTGGCAGACTAAGAAACCTTATGTGTACACTCAGGTGAATAATATGAGTGGAGTTCAAGGTCATAGAGGCATTAAGACACCAGTTCAACATAAGAACTCAGAGTTCCTTCTTATGGCTATGCACCAGTTAGTTTCAGGTCCACTTGGTAAATCAGGTAAACTTGTGGCTATCAATGAGTTCATGGAAGAGAATGGAATTGATGTAGTTCAATTTGAATCAACTGCTAAGGTTGGGAAACAAGGTGTAATTGACCTGAATAATGTCAATACTAAGGAAGATGTCAAGTCTGTACTTAAGAATGCCACTACTCAGAATGGTGTTGAGAATCCTAATGTAGTTCATAAAGTAAGCTATGAGGATTATGGTATTCAGACTGCAACTCCAGAACATGCTATTGATGCAGTTCAGTTAGTTGGTACTCAGATTAGAAAGCTGATTACAGCAGATATTAGCCCGGATGCTAAGATTGATGTAAATGGTAGGGAAATGTCTAAGCAGGAATGGTTAGATATGTATAATGCTATTAACACTGAGAATATCATTCAGGCTTTTGCTGATGTAAATGAAATCTTTAAAGACCCCAAACAGGTTGAGAAGATACTTCTTGAGGAATTAAGAGGTAATCAAAGATATGGAATTGATATGATTAGAGCTTGTACTCTCAATGAGAAAGGACAATTCAATATTCCATTATTTGACCCTGTACAATCCCAAAGAGTACAGACATTGCTGAATAGTATTATCAAGAGTAGGATTACTAAGCAGAAGATTAGAGGAGGAGCACTTATTCAGGTGTCTGACTATGGTCTTACTGATGAATTGAAGATTGTTTTTGAAGGTGAAGGAGAGAACAAGAGAATTAAATATCTCGAAGTTTATATGCCGGCATATAGTAGGAAGTTCTATGAACCTCTTATGAAGGCAGGTTCTCATGAACTGGATATAAATAAGTTACCGGACAGCTTGAGAAAGTTGATTGGTTATAGAGTTCCAACAGAGGACAAATACTCAATGGCTCCTCTTTATATTAAAGGTTTCTTACCTCAGCAGAATGGTTCTGCAATTATGCTCCCGGCAGAGATTACTACCCTAAGTGGTTCTGACTTTGATGTGGATAAATTGTATATCATGTTACCTGAGTTTAAGATAACTCCTAAGTATAATAGAAGACAGTTTGTTGATGATTTGGTTGCTCAATTGACACAAGGAAAAGCTGTGTCTCCTGAAATGTTGAAGGAGTATAGACAGAGTGTAAACAGAGCCATAGATGATGGTAGGAAAGCTCCTAAGGATAGTCAGGAATACAATCTCTGGAAGACCTATAAAGCTAACAGAGAGAAGTATAGAGTAGCTTCTGAGGACAAGATTGAGAAGATTGAATATGACTTTAGCAAGTCTCCACAAGAGAATAGTCTTGAAGCCAGAAACAATCTATTGATTGATATGATGTGGGGTGTTCTGACTAATGCTGATACTGCTTCAAAGATGCTTAACCCAGGTGGTTTTGATTATCAGAAGAAGTCTGCAAGAATAATTAACATTCTACAATCCAGTAGAGAGTCTGAACTAAGAAAGGAACTGAATATTCCTGAGAATCAAAGTACTCTTAACAAGTTAAGCAGTATGGATTTGGAACAACTTGACAAATTGGCAGAGAAGTTCAAGAAAAAACTTGACCCTCTTAACCCAAGAACTCAAGTTCAACTTCATCAGCAGAATATGACTGGTGCAGCATTGATTGGTATTTATGCCAACCATAATGCAAACCATGCTTTGATGCAACATACTGAATTAGGTCTTAATACTGAAAATGGCTCTTTCTTACTTAATGGTAAGAGACTGACTTCTCTTCATGGTCTGATGAATGACAATAAGGAGTATATCTCAAGGAATAATGCAGGTTTCCTTGCTGCATCTGTGGATAATGTAAAAGACCCTGTGCTTGCTTCATTGAATCAGAATACATTCACTGCTGATGCCTCAATGCTTTTAAGTAGGCTTGGCTATAATCCTGTTGAGATTGGTTTGATTATGTCACAACCAATTGTAATGGATATTACCAATACCTATTTTAGAGAGAGTAGGGAAGGCAAAGGAAAGGACACAATCATTGATGAAGTCATTGAGAACTATAAGAAAAGGGCTGCAATGATGGAAGATGTAACCTATGAGAATTATAAATCTAATAAGTTCATGGCAGATGAATTGGCAGACAATATCATTCTCCGGAAGGAAGTAGAGGAATTGAGTGATAGGGCACAGACATCTGACTACAGAAAGGTTGAGTTCTATAAGAAGCAAGTGGCTGCCGGCTATTTATTCAAGAGAATAATGGGCACAGCAGATGCTTTAGGACAGTTAGTTCAAGCTACAAGAGCAGATACCCAAGGTGGTGCAGCAGGTCCTACTATTGCAGATACACAGATTAAGATACAGAAAGTGGATGACTTCCTGACTAATGTGGTTTTAAATGAAAACTCCCCTTTAACCGGTGCAGATGTTATTATGCCTTCCAGTATGAAAGGTATGGATATTGACCAGATAAGAGAGAGGTTATTAAGTTCCCCATTACCCTATTTACAAGCATTCTTTAGTCTTGGTATTGACCAAACACAAGAAATGTTTAGTAGATATTTCCCTCAGTTCACTTCTTCATTCAGAGAAGTAATTGATGGTAAGGAAGGGTTGAGAGGACTTAGACAGTACACTAAGACAGGCAAGTTAAATGCAAAGACACTCAATAACATCTACAATGATTTGTTAGCTTATATTATGTCCAAGACATCATTCTTTGGGCAAGAAGCTAACCTAAGAGCAGATGATAAGGTTACAACATCCGGTGATAAGAGAAGGGATTTCATCAATAACTTCCCTGATTATTTCAACAGAACATTGAGTGAACATCCTGAAATAGCTGAACTTGAGTTTGTTAAGAGATTAAGAGTAATAAGGGCTAACCAAAACAATCCTGTAGATACAGTAGTATTTAAGAATGTTGGTCAGTTAAGTCCTATTCTTAGGGAAAGATATATGAGAGACTGGCAATCATTGTTATATATGGGTCCGGAAGCTCAGGCTTTAGCTCTTAATTTATTCAGATACAGTTATTACAGAAATGGATTTGCATTTGGACCTTCTACTTTCATTCATTTAGCACCAACTGCCATTAGACAGTCTGTTCCAGAGTACATTGATACTCTGAGAGGATTGTTGGAAAGTGAGGATGATTACAGTCAGTTTATTGACCAGTACATCTACAATCACTTGGATAACAGACAGTTGGTTCCTGAGGTTCCCACAGAGGCTTCCACTTCTTTCACTGATGATGGGGGTGATGCTTTGGATATGGTTAAAATAACCATTGATACTGAATCTAACAGTGGTGATAAGAAGATAATAAGGAAGAGAGAGGGAATAGGAGAGGAAACAACCTATGACTTCTTTAATTACATAGCAAGAAGATATAAGGGAGGTACAATATATTACAGGCTTACACAAGTTGATAATGTACAACCTAATGTAGCTGTGTATGAAAGAATAGACCCACTTGGATTCAAGAACAGTTTTATTGAGTATGAATATGGTAAGGATGTTACTGAAATGAAGTCAGTAATTGATAAGAATGACAGGAATTATACTCCTAATATAAATATAACAGCCTATCAGGAAGCTGATATTGATTATGACTCCATGCCAGAGTATCTTAACTATGATTTCTCAAGTCTGACTCAAGATATTGCAAGTGAGGCTTTCAGTCAGGTGTATGGTCAGCCCCTTGAAGTGAATGAAGGGAAAGCAGATGATATTAATTCTATTAGTCCTAATACTGAGTATGAGGATGCAAACAATGATAAAATCTGTGGTGCAAATACATTATATGAATTATAGATATGGCTAAGAAATGTGCAATAATTCCTCAAGTGAGGAACAGTAAAAATGAGGTAGTAAGCAGCAGGTTATTTAAAGACCTGCTGGCTTATGCCCCTAATAGACAGGAGGCAACAAGAATATACCTCATTACAAAGAGTAGTGACTTTATTACTAATTGGAATCCAAGGTTACAGATGGATGAAAATGGTGAACCTACTCTAAGCAGTCTCTTGAAGAAAACTAATCTAAGAAGTATTATTGATGAGCAGAAGATTCTAAAGAACCTTAATGAAGAGATTGGACATTACCATAAGACAGGTAGAGCTAAGTTATATCTGAACAATGATGAAAACTATAGAATGTTAGTCCAAAAGGCTATTCAATTCAATACTCAATCAGAGTTTAGAGAAGACTATGTTGCATCTGTTGAGAAGGTATGGGACAATGAAAGTAATAGGGTTTATATCAGTCCTTTTGTCAGAGTAAGAAACAAGATGAATAGTCTTGAAGCTAACAATATGCAGTATAATTACACTCTTAATAATAGATTGAGAGAGATATTAGCTGCTAATGGCATTGGGATAGGTGCTCTTACAGACTTGGAACAGAGAAGAGGAGTGGCAGGAGTAACAGACTTTAGTCAAGCCAGAGATGCTGCAACAGGTATAATTGAATTGATTAGACTTGCTGATGGTATTAAAGGGGAAAGAGCATTACCAGAAGAGTTTGCTCATTTTGCTATTGAGGCAATGGGTGATAATCCTCTTATCAATAGACTGGTTAATCACTTGGCTAACAATAGTTTAGTAGGTGAGATATTAGGTGATGATTACAACACTTATGATAGCCTGTATAAAGGTGATGAATCAAAGTTAGCCAGAGAAGCTGCCGGTAAATTACTTGCTAAACACTTATTACAGTCTGAACCAGTCCCTTCTTCATCTTATAAATCCCTTCTGGAGAGGTTTATCAATGCTGTAAAAAATTTCTTTAGAGGATTAGGGGCTTCACAGTTCCAAAAGGCAATGCTTGAAGCAGAGAGTAGCTTTAGTAAACTGGCTGGTGATATTCTTACCGGACAGATGGATGAAGTTATTAATGTTGAGAACATTAGTACCTCCGAGGCTTTCTATTCCACTACTGAAAGGGTAGATAGGGATAAGGCTTTGTTACAAAAGATTATAGACAATGAGTTGAAGAGGCTCAAGATTTATGAAAAGAGAAATCCTAACAGTCAATTTAGTGCCAATCAGAGGTTATTAATAGACAGGTTAGAGCTTGAATTAGCTGATAATAGTGAGATTGAAGGTATTTATATGTTCCTTGATAATGCACTTGAAGAACTAATGAAAGTAAGTAGTAGGCTTGAGGTATTGAGGAATACTCCTGCAACCAATCTTAATGAAAGGGCTGGAGTACTCAGGGACATCAGGAACTATATGTACAGTTATAAGAGGATAGCTGATTCAGTAAGAGAGGCTCTCAGAGAGGAAGAGAAGTCCACAGACAATAGATATGGTCAAAGAGTAAGAGTTGCATTAGATAATGTCACTACAATGCTTAATGACCTTGCAGTGGACTATAATACAATCTCTATGCCTTTATTTGTTGATTTCATCAAACCTTTTGTAGGAGACAACCTTGTGGTTCCATTTGGGAAGTACAAAGGAAAGACTCTAAATGCAGAAGAGTTGGTTAAAGTGGCTGATGAGGATATTTCTTTCTTTGACAGATGGCTGGATAGTATGGCTGATTCATCTGATTATATGTTGAAGATTATGGACCAAGCTGTTAAAAAGAGCAAGGAGCAAGCCAGATTGAAGACTATTGATATTCAGAAGGAACTGCAAGCTGCCACTATTAAACTTGAACAGGCTGGTGTAAAAGACACTGAGTGGATGTTTGAGAGAGATAGTAAAGGTAATCTGAGTGGTAATTATATCAGTGAGATAAACCATGCTCTATTCAGAGAGAGAATGAGGACTATGTTCCAAAGTCTTAATGAAAAGTATGGCAGAAATCCTGTAGGGGAGAATGCTGATAAATACAATGAAGAGAGACAAAATTGGTTTAATGCCAATATGGAGACTGTAGATGGAGTTAGACAACCTAAGAAATCCATTTATGAAAGTATGGAGTTCAGAAGGCTAAACAAAGCCCAGAGGGATTATTATACTACTGTAATGGATATTAAGGCTAAACTTGATGCCTTACTTCCTGATAAATATACAAAGCTGAATAGTGCTGTAAAGATTAGGAAAGACTTGGTTGAGAGGGTTAAAAGCTCTGAAAGTGTTAAGTCTGGTGCTCAACAGGTTTGGGAAAGTATCAAGGATAATTTCATTAGGAGAACTGATGATACAGACTTTGGAGACAAGGCAACTGTAAAAGACTTTGAGGATAGAGAGGTACAAATGTTACCTATCTACTTTACAAAGCTCAAGAAGGGAGAAAATGCTAATGACTTATCTACTGATATAGTAGGTACTATGACTGCTTATGCAGCAATGGCTAATGACTTTGATGAAATGAATAAGGTCATTGATGTTCTTGAAGTTGGTAGAGATATGCTAAGAGAAAGACAGGTTACTCAAACAGAAGGGGGTAAACCTATGGTTGAGAAGTTTAAGGCAGTAGGTAGAAAGGTTGAGAGTAAATTAACTAAGACAGGAGACAAGTCAAGATTTATGGAAAGACTGAATAACTTCTTTGAAATGCAGGTATATGGAAGATACATGGCAGATGAAGGAACATTTGGTAAGACTAATATTGACAAGGGGAAGGTAGCTAACTTTATTAATAGAATGACTTCTATGATTAACTTGGCATTAAATGTCCTTTCAGGTGTTTCCAATATAGCTACTGGTAAAGTGATGATGAGAATTGAGTCTTTCTCAGGAGAGTTCTTTAATGAAAAGAATACTTTAAAAGCTGATAGAACCTATGGTAAGGAATTACCATCATTCTTAGCTCAGTTAGGTGATAGGGTAAAGACCAATAAGTTAGCTTTATGGGATGAACTATTCAATGTAATGCAGGAATATGAACAGGATACAAGAGAAGTCAATTTTGACAGGAAGACTTGGTTCAGTAGAATGTTTGGTACATCAGCTCTATTCTTTATGAATAATGCAGGTGAACACTGGATGCAGAATAGAACTTCTCTTGCTTTGGCTGATGCTTATAAAATGAAGGCTCCTAATGGTAAGTTAGTAAGTCTATGGGATGCTTTTGAGGTTATACCATTAGATAGTAGTAATAAGAAGTTAGGTGCTAAATTACAGCTAAAACAAGGTTATACTAAGGCTGATGGTTCAGCTTTCACTCAAGAAGATATAATCAAGTTCAGTAGAAAGAGTGCAGCTATTAATCAAAGAATGCACGGTATTTACAATAAAGCTGATAGAAGTGCAATACAAAGATTGGCTATTGGCAGGTTGGGTATGATGTTCAGGAAATGGATAAAACCTTCGCTCAATAGGAGGTTTAAATCAGCTACATATAACTATGACCTTGAAGCATGGACAGAAGGTTATTATCTTACTACCGGTAGGTTTATGAATGCTCTATTCCAAGACCTTAGGAAAGCTCAGTTTGATATTGCAAGTAAGTGGAATGAAATGACTCCTACAGAACAGGCAAATGTCAAAAGAGCATTAACTGAGGTAGCACACTTCCTTGCAGTAGCAGCAGCTATTGGATTAATAGAGTGGAGTGATGATAGGGATAGACCTTGGTTAGTCAAAATGATTGAGTATCAGTTGAGAAGATTATACTCTGAATTAGGGGCTCTTACTCCTACTCCAGAAATTGTTAGTGAAGGTTTGAGGATATTAAAGTCTCCTGCTGCCGGTGTAAATACAATAGAGAAGAGTCTTAATCTAATCAATCTGATGAATCCAATGAACTATGAAACATTCAATGGAGAAGATGCAATACTTAAGTCTGGACCTTATAAAGGTAAGTCTAAAGCTCAACAGAGTTTACTTAAGTCTCCTCTTGCTCCTATGTATAATACAATTATGAGAAGTGTTTATATTGAAGACCAAATACCATTTTTTAAACAATAATTTTAAATAAAAAAAAAAGTTATGAGTGATTTTAAAACAAGATTAGTAGAAGAACAAGTTCAACTTGAAGATAAATTAAATAAGTTGAAAAGTTTTATTGAGGGTGACAAGTTTGAGAGTATTAATGATACTCAAAAAGCTTTATTAAAAGTGCAAGCTAATGCAATGAGTACTTATAATCAATGTCTGAAGGAAAGACTGGAAAGGCTGTAAACAGCAAAGGGGAAGTAAATTAATACTTCCCCTTTTTATTTACACCTTAATAAAAAATTTAAACCTCATGTTTGAAGCTATGAACATCTGATAGCTTGCTCTCTTTCCTCTTGGGAAATTTGATTCCACATTTCTTCTGTCCAACCTTTCTTTTCAAGTGCTTCCCTTGTCTCAGTCTCAATACTACTGAAATCCATTGAGGATTGTACTCCCTCCTGATTTCTCATCTCTTGAAGAGATGGTACTTTATAGGTGATATTAGAGTAATGCCCCTCATTAATATTTCTGTAATATTCAGTAAGAGAAGGTCTTAGACTGTTCCAATTAGTGACTTTAGCAAACAATTCCTTGAAGAAATTGATTATCTTAGTACCTAAAGATTGAGTGTCTTGAGACATCACATATTCCCTGAAACCTTCTGCCATTGCTTCTTCAAGTTGTGAGTTACTTAAGTCTCCATAAGTTCTCTTAGCTTCTTGAAGTAATTCATCCCTAAGTGTAGGTTCTGTGAGTAAGTGGAATACTGCATGAAATGCTTCATGATATGTAGTTCCCTCAGCAGCTATATCACTTAAAGTGATGATACCATCACTAAACTGACCCCATGCTAATGCACCGGTCTTAGCTACTCTGATAAGACCATTATTAACTACCACTCTTTCACTCTCACTTAGTTGAGGTAGAACCTTATTTAACCAAGCTAACTCCTTATCCTTATCCCATATAGGTCTTGATAAATCATCAACTTGTCTTAATTCAAATTCTACATCAAACTCTTCATCAGTCTGGTTAATAGCCTGTTCTTTAGCTACTGTAGCTTGAGCACCCCTTGCATCTGACTGATTAATAGTAGCAGGGATAATAGGCTTCTCAATCTTAACCGGTTCAGTAGAAGGAGTGTAAAGTATAGTACTTTCTTGAGACATATCTACAACTCTCTGAGGATTACCTTCCAGTATCTTCTTTATATTGTTCTTAGCCTCAGTCTCACTATATGACAATACAGCATTCTTTACTAAAGCAATAGTATTACCATTAGGAAATACTGCATAGAAATCATTAGATGCAACATGTGCAGGTTGATTTCCAAAGCCTTTAGTAATATTAGGAACCTTAGTCATATATACCTCAACTCCATTCACCTTTCCAATAGAACTTAGATAACCTGTATGCAACTTTCCATCTCTCAAGAAGTAACCTACTTTACTATCTGACATACTATAGTCTGGCAGAACATTGTTTATAGGTTCTCTTGTTTCAAATGTACTGTTGAATATAGGTAAGCTACTATTAGTATTACTCACTTCCGGAGTAGCTACACTACCAACTAAAGGAACATTCACAGATGAATCATAGTTAAGAAGAATACCCTTCTCCTTAGTTACTCTACTAACATTATCCTTATTGTACTCAAGTACAAAAGGTAATATAGCTAAAGTAGTGATAGGAGTATGATATTGAGACTCAAATAAGTTCTTGTAAGCACTTAGTTGTTTAGTGTAATACTGCTCCTGACTCATTGTTTGGGTATTAGATTTATTCTTGAAATAATTAACCTTTCTACCATTCCTATCAACAAAGTCATAGAAGCTATATCTACTTGTCTTAACATCATATATCTTGAAGTTCCCATTAGCATCTACAGAGAGAATATCAACCTCACCGGCTACCCTGTTTCCATTCTCATACTTATTGAAGAGTACTATATTATTAGTAAGGAATGTTTCACCCCTTGCTTCAATATTACTCTTGATTTCAGTAAGAGAAGTAACCAAATCATTGAATGCCTGTTCAGACATATTGCTTGGTTTAACCGGCATCTCACTTGATGTGAAGAAGTTTCTGATTACACTATCTACAGAAGTACCTGCTTCTAATGCTCTTTGTGAATTAGTTCCAGACACCTTATCTCTTACTATATTCACAATAGTATCTCTACTTCTTGCATCTATCTTACCCTCAAAGGCCGTGAGGTCTACACCATAATGGTTACTTAAGTTCTTAAGATAGTTATTGAATTGTGTTATATTATCTGCATTCTTTGAGAGATTAACTCTTAAATCCTGTAGAGCTTCAGTCTGTTTAGGTGACTCAATCCAATTACTTCCTAATACTGAATGTACCCTCTTATATTCATGGTATTCACCATCATCCTCAAGTATATAATAGAACTCACCATCAGTTCTTGTCTTATCAACCTTAGTTTGGTTCTCTGCAATCTGGTCTATAACTTTCTTAGAGTCAGCTACAGTCTTCTTTCTATCAGCTAATTTCTGTTTGAATTTATCTGATGCAGCACCAGTTACATACTGGCCTGTATTTCTGTTCAGAACCTTACCATTAGGGAGGAGGGTGATACCCCCCATCATCATAGAACCATTCTGAGCATCCCCATAGTTTTCTTGTATATAAGCCATATCAAGAATAGACTCTGGGAAAGAGTTAAGAGTTCTGCCATTATTATCTCTTACAGTATTTGAAGTCAAATCTACATGGTATGTAGTATTATCAAATGAAACTGTAGTTCCTGCAATAGCTCCTTCTGTACCTCCTACAGGAGTTTGTATCTTTCTGCCTTCCTCAGCCTTAACTGATGCAGGGTTTAGAGCTTGTTGTAAGTTGCCTTGTATATCAAAGTAATCTGTTGTAAACCAGTTACTTTTTACACTGGCATCTATTATATTGGATGTCATTACTCCAGAAGAGAGTAACATGTTATTGTAGCCTCCCTTATTAAGCATACCTAAATTCACCTGTAATGGAAGATTGAATGCCATTAAAATGTTTTGTATTTCACTGGCTACTTCTTGTGAATCTCTTGTATCAGGCTGGGTTTTAACACCCTCTCCACCTAATTCATAGAGAACATTAGGGTCCCATCTTTCAGTTAAGAATACAGTTCTTGCATCTTCTCTTCTGACTCTCTTACCATCTATTTCATCATAGATTTCATTCTTATTTGCATCTCTCTGAACCTTGGTAAACCTGATACCATTACCATTCTTACCTTGTATATAGTCAATATGAACATCACCAATATATAGACTTCTTGCCAAATCTTTTACTGCATTATTAACATCTTCCTCTGTAAAAGCATTAGCTAAAGCATCAATACTCTTCTTTATATTCTTGTATAAAGGAGTGGAGTTAACAGTAACATCTTCCGGGTTATATTCACTTTCATTGAAGTGCTTAACCCTTACAGCAGCAGGACTATATTTACCGGCAGCATTAGGAATAAGGATATACATCCTACCTTCCTTTTGGCTCATATCCATTGGCTTGATGATTAAATCATCACTAATTCTACCATTAGTGGATAGGATACCATTCTTTACAATACCAAAGATAGAACTTGCACTTACATTAGGTATTTCTCCCATGTTTCTTTCTTCTGTACCATAAGGTATTCTACCAACCATTATCTGAGATACTCTTGTGGTAGGAGTAGCTATGAATTTATTCAACTCATTGCTATTTTGATTTACATAACTTAGTAGTTCTGAAGGGCTATTTATTCCTATCTTTTTTAATTCATCTATAATCTCCTGTAAATCTTCTTTTTCAATAGTATTTTCTCTGGTTTTTCCCAAATATTTCTTATATTTTTTAGGTAAAACTCCACTATCTATAGCAAAATTAATAGATGGTTCAAGAGTAGCTTGATATCCTTGACCAGTAACATATTCTATTCCATTATATACTCTATTTACGTCATCTCTATAATATTCCCAATTAGCCTTTTTATCTTTTAATTGTTTAACCATTGAGTTAAAATAAGAGGGCTTCTGTATCTTATTAGCATTTTTGTACTCACTTCTTATCTTCTTTTCTAAACCTGATAAACCTTCATATCTATCTACTGCATACTGACTTTCATCTAATGAACCTACTATTTGGTTGTTTCTCTTGTCTACAATAAAGATTGTATGGTCATTAAATTCAGGGTCAATCATGAAGCCAAGTTCATCACCTACCTTTAGATTACCTTCATTTACATAACTGAAAGCTCTATTATCTCTAAGATAGTTATAAAGTTCATCAAAGTTCAAGTTCTCTTTCTCAGCAACTACTACATTGAAAGGTCTGAAATCTCCATCCTTACTTGCATTAATATGCAATTCAGGAATAGTAGGTCTATAATACTGCCTCTTACCCTTTGCATCCCTATCTAATGATTGAGGAGTAGGAGCATTTTCATTGGCTTTCTTATTTTCCTCAGCTACCATTTGAGGAGTAATGTTACCTACAGGAGGTTCATAAGTATCAACCGGTCCGGCATTAACCGGTGGAACTGTAGGTGTACCACTATCTCCGGTTGTGTCTTTTGATGTAGTACCTCTTGTACCATCTGTTTTCTCAACTGGCTTTAGATATTCAGAAGGGAACCTTGCTTTGAATCTTTGGTCATTATTAACCTCACTCATTGCAGATAGAAGTCCATACTGAGCCTCAGCAAAATTCATCATATTCAAATCATCCGGCAGATTTTCATCATACAGACTTTCCGGATTATTAATGAATACTGAGTTAGGATTAGCCATTTCCTCAAGATTATTAGCATTTTCATGTTGAGTTCTAAGTAGTTCTTGTGCATTAGCTTTAGCCTCAGGAGAGATAGGTTGCCTATCTATTGCCCTGCTTACTTCACTATTATACATTTGAACTTCCTTATAGTCCTTAGCCATCTTATTACCTTCATTCTCAAGTTCATCAAGAATCTGTTGTCTTTTAGATGAATCAGGCTCATTATTCAATGCTTCTCTGAATTCATTAAGGTTAGTAGCAGCTAATGCTGCATCCTTAGTCTTAGCTGCCTCTTGTCTTTCATTCTCACTTATGATATTCTCTCTTTGTCTCTCTTGCTTCTGTTGCAGAGCTTGAGGATTTCTAAGATAAGTGTCATACTTATCAATGAAATCAAGTCTTCTTTCAGCTATCTTGTGAAGGTCATTAACTTCATCAATTATATCCTGCTTATTAGGGCCAGCCTGTAATACCTTATCTAATAAAGAGATATATAATTGAGCTTCTTTTGAATCAGCAAGTTCATTAATCAGTCTTACAGGAGAGAAGTTTAAGAAGTCTGATAACCTATTAATCTTATTTTCATCACTGTCACTAATAAACTCCCTATCCATTGAAGCATCAAGTACTCCTTGAAGTCTGTCCTTTATATCTTCATGTACTGACTTAAACCTGTTTTCAAGGTTATCAATATTTGAGAAGTAGTAAGTCATCTCTTCAAGACCATCTTCATCAAAGTAATCACCAATCTTAACCTGTAAGTCCTGACTAATCTTTCTATATTTATCTACAGCTTCCTTAGTCTCTTGGGTTTGCTTTTGAACTTGCTCAATTACTTCTGCATCAGTCATATTATCATATACTGATGTACCGGTTTTCTGATTAGTAGTGAGTTGTCTTATCTGTTCAACATCTTCTTCTCTTATATTACCGGCTTCCTCAATTATATCATATAGGTCATTGATTCTTCCTGCCTTATCAAACATGATAACATCACTAATAAGCTGGTTGTGTTCAGCATTCTTAAACTCAAAGTTATCAGCAGCTTCATCCATTTGTCTCTGGTAGGCATTATGTCTGATAGCTGATTGATAATAGTTAAGGAACTCAGGTGATTGTACTCTATTATTCAGTTGAGATACAATAGCATCATCTTGTTCACTTCTCTCTCTTATCTCCTGAATATCTTCCTTAATACCACCTTGCAGATACACTGGGGATTGGAAACCACCTTCACTATTCTTTGCACTTCTAAAGCCCGGAATACCTACTAAACCGGTTAAACCACCAATAAAACCTTCTTCCCATCCTTCAACAGTACCATAGGTTTGCTGTATAGCTTTTGCAGTAGCTTGTAGCCAGTCAATAGTTTCACTTTCTGCATCCGGGTCTATCTTGGCTCCATAGAAGTCATTGAGTTCAGAAGCATATTTATATCCTGCAACTTTACCTGCAACAGCCTGTCCCATTTCTTCATAAGGACCTTCTGCAACACCCTTACTTGCAATCTTCAAGGCATTTCTAAGTACAGAAGGTTTAGCTGCACTATAACTTACAGTACCATCCTCTGCAACTGCCCTTACTATCTGACTACCCTTTTTAGCTGTATTATATCCACCTGCATAGAACTTACCAAACTGCCAAGCATCTGATACAGTAAGTAGTGGAATATTTAGAGCAAAGTCTATATTACCCATCTTAGCCCTATCTTCTGATAGTTTCTGTAGCCCACCTTTGTAATCAAACTTAGCATCTACTCTTGCCTGTAACATAGCTTGTCCTTCCGGAGTAAGGGTTTCCACTACATTTCCATCAGGGTCAATTTGCATACTACTATATTGAGGAAACTCTCTAAGCATAGCTTCTTGCTCTTGTGCTGCTACTTTAGCTTGTGCATCATCAAGTTGTTGTTTGTGAAGCTCAAACCAGTCTTTACTATTTTGAATAGCCTCAATTCTTGCTTCACCTAATGCCCCTGAGAAAGCACCGGTAAGTTTAAGAGTAGGCTCAGCCATCTTAAGTTTCTTAGCATCTCTTGCTAATTCCTCAGTAAGCCTTACACCATCAAGGAATAAATCTCCTTCCCTATAAGCTTGTAAAGCTGCATTAGGGCTAAGAGCCTCACCTGAGGCTGTAACTGCACCTTTGAATGCTTGTCTTGCTTTATTAAGACCAAGTAATCTTGAGGTGGCACCGGCATTAATCTTACCAGAATAGGCAGCACCAACAGCAAAACCTAAGTTCTTAAGGAACTTGTCTCCAATAAAGTTAGCTGAGAATATATTCTCATACCAAGGGTCATTCTGCTCTGCATCAGTATAGTAATTAGGTAGAGCTGATTCTGACCATTCATTTACCTGCTGCATTGCATTTGAGAAAGGATTATCCCAAAAGCCTGAGAATGTTCCTGTAGCTGCTGCATTACCTAAACCTACTATAGTGCCAAGAATACCATCAGCAAATGTAGTGCCTGCAAGAACAGCACCCTTAGCTAAACCAGCTCCTATTTGAGCATACCAAGGTTGCAATTCACCTCTTGTATTGGCTAAATTATCAAGTTGGGTTAGTGAGGTAATACCAGTGTCATACACACTCTCCCCTACTCCCTCTCTATAAACTTCTTGATATGGGGATTCAAAGTTCTGTTTCTGCCTAATTTTGAACTCAGCAGGAGAACTGCTAAGACCGGTTTCTTGAAACTGTCTTTCTTTTCCTTCATTGGTATTTAACCCTCTCAAGCCAGAGATTCCAGCTTGAGTAGGGTCTGTTCTATCTATACTCATAATTAAATATTTGAATCTGTATTACTTTCTCTTTTAGCAATGGAATTAAATCTACTGTAAATATCATTCATTAACTCAGTTATATAATGTCTCTGAGCCTCAACATCTTCATTTTCTATAGCTTGATTAATCAACATCAATTGGTTTTGAATGACATTTCTTCTTATACCATCTTCATATACCTTTGTTTCTCCAGCTACAACTTCCGGGTCAAGAAGGAAATTCTTAGTATCACCCTTGCTATTAGTACCTGTAAATACAATTCCTAAATTAGGGTCATATTCAATCTGAGAATCTTCATTGAAATAATCCTTTATATCTTTATAGGAGAGCATATCTCCTTTCTTGTTAGAATCAAGTTCATATATTCCGGATTTTCCATCAGTTCTTCTTGATATTGAAGCTGCATTCTCTCTGATAGTTTTAGAAATTAGAGTTGGGTCTGTTATAGAGGTTATATAGGTTACTTCCCTCATTGCAGATTTATTCAAATCACTATTCAGTTTAGCCTCAATTTGGCCCAAGTTTCTTATTCCATACTCTTTCATCAAGTTAGAAATTCTTTCTTGATTAGGTTTATATGTTTCTACCTTTCCAGGTGTCCTTTGTAGGTGCCCCCTTGTTCCATATAACTCAAGAGGGTCTGAACCAACAACTCTTTGTGCTGTTTCATCCAAGTTTATAGTACCATTCCTTACACCTTGTATAAATGCTATATCATCTTTTTTCTTCTCAACATTTACATCTTTTACCTTGGTAACACCGGAACTTCTGAAATAAGGACTTTGCACATCTTCCTTAGTACCTTTCTTTCTTGCTTGGGCTAATCTTTCCTGCATTGCATAATCATAAGCCTTATTAGAAAGAGTTTGATATTGAGTTTCACCTACTGCATTCCACAAACCTTGTCTTGCATAATCATAAGCTCTATTAAGGATATTCTCATCATTCCAATTCCTAATACCGGAACTTCCTATTGCATCTTCCACAATACCTTGAAGTATAGGAGAAGCCTCAGGATTATTCTGTACAGCCTGCATAATTTCATCAGGTCTGAATCCCTTCTGCATGATGGTTTCATAATATTGATTACCTAAGATTGTTCTCCACTTTCTTGGGTTTTCTCTTACTTCCTTAGCTAAATTCTGTGCAGCAGTACCTACCTGTTTGGATAATAGTGCTCCAGAATAGGATTGTGGTGATAAGGCTGGATTAGCTATAAGTTCATCTAAGGAAAGTGTAGAAGCAGGTCTATCAAATAATAGTGTACTATCCTGAGCCTGTAATTTCCTTTGTTCATCTATCAACTCCTGTCTTCTCTTATAAGCCTGTTCTATAGGAACAATCTCAGAAGAGTATCTTCTTTTCATATCAATCAATCCTTGCCTGCTTGCAGGAGTAAGTCCTTGTTTAGCTAATGACTCAGCTTGTTTAGCCAAGTCATTAGAATATTGTTTGTATATTGCATAAGCCTGTGGGTCTGTCTGTTCATTAGCCATTCTCTCAAAGACATCTGCTTTAGTTCCTAATTCACCCATACCCTCTTGAATAGTATTATATTCTTGAGTGTATGCTTGTAAAGGTTGTATAAGCTCATTGTAATTGAAGGGTCTGAACCTGGCATTACTTACAAAACTAAAATTAGGCATAAGTACCTCTCTTTCTTTTTAATTTACCACCTTTAGCTCTCTTAGTAGTATATTCTCCTCTTGTATTTATTTTGAATACACCTGATTTAGCTAATGTATCTGCCCAGTTCCTCTGCTCATTCTCCCAGCCTAAGTCACCTAATCCTTGTAAGAAATTAGTTATATTAGCACTTCTTCTTGCAGCATCTTGGTCTTTAATAGCCTGTCTCATCTGAGCAGCAGTTGTAGCCTGTCCTAATCTTGCTCTCTTAGCTGCATTTCTTGATTCTGCATTAAACATTGAAGCCTTAAGTCCAGTCTCAGTATTAAACATATTAGTACCTCTATTGAATGCCTCAACTCTCTCTCTCAACTGTTGATTATATTCTTCTGCTTGTCTTGCTAAATTACCCATGTTTTGACCATAGTTATAATCAGCAGCAAGTATTCCAGCCTGAGCATTAAGCCTGTTACCACCTGAGGTATTCATTAAACCTCTTCTTGTGGCAGCAGCCTGTTGACTCATCTTATTAATATAATAATCCCTATCTAAAGGTCTATAAGATAGATAGTTTCCAATAGGAGCATACCCTGCTGCCTCAGCACCTAAGCCTACTCCACCTATCATATCAGCACTACCATAGTCTGGTCTACTGAATAAATCTGATAGACTTGCTAAACCTGAGCCTATAATTGGTGCATATCTTGTCCATGTCTGCCTCTTTCTACCTCTTTCTTCCTTAGTCATAGGAGCATTACCATAAGCAGTAAATCCCCCAATCTCATTAGGCAATTCAGAATTTTCCAAATAAGGATTAGTAAATATTGGAGCAGGATTTATAGGACCTCCTTTATCAAATCTGTTGGATTTAATATTTTTTATCCTCTCCCTATTTCTTACCTCTTCTTGAGCCTCAGCTATTCTTTCCATAGCAGCTTGTAAACCTTTTGTACTTAAAGGGTCATTAGGTCTTTCCTCACTTTCTCTTTGTGCAGATTTAGCAGCCTTAGCAAAGGTTTTACCTCTTAACTTGTACTCCTTTCTTATATCATCAGGTATCTCCATTCTGTCAGAGAATACATAATCATCATAAACTGCTTCACCTTGCTCAACTAAGTTAGGAGCACCTTCCGGGTCAACTCCTATTTGGATTCCTTGATAAGGATTTTCTTCATGAGAACCTCCTTCATCAATAAATGTAACTCCATTAGTAAAGTCTCCACCTTGTGTATTCAACCATCCTCCAAAAGCATTCCAATTTCTTGCATTCTGTGCAAAAGCAGCTCTCTTTCTTGTAGTAGGATTAGAGCTGTTCTTTCCTCTTCTAATACATGCTTCTGTTACTTTACCTCCACAGTACTCAGTAAACTTGCCTCTGTTTTTCTTCTTGATATGAATACCTCCACCTTCTGCAAAAGCATTATATGTATTCATCTCCGGTAATGTTTGAAATGAGTTAGGAAGAGAGGTCAATCTTTGTTTAGCAATTGCACTCATCTCTTGATTATTTAAGTATCTATTATCAAACTCATAGCCTATTGCACCACTACCAAATTCAAGTGGACCACCATAAGCAGAGAAGTTTGCCAATATGTTAAAGTCATTTTGGGCATCTATAGTATTAGCTCTTTCTTCAAAAGAAGAAAGTGCTCTTTCATTGGCTTCTTTGGCTTCTCTATTCAATCTTCTGGCTTTTCTTTTAGCTTTTCTGTTACCACCAAGCCATCCTCCAATAGCAGAACCTAATCCTACTACACCACCAACAATAGCTCCAATAGGACCTCCTACAGATGCTCCGGCAGCAGCTCCCTGACCAGCAGCTCCTAAAGTACCGGTCAGTCTCTGCCCAGTATTTCCTCCTCTAACATCTCTCCATGTATAGTCATCTTTAACTTTAGTCCATGAACCCCATTCACTTAGCAAATCTTCATTGGATGAAGCTCCTATTGTCATGTTCTTTTGAGCTTCAATTTGGGATTCAATTCCACTGGTATCTGCTATTTGCGCATTAGATATTCCAGTTTGTGCCATACCACCAATAGCACCTCCAATACTTCCTATAGAACTGCCAAGATTCTCCCTTTTAAAGGCATTTGAGAATTGTCCTGAGGACTGCTGCCCCCATGTTTTACCTCCATTCTCAAACATATTAGAAGGCATATTGCTTCTTCTTTTAATGTTTTTCTTAGCCATAGTATAATTAATTTTATTGCAAATGTATAAAAAGGTGTTGAATAAACAAAGCCTTTAATTAAAAAAGAAAGAGTCCACAAACTAAAATGTTTTATGGACTCCTATTAATTATGCAAAATAGTGAACAATAGCATCATGAAACTCTGTTCTATATGTATTAGGAGTATTCATTCCTAACTTAATATAAGCCCAAGTGTTTCTTATCCTATCTCTATTATTTACTATTGCTCTTGGTATATTAGCCCTCCACACCCTGAACTTCTTCTTTAATGGGGAGGGATGTCCAAGTATATTAGTAAGAGGGGTAGTACCATGCTGGTATTCATTCCATACATCAAGAGTATCAAAGGTTTTGTTGCTTATCAAGTTATCACCATCCCAACTATCAGCTCTGAACTCTACTGTATTGAATATCTTATCATTTGGTTCCTCAGCATTAGCTACAAAGGTAATACTGAATGGTTTATATTCACCAAAGAACATATTGTAGTCTCCGGTAAACTGTTCCCACATCTTACCATCCTTGAAGGCATAGAACTCACTGCTTACATTGAACATAGCAGGAACCCTTTCATAACTCATGAATGAAGTAAACTGGTTAATCAACTCTGAATAACATAGACAGTGGTCCTTATAAGTAAAATATACATCATTATTATTCTTGTCATAGAATGACCTATAGTTGTTATAACCAACAGGTTCCCAGTCTACATGAACATTATGGGCACTAATCCACTGTCTAAATCCTAACTTATCAGATAGACTGACTATTTCTCCATTAAATAGATATAATGAATTAGTCTCATTATCTATGAAGTATAGTCCAGAAGGAGATTCTGCAATAGACCACTTATTGGTGCAGCCTATAGTATTGCTTATATACCTCTTACCACTTACCTTCAATCCATTAGTAATCTCAATTGGCAGCCCATCAGAGGTTGGTATCTGAACTCTACTGTTGAATAAAATATTACTTAACCCCCTTCTCTGAAAACAGAATATCTCATTATTATAAGTGTTCAAGGAGGTTACTTCCCCTTTATCACCATCAAGGTCTAATGTTGTTGCAACATTAATTTTAGTCCAATTATCCACTTCATTACCAAGTATTTTTTCCTCAGTCCATGTAATACTGTTAGGAAAATCATTAAGACTACTTATTTCATTCAAATATTGATAAGTAAAATAGTTATTACTCTGGGAATAAATTGGATTATAAAGATTGAATATAGAAGGAGTAATAGCTAAGTTGGTAACATTTCCTCTATTTCTATCATACCTACCATCTATATTGATATGAGTTTCACAATAAAATGATACCATTTCAACTACAGTATTCATATCCTCTAAGGTGAATGGATATGTCTTTAGACAATCATATCTTTGAAGATAGGTATCACCTTGAAGAAACTCTATTCTACCACTGTTATTAATATCAATTGGGTCTCCAGATACTATCCACCTGTTATTTAACAGAGCTTCTTCTGTTTTACCCCCAAATCTATTATCCTCATCTATAGTCTGAGTCAACTCTACAAGCCATAACCCTGAATATCCGGTACTAAAGGTACTGAATATAGCACTTCTATCTTTTGTATGGTCATGATTTGTATTACTGTTAGGGATTATAACCCTATTACCATTTTGCTTGTTTAAAGCAAATACAGCATGTTTTCCAGACTTATATTTGATGCTTACAGGACTATTGGTATATCTTTCAGAATCTTTAAGATTGACAGGTCCTAATACCGGTATAGTAATTTTATTAACAAAAGTGGTATTTTCAGACTCACCATTATATAATTGATTTATAGTTTTTATATTTTCATAACTATTAGTAACAACACCAATATCTGAACCTACACCTTCTGTTTTAGAACCGGGAGGTATTACTTTATCAACATTACCATAGTATAACAGAGACTCATCATTCCTAACTATTGAAGTAGCTGTAACTTCGTTAGAATCTACTATCTCTACATTTGATATACCGGCAGGGGGAACCCAAGATTCTGTTAATCCCAGAGTGAAATAAGTAGAATAACTTGTTCTCAAATTACCCAATTTATTTGATTTCAAATTAGAATAGGTATTACCTTCATATCTAAAATCATTAATTAATGAGCCTTGTCTTTGCCAAGGTGATACTAACCATGCCCAGTTACTCTTGTAAACTTTTTGAGTATCATTAGTTAATAAGGGGATTCCCATCCAATGATACCCGGAAGAAAGAAGTCTACCTCCTTTATTTGTTGAAAAAACAGTTTGTCTTTCATACTGTGGGAACTTACTATAAAATCCATAATCTAAAGTAGGTTGAACCCCTGTACTCTCTGCAAGAACAGACCTATAAGATATACCGGAATGTAATGCAACAGAGCCTATAAATTGGCAGCCTAAGTTAGTATTTGCTGTATTTATATCTCCAAATTCTATATCAGGAGAATGAAATGTAAGAATACTACTATCTACTAAATAGTCATTTACTTCTGTACTACCTTCTGCTAATGTCTTTAAAGTTTCTACCCCTATCTCAGTAGTCCTATCAGGATATACAGGATTGATACTATCATAATCAACATATTGAGCATAAGTTCCATTATTTGCCTTCACATCATTAGAATCATCTCTATTAGCTTCATCAACAAAAGGTCTAAAAAACCAAGATGATACTGCATAAGGACTATTAGATTCTCTGTCTAAATTTGTCCATAGAGTAGGACATACTACACCTTGACACAATATAGTTCTATCACTATTTGTGGGAACTACTATCATTCCCCTTGCCTTTATATAACCAAGAGCTTTAGCTTCATCAAGTACACTCTTTGGTATAGTATAGTAAGGTTTTACCAAACTTAATTTAACAGATAAGTTATTAGAATCTACATTAGGGTAAGTATCTACCTTGCTATCTCCTATATATAATACTTCTGACCATTTACCTCTCTTATTTTGGAATTGAACCCCGAACCTATAAGTTTCACCTCTTTTAAATGATGTAATCTGGTAACTATTATTATTTAATTGGGTTTTATAATCATAAGTTAAATTAGTTCTTTCACCAGTATCAAGAAGCTTATTACCAAATACGACAGAACCCTTCACACTCTCTCTTGCTTCCTTTGAGAACAATAAAGTTTTTATGTGAATATTTCCAAGAAATAAAGTATTGTCCTTTTGAGTCATGGTGTGAGGAATTATTTCTTCACCACCTATGTAAAGTAGTAAGGTACTATCTACACTACTTCCTGTTGTATTATTATCTGTATATCTGATTACTGAACCAATAACATCCAAATCAGCCACTCTTCTTACAACTGGGGTAGAATCTATACTTGTTCTAAATATAGAATATATCCTTATATAATCAAAATTAGTATCAGGATTACTTATAACTATATCAAAACTATTGGAACCTATCTCTTCCGGACTCCCTCCTCTATTACTTGCATGAGTGTAGTATATAGGTGTTTGATATATAATATTACTTTCAGAGCCATTCCTATTATAGTAAGTGAAGGCATATTGCACTACTCCGGAAGGAAACTTGCTGGCTACCTTAAGATTGGAGGTAACAGTGATTGTTTCATCCAACTTCAATTCCGGAATAAAATCAAATGAACTATTATTCCATTCTTCTATTGTTGCAGAGTCAGATACAATATTAATAACTCTTGGTTGATTTAATCCATCTACCCAATATATCTTCTGAATATTATCATTTTCATATACACCAATATTCTCAATAGGATAGTCTGTACTAAAATTAAGATTACCTGAGAATAGAAGTAGAGTCTCAAAATAGGTACCTTTATTTTCAAGTCTATAGATATTATCTTTTGTACCTTTTGTAAATAAGGTTACATAATTATTTAGCACATTCTGTCCAAGTAATATCCCATCAATAACTACAGGGTCTCCAGAAGGAGATTGTAATGGTATCTCCTTATTACCTCTCTCATTAGTTACAGTAAGAAGAGTATTATTATCTCTTGCAGTTATTCTGATATTCTGAGCATCAAAGGCATATTCCGGATTGAATTTAGAGACTGATAAGTCTCTTTGTAACCCTTTAAAAAAGTGTTGTTCTTTCTTTAGTGCCATATTTATTCATCTTTATATTTATACAAATATCCCTTATAAGGTTTACCACTCCTTAAGTGTCTTCCTATAGAGGTAGTAGGAACATTTAAGAGTTTAGAAGCAACTAATATTGAAGGAAAATCATGAGTTATATTATTGTTCTTTATATATTCTAATAAGTCTTTTCTCCGTTTCTTTAGCTTCCTCCTCCTCTAAATCAGAGAATAGTATTTCATGTTGAATATTAATCCAACCATATTTAACTATAGCACCAAAGAAATATGGAGAACTTATATAGCCCATTCCATTTTTCCATCTCATAATATAAAACTCAATGAACCCTCAGGTATTCCTTGTCTCCTAAGTTCTTGAATCCTCTTCTGAACTCAGTTACTCTTGGAATCATTTGATTTAACATATTTGTAATTGATTCCATTTCTGATACAGAAGGAATCACAAATTCATTATTACACTGTCCAGCCTTAAATGCGTATTCTTGCTGGGTGTTATTTAGTACAGCAGGGCTTATTTTACCCATATCAAAAAGAATAGTGAACCACTCCTTCTTGATATATAGTTCCAGTGCTTTAAGGAAGATAGAGTTATCTGGAATTAAAGGAAGACCTTCATCATCCAACATAATAGCTTTATAACTAATATCCACCTTCTCATGTCTTATTGAAGTAAATATTACCCTACCTTGTGTCTTGAAAGAAGGCTCTCCTCTCTCACACCAATCTCCTTCCTTATGGTCATGGGTAGGATAGGCATTGAAATTATCAGTCATTGCTCTAAGTGCCATTCCATTCTTGTGTAATCTGACCTGATTAATAGAGATTAAATCACAGGGCAACTCACCTCTATACTCCTTAATATCTATTGTTTCCATCTTATCAACATAGACATTAGGAAGTCCCATTGCACTAATAAAGTCCAATGTATATTGAATAGCTGTCTCAAGATTGAGGTCAGTAAGTAGTGGGTGTCTTAGTAATCTGTCAAGCACTACTCTTATATTTACATAGCTAACATTATTAACCATATCTTAATTTCTTTTCTAAGTAAGGAGCATCTATTAAACCCTCCTTTATTCTTTGTTTAAGTCTTATCTTTAAATCTCTGTTGAATAAGAATTCATAGTAAGGCCTATTGTTGTAGGTAGCTGACCCTCTATTGTAATATACCCTAAAGATTTCTTTCTCCTCTACTCTAACTAATGTCTTATCTTTGAAAGCCTCTTCATCTTCATACCAGAGTTTGAGTGTCTTATCCCAGTCTATGGGAAGGTTAGTATGAATCTTTCCATCCTCTCCTAACCTTATTCTCCTATCATACTTTCTTATCTCAATAGTGCCCATTGATTTAGGAAGTCTAACATCATGACCCAGTAATAATTCATCAACCAAATGTAAGTTTATCTTTCTTATGATAGAAAAATATTGTGACTCAGTAAGAACATATTCCTTACTATCAGGCTTATTCTTTCTATAATACTTATATCCATCATATACACCCCATGAATTCCTTACTTTATACTCTCTTGGTTGGTTGACCTTCTTTATCCTCCTTTTAAATTCTCCCAGTGTCTCCATTATCTATTTGAATCAGGCAGATTATCCTCTGCATTATTATCTTCATCTTCCTTCATAAATTCAGGACCTCTTAATTCTTTAACTACAAGTTCTATCAAGGGAGGCACAAGTGAGTCTTCCAATGGGAACTCCTTATCCTCTAACCTGCATATTGTACCACTCTCTTCCGGACAAGCCAATTCTGATGCTTCCTTAGCATCTTCAAAGATTGCACTAAACCTTATTCTTTCAAGATACAGGAATTGAGGATTCCATGATTTAAAATACAAATAACCATCAGGGGCTTTTGAACAATAGATTATGTTTCTCAGGAACTTATTATAACCTACATATCTCATTCTATCCCTACTTATATAAGTAATCTCACCTTGATAGAAGTCCATAGGATATACTCTTGGATTACCTATCATCATAGTAGTAGGAACCTTATTCCTACTTCTTAAATAGGAGTTACCTTCACAAGGTTCTCCACTAATGGCTGGAACCTCAATAAGGTCTAAACATATACTCTGATAGTTACTGTCTGGTATAGGTTTTCTAAGGTCTGAGTACCTTTGTTTTAAGAGAAAGCTCCTTAGCTTTACTATTAAAAATAGTATGTGGTCTTTAGTGTAAAATGAGTCATCACTGGACAATTTTAACTGGTCCATACACATATATATAATCTCACTATAAGTCATATTTATTCCTCCTTATATTTCCATTTAAAATTTTTAACACTTTTGCATTCACCTCTGCAACATCCTGCTTTAGATACTTTATCCCCAAAACCAAGAGGTTTCTTTTTACTTTTAGTAGCTCTAAAGGTCTTTTTAAATATTATTTCATAAATAAAAGATGAAGCTCCATATTTCTTTTAATCATGTCTATACAATAAAACTCCTGCAAATATAATCTAAAACAATTACATCTACAAGAGTTTTACTATTTTTATATTCAGGGTATAAAGATTATGCTTCTACTCTAAAGTTATCATCCTCAGTACTTCTTAATATACTATCCTCTGTTATTCTTGGTACAAAAGTTCTATTGTTAGAATGAACCAAAGTATCATAGCTCTCAAACATTGGAAAGTCTATCATACAAGTACTTCCTGCCAGACAGTATAGTGCATTTACTATATGCCTATAATCATCTTGTGTTACATAATAAGACATTTCTCCTGCCAACATTTCTTCCATGAAGAAGAGAACAATTATCTTATCTACATCACTGTACTTCTTATATCCAAATTGAGATAGAGTAGTAAAGTATCTTGTGATGGCTTCCTCAGATATTTCAAGCATTTTATCCATAGCATCCACAATTAGAGGTTGGAGACTTGCAATTATTATTTATGAAGAACTTATTCCAGTACTTAATAGCCTGTGGATAGTTTCCTGTTCTAACACAAAGTTCAATTGCTTTTAACTTAAGTATCATATCAATGAAACCCTTTGGTATATTACAATCACATTCTACTTCCTTTAGATACCTGAGAGTCTGTTTGTATATAGGTTGCAGGTTAATTACAGTACCTAATATTTGGTCCTTATCAGTCCCACATGGAGTATCAGCAGATGGAGTACCTTTAGACTTTACATACACAAAGAACATAGTACTGCAAGGAGAAACCTTTAAGTCTTGAATACTTAATTCAAGTCTTACATTCTTCATTTGTTGTGTACCATAAGTGAAACAGTATGATTCATCTTCCTTGACTCTTACCGGATTGCAACTACATTGCTCCGGAAGAGAATAGGTTAAATCATAAGCATCCTCTACATTATACACATAAAGAGGATTGTCACTTGGTCCATTCATCACAAAGGTATCTTGGGTATCAATGATTATACTATCTAATAGGACATCATCAAAGTAGTCCTGATTATCTATGGATACATCAATTATAAGAAATCTATTATCCGGGCTAATATTAAGCTGATTAAAATGTATCATAGTTCATATTTTTAATTGATAAAAAAAAAGGAGCATAGTGTCTCTATGCCCCTTCTAATGCTATATCACTTAGGATAAAGTAGCAATTGTAAGCCCTGATGCAGTATTGATATCATTAATTAGAGCATTCATTGCAGTGTGACTACCATCATCTACAGCAACCAGTGTAATAGTCTTTTCAGACTTCTGAACTGATTCATTACTTCCTGTATGGAAATAGTGAATATCCAGTACATCATAAACTGCACTTGGGTCTACCAAATAAGTAGTCTTAATAATGTTAGGATAACCCATTCCTCTGTAGATGTCACCTCTTGCACCCATACAGAAGTATTCAAGGTCTGCAATAAGATGTCCATCAGGAACAGTCTTCGTAGGAGTAACTACAGTTGCAACACCCCAAAGTCTATCTTCACCATCAACTGTAATAGTTAAGAACTGAGGAGTAAAAGGAATAAATGCCTGAGGCATCATACCAAGAACCCAAGGTTGTTCAGCTTCTTCAATGATTATCTTATTATAATCCTCCTTATCAAGGTCAGATTCCTTAGTGGTAGCTGTTACTGGAACATCAGTTCCATCTTCTGCTACACTATTAAGGTAAATATTCACAAGAGGAGTAGATTCTGTCTTATTCTCAAGGTTCTTAGCCAAAGAAATAGCCATCTTCTTGTAGAAATCTGATGCAGTCATTCCACTTCTTGCAATTACTTCACCATACTTGAAGTACTGGTCTTCCTCTGACAAACCAATGTATTGTCTAAAAGCCAATCTCAAGATGTAATTCTGACCTGCTACAGGAGCATCTGCATCAAGAGTAACTGAGTATCTCACCAACTTATGAGCCAAATCTTTTGAAGCTGTAGCCTTTGCTGATATTATATTCTTAATATCAATCTTATCACTTGCTACAATTCCAGCAGGAGACATAGACTGAAAATACAGAGTAGTTTTAGCTGTATCTGCCTTTGGCACAATATCACCAGCAGTTGTAAGGGCTGCTGTACTATTCTTGGTAGCCTTTGCAACATATAGCTGTCTTACTTGATTTATACTAAAAACTGCCATAATTAATAATTGTTTTTAATTAGTTTATAAATTTTGTTTTTATTCTTTATTTCCTGTCAGTTGAGTTTTACTTATTATGGCAAGCTGTACAGCTCTTTCAAGTATTGCTCTGTGTACTACAGGATTTAGTTCACATTCACTTTCAGCACTTACACCATTGATACTTAGTCCATCAGGTAAATCTACCAGTATAATAGGAGTGGGTTGAGAGATATATCTCATTAAATATTTGTCCACATTATACTTGCTGATTAATTCAGCTAAATCACCTTTTATATCAAGTCTTAGTACTCTGTCTTTACTTGGTCCTCTAAATGGATTATCCTTTGCTCTATATAAATCATCCTGTGGTAATGGAACCACACTTGCCTCTATACCATCCAAGCAACCTAATCTACTATCCTTGAGGAATGCCACTTCATAAGTAATGAACCAAGTATCTTGTGGTATCTCAAAGAATACTGAGTCTTGTGATAACCCCAGCTTTCCTGTAACCTTGGTACTTGTTTCATAGGTCTCCACCAAATTGCTCAAATATCTTCTTATTTCTTCTGTCTGTTCAAAGGACTTACCATAAATAACATTCCTTCCAGAGTAGATGTCAATAATCAATTGTTCTTGAGCATTAGTGAGAAATGTTGATTTCTCATATTCATCAAGGGTTATATTAGGAGTGATACCAAATGAGTTAAGTAAAGTACTGAATCCATCAGAAAATTCTTTATTAGTCATATTTTTACTCTGACCTTTGTCCTAATTCAACACTTGCTTGCAAATCTCCTTGGTAAGCTGCCTTAGCCAATTCAACTGCCCTCTGTAATATCTCACTATGAATAATTGGGTTAAGCTCACATTCTGAAATAGTGCTTACACCATTTATTGTGACATCACCATATTCAGAAGATAGATTAGTAGTGATAATTGGAGCAGGTCTTCTTATATACCTTACCTTATAGTCTGTAATAGTTTCATTACTGTTCACTATTAGTTCTACAGAGATATTGTTTATAGAAGGAGTAATTATTCTCCATGCCTGATATTTAACCGGTTCCTTGTAAGGTCTTGACATAAGCCTTGTATAATCAGAATAACTGATTGGAACTATCTGTTTAGTTCCTGCATTAGTATCAACAGCCTCATTTATAACCAAGAATAAGTCAGCAGGTAAATCATATACCTTAGCTCTCTTATCAAAGGTGACAGTAGGAGCACTTTCATTAAGCACTCCTTGTCCTACCTTTATTAATTTTGAAAAATCTATTTGTCTTTTTGGTGAATCATCTAATCCTTTTCCATACTTATTACCTGCCGGTTCAAAATAGTTCTTAACTATCTCTTCTTGAGCCTTAGTAAGCAGTACAGACTTTTCATAAGAATTAAGTCCTGGAGCAGCATTGCTCATTATGTTGTTATAGAGTACATCAAATTCATTAGAAAATTCATTAACATTCATATCCTTATTCTTTTAGCTTTGCTTCCAGACTGAACTTCAATTCCTGTCTCTTAGGAGCACTTAAGAACTTAGCAGCTACACTAAAAGTAGGTTCTTCATTATTTCCACATAAAGGAGAACCATCAGATTTCAGGTATAACATACCACCTCTGTTACTAATTAGACCTTCTTCAATAGCCTTCTTAATCAGAACTTTAGTATCAAGATACTGGTCTTCTGAAACTCTTAAGAAAAGTTTTGGGTCAGCTTGAATTAGCTTGTTAATCTTCTCATGTAAGAATTCAATCTTAGTTGTCTTAGCAAGAGGTCTACCATCAATAGTTTCAATGATTACTCTCAGCTTATCAGCATCATCTTGAATTTCACCAAACTTCATGTATGACTGCATTGCAGCATTCATTTCCTTCTTAGCAGTCTTAGCTTCCTCACCTTCCTGTACAATTACAAACTGGTAAGTCATTTTAGGTCTGTCTTGCAGCTCTTGAAGAGAAGATGCAATATAGTCCTTGTTTGCTAAAAGGATTTTATATTTGATATAATCATCAGGGTCAGCCAAGTTCAAGAAATTATCTTGCTTAGTCAATCTTACTGTATAATTATCCCAGAAGTTATCTACCTTCTTGTAGATAGATAGAGCATTGTATTCAAGACCCATTATCTCTTCAAGATAGGCTTTCTCTTTATCAGTGAGAGCATTTACATACATACCGGAACTCAATCTTGGTAGAGTAAACCATCTTACTGCTGCCTCTGCCATACCTCCATATAGGATATGCTTAGGGTTTGAAACTAAACCGGTTTGCTTGGGAACAAACCTTACTATAACTCTTTCATTTCTTAGGCAGTTAATAGGTTCATCATTGTTCCCTATTACTGCTTGTTTCTTTGTTTTTCTTGTCTTTGGTCCCTCAAAGAGGTTATCCACATCAGGTATAACCGGTGTTTCCTTCATAATCTCTTCATCATCCAAAACCATCTTACTAACTTCTTTTGCCATATTACTTCTCCATTTAATATCTTAAAAAAGAAAAAGGAGAGGAAGAATTTTCCTCCCCTTTTATTTTTATGCTTATCCTTGCAGAATTGCAGGAATTAATGACATAGTTCTTGTTGGGTCAAGCACACAAACACCCAAAGTAGCCATTCTGTGAATTACAGCAGAGTCCTCATCAAATGACATATAAGGATTACCCTTTTGTCCAGTGAAAGGATTTCTAATACCCCATTGGTATCCTCTGTACTCATTGTCACCCTTAATCTTACACTTGAAGATATTAGGTTGGTCCATAGTACCAATATACCAGATGTCATATCTGTAAGAGAAAGCTACACCACCATTTGGATGTAAAATCTTATTTCTTACCGGGTCATCATAGAATGGGTCAATATCCAATCTCACTCTAACACCATTAGGAGCCTTATATTCAACAAATTGGAAACCGGCACTAAGTGCATTGCTGTGAAGTTTTGATTGAACTTTCTCAACAACTCTTGTAGAGTTATTATCAAGTACAAATGTAGTCCAACCAGATACAGTCTTCAATACTTCCTTATGGAACTGAATAGCACCTCTTTCACCAGTCTTGATTACAAAGAGTCTATCATCCATTGCAAGTTTAGAAGCTGATAGTTCATACAGTGCATCTTCAAGTAACTTCAAGCTGAATGTATTGTAGTACATAGTATTGGCAACCTCTGTTTGTTCAAAGATACCGGCACCAGTCTTAATAGCATTACCTGATTTACCAAAGTTCATGTATTCACCATTCAGATTTCTGTTTGAAGTACCCCATGCCATAGCATTATTCTTGTACTCATCAAATTGAAGTTCTACTTCCCAATCTACATAGTGCATCCACATATTTGCAGTGTCCTTCACTTGCTTTCCACTTTCAAGATTCCTAACCATAGGAATACCAATAGCAAGTTTCTTGTTTAGCTTATTACCGGCTACCTTGTGTTGGATTCTGATTGTAGTCCATTCATTTCTCATGCTTACAGGAGAAGTGAATCTAACATCACCAACCTTTCTTGAAAGTTCTTTTTCTACAGGAGCAAACTCAATAGAGAATCTTTCTCCTTGTTGCAGTCTTTCAGCAGGAACACCTTGAGTATTACCACCCATAAGTTCTACTTTGTACACTGCATTAGTACCTTCCATTCTTGCATCACCAAGGATTCTAAATGGATATACTTGGTTCAAGTTACCTACAATAACTTCACCATCTGCAAACCAGTCTTCCGGGAATACCAGATAGAAAGGAGATGTACCAACTCCTACATTAGCTGCTCCGGCAGCAACTACAGTACCATTTTCATCTCTTGCCTCAACAAGAGGAATGTTTCTCCTTGAAGAACCAATAACATCCCAGTAGTATTCATTATCATCTTCAAACTCTCTTACAGGGAATGAATTAAGGAATGTATCCAAGCTCTTTCCTCTATAGAAAGCCAACAGTTGTACCATAAGGTTTGTAGCCTTCTGAGGTGCTTGTTGGAAGATAGCTCCAAGGTGGTTGTCACTTGTCAGACCCCTCCAGTGTTGGAAGCCTAACATTTGAAATTTACCTAATTTACCAGCCATTTTTAAATTATTTTAATTAATAAATATGTTTTTAGACATCAAGGTCCCAGCCCTTTCCACTATAAGACTCAGTATCTTCCTCAACTCCTCCAACATATCTTGGATTACCTGATGAATTTCTTGCAGTACTACTGAGTTTATGTTCTAATTCTCTAAGACTTTGCTTGACTTCTTTCTTTACTTTACCTTTTACAAGACCATCAATATTCTTGAAGCCATCAGTCATAGTGAACAATACAGACAGATACTTTCTGAACTCAACCGGATTATCCATTTCATATTTCTGAATAGCAGTCAAATATTCTCCATCTTCTGTTTTAAAGACAGGCTTAGTAATATTCTCAAATGCTTTTTGTCTTGTAGTCTTGTCAAGTGTAATACCCGTAAATACTTCCTTGTCCTCAAGCATTGATTTCTTTAATTGTGCAGCCTCTTCTTTAATTTTCCTTTGTTTTTCTTTTGCCTCTTCTTGAGCTTCCTTGATTAGGTCTTGATATTGAGCACTAAAGTACTCTCTATTACTTTCCAATGCCTCTTTTGCATCTTCAATATCTGTGCCAGCATTGAAAGATTTCTCAACCTCTCTCTTAGCTCTGGCTTCACTATAACCTCTGTTCCTAAAGTCTTGATAGATTAAGTTCTTTCTCAATCTCTCACCCTTTTCAGTTTCATCAGTTATATATTCCTCCTTGATTGCATCCAAATTAGCAAGGGTTTGTTCATACCTTCTTACTTCATCTGGTTCTACATCAGCTTGTAATGCAGCATCAATTCTCTTTTGTCTTTCATCTAACCTTGCTTGAACAGTCTTTTCAACTGCTTCTGCAAAATCTTCCGGAGTCTTGATACCATTTAATGTATCATCATCAAGGTCAGGGAAGATACCTTCTTCTTTCAAGGCACTGGCAATGGAAGAGTAGAAGTTAGTTTTGGGAGAAGTACCTTTGTCCTTTTCAGATTGGGTATCTTCCTCTTCTTCTTGATTATCTTTTCCACTACCTACGCTCTCTGGATTATCAAATAAATCATCAGGATTTATCTCTTCTTCCTCAGTAGTTTTTTCAATTTCTTTTTCTTCTTTCTCCTTTGGGGCAGGTGGAGTTACCTGTGTTTCTTCTTCACCCCCATCATCAGAAAATAGATTCTCTACATCTATTTCATCCCCTGTCATAATGAGGTCTTCACTTAATTCTCCTATCATATTTCTACTCCTTTAGTTATTAAACTAATGCAAAGATAGTAGGGATTTATGACTTCTACAACCTATTAAATGTGGCAATTATAATAGTGCTAATAAAATCTTTATTTACTGAATCTTCCAGACTTTATTTCTCTTATAGTTCCTCCTAATTTCTTCATCTCTTCAAATGAAAAATAATCACTCCTTGCTTTATTACATTCTACACAACATGGAACAACATTATCTTTTGTATGCCCTTTAGAGTTATCAATCCTATCACACCCTATTCTTTTAGTATCACCACAGTACACGCAGGGATGATTCATTATGTCAAGCATATCTTCTATGGTTAAGTCACATTACTAAGACTTGCTACATCTATAGTAGGTCTCTTCCTTGACACTATAATCATCTTTATGTCTAAAGTATCTTATTCTTATCATATTTATCAGCTAATTCACTTAAATATAAAGTTTCCCCCTTATATGTCAACTGAATTAGATTATCCTTCAATAATGGAGCTTCCTCAGAAAATGGTTTATCTTTATATAGCCTTCTTAATACTAATCCTTTTCTATAAGTAGGAGATACATCATTAAAAAAAAAAAGGTAAGAAAATCTTTCCACTCTTCTGAGGTTCCAACTCTCTTACCTTTTTCTGTCTCCAACTATTGAATATATAAGGATTATTCCTTTTTATATCACACAGTTTCATTCTATTTTTATAGATATTCTTTCACCATTTAGCTTTGCTTTTAATAAAATAGGCATTAGTTCATAGAAACAAGCAGTACTATTTATTACTCTTCCTTTAACTTTGTTTTCACCTACTAAAATACAAGCTTGAGTATCACTTTTTCCAAATTGAGAAGCTATATTTCCTACATGAATAAGTACTCTATCAAAGGCTGGAACATCTTCTATTGTAGGAAGTTTGCCTCCAAAAGGTTTTGCCCATGACCTATCCTTAAATTTAGGACTTATAATATCCATATTAATATTATAAACTCCAGAAGGAATAGCAGTATTACCATTTTTAGTATTTCTTATACTGTCAATACTATCTGTTTGTTTAGTCCCCATATAAGGAGGCTCAAGAGTATCACATTCATAAACACCGTTTATGAACAAATGTCCAATGGTGTATTTAGGTCCTTTAAAGATTCTTTTAAGTGTTAATTCCATATCTTATGATTTAATAGGAGGATTAAGAAGTAAAGATTCCATTTCTCCTCCTGTACCTCTTATTTGAATATCTTTTATTTTACCAGTAACTTCATTAGGGTCTCCTTCAACTATTCTTGAAAGCTTGCCAAGATTAAGTACTCTCTTTATTTAATAATTCCTCATAATTCCCCTTCCTTATCTGACAAGATAAATCAGTACATATACTTGTCATTAAGGACATCACCTGTTGCCTTAATTCTTTGACTTCCTCCTCAAGATTATCATTTCTCTTAAGGACCTCATCAAGTCTTTCTCTATTATCATCTGATAATTTCTTATAGAAATCCAATGATTCCTTCATGTTATTTATTAGGTTATTGTCAACCTCACTATTATACTTCTTTCTTGCAAAGAACCATGCAGTAAATCCAGAAGTAAAAGTGGTGACAATGCCTATTAATGCTGTAATAAGTACTCCACTTTCAATCATAACTATTCAATTATTTGTATAAATCTTTGAGTTTTGTTCTTAACATAAGGGTTCATTTCCCTTACATTCACTTCTACTACTGTATGCTTCTTCTGGAACCACCTAAATAAGAAGAACTTCTTTGGTGGATTCACAGTCTCCCTTTTACCATTTATGAATGTGTATCTCTCTAACTCTATCTCAGGTTTCAATGCTATAGTACTTGGGAATTCTAAATGAAGATTAGTTTTAAACCACTTATCTCCCACTATAGTATCCAGCCTTAACTGAAGGTCTCTAAATAGAGTGTCTTTTAGGATAATAGTGTCAGTTCTTTGTGCATGACTTACTTCATATTGAAGCTGTTGTAATCTCTTATCCTTTATTCCTAATTCCTTCTGGACCACTTTCATCTTCTTAATGATTGAATCATTGAAGTAATTAAGCTGTTCAACTGTTAGTTTTAATACTCTATTATCACCTTCAAGTCCACTCAATTGAGCATCATAGGCTTTAACATTCTCAATGGAAGTTTCATACTTAGTAGTCAATTGTTTATTCTGATATGATAGGTAAGCTACAGCCCCCATCAATATTAGTATTATAAATAATATATACTTCTTCATATCCTCTTCCCTTATATTATTGTGCAAACATAATAAAAATAAATCACCTATACAACAGTATAAGTGACTTATTAATTAATACAGTATTATAGGGTTTTTAACCAACTCTCTATAAAAGTAGATTCATATTCATGGGCAAACTCATTAGGATGCCTATTAGTTGAAGAAACATAAAAAGTACCTCTCCTTAAAGAAACCACCCTTGGGTCTACAGGAATAGATTGATTTAATCTATCTCCAAAAATGGTAGGAACACTACTATCACCCTTCATATCTAAATAAGGAATTGCCCATTTCTGTGCTACATCTATAACTGCTTGTCTATAGGTATCCCCGATACCCCCATTAGAAACTACCAATCCTATTTTTGTTTTAGGGAAATTAGTAATTAAATAAAGTAATGACCAATTAAGTGCACCATAAAATGTTTTTACAGTCTCATCATTTACAGTTCCTAAATCACAATTTGCTGTATCATTTATACCAAACCATAGAGTTATATAATCCGGTTGCCCGGTTATTCCCTTTAATTGTCCCCAATAGAAATTATTTGTATTTGATGGGGGGTCAGTACTTGGGTTATAATCAGGATTAGAAAATTGAGAGTCTGTTCTTAACATACCAACTGTTGCTCCATTTTGAGCAGTTAATACTAAATTCATATTATTTCTAAGGGCGATAAACCTTGAATATACTTTATTCATATCTTTATATTTTCCTTCTTGAAATAAATAACTTGTTGAAGGAGTTGCTGAATCTGTATAATCCCCATGTGAAAAACTATCACCTGCACAAACCCAAGTTTTCCCATATAATATAGGTTCATCATCCACATTTTCAGATATAGGTGGATTAACCCCAGTCAAAGGCATTGTAGAAAAGATATATCCATCTGACAGTAAAGGTGAAACCCTGAAATACCATGCTCCTTCCGGAAGTATATCTTTTGTAAGTTTAAATCCCCTATACCCATAATTAGTCATTACTCTACCTAACCATACAAAGTTTTCATCATAAAAATGAATACCTCCCCAACTATTATCTCCAAAATTCCCAGCTATGTTTAATAAAATACCCTCTTTTATATTTGTTTTATTTGCATCTACAAAGGGTATTTTAATATAGTCTGTTAATAATTGTAGATTAGAATCTGTAACTGAACCATCTGCCATTAGAAATTGATAGGTTTTACCAAATATTTTACTTAATTTGGGAACTATATTGTCATTAATAGTTGTACAAGGTTCATCATAAATTCTATAACAAACTGTCTTTTCAATATTAAACTGAGCAGTCACAGCATTTTCCGGAACTAATACTGAAATAACTTCTTGTGTATCATCTACAAGTAAATCACTATGGATGATATTACCTAATGAATCTAAGAATCTAACTCCTAATTGCCCATTTGAAGCATAGAATGGAAATAAAATTTTAATCCCATACCATCCGGAAACATCTATAGTAGCATAAGATAAACTTGGAGTCTCTACAACACTGATTGGGGTAAGATATGCTCCAGATGTAATATCAATATTCATTTGCAGTTCAGCTCTTTTAAAACTTAAGAACTTTAATATATCATTATTAATACTTACTTCACCATCTGCATTTTCTAATCTACATGCCTGATAATTTCCAAAATAATTAATATTTGATTGGTTATGTTGTCTTATTCTCATGAGTACTTCATTTGCACTCAAATTACTAATAGTAAGGGTGGTGGGTCCTTTATCCTCTCCAGTATTTCCAGAAGTATTATCTACATAATAAGACTTAACAAAATTACCAAAATTATCATATGTACATAATGATGGAACTACCCCATATTCAGAAGCTGTCTGGTAACAAACAAATGTAGGATTTTCCTTGGGTATTTTTAAAAATGGAGTAACATAACCAAACTCAGATGAAACAAATACACCATCATTACTTAAGTGACCCTTGTATGAAAAAATATCTTGAAGTTGTTCTGTAATAACCTTTTGACTCATTACAGCAGTTTCACTATTTCCAGTATCTTGAACTACTCCGGCAGCTATAGATGTAAATTTACCATTATTAACCCATCCGGTACTATTCTTAACATATAATTGATAAATAGGATTAGTATGTTCAGTATCACTTGAGTCATAAGTAGGACCAACTCCATAAATATCTCCTTGAACAGCAGTAGAAGGAAGAGCATCTACAGTAGCTACATATCCTTTAATGTGTAAACTATTAGTAAATTTTCCACTTAAATCAGACCATGTAGCACCATTATCTCTACTAATCTGTATCTTACCAACATTATCAGCTTGGCTGCTACCGGCAGTTCCTGTAAATCTAAACCATGCTGCAATATAATCAGATGCAATAGTCCAAGTATTACCTAAATCAACAGATTGTTCAAGTTTATTGTTGTTTATTCTGAACTGAGTAAATACAGGATTAGGTGATACATCTGCATAGCTACTGCCATTAGTATATGAAACTTGTAAGTGATTATTAGAACCTACCCTAAGAACAGGAGTAATACCGGCTTCTCCCTGTGCTTTAATGTTAGTAACTTCTCCATTGATTACCCAATACCCATCTAAGGATATAGATGTATCACCTACAAGTGCATTACTACCATCTCTCCAGTTTGCACTATCTCCAAAGGTAGTATCATCAATAGCTTCTGCATTATACCATTCAGTAACTACTGTCTTATCATATAGTACATAAGTAACCCATAACCCTTCCCTTCTAAGGCTGGAAGGAACTTGTAGCCTTGTTTGACTTCTACTACCATTATAAGATAAGAATAGCATATTAAACATTGCAAGTATATCTGTCAATGTTACCCCACTTTCCTTATCTAAGACTGCATCAATAAAAGTCTTAGGGAAGATGTCTTTATATCTTCCCTCTTGACTGTTCTTTTTAATTAATTGTTGTATATCTTTCATATCTTATTTATAAAGCTGTTCCATCTATGTTAATCCATTCAGTACCATTCCAGCAGATATATTTACCTAATGTAGAATCAAAATATAAAAATCCTACAGCACTATCATCCAAATTAGATGCCTCTATAACTGGTCTCTGTTCAGTTGTTCCTTTATTTCTATACATTGCAGCAGTCATATATGAACCATCAGTCATAGGACCTATTAATCTACCACCATTTATAGTTCCTATTATTCTTGTACCCTCTATGATTGTATTGGCACCATAATTTTGTATTCCATAAGATGTTTTATCATTAGTATAAAGTATATTATCTCTGAATATAGCACCCCATGTACCTAAATGACATACAGAATTTACCTTTGAAGTTCCTGTATATTTTATAATATTATTAGTTATGAAGGTTGAAGATTCTGTATTAGCATCATTTACAAAGTCACATGGAATATCCGTAGAACATTCAAATATATTTTTATCTATTATTGAGTTACTAAACTTATTTAACATCTTTCCCTCAACCTTATTTCCGGTAAACTTAATATTATCACAAGTTTCTCCAAAATTATCAAACACTTTATTGCAAATAATAGTATTATTACATATCTCAACATTTGAGGTATCCCTAATAGCAACTTTAGCTTTTATTATATTATTCCTTATTATTCCTCTTGTAGACTTAGTTGGTATAATACCTCTATTAGCAGGTAGCATGTCAATGACACAATCTTCAATAACATATCCATCACAGTTTGTAACTGTAATCCCTCTATCTGGAGAATTTTTTATTATAACATTCCTTACTATTGAATTAGTTATACCATATAAGATAACTGTAGATTTATTAGCAGTAATATTATCTATATAACAGTTACTTATTACTACATTTGAAATTATTCCAGAATCAAGTTTATAAGATATAATACCACAGGAACAAGTTCTAACTGTAATATTTCTAATAATAACATTAGTTATAATCTCATTAGCATTAGGTTCCAAATCAATAGCTGACTGTGGGTCTGTTCCTGATATGTTAGTTATAGTACAGTTATCAATTATAACCTCAGAAGCCGATGTTACACTAATCCCTTGTCTCCTACTCTCTGATAAAAAGCAATTAAATATCTTAACATTTTTACTGTTAGTGCCTATATAGATACAATCCCCCCAACATTGCTTTATAGTAATATTTTCTATAATGACTCCATTACAATTATTAATATTTATACCCATACCCCACTCTCCGGTAGACCCTGTATGAGTATCCTTATCTCCTTCAATAGTTCCACTCCCACTAATGTGAATATTAGAGCAGTTATTAGATGATATTATATAATAGTTTGGGAATTCATTAGCCACTAATTTAATATTCCCATTAATGATAAGCTCTGTATTACTATTTAATTCTAAAACTCCTTCCTTATTTGCTGATACAGATACAGTATAATCCCCCTTTTCAATTATAATAGCATTGTGAATAGTAGGGTTTGATAATAACATAAGTTTTTTGATAGAGTTTTCACCTGCTAATGAATAAAACATTTCTGTGGATATTCTTGGTATTAACCAAGTCCCTTTAAATTCTATAGATTCATGAAATATTCTACTACTATATATAACTTTAGTATCATTACCAACTATAGTTCCATTAGCAAATGACCCCCCTTGAAAATCAAGAGTACATCCTGCCGGTATAGTAAGAGTACCTCCACTTAAAGTAATATCTTTTGTAACTTTATATATTGCATTAGCTTTATTAAACCTATTCTGAATTGCAGATTGAATAGGAGGATAAGTTACACTTGAGGTTCCGGTAAGAGCAGTTCCAGTAGTACTATCTGTAGCAGTTACACTAAAGGAGGCAATATTGTTTATATCCATAGCTGCAATAGTAGTAACTACTCCTGTAGAACTATTAATAGCAAACTTATCTCCACCTGTAGCTAAACTATATATATAAGGAGCAGTTCCTCCAGATGCTACAACAGTTGCTACTGTAGCTCCGGCAGCAAAAGATACTACTGCATTTACTTTATTTATTGTTATATTTAAAGCCATATTTCTATATTGTTTTATTGTTTGCAAACATAAGTAAAATATCTCACATGTGCATGTAAAAGTAGTACTTGATTTAGTTAAAGTATTATTACTTTAGATAATAATGTACCATCTATATTTCTCCAGTCTTCTTTATCATTATAAACGTAATTTTTTCTTTCTCTTGAGAATAAAGTATATCTTATAGAAGGCTTTATAGCTTCAAACTGACTTGTATTTCTTGTTGAAAAAGCCCCCATAACTGAAGGAAATAATGTAGTATCTATATCTGCATTCCTAATAAGATGTACTTTAAAATTTTTAACTTTCTGAGGTGCAATAAAATTAAGTTTGCCATCAGGATTAATGCTAAGTCTTGCATTTGATAATTCATTATATTCTAATTCAGGACCTGGATAAGTAGTAGCACTTGCCGGAAATAAATTAAATTCATATTCAAATAATGAAGATAGCTTAACTGTTGCTTTTCTATCTTCTATATTGAAACTAATAAGCATAGCTCCTTCTACTTTATGATTTTCTTCTTCCCATGTATATTCTATTTTAACCGGGCTATTCAGTCCATTATTACTAAATATAGTAAAGAATGGGTATCCTAATATTTCAGGTAATTCAAACTCAACATCAGCATTATTAGAGTTAGAAATATTAAAAAAAGAATACATTCCTTCAGGATTAATAATCTTGTTATTTCTACATATAGTATTATATCCTAAATTATTAGAATCTGTAAATGCTGATAAATATGTATTATACATATTATTATTCTCTATAAGAGAAGTTGACTTATCTGTACCGGTAAATATTAATCTTGTTCTATATAATTCATTTCCCCTTATAAAAAGGTTGAAGTTAGTATTATCTCCTATCCAAAATATACTAAATATACTATCTACAGGCTCTGCTTTGAGAATATTATTTTCAAAAAATACTGATATTCCACTTTGATTTGGTTTAAAACAAAATATAGCTCCTCTAAAAGATTTACATTTTAATGTATTATTAGTAAAAAACATATCCTTAGAGACAAATAATGGTGTATCCATGAAGTATATTGTCCCGGGAATAATCATAGTATTGTTATTTACTACATAGTTGCCTAAAGGATTAGACTCAGTATTTAAAGCAGTTATACTCATAAACTGAACTTGGATAGATTCAAAGTCATAATCAATAAGTTCATTATAATTTTTAATTAAATATTCTTTGTCAATAATATAACTATTATTTTCTACATACTTGCTAACTCCTGATTTATTTTTAAATGCCTCATTTAAGTCTTGTCTTGCTATATTAAAAACATTATATTCAGTATTATTTTCAATATGAACAGTAGTTGCTGCTATGTAAAAGCAGTAAACTTGTTCATTTTTACTATCTATTATAAGATTTCTAAATACATTATCTTTAACTACAATAGTATTAAAACCTTCTGCAAGTAATGGAGTAAAATATTGAGCTCCCCACTTATCATTTAATTGTTTAATTTCATTATTTTCTGCTGTATTATTACTAAAAATCAAACTATTAGCAATAGGTTTATTTACATAAGTGTTTTCTGTAGCAAAAAGAAATACCCCCCTACTCATATTAAATATAATGTTATTATTTATAACAGCATTCCCAATTGGGCAGTCAGATATATATATAACACCATGTAGATTATTTTTAATATAGCAGTCAGAAACTTTATACTCTTTTATTCCACAGGGGATAAGAGTATAGTCAAAATCATTTAAACTATGAGTATAAAGCCTAACTCCATCTAAAGTACAATTATTTATATAGAATGTTTCTATATAAGGAGTATTATTTAGTGTACTATCCACTCTAAAAACCTCATTAATTAATCTTCCTACTTTAGGTAAAGTAGTATCAAAATATACATTTTCAAAACTAATAACAGAGCATCCCTTAGCTATATTAATTGTTTTATAAGATATACTTGAAGTTCCAAAGTGAGTATTAATAAACTTACCATTTTTAATATACAAATCATTAGTAATAACTGCCTCAGTACTATTATGAAAGTGATAAGTCCCATCTAATTCTATTTTTATACCGCAGTTAACATAGTCTATAAATAATTTCGCATTTAAAGCAGCATTATTTAGACCTTCTTTTAATCCCAAAGAGGATGCTTTAATAAACTTTATATAGTTAGTTATAGTACCATTCTGTATAGAACCTCCTTCAAACTGTAACACACAACCTTCAGGTATAGTTATAGTCTGACCATTTAAATTATAGTCATATTGTATAATATAGATAGTATTCTCTTTACTTATCATTTGCTGAGTAAGCAAATTAGTATTATAGAATATACCTGTATTTGGATTCTGAACCCTTTGTATATTCTTTCTAAGATACACTCTACCTAAACCTGAATAGTCAGTAGTATTATAGTTCTTATCTGCAAATGTTAAGGAAGTTTGATTCAAGTTATCTACAGTAGCTGTTATATCTTCACTATCTATAATAGATATATCTTGTAGTCTCCTAATTAAATCAACCCATAAAGTTGCATTATTCCATTGATTCACTCTTTCTCCTTGAAACTGAAATAGTTTCCATTCTCCATCTTCATCAAGAAAGGTAATAACTTGACCAATCTTTCTACTCTTATAAGGTATTAGTTGAATAGCTTGAGTAAGGCTAATCCTTGATTCACCATACTTATCTGTAACATTAAGAAAGTCTGATACTCCTAACAGAAAGATTTGTTCTATCAAATCCTTCAAGAGTACATTAACATTCTTACCATTCTGTACAAGAACTACAGTTTCATTTCCTTTAAGGGGAGTTGCAGCTCCCGCAAAATCAGTATCTTTCCTACTGTTTGCAAGGAGCCACTTCTCTATCTTTCTATAATCTTCTTGTGTAAAAAACATAGTATATTAATTTGAATCTCCAACCATTATATCTGCCACCTTTAATGCAGACAGAATTGCATTTACCTTAGTAACCACTGTTGCAAGTTCAGCTCCAGTAGCCAAATCACCTACATTAGTAGCTTGTTTTACACCACCTATTTCACTGGTAGTAGCCTTAGGGAGTACATAAGGTTCTGAATCACCTCCTACAGTCTCCCATTCCCCATTGTTAAAGTACTTCATTGTACCTTTATACAGCCATACTGAGTTAGTATCAGGAGCATTAGGGCTTATTTTTAAAGTTCTTATTGTCTTCATATCCTTTATTTATTAGTTGTACTACTTCTTTTTCTTAGAGCTTGTCCCTTTATACTTGCACCAGTTTCAGCTTTTCTTTTCTCAAGATTTAACTTATCCCTATCAAGTTTAAGTTTTTCATCAAACTCTCTTATCTGTTCAAGAAGCTTATCCTTAGCCTCTTGAGAATATTCTACATTAATTCCATCATCAATATCCCCATCCTTTGTCAGCATGGCTATTTGAAGCTTAGTGGAGTTATCCCTTATATTAGCTTCTTCCTTCTGGAGAAGTTCTGCCTCTTTCTGTTGTTGCTGCATAGCAGCTATTTGCTGTTGAGCTTCAAGTTGTTCCTTTTGAGCCTGTGCTTGTCTTTCTCTAATCTGTTTTTCATCTTTCTCAATTAGTCTTTGCTTTTCAGCTAAACTTGAAGATGTATAGAGCTTAGTGATAGTAGAGAATGATAAAGTTTGAGTCTGTAATGCAGCCTGAGCCAAAGTATCTAACTTCTGTTGAAGCTCTTGAGTGCCATTACTATTATCTACAACTAAACCATAATCAGCCTCAGCAAACTCATCACCATCAATCTCCATTACTCTTGTAGATGTATCTGATAATATATACTGGAACTTCTTGTTTCTTCCCTTTAAAGCTACCTTTGCAGTCTCTAAGAAGCACTCTAAAGCTCTTTTCTTTACATCATCATGGATAGTAAATAACCACTCAGTAATATGACTTGATTGAAGAGTAGCCCTCTCAACTCCACCTACAGTTTCCCTTTGGGATATTTGACCTTCTCTTTGCTTAGATATACCTGCAACATCAGCCATTTCCATCTTAATAAACTCAAGAAGGTTAATCTGTTGCTGAATATAGTTACCTATATTAGTCTCAATCATTCCCTTTCCGGCATTATTAAGAGCACCTGCCAGCTTACCTGTAGAGGCTCCTATAGTACCTTCCTTGAAACTATCTATAACTGCAATATGGTTTACTCTTGCATAGTACATCCACTTACCAACATCCCATCCTTTAGGAACTTTAGATAAGTCAAGCTCTAAGATAGAACCCCAGTTTGAAGCAATAGCCTTATTCAGTCTATCATGAATAGCATCATACAAATAGTTATATGGCTTCATCATATCTACTAAACTGAAAGGTCTGCTGTCATTCAGATTATAGATTGAACCTACAATACCAAAGTGACATCTTGAAGGATTATTCAACCTGTTATATTGAATCAATCTTGGTCTCATATTGACAAATATTTCATTGCCAATCATGGTTCCTTCCCATGCTTCATTAACCCAGAATGATTGTACTTCTTCTCCTGCTTCCTTATTTACTACATAATTCTCAGGGTAGAAGTTCCATTCTTCCTCACCGGTTTCAGGGTCATAAGATTTGACCTTAAGTATCTTCCTCTTTGATTTCCAGTATAATCTCAGCACTCTAAGATTACCTGCCAAGTCATAAGGAAGGAGTGAATTTGCAATACCTTCTGTAAATAGATTAGCTGGGTCAAAGAAATAGGTTCCATCTCTGACAGTTATTTCATCACCAATCATATTCTGATTAACAAATCCATATCTTTCATCAATATTATCCATCTGGTCAACAGCTCCCTGACCTATGTAATCAGGCATAGTTTCAATATACTTTATGTCCTTTGGAGATAATACATCATAATATGTATCTATTACTCTACCTGGAGACCAATAATCCTCAAGGATTATCATGTCAGCATCTTCCACCTTATTACTGTACCCAGACTTGAATATCCTAATCTTTAATGGGTTCACTCTCTCAATGACCGGTTCTCCACCTACAATATCACATTGATAGATTTCCTCACCACATGTCATTGCATCCATGAAACCATTATTGAATATAAGAGGAATATCATATTCCTTGATATAATGGTTAAGCAATTCATTTGCTCTTACCTCTCTTATATCCTGCCATTCATAGGTATAATAGTCATTTAGTTTCTCAAGTTTGATATTGTATTCATCCTCAGATATTGAGGTGTCAGTTATCATTTCTTGAAGCCTTTGTAATAGCTCATTCTTCTTATTATCCTCTATTTCTGAGATAGCATTAGGATTGGTTACTACTACCTTAAAGTCAAATACTCTCTTACTTTCCTCACCTCTTAGAACGTTTAATTTACTGTTCATTATTGGGAAGTGGGAAATTCTGTCTGGTATATAGGCAGCTTTTATATTGTCAGGATTTAATATTAACTCCATATCACTCATATGGAGTCTTCCATTTAATAAATCATAATTTATTTTTTTATGAATAACAGATTTTCTTACAAGGCTGTAATTAAAAAAGGTTTTCTGTGAAGCCCAAGTAACACACCTCTTTCTCCATTCCTTTGTTTTTTTGCTAAAAGGCAACATTTGCCTTGGGAAATTTAAATCATCCATTATTCCCTCCTTTCTTTATATCTCCATTTGTAGCCATAAGCTGTCTTTCTTTTATGATTACAGCAGCAGCTAACATGGTAACCTTTTGCATTTAAAAATGTTTCTGCTTCTGTAGTTGAGTTAAATTCTTTAAGTATCTCATTTGTATTTTTATCTATCATCAACACAGGTTTAGATAAACTTATCCTTATCTTTAGATGGGGTTTTACCATAATTTGGGTGAGAAGTTCCTGATTTAAAACCATACTTTAATAATTCTTTTAATCTCTTTTCTCTTTGATTTCCTCTGAACCCTCTCCTCCATTAGCTATATTATAACATATCCCTTATCTACTAATTAGTAGCTGTTCTTCTCTACAGGCTAACTCTTTATTATCTTATGAATATATACTATATACTTTCTTTCTTCCATGCTGCAAAAGTAAGTAAAAAAGTCCATTTAGTCAAGCACATAAGTGATTTGTTTATCTAATTGCATCTTCTGTACTAAATTTACCGGGTTTCTGGAAAGGGGCTTGTACTACCCTGTAATTCTCAGTAAAGAACTTATCATTCCCTAAATAATCCTTTGGTGCTTCTTCTGAGTCTCTTGAAGGGTTTCCTTGATATAGGACCATCTTCTCCTCTCTATATAACATAACCATACCTAATGCCCTAATTCTATCCACATTTATCTCTGGGTTAAATGCAATTAACTCTTCAATTAATGCTCTGTTTCTTAAGAAGTTAAGGTTATAGACAGTTACTTCTACATCCTCTCCATCAATATTCTGTATAACAGTAACAGGCTTCATCAGCCAGTCTCTTATAAGATTATTAGCATAAGCATTAATAGCTGCTGAGGCATTAACACCCTTAGCATTAGAACCAAATGAACTATACTTAATCAACTGTTTGTCTCTTAAGAACTCAGGAGTATCAGCCAGTAAGTGAGTACAATTCATCTTACTAAAGTAAGCAAATATACCCTTCTTATTTGATTCATACAGACATTTTGCATTATAGAACAAACACAGTAATCTTACTATCTCAAAGTTATCATCTGCAAATGACTGTCTACCAGTGTACTCAGCTACAATCTTATCAGTCCATAAGTCAAGAACAAAGGTAGAGGAAAGGGAGGAAGAGTCAGCTTGGTCATTATCTACAGGGTCATGACCAATGATATATCTTGTGTGGAGAACCTTTCCATTTCTATCTTTCTCCGGCATTTCAAAGATTTCAATAGCACCCGGAGTATCATTCTTTACACCAAACTGTCTGATAGGTACATCACTGGTTGGTGTAAATTCTACTCCATTACCATTCTGTACCAACTTACCTACATACACATCATCATAAGCATGTATATCTTGGTCTAATTGACTTAATCTTTCTGTAAGAGCAGTAATAGGGAAGTATGCTGCCTTAACCTTAATAATAGCTTCTGCCGGTGTAATAGGGTCCTCAGCAATTACTCTTAATACTGATTTAGGGTCAGCACTATATTTAGCCTTATATCTTGCAATAAGAATCTCAATTAAAGCCTTAACCACATCTGATACACCATCCTTATTATAACATCCTGCCCTATTAATATATGAGGGAAAGAAGAAACCAAACTTAGGTTTACCTTGCTTAGGTCTGTCAAATACATTATCTATAGACAATATATTATAACCATCCGGATTATAAAGCAAAGTCTTAGCTGAACTAAAGTCAGACTCACTCTCAGCAGCAGTACCTACAAGGTACATAGTAGCAAAAGTATAGTCACCATCCTCTACAGACTTTCTGGTAATATCATAAAGAGATAGTAGTCCTTTGAAAGAACCCATTTCCTCAAATAGAATCCAACCTCTCTTACCTCTCAGCTTCTCACTATCATCCTTTGCAGATACAGCAAGTACTTGATTCAGAGAACCTTTCTCTACACCATATTCATCCTTATAACCCATTTGCCAAGACATCTCATTGGGAGAGTTCTTTAACATAAGATGTGGGAAAGGAGTATTAGCAAAGCTAAAGTTAATTGAAGGCTTGAACTTAGACAAAGTACCATCCTTATCATCTTTCAGATATTCCTTTTGATAAGCTGTAAGTACTGTAATAACCCTTCTATTTGATTCCTCACTCTCTCCAAGTATAAGATTATGGCTCATAATTGCTGCTAAGCTATAAGACTTGGCACATCCTCTCTTTGCTAATTCACTGGCATGTTTACCACCCTCTCTTGCTTGCCATAGATAATGGAATCTCCAGTATATACCCTCAAAGAAGAAAGGAAAAGCCTCAGTTCTAATAGCCTTCTTTTTTCCTTCTACCAGCTTATTAACCATCATAGGACAATAGTTCATAAACCAATAGTTAAAGCCTGTAACCCATTCTCCATCTGATTCTCTTACATAACCTTCATAGCATCTTCTCTTTTCCTCATCCCAGTGTCTTCTGAACTCAGAGTTAGGATTACTGTTAGGTTTCAAGAATGTATAACACCCATATTTTAAGAAATGTAGAGCCGGTTGTCTGAAATAATCAGCATCCTCAATGATATGTGGATTAGTAATATCTACTATAATCCTACCCTTTTCATCTCTTGGTAAATCTCTTGCATAAGGTCTGTTAGGAGATATAAGTCTCTTGACAAACTCTACTGTAGTAAGAGTCTCAAGTAACTGTTCCTGAACCTCCTGAGGAAGGGTATTCATTAGTTCCTTAGTAAGCTCAGTCTGATACTTGTTCATTTCTAAATATTGCATAACTCCTTAAAATCTTGCTTATTAATATACTCCAGAAGAGATTTAGTAATAGAAGTGGTTAGGAGGGAAAGAGCTTTAGTTTCTTCTGCATCAGTAACAATTCTATTAGAGTATTGAGTACCAAATGCAGGTATCTTTTCACTCTTACTTACAAACCATACTTGCATTCTATAAGTCTTCTGTGACTTAACTACAGGGTTAGTATCCACTATTTTATGTAATACAAAGTATCCCTTTCTTCTATTAGGAAAGCCTTCATAATATACATTAAGTCCTTCTATTATATCATTTATTTCCATAACTATTTATAATTAAATGCATTGGTTATCTTATTTACATGGGAGTACACTATAAATTTATTATCCATAAATACCTAATATACAATGGGTTAGAGGTCCTCATATATTGCTTTTTCTTGTGCTCCTCTTACCTTATCATTCTGTGATAATTCCTTAGCAATAGCTCTTTCAGCTTCATCTAAGTCCTTAACCATTGATGGTATAAGTTTAATAATAGCACCTAATTCCTTAGTCTCTTTTACATCAAGTTCAGTTAAGTCCATACTCCTTAACTTCATTCTATACTTATCAACAAGCATTCTTGTATCATCAAGTAATAGCTCAGAAGTAGTCTTAAAACTTGCATATAGTGCTTGAGCTTCTTTCACAGTAGTATCAGGTTCCCAGTTATTTTTCATACCCTCACCCTGCTTAATAGCTTCTTTCCTCTCCTGCTCATCTATTATATACTTGTAATCACTTCTGGAGTCCTCCATAAAGTAACAATATCCAAGCTCTGTAATAGCTCTCTCCTTTGAGAGAGATTTATCTCTCTTCCATATCTGTCTGAATGCCCTTAAAGCATAGGCTTCATCAGATATAATCAGATTATAGCCATCTCTTTTAAATAATCTCATACTGCTTAAAACTAAAAAAGCCCAAGCCTTTGATAGGCTCAGGCTTATATTTATACTATAAGTTGTGGTCCTGTAACAATAGTAGGATTTTCTTCAAATTCCTCAATCTCTGCTACAAATTTTACATCTCCATCTTGAATCATCATGTGTTCAACTCCATCAATCTCTATGATGTCAAACTTATATCCTACTACAGGATTATCTTTAATAACACCATCTTGCAATGAGCCGGGTTTATGTTGCATTACTGCATATCTTTTTGGATTGATATATACTATATCTCCTACTTCAATACCCCTAACCATCGGTCCAACAGCTACTACTGTCTGATATTCTTTTACTGAACCGGCTCTGGTACTATCTATAATACCACCAGTAGTCTTTAGGTCAGCAGGATATTTATTTAAAGTGACTACCATGTTATTGAACATGGGCTTCACCTTCTTTATTGTTGTAATCATCTTTTAGCTTATTTAAATATTCTAATCTTTTCTTGACTCCTATAAACCTATCATAGGAACAGGATAATTTACCTAATGATGGGACATTGAAATTGGTTCTCAACTTATCAAACTCCTTTTTGCTTAGGTCTTCCTTTAGAGGCAAGGCTTTGATGTTTTTCCTAATAAAAGTCCAATAGGACTCATAGGCTTCCTTCACCACTTGTGGTGGTAATCCAAGTTCTATGGATACCTGTTTTATTGCTTCTGAGTATATCATGAGAAATCAAATAATAACATCATCTTGAATGAACTATTCTCCTCATCTACTGATGGAATGTATCTTGGGTTTATCTTCCCATCAATGATGACTTTATTCTTTCTTAACTTACCCATGATGACCTGAAAGTGAGGAAGAGATATATCACACTCTTCCCTTACTTTCTTCTTAGTATCTTCACTCATAGTAACCGTATCAAGTATCTCATTATCCTTTATAACCTTACTAAGCTCATATCTTTGCTTCACAAAGGATGTTATGACATCCATCTCTCTTTCAGTGAGATTATGGAATGGGGTGAGAAACTCGAACCAATATCTAAAGAACTTACCATCTACCTTGCAAGGAATCCTAACTATTGAATCCACTTGCTTAGCCATAGTTTATTCTCCTTCCTTTACTTCTTCCTCAGGTTGAGTCATTAGTACTTCAAATTCTGCACCACACTTCTGCTTGAACTCTTCTGAGATATAAGGTGTAGTAGAGGTAATTACTGTCCATAGCCACTTCAATCTTTCATAGAAGTTAGCAAGATTAGCTTCTTGTAAAGCCTTACTTAACTTCTGATTCTGTATATATAACTGTCTACTTTGTTCAGACAACTGATGTGCAGTATTCTCCAGTTCTTCATAACTTAGCTTTCTCACTTCTGGAGTGTCTTTGCCTCCCTTTACAACTTTCATGTTATTCTTCTCTTCCATCTTTATTATCTGTTTACATAATTTCCTCCATACTTCTGTGCATACATTTTCTCCCATTCATGTATGTGTGCCTCACCAGTTTCAGTTCCACCACATTTGTCACAGTAATCTATGCCATCTGAGTTTCTTATTGCTAATGATAGACAATGCTTACAATATACAACAGGTATATTATTATATTCTTCCTTGGGAGTCTCAAGCTCAACTGGCTTGGTTTCTATACTTAAGTTCTCCATAAATTTTCTCTTTAGTAATCTGTAACTCCCTACCAAGGGTCCTCTTTCTATTATTGAAGGGTCTCTTTGGGACTTCCTCTCCCCAAGATGTTACATGACCTTTTCTAATAGCCCTTCTAATACTTTTATATTTACCAACAGCACTATAAACAGCAAGCTGTAACATCATCTTAGGTTCATTGTACTGAGGTTCTTTTGTCTTCTTCTCTTCCATAATGCCAGCTATTTTTACTTATAAAATACCAAGTAAATCTGTCCTCCTAAAGGAAACATGTTTACTATATCTTCTCTTTTAATTTCAAGCTCTTGAGCTTGCTTGATTACTTCTCTAACTGTAGAGCCTATAATACAAGTGATTAATGTCTTCTCCTCTTTCATATTTCTTAGTTTAATTGGGGGCAAGCCCTGACTTGCACCATATCCTAATCCATTGTACCCTTTCTACATAATTCAAACAAGTACCTATACTTGTGAAGATTAGTAATGAAGGCTTCACATTCACTTCTAACTCCGGCAAAGTTAGAAGACTGGGGTAATTTAGTGTAGAAGGTATCAGTTCTACTTATCAGATTATCAATTGCTTCATGAGGACAAGGGAAATCAAAGTTAGTTCCCTTAAGGAAGTTTGGTTCAAATTGTCCTTGAATACCTTGAACTTCTTCTGCCAGAATATCTTGATAATCAGATATTTTATCAATAAGTTCATCAACCCTTACATGGATTGAATTACTATATGCTGACCAATGAAGATTCTTAAACTTAGTCTTGAATCCTTCAAGTACACATAGAAAGTCTTTAAATTGATTTCCTTCATGTGAAGGAGACTCATATTCAAAACCTTCTAAAAGATTATCTCCAAATGTATCTATCATATTGTTTTAATTTGATGTTACAAAGACATGTATTATAATTTATATATGCAAGCAAATCTGCATATTTTTTTTTGTACCCCCTAAGAGACTCGAACTCTTACACTACTATTACTTCGCACCGGAGCCTAAATCCAGAGTGTCTACCAAATTCCACCACAGGGGCATTAAGCTGCGGAAACTAATGGAGTTGAACCATTATCTAAGGATTTTCAGTCCCCCGCATAGACCACCTTTGCTAAGTTTCCATTTGCCATCTTTATAAGTGCTAACTTGTATTGCTCTTGCAATGAGCTGATTCCCTTGACTGATGGCATGTCTGAGAATTAACTTTGCTTATAAAAGTGGGAGTAGTAAGAGTCGAACTTACTGAGTTTCTTATGTGCAGGTTTTACAGACCTGTGCCCTTCCACCATCAGAGCAGTACTCCCATTATAGATAAACTCTATATTCTTCTCAGCTATAGAGGCATTTAATTGTACTGAGGGTAGGATTTGAACCCACTATCTTATGGATATAAGCCATCTGCATTTACCACTTGTGCTACCTCAGCATTTAGGGTGTTAGATGGGAATTGAACCCATACCCTCCTGATTCACAGTCAGGACTCCTGACCAATTAAAATACTAATCTGATAACCTCGAAGTTAACAGCTTCTTGCTCTACCATTGAGCTAACAACCCATTTAGTTGCTCCTATTAGAATCGAACTAATGACCTTTTCCTTGTAAGGGAACTATTCTATAAGGAGCAGTGTAGGACACTTAAGGTGTGCCCAATACCTGTAAAAAAAAAAAACAAACATTATGAAAACATGAAACAGTGGATACATGTGGGACTTGAACCCCAACTTCACAGTGCAAATGTGATGTGTTAGCCAATTACACTACATGACCCATTTGTAGAGTAGAGAAGACTCGAACTTCCAATTTCTGCATCCCAAATGCAGGGGGTTGACCAATTACCCAACTACTCTATATTGCGGAGGATATAGGATTTGAACCTATACATCCTTTTAGACTACTCACTGTTTAGCAAACAGTTCCCTTACCATTAGGGTTAATCCTCCAGCTTCAAATAAAGTCCACAATGACAAGTATCATGTTCTCTATAATCAGAACATGGACATTTCTTATCCTCTCCTGTATTATGACAGGAACACTCACCATTATTAATCTCACATCTTTTCAAGATAGCATTCACTATCTTATCATTAGGGTTGAGACACCAACCTTGTTTTCTAAATATCTGTACCATAATGCGGAGAAATGAGGTCCCGACCCCCAGTCAAATAAATGACCACTTTGTTTTCAAGACAAGTCCCAGTCCCACTGAGTTATCTCTCCATTTGCCTATCTCAACTCTTTGAGATAGGACTTAGTTCAGGGTAGTCTATGATGGAATTGAACCCTGTTCTCTGCATTGACAGTGCAGAGACTTAACCAATTTGTCCAACCCACCATTTTGACTATCCTATCTTCACAGACCAGATAGTCCACTCTTTAAAAATCATGAAACAAAAAAAATCCACCTCCAAAAGTACCCCATTAAGGACTCGAACCTTATCTAAAACTTTAGAAGAGTCTTGTGCTTCCATTACACCAACAGGGCATTTATTGTTGCTCCAGCAGGAATTGAACCTACATTACTTGAGCCAAAATCAGGTGTAATAACCATTATACTATGGAACAATGTTCTTATCTCTAATCATGATGTAAAGATAAGTCAAATCTTTGAGATATGCAAATCTTTCACTAATTATTCTTCAAGATAGTACGAAAATACTCCAGAAGTGAGTTAAGATAATAGGGTGAAATCTTAATTCAAGATTCAATACCCATCAACTTATTAGCCCATTTTTCAGTATAAAAATGATAATAATTGTATTTTCCATTCTTCCAACAACATCCAATATAATTACTAAGCCAGGCATGTAGTATAGAGGGAATACCAATAACTAATAAATATAAAGGACCAAGTATCTTACTCTGTTTTACATGACCACATTCATGTTTTATAACTGCTTTCTTGTCAGTGTAATCTTGATTAATAAACACATATTTTCCAAGAGTTACACCACCCTTAGCTCTTTGTAAATATACTTTAGCACCTACACTTCTTGAGTCATCACTCTCTATAACACATATTCTATTATCTTTAGATATAGACCTATAGATTATACCACACAAATTCTGTGGTAACTGCCACAGCCAAAGCAAACTACTTTTTAATTTATTCATACCTTATATCTCTTTACATCCAACATTCTTGAGCTAACTTCTTGTGCATAGTATCCCCTGTCATTATTATTAATTGACAGACAGATAGAACTTTCACTCTTGACAATGTTTATATTCTTTATAACTTTTTCAATAAATCTTTTCATATATTTGTTATGTTTTTTAAAGTGTATAACAATCCCTTGAGCAGATTGGTTCTCTGCCAGAGTAAAGTTTCCAGTACCCCTACCATGACACTTCATTACAGGCGGTTAATCCCCAAGAGCACTTTACCCTCAACCTTTTCTCATATACATAGGTGTGCTACTGTAATTTATAATCAAGGCATTTTCTTAGCAGGGTTTTCACCTCATCCACAGGCATACCAGCCTTTTATATAAGCTCCCTATTTAGGGGAGAATTGTGGATTACTACCCTGTCCGCTCCAAAGTCTGAACTTCTGTAAGGGATTTCTTTGGAGGAGAAATCAGATGTATAGTTCCAATTCTGAGGCAAATATACAAAAAATAAATGATATATCCAAATTTGGGACTATTATTTTATGAAAGTTTAACTATTGACTATATAATATGCTGTTTTTTTAAGGTTTTTAAACATCTTGCAGTCCATATACTATCCAATTTTGATTCATAGTCATGAAGGAGATAGATACTATCCAAATAAATTATAACTCTTCTCTTTTTGGTCAAAGATAAGATACTATCTCATGAAGGAGATAGATGTTATTAAATTTTTTTTTTTAATTTTTTTTTTTTTT
>OLPB01000031.1_pt1 | contig 95386 bp, 93 predicted proteins | sample 1672001 | NCBI WGS metagenome assembly OLPB01 (sample SAMEA3136635, study PRJEB25190) | human gut metagenome | biome: human gut; feature: human-associated habitat; material: faeces | place: Austria | collected 2013 | reverse complement strand
AATCAAGACTGGTATAGTGTTTATGGAGAAAATAAAGGAATTTGTGATTTATAAACATCCTTGAATAAACAGGAAAATATACATATAGAAAAAGCGCTCAATTATAGTGAATTACTATAAATAAGCGCTTTTTTTTATTTTTCGCAGAACACTATATTCTACGAACCGAATTATATCATAAATTGTTGTTTTTTCAAATAAAAAAGCGACGAATTGACAGTAATTATCAGGTATTTGAGCTATTAAAATAATAGTCTGTTTTATCTGATGATTTTAACAGTAAATAACTAATGTTTTTATCATTCGATGTATTTAAAAAACAAATTAATAATGAAAAAATATTTGAAAATCTTTAGATAAAGTCAATCCATTCTTATTTTCATCATAATAAATTTATCTGTGTTAATCATTTTATCCAAAATTAACGATAAATGAAATATTTATTCTTTTTGAGATAGCAATAATAAATTGATATTCTGTTAAGATTCTGATTTTTTCGTAGAATATAGTGTTCTGCGAAAATGGAAGGGTTGGAGGTAACGATGTATTGGTACGTAGCCAGATGCAAAACTGGTAGAACTAAAAAACTTGTTAGTACTTTAAACAAACAAGTGAACATGAATGCTTTTATACCTAAAAGTGAAAGATGTTTTGGTAGAGGGGAAACAGCTGAGTTTATAGTTAAGGAAATATATCCTGACTATGTATTTATCAAGAGTGATCTTGATCAAGAAGCTTTTGATGAACAATTTAAAGAGTATTTTAAAATGATTAATGGATTAGTAGATTTACTTGAGTATAAAGATACATATCCATTAACTAGTGAAGAGCAGTCTTTACTAGAAAAGTTATTAGATACTACTGATACGATCAAACATACAAAAGGAGTTATAGTGGATCGAAGATTTGTGCCAACTGATGGTTCTTTAGTATGTTTAGAAGATATGATTAAAAAAGTCAATAAACATCGAAGAATGGCAACATTGAATACAGAGATACTTACTGGAAAACTGATGCGTGCAATAGAGTTTGATTATTAAGATGAACTGGTATGTCTTATATGTATTAAATAATAAAACCAATAAAATACTATTTAATTTGAATCAAAGAAAAGAACTTACTGCCTTTATTCCTAAAAGTGAAGTGTTTCATAGGGAAGCAAAGAAGAAGACAGTAAGAGATATGTTTAATAACTATATCTTTGTTAAATCTGATTTAAATCAAAATGATTTTAATGATCTTCTATTATCTATGAAAGATAAGAATGATGGACTGATTAAACAATTAGAGAATGCTGAAGTATCTGCTTTAAGAGAAAAAGAAATAGAATTTTTTAATACTGTATTAGATGATGAGTATGTGGCTAGAGTATCTACTGGTTATCAAGAAAATGGTAAAACAGTTGTAACAGATGGTCCTTTACTTCATTATCAAGATTACATTATTAGAGTTAATAAACATAACTGTATAGCACAACTGGATTTACCTTTCTTTGGTAGAGAGATTATTCTAGGAGTTGAAATTAAAAGCAAGGATTAAGTGTTACGTTGGTTAACTGGCTGACACTTTAATTTGGAACATAAAGTCTAGTTTATTTGGGGTAGGGGAAACTGTATCTTCTAACCTATAAAAGTAAACTTAACAGGTTGTAAAAACCTGTTTTTTTATGATTTAAATTAGGAGGGGAAATAATGTCAAATCTATTAATAATAGGTTCAGGAGGACTAGGAAGATGTTGCCTAGATATCGCTAGAAAACAATATCAAAAGATATCATTTCTAGATGATAATACTGTAAACAGTATTATCAATGATTGTAATGTAATCGGAACTATTGATGAAATGTCATCATATTATCCAGAATATACCAATATAGTAATAGCTATCGGAAATAATGAAACAAGAAAGAAACTAATTGATAAAGCAAGGGAAGTGGGTTATCAATTAGTTTCTTTAGTTAGTGATAAAGCATCAGTATCATCGTATGCACTAGTTAATGAAGCAAACATCATATTAGACAACGTAGTTATAGAAGCAAATGCTTCTATCGGTAAAGGAAATATAATCTGTGCTAATACGACAATCAATCATGATGCTCAAATTAACAATTATAATCTGATATATAGTAACTGTGTTATAAGACCATCTGCAGTTATTGAAAACAATATTATAATCGAAAACTTATCTTTGATTACATCAAAGATGAGTAAAGAGAATAATTGGGAAGAAGAACATGTAAAACAATATGGAGAAGTAAGTTTCTTTTAGAAGGGAGAAAGAACATGAATAGTAATTATATACCAATAAAAAGAATGATAGATGTTATACTAAGTACTTTAGCTATAATAATACTCTCGCCAGTATTATTAATACTGGCTATCGCAATCAAATTAGATTCACCAGGACCAGTATTATTTAAACAAAAAAGAGTTGGAAAGAATAAAGAATTATTTGAAATATGGAAGTTTAGAACTATGAGAACTGATACACCAAGTGATATGCCAACTCATATGTTAAAAGATCCAGATCAGTTTATAACAAAAACAGGTAAGTTTTTAAGAAAGACATCATTAGATGAATTACCACAAATATTTAATATCTTTACTGGAAAGATGTCAGTCATTGGACCAAGACCAGCATTATGGAATCAAGATGATCTAGTGGCTGAAAGAGATAAATATAACGCTAATGATATAACACCAGGATTAACTGGGTGGGCCCAAATAAACGGACGGGATGAACTAGAAATCCCAGTCAAAGCCAAATTGGATGGAGAATATGTAAAACGTATGTCTTTTTTATTTGATATTAAATGTTTTTTCAAAACTATAGAGTCAGTGGCTAAGTCTGAAGGTGTGGTGGAAGGGAAAACGGAAAAATGAGTAAAGAGGTGAATACTTGTAATATGAATGATCTGGTTAGCATTATTATGCCGTGTTTTAATTCGGAAAAAACAATTTCTTTATCTATTTTGTCTGTCATTAATCAAACATATAAAGAATGGGAACTAATAGTTGTAGACGATTTTTCTACTGATAATACTTGTTCAATTGTTAAAGGTTATGCTTTAAAAGATAATAGGATAAAAATTATTGAATTGGAAAAAAAAGGTGGTGCTAGTATTGCAAGAAATAAAGCAATCGATACAGCTAATGGTAAATATATAGCGTTTTTGGATAGTGATGACTTATGGTTACCCAATAAACTTGAGAAACAAGTGGAGTTTATGAAAAATAATAATTATGTATTTACATATACAAATTATTATGTTGAACAAAACGGTAAAATTTATATTAGAACAGCACCTAAAATAGTTGATTTTAAATTACTATGTAAAAGAAATCCTATAGGCTGTTTAACGGTAATGTATGATAATGATGAAATTGGAAAAATAGAGATTCCAAAACTAGATAAAAGAAATGATTATGCTTTATGGTTAAAAATAATGCAAAAAAATGTAAAAGGTCATTTATTAAATGAAACACTTTCTATATATAAGGATCATAATGGGATTTCGAGTGGTAGTAATATAAAAAAATTAAAGTATCATTATTTTTTGTTTAAAAAAATATTAAGATTCCCATTTATAAAAGCTGAGATATATTTTTTGAGAAATATTGTATATATGATAATGCAATTATTAACTAACTTTTTAAGAAAAGGAGGATTTTATAAATGAAAATTTCGGTCGCAGGAACAGGATATGTAGGATTAAGTATCGCTACATTATTAGCACAACATCATGAAGTTGTCGCATTAGATGTAACTAAAGAAAAGGTGGATATGATTAATAATCATATCTCACCTATTCAAGATAATGAAATCGAAGATTATTTAAAAAATAAAAACTTAAATTTAAAAGCAACCCTTGATAAAGAGGTTGCTTTTAAAAATGCTAAATTCATAGTTATTAGTACACCTACTAATTACGATGAACAAAAGAATTACTTTGATACTTCTAGTGTTGAAGAAACAATAGAATCAGTATTAAAGATTAATCCAGAAGCTATCATGGTTATTAAAAGTACAATACCAGTAGGTTTTGTAAAAAATATGAAAGAAAAATATCAAACAAATAACATCATCTTTTCACCAGAATTCTTACGTGAAGGAAGAGCGTTATATGATAACTTATATCCTTCACGTATAGTAGTAGGTGAAAAGAGTGAGAGAGCTAAAGAATTCGCTAATCTACTAAAAGAAGGAGCTATAAAAGAAGATATACCAGTACTATATACAAATAGTACTGAAGCAGAAGCTATTAAGTTATTCGCTAATACTTATTTAGCACTAAGAGTATCATACTTTAATGAATTAGATACTTATGCTGAAATGAAGGGTTTGAATACTAAGGAAATAATTGACGGAGTATGTTTGGATCCTAGAATAGGAAGTCATTACAATAACCCATCATTTGGATATGGTGGTTATTGTCTTCCTAAAGATACTAAGCAATTAAAAGCTAACTATAAAGATGTACCAGAAAATCTTATTAGTGCTATTGTACAATCCAATAGCACTAGAAAAGATCATATAGCTACAGAAATTATTAGTAGAAAACCTAAAGTAGTAGGAATATATCGATTAACAATGAAATCAGGATCAGATAACTTTAGAGCTAGTGCAATCCAAGGAATCATGAAGAGAATAAAAGCTAAAGGAATAGAAGTAATAGTATATGAACCAACATTAAAAGAAGATAACTTCTATAACAGTAAAGTAATAAATGATTTGAACAAGTTCAAATCATTAAGTGATGTTATAGTAGTTAATCGTGTTAATGAAGAATTAGAAGATGTAAGAGATAAGATTTATACGAGGGATCTTTATGAGAGAGATTAAAGAGGTAGGAAAATATGAAGAAAAGTATGATTTGATATTTATTGTATTAACATATAGAAATGATTTAGATTTGATTGATTTATACGACTCCACAAAGAAAATAAATTTTAAATATAGAATTGTTGTGGTTGATGCATTTCATGACAATGAATCTTCAATGAAAATCAAAGATGTTGCTTTGAAAATAAATGCTGACTATTTACCGATTGAGAATAAAGGATATAGTTTCGGTAATAATTATGGAATCCAGTATGCTAAAGAAAATTATGATTTTGATTATTTATGTGTTTGTAATCCAGATACAATTATAGAAAAGCTTAATTTAAACTCATTAAGCAAATGTGAGAATACAATTATTGCACCTCAAATTATTACTAAATCAGGAAAAAATCAAAACCCTTTTGCGATTAAGAAATGTAAATTTGCTGATAGGTTGATATTTTTGGGATTCAAATACAATATAAAAGTATTAATATATTCTGGGATTATTACTAATAAAATATTAAAGTTTATTCTAACCAAAAAAAGTAAGGGGATATATAAGATATTTGGAGCACACGGTGCCTTCGTTATTTTCCCAAAAAAAATATTGTATAAGTTTGAAAAAGTATATGATGAAAAAATGTTTCTTTTTGCGGAAGAAGGTTATTTAGCTTCAAAATGCGAAAAAATGGGAATAGAAACTGTCTATAATAATGAAATAATAATTTTACATAAAGAAGATGGGTCAATGCATTTTAGAAAGGATATTTATAATCAATTAAGAACAGCAAATTTATATGTGTTTAAAAAAAATTATGATTGGAAATAGTTGATTTAGATTGAAAACAATACTGAATAATCAATGTGAAAAATGTGAGGAAATTGTATGAGAGAAATTGCTGATATACAATATGATTTTTTTGATTATATTGTAGTAGGTTCTGGTTTTTCGGGTACTACATGTGCAAGAATGCTAGCAGAAAAAGGATATAAGGTATTAGTGTTAGAAAAAAGAAAACACATTGCAGGTAATATGTATGATTACTTTAAAAATGGTATATTGATCCACAAATATGGACCACATATTATAATGACTGATAACCAAAAAGTTTATGATTTTATTAATAAATATGATGAAACTATTACCATAGATGTAAAGATGGAAACAAGATTTAATAACAATAATATTCCACTGCCGATTAATTTAAATGGAATAAAAAAAATATATGATAATAAAACGTCAAAAATGCTTATAGATACTTTAATTCATGAGTATGGTATGAATAGCGAAATTAATATTTTAGATATGTTAAACCATAAGGATAAATGTATTAGATTATTTGCTCATGATATATACCAACAAGTATTTATTGGCTATAACGAAAAAATGTGGGGACTAAAGCCAGAACAAATTGACAAAAGTGTTGTTGGCAGAGTTCCAATCCGAATTAATTATAATGATATTAGAAGTAAAAAGAAATATAACATTGTACCGAAAAAAGGTTATACACAATTATTTAATAATATTTTAAGTCATCATAATATAAAAGTTATAACTGATATAAATGCTGTTGATCATTTAATGATTAATAATGATTCTATACTATTTCATGGGAAAAAAATAAAAGTTATTTATACAGGTCCTCTAGATGAATTGTTTTCATTTAAATATGGAGAACTTCCATACAGATCTGTGCGTTTTGTGAACAAAAAAGTAACATATAATGATTGTTTCTCTGGATTAGCATTAACTTATCCTACAAAATACAAAAAATTTAGAACATCTGATATGTGTAGGGTCACAGGAAACAATAAAAGTGAAAATACTGTTTTAGTTTCTGAATATGCTGACAATTATAATAGAAACGGAAAAAATTACAATACACCAGCATATCCTATCTTAAACGAGGATAGTAGTAAAATATATTATTTATATAAAAATGAAGCAGAAAAAGTAAAGAATCTATATTGTATAGGAAGGTTGGCAGAATTTAAATATTATGATATGTCTCAAGTAATTGAGGCTGCTTTTTGTTTAATAAAAAAAATGGAGGAATAAAATGAGCGTATTTAAGAATAAAACATTACTAATTACCGGAGGAACTGGTTCCTTCGGTAATGCAGTATTAAATAGATTCTTAGAAACAGATATAAAAGAAATAAGAATCTTTAGTAGAGATGAATTAAAACAAGATAACATGAGACATGAGTATCAGGCAAAATATCCTGATACTTTTTATAAGCTTAAATTTTATATCGGAGATGTAAGAGATATACAAAGTATTAAGAATGCAATGCATGGAGTAGATTATATCTTCCATGCTGCTGCATTAAAACAAGTACCTAGCTGTGAATTCTTTCCTATTGAAGCTGTTAAAACTAATGTATTAGGTACTGAAAATGTTTTAACTGCTGCAATAGAATGTGGTGTTAAAAAAGTAGTATGCTTATCAACTGATAAAGCTGCTTATCCAGTAAATGCTATGGGTACTAGTAAAGCTATGATGGAAAAAGTAATTGTAGCTAAAAGTAGAACTGTAGATCCTGATCAAACGGCGATTATGTGTACTAGATATGGTAATGTATTAGCGTCAAGAGGGAGTGTAGTGCCTCTTTTTATAAATCAGTTAAAAGATGGTAATAATTTAACTGTTACTAGTCCTGATATGACTAGATTTGTTATGACTTTAGAAGAGGCTGTAGACTTAGTATTATTTGCGTTTAAAAATGGGAATAGTGGAGATATATTTGTTCAAAAAGCACCTGCGTGTACTATTGGAGTACTTACTGAAGCTGTTAAAAGATTATTTAAATCGGACAGTGAAGTAAAAGTAATTGGTATTAGACATGGCGAAAAAATGTACGAAACATTACTTACTGATGAAGAGTGTGCTAATGCTATTGATATGGGTGATTTTTATCGAGTACCTGCAGATAAACGTGATTTAAATTATGATAAGCATTTCAATGAAAATTTAAAAAAACTCGACTTAACACAATTTAATTCTAATAATACTGATCTAATGGATGTGGAATCAGTAATGAACAAATTAATGGAAGTACCATTAGTTAGAGAAGAATTAAAAGAGTGGGAGAATAAATAGTATGAAAATACTAATTACAGGTTCTAAAGGTTTTGTAGGACAAAACCTTGTAGAAACATTAAAAATTATAAGAGATGATAAATGTAAAATATATGGTTTACCAACAGATATAGAATTATATGAATATGATGTTGATAAAGATATCGATGTTTTAAAACAATATACTAAAGATTGTGACTATGTTATTCATCTTGCTGGAATTAATAGACCAAAAGATCCTAAAGAATTTTATGATGGTAATTGTGGTTTTACAGAAACATTGTGTAATCTATTAGAAGAACACAATAATAGCTGTCCTATTATTGTATCTTCATCAATACAAGCTAGTAAAGATAATGATTATGGTAAATCAAAAAAACAAGGTGAAGATTATTTGTTAGAGTTTAGTAAAAAGAATGGAAATAAAGTTTATATATATAGATTTGCTAATTTATTTGGTAAATGGTGTCGACCTAACTATAACAGTGTAGTAGCTACGTGGTGTTACAATATTGCACATGACTTGGATATTCAAGTAAACAATCCTGAAGCAGTAGTCCCATTATGTTATATAGATGATGTTATTGATGAAATAATAAATTGCATGTTAGGAAAATCTATAATGCAAGCTGATGGATATTATGTGGCAGGACCTATTTATAATGTATCCCTTGATGAGTTATCAAGTATACTATATTCATTCAAAGAATCAAGATATGATTTAAGTATTCCTAATCAAAATGATGATTTTACTAAAAAATTATATGCTACATACTTAAGTTATCTACCAAAGGATAACTTTGGTTATCCTTTGAAGATGAATGTTGATGAAAGAGGATCTTTCACAGAATTTATTAGAACTAAAGAACATGGTCAAGTATCAATAAATATATCTAAACCAGGAATTACTAAAGGGCAACATTGGCATCATACAAAGAATGAAAAGTTCTTAGTAGTTAGTGGAACTGGATTAATTCAATTTAGAAAAATAGGTAGTGAAGAAGTAATTGAATATAAAGTATCAGGAGACAAATTAGAAGTAATAGATATTCCAACAGGATATACACATAACATTATTAATATCGGTGACACCGATATGGTAACTGTTATGTGGGCAAATGAGCCATTTGATCCTAATAAACCTGATACATATTTTGAAAAGGTATAATCAAAATATTATCAAAATGATATATATAGATAAAGGTTTTGATTTAATAATTTAAATAAATTATAAGATTACGTGAAAAATACGTGGAAAGAGGTAAAAATGGAAAAATTATCAATTTTAATTGACTCGTTTGATGGATATTCAGATATGTGGGATGTGTATTTTAAAATATTTAATCATTATTGGCCTGATTGTAAATATAAGATTTATTTAGTTAATAATAATTTGGTTCCAAATTTTCAGAATGTAAAAATAATCAATACAGGAAAAGAAATAGATTGGATGACAAGAACAAAAAAAGCTTTATGTAGTATTCAAACTAAATATGTACTATTCTCATTAGAAGATTATTTTATAGGAAAATGTGTAAATAATAGTGATATAGATTCTATCTTAGAGTATATGGATACTAATGATATCAATTGTTACAAAATGTATCCTTGGCCAAAATCAAAAAAGTCATTTGATAATACCAAATCATTTTTGAAGGGATATACTAAAAATGATGCATATGCAGTAAATGGTGCGTTGGCGATATTTAGAACAGATTGGTTTATTGAAATCTTAAATAACTGTAAAGATGCAAAATCTTGTTTTGATTTTGAATTTTATTATGTAAAAAACATTAATAATATAAATAGTACAATTGATTTTACTAAAATTTGTTATGATGATAGAGATTTATTAGGATATCATAATGGTATAATAAGAGGAAAATGGCTTTGGTCTACACTTTCATACTATAAAAAAGAAAATATTGATATTGATTTTAGTAATAGAGAAAAAATGAGTTTTAAGCAGACCTTTTTTTATGCATTACGTACTAACTTACCAAATTGGTTGAGAAAAATATTAAGAAAAGTTGTTGGTACATCGAGTTTAGGATTGAAATAGAAATTATGTGTATAAAATTATTGGATTCAAAATATATGGTATATAATGGAGAATAAAAAATTGTTATTTTATATGAAGTGCGATCATTATAGCAAATATACATTAAATAATTGAAATAATTATGGTTTGTACAAGTGGTTATAAAGTATATTAAGACTATATGATAGTATATTTTCTAACTTTATTTACTCGAGTATGTTCTACGTAGATAACGTATATGAAGGAGAATTTTATGATAAGAATAAGAAAATTAATTACAAATAAGCTTTATCACTATAATCATGACAAATATTGGCATAGAAGAAATATTGTTGTCGAAAAAAACAATGTTCCAAAATTTATTAAATATTATTTTTTGATTTATTTAAAATATATTGAGGGAAAGAATAATTCTATCATTGGAATATTTGTGGGGGGGGAGCAACTTTTAAAACCCCTCCCATATTGCCACATAATTTAAGCGGAATTTATATAAATGTTAATGCTCATATTGGGAAAGACTGTATTATTATGCAACAAGTCACTATAGGGGGCTCAATGCATAATAAAAAAATGATAATGCTCCTATAATAGGAGATAACGTGTTGATTGGGCAGGGGCTAAAATAATTGGTAATATTATAGTTGGAAATAATGTTAAAATTGGTGCAAATTGTATTGTTGTAGATGATGTTCCCGATAATTCAACAGTAGTATTAAATAAACCACGAATTATAAAACATCACACGGATAATAAATTATAATTTTATTCATTGAATATAAGATATATATAATCATAAATGATGTATAAAAAATAAATGCTAAATTACTGTCTTTATACATTAGTATTATATAAATTTTTAAAGAAACTTATTTGTCGATAGAGAAATTTTAAGTAAACTCATATAAATATCGTTTATAAATAACGCATTAAGTAATAATTTTGTCATTTTAATTTAAAAATTAAAATAAATAATATGTATTATGTGGTTAAATGAATTTAAATAAATATGATTGTTTTGATCTTTATTAAGAAATATATCTAATTTTTTAATGATTATTATCTTCATCATATTTGTATGAATGTCAAATTATTAATTAGTAAAATAAAATTATAATATATTTTAAAATGAAAGAGGGTGAAATGATGTTAGGATTTGTAGTTATGAATATAATTTTTTTGATTATATTACTAAAATTATTGAAAGTTAATAAAACATTATTTTCTCCAAGTGAACTGTTTTTGATGTACTGGATTTTAAATCTTATTTTTGGCGTAGGAGTTTTTTTAAATCATAATTGGAATTATCTATTCATATTGGTCATAGTATGTTGTTCGTTTATGTTTTGTGTGTGTGAAAAAACTGTTTTTTCAAAAAAAAATGTTGTAAACACAGAAATTAATGAAGGTTTTAAACATACTATTTATAAAAAGAAAAGAGTGATTTTTTATATTTTAGTTTTTTCGATTTTACTTTCATTTGTTTATTTACTCATAAATATGAATTCATCTAGTTTTAATTTATCATCATTCTTAAGCATAGATAAAATAATTTATACCTCTCACAATTATACTAATATTAGATATGGTGATGAAGTTGGTACTGTAGGGTTGATTCAACAATTATGTTTATCTATACAATATTTTGGCTGTATGTTTAGTGGGTTTATGTACCCATTTTGTAAAACTGGTAAAAACTTTTTTAAATCAATAAATTGTTTTATTATTTTTATTCCTATTTCTTTATGTGTTATTCTTACTAATGCCAAAACTGGTCTTATAATGGGAATAATTCTTTGGTTATCAACTTTTATGATATCTAAGTGGATAACAAATTATAAGGTTAATTTTAAACAAATATGGAAGATTATATTTATTATATGTATTTTTTTTATTTTGATTTACATAAGTTTTTATATAAGATATGGTGGAACAACATCAAATATTATAATCAATAGGATTATTGTATATGCTTTTGGACATGTTCCTGGATTTAATGATTGGATGGTTCAATATGATTGGAGTTTTTTTGGCGAATCATTTGGAGGTAAAAGTTTTAATTCTATATTTCGATTATTTAATTTACCCATAATTGAAACGAATACTAAATTGTTAACAACATACACAGAATTAGGAAATACTAATGTTCATACACTTTTTTCGGATTTGATTATAGATTTTGGAATTGTTGGTACAATAATGTTTTTTTCGATTAGTGGTTTTTTATCTGGATTATTAATGTCTAAGATTAAAAATCTTAAACCAAGTAGTATATCACTATTAACTCTTATGTATTTAATTATATTATATTCATTTTTAATATCACCATTAAAATATACATCGATTATAATTGCTTTTATAGAATTTTATCTAGTATTAAAACTTATATTTATAAATAAAATTACAATTAATTCTAGGAGGTAACTATATGTTATTAAGTATTATAATACCATTTTATAATGTTAATGAAGATTATGTGAAAGCATGCATTAAAAGTATTGAAAGTAATAATTTTAAAAATTATGAGATCATTATAATTGATGATGGAGCAGATTATTTTCCTATCAATGTGATAGAAGGATATAAGAATATTAAATATATTAAGCAGTTAAATAGTGGTGTTTCAGTAGCAAGAAATAGAGGAATTGAAGAAGCAAATGGAGATTATATAATGTTTGTTGATCCAGATGATTGTTTAATTGATAATTGTTTGGATTCTTTATTATATTTTGTAAAAGAAAACCCTGCTGATATTTATGTATCTTTTAATGGAATCATACAAAATGATACTGATTATAATTATTTTTATGATAAAAAACAAAATATAGATTTTAATAATTATGATTTGATTTTGTCGGTATTAAACCATAAAGAAATACTAAGTAATTTTTCATCAGGTGCTCCATGGGCTAAGATATTTAAAAAGGATTTTTTAAATAAACATATGATTAGATTTGTTCCGGGTTTAAAAAAAAGTCAAGACAGAATATTTATGTTGTATTGTTATTATTATGCAAATAGCATTGAATTATATAATGGAATGAGTTACCTCTATCGGGTTGATAATGATTCATCGATTTGTAATAAAGTGAATTATCAAATTGATGAGATTCTTGAATTCGCTTATGATGAAGCTTATAAATTTGTAAATAGTTTCTATAAATCTGATAAAACCATGTTGAATGCTTTAGAAAAATTTAAATTATCATTTTTATTTATTGTTTTAAAACTAAAATATATAAATAGAAATTACCATAATGGAAATGTTTTTAAAGAAGCAGATGAAATAAAAGTATATATAAATAATAATGATTATGTGACAATACTAAAACATACTTTTTTAGGAGAGCTACCAATAAAAAGACGACTTATTGTTTTAATATTAAAGTGTAGATTATGGGTATTGATACCTATAATTAAAAGAGTATCAAACAAATTACGATAAGTACATTTATTAAGATTGTGGGGAAATAATGTAAATGATAATAAAAGATAATGCAAGTAAGAATGATATTTTGGATTTTTTAGAAGAATTGTTAAGGCCTTTTACTGATAAATATAGTAAAAATGATTGGAAAAACACACCTGTCTCTTTTTACGATAATGATGTGATGAAACTTGAAGAGTTTTCAAGATATTTATTAGGTTATTCTATATATTTATATAATAGACCAGGTGAAAATAACGATCATTTAAAAAATATATTAGACATTATTTCAAAAGGAGTTGACCAAAAGAGTGTATTATATTGGAATATAACTTTTGAAAATAATAGAAATCAAATTTTTGTTGAGATGTTTAGTATTCTATTTTTCTTATATAATAATAGATATCATATCCCTGATGATTTTTATTTAATTAATAGGGATAATTTAATTAATTGGTTTTCAAAAATTAATAATGTTAATTTCAGTAATAATTGGTTGTGTTTTAAACTATTAGTAAATGTGCTACTTTATAAGCTTGGTTTAGTAGATTTAGATAAAAATTTGATTAATAAGATTTATAATGAGATTGACTTGTTATATAAAGGGAATGGATATTATTGTGATGGATACGAAGGTTATGTGGATTATTATAATTCTTTTGCATTTCATTTTTACAGTTTAATATATGTAAAGCTAATGAAAAATGAAAACAGTAAACAAACAAAAAAATTCATAGAAAGAGCAAAACTATTTGCGCATAGTTTCATTAATTGGTATTCTGATGATGGTGTAAATGTCCCATTCGGACGTAGTTTGATATACAGATTTGGAGTATCTGCTTTCTGGAGCGCATGTATATATAGTGAAGAAGACATATATGATAAGTCAATTTGTAAAAATATAATAATAAATAATATAAATAGTTTTCTGAGACAATCAATTTTTGATTCTGGTGGTCATGTTACTTTAGGATACTATTATGAGAATATGAATATTATGGAAAACTATAATTCATATGGATCAAGTTACTGGTTGTTTAAAACATTAATTTTCTTATACGTTGATGATTGTGATAATATATGGAAAATGGAAGATAATGACTATTCGAAGGAAAAATCTGATGTGAATGAAAAGTATATTATTATTAAACAATATGAGGGTGAATCTTATATTGTTCCTATTATTGAAAAAAGAAATTATAATAATTACAAATTTGATGATAAATATGAAAAATATATATATAGTTCTTTATTTGGTTTTAATCTCTCAATCGATAATAGTTTTTTTGGAAGTGCATTTGATAATACCATTTCTGTCAGTTTTGATAATGAATATTTTATAAAAAAATATAATTCTAAGTCAATTAGAATAAATGGCAATTCAATTAAAAATACATGGTATTATAATAATATTTTTAAAATCACGACTTATATTATTTTTTTACCACCATGGAATATAAGAATTCATTACATTGATACTAAAAAAGGATTTATTTTAATAGATGGTGGTTTCCCTATTAATAATAAAGATAGTATTTCTGATAAGCATAAAAATATTATTAAAAATGAAAATCAGTATAGTGGTGCACAGTGTTTGATTGGAAATGGCATTTTATCTTATAATGATGCACCACCTAATTCTAATGTTTATTATCCAAAAACGATTATACCGATCTTGTCTTATAAATTACCTAAAGGGAAGAAATATATTTGCTCATTATTTTTCGGAGGAAAAATATATGATGAGTCTATAAATAAACCAAAAGTACTTGTTTCAGGAAAAAAAATACAAATACATTACAATAATCAGAGTATTATTTTTAATTTTGAAATGGTTGATAAATATAAGAAGAATAACAGTCAATTGTTAAAAGCACTGTTTGATTTAAAAAAAACATATAAATTTATAAAAACAAAAATAAAATAAGGCTTTATTATATTTTTGTTTCAAATGTAGATGGAGGTGATTGCTATTCAAAGCATTAAAAAAAATTTTTTATATAATGCATTTTATAATATATTAGTACTTATTTTGCCTATTATTACAGCACCTTATATATCAAGAGTAATGGGGGCGGAAAAGATTGGTGTGTATTCTTATTCATATTCAATCGTGTCTTATTTTGGACTGTTTATTTTATTAGGATTATCAAATTATGGTAATCGTACAGTTGCATCTGTTAGAGAGAATAGAGAAAAATTGTCTAAAACTTTTTGTGCTATATATGGCATGCAGATTATTATGGGACTATTAGTGATTTTACTATATTTAATATATATAATTTATTTTTCATCAAATAAGACAATGGCTATAATTCAATTAATATATTTATTATCAGTAACTTTAGATATTAATTGGTTTTTCTTTGGATTAGAACAATTCAAATTAACTGTAACACGAAATACAATTATAAAGATAATTACTATGATTCTTATCTTCACTTTTGTGAATAATAAAAATGATATATATATTTATGCAATAATTATGCAGATAGGACCTTTAACAGGCCAATTGATTTTGTGGCGTTTTCTAAAAAAATATATAGATATTTCTATTCCGTGTATTAGTGATATTAAAAAGCATATCAAACCTAATATTGTATTGTTTATACCAGTAATTGCTTTGAGTCTATATACAATTATGGATAAAGTTATGCTAGGTTTATTAAGTAATATGATAGAAGTGGGATATTATGAAAATGCCAATAAATTGACTACAATACCAACAATGGCAATAACATCATTAGGAACCGTAATGCTTCCAAGAATATCAAATCTTATTGCAAATGGAGATATAGAGAATTCTAAAAAATATACGGAAAAATCATTGATTTTTTCTGTGATTTTATCTTCATCAATGTCATTTGGTTTAAGTGCTATAAGTAAAGAGTTTGTTCCTTTTTTTTATGGAACAGGATATGAAAAGTGTATACAACTAATCCCAATTTTAGTTTTTGCAACAAATTTTATTTCATGGGGTAATGTATTAAGAACACAATATCTTATACCTAATAGTAAAGATATTGTGTATATAAAATCTGCTTTTTTGGGTGCTGTAGTAAATGTAGTTATAAATCTTTTGTTAATACATAGTTTGAAATCAATAGGAACTGCAATAGGAACATTATTTGCTGAAGCAGCAGTTTGTTTATATATTAGTTATAAAGTAAAAAAACATATTAAGATTTCTAAAATTTTCAAATTATGTATTCCATTAATGTTGATAGGCTTTATTATGTATATTATTGTAATAAATGTTCCATTTATTAGTAGTAATCTTATAACTTTAGTTATTAAGGTTGCTGTTGGTGGAATAGTATATTTAGCGTTATTTTTAGTCTATTATAAGATGGGATTAAACCGAATAATTTCCTTAAAAAGACTATAAATAGGTATCTATATTTAAAAAAAGACTTTATAAATAATGTCACAATTAGGCTTGTATGCGTTTGGTTATGGTCAATTGCGGAAAGGAGATACTAAATGGATAACAGCTCAACATGTAATCATTGGTTACAACAAATGAATAATGTCTTGTCTACTAATACGTATATAAGATATACAAGATTATACAATCATTATGTAAAACCATTTATAGAAAACTATTCATTAAAAAATATAAATGAGAATAAAGTAAATGATTATTTAAAACAATTACAAAAAGAAAAAATAAATCCAAATACCCTAAAAACAATTAGGGGTATTTTTATATCTATCTTTGATTACGCTAGTAATCAAGGAATAGTAAATAAACTAGAGGCTAGTAAATTATCTAAAATCAATAGTGAATATGGTGGTGAAAAAACAATTTCACAAGATGAAGCAAAACAGTTATTTGATTATTGCACTAAAGATATCAATGGTGCTAAAGTAACTATTTTAATAGGAATGTTTTTAGGATTTAGAATAACAGAAATAGCTGCATTGCAGAAAAAAGATATTAATTTCAATAATAATAGTATTGATATATATATATATATAATCAATCTAATAAAATGAATCTATTATCTCAGGATGATCCCTATAAAAGAAGAGTTCCAATTCATACTAGCATTATAAAGCATTTAAAAGGCTATTGTGAGTCTTTAGAGGATGATGACTATAATAGTTAGTGGAACTTCAAAAATTATCGATATAAGAACACTACAGTTTAAAATAGCAACAATACAGAAAGTCTAAGTTTTCCCTAAAAGAGTTTTTGTTAAAAAAAAAGGAAAATCATTAGTTGTTCCATGTCTGGTGTTTTCTTTTTTCCATTTACTAGTTTGGTTTCTATTATGCTTTTTATTAGGAAAAGAATTAGATATAAGTTATTTGTTCATTTTTTTTTCATTTAATACAGATAAGATGCCTATATCAGGAGCATTATGGTTTTTGACATCATTGTCCTTTGTAGATATCATCTATTATTTAATAGATAGAATTTCCAATATGAAACTTAAATATGGTTTGATTATTCTTAGTTTTGTTGTTGGGGCTATACTGCCAAACTATTTTCGTTTACCTTTAGCTTTAAATACTTCATTAATGGGAATTGGTTTATTTCATATAGGACGATTATATAAGCAATACGAAAAAAGGATTAATTATTTTTTGTTATTTTCAAGTGTTGCGTTAGTAACAGGGAGTATTTTAACATTTTTTAATGGATATATTAACGTTAGATTAGGAATTTATTCTAATATTTTATTATATCTGATTACTGTTTCCCTGATGACGTGGGGGTACTCTATGTCTAAATATTTAGGTAATTATAAAAATTTTATTATAGAGGAAATGAAATTCATAGGAAGGAATTCACTGGTGTATGTATGTTTGAATCAGTTATTTCTTCTGTTTTTCAATCAAATAGGAAAATTATTAGCTAGTAATTTTTTATTGTTATTTGTTTATAAGGTTACTGTATTAATTATTGTGATTTTCATACTACATATAGTAACACTTATATGTAGCGTAAAAGAACTGAAATGGATCATTGGAAAGTAGGCGAAAAAATGAACAGTGTAAAAAAATTTCATGTACAATGCTTTCTATAACGTTCTGGTGTTAATTCTTCCTTTATTGACAGCTCCTTATATTTCTAGAATTATGGGAGCAGAAAGAATTGGGATTTATTCCTATTCCTATTCAGTAGCCAGCTATTTTGGATTATTCATTTCGTTAGGATTAAGTAATTATGGTAATCGTACAATTGCAGGAGTCAGACATAACAAGGAAAGATTATCTAGAACATTCTGGAGCATTTATACAATGCAGTTATTAATGGCTGGAATCGTTATTGCTATATATATTATCTATATTATCATATTAGCATCGAACAAATTAATGGCTAGTATTCAGTTAATTTATTTACTATCTGTAGCAATTGATACTAACTGTTTTTTCTTTGGATTGGAACAATTTAAACTGACTGTAACTAGAAATATAATTCTTAAGATATTGAATGTTTTTCTTATTTTTTTACTGGTAAAAAATAAAGATGATTTGTATTTATATGGATTAATCATGGTTATAGGACCGTTATTAGAGCAGTGTATTTTATGGCGATTTTTATCTCGTTATATTTCTTTTGAAAAAATTAACTTCAAAGAGGTCACAGCTCATATTATTCCTAATCTGATATTATTTGTTCCGGTTATTGCAGTAAGTTTATACACGATCATGGATAGAATTATGTTAGGACTTATGAGCAATATGATGGAAGTAGGATATTATGAAAATGCAAATAAATTAACGTCTATTCCGACTATGGCAATCACAACATTAGGAACTGTTATGCTTCCAAGAATAATCTCTCATCTGGCAGCTATAGGAAAAAATGATGAAACAAAGAAATATTTACAGAAATCATTATTACTTTCCGTGTTTCTATCCAGTTCTTTAGCTTTTGGAATCAGTGGTGTGTCAAAAGAATTTGTACCATTATTTTATGGATCAGGTTTTGATAAATGTAGTGAATTGATACCAATATTGGTAATGTCATCCATATTTATACCATTTGCTAATGTCATTAGAACACAATATCTGATTCTGTATAAACAGGACAAGATATATATTATTTCGGTATTTATGGGAGCAGGTATAAATATGATAATTAATGCTCTATTGATTCCCCATATACAATCCATAGGAGCAGCTATAGGAACTTTAATTGCAGAGTTTACCGTATGTGTATATCAATGTTATCGGGTAAGAAAAGAGATACCAGTATCTCAATATGCCAGACAAGGATTACCATTATTATTTAGCGGTATTATTATGTATTTAATAATTACACATATCTCGTTGGATTTATTTGTTATGCTGAGTCTATTCATTAAAGTTATTATTGGGGCAGTTATTTAAGTTTAAGTTTTTTTATTATATTATTGCTTTAAAAAAAGTATTATAGATTAACAGTCTTTTAGAACCATGTAATACTATGTATAGAATATAAGTATGATCTTGAAATTTTTAAGTATAAAGGTATAGATGACATTAAGCATATGTTAATGATGAATATGTTTTATAAATAAAAGAATAAAATTTTAGAATAAAATATTTAATAACTATTTTATTTTGGAAAGGAGCTGAATATGTACATCAATACAAGAAGCAAGAAAGACATAGAAAAGTCACTATGTCAGGTGCTCAATATAAATAAAGAAAGACTTTATAGATCAATGGAAGAATGCTATAACTTATTTCAAAAGGACCATCAGATATTTGTTTTAGATGATCAGTTTGATTTTTTCTATAAGTTTGTTGAAAAGAATCAGGTTGAAGCTATTGATCAGGTAATGTTCATACATTTATCCAGACGCTTAAAAGGTGATGAGGATAATAATGGTTACAGTTTTGTAGATACACTGACTAAAAAAACTTCATTATCAGATTTTATGAAGAAATATGGTATTATCTTTCAATATGATGATCAAATGAAAATGCTGGTTAATGGTAAGGAGGTTGATCTGGATAATGGGGATGAAAGCTATTCCTATTATTACCTGAAAAATCGATTTGGTTTTCGGTATAAAGATTTTGATTTCAAGGGATATATGTTTGGTGATAACATAGAAAAAAGTGACGCATATGAAATACACGAAGAAGGTCCTGAATTTTTTGGATACTTTTTTTTATTTACTGATGATCAGTTTATAGATGATTTCTATCAACAGTCTGAATATTATCAGTTCGAATATTTAGTACCATTAGAAATGGTGGATTTTGAAGATTGTGACAATCCATCTGATATTGATAAGCAGAGATATATAATTGTAAACTGTTTACAGCGATTGTACAGGTATATATATGATCCTGATATGAATATTTATGAAAACAGAGTCATAAGTATTAGAGATACATTATCTGATTGCTTTTTGATGAATAAATTAAAAAATAATGGAGGAAAAGAAAATGAATGAAACAAATGAATTAAAAACTTTACAGCAACAGTTAACTGATTTATTAAACGAGGACAATCCTAAAGAACTGAATGATGAAATATTAAAGAGGATCAAGGATATTACTTATCTGGTTGATCTGACACTTTTAAAGATTGCTGAAAAAACAAAAGGAAAAACCCAGAAAATTATTATTCCTATATACGGATTCTTAAAGTCATTCCATGATGAAGCTAAGGATGCTCTTGAAAGTCAAAGCTATGAATTTAAATTAATTGATGAACCAGAGTTACCTGACATATCAGATATTGATGAAGATGACCGTTCTATTTTAAAGACAGTACTAGATACGATCACTCAGGCATTGCCAACGCTTGTTGATTTAACGACAAGTTTGCTTGATAATAACTATCCTTATGCAAGAGAAGTTAAAATAGCTGTTAATACGGTTCAGGACTTTTGCAACAAATATGTGAGCCTGCTATGACACAGATCAGCAGTAATGCAGTTGAAAATGTCAAAATGGCACTCAATGACATTGCTGATGAATGTCATGGGGTAGAACCCTATTTAGAAAAAGCTGAAGTTATCATTCAGGATGTAGAAAATATATCTTCAGCGGTTATGTCAATTGAAAAATATTCAAAAGATCTGGAAGAAAGTTTAGTCGTTCTTTCAGATCTGTGCTATGTTCTTGGAGCTATTCCTTTTGTAGGAGCTTTTGTATCCAGGGTGGGAACTGTTTTAAGCAAAGTCAAGATTCCCTTAAAAGATCTTAATAAACTGGCTACAGAAGCAAAACCGCTTATTGAAACAATTAAACAGTCAAGCAAGACGTTATCAAAAGAATGCGCTTTTTTCAAAAAAGAAATGAATTTTGCTGACAGCCATTTTAGAAACTATGCCAGTTCCTTAGATATGCTGGTCAACTGCATAAAAGTACTGACGATTGTCAGTGAAAGTTTTTCCAATGAACAGACTAAAAAAGAATTTGATGGTCTGATTGCTGATATTGAAACGACAATTGATCATGTTTCCAGTGGAATAAATGATGTAGAAAACGAAATCAAAGCAGCGCAGCAAACTGTCAGTCAGCTGAATGATGACTTTGAAAAAGCAGCAAAACCATTCATCAAAGTATCTGATGGAATTAATAAAGCTTTTGGTTCTATCTCCAGCTTTTTTAGTCCAATCACTCATGCTTTCAATAAAATCCTTAATGCAATCAAACCTATCAAGTGGCTGCTAAAAGCGTTATCTGCTGTCTTTAAAAAAATCATTAATCCTATCATCAATAAAATACTTGATCTGATTGGCATCAATAAACTGCTTGATAAGATCAATCAGAAAATAGAAGAACTGCTGCATATTGATGAACTGAAACAGAAAATCACAGACATTGAAGAAAAGATAAATGAAAAAACAGTTGGCAAGATCACTGATAAAATAGATCTGGTAGAAACTAAAATCCAGCAACAGTATGATCAGCTGTCAAATCTTGTATCACTGGATATCGTTGAAGAAAAAATAATGACTTTCCTAAAGAATTCCTACGATTCTTTTATAAATCAGGAATTGCCTGATTTTCCATTTACTAGTGATGAAAATATTGATGATCTTCCAGCTATTTCATTATGTAGTCGGGCTTATGAGCCAACCAAAATATCATTTTTATTAAAGGAAGAATCTGATACACACATCAATCCTATCGAGAAGTCTGTTACGCAGGAATACCATGAAATTATACAGAATAGTATGAATGAAATTGATTCGATCATACAGGATATCAATAATCTATATGGAAAATGGAATGATGTTAAAAACAGAATGATATTGTGTGATAAATATGCTCAGGATATCATGATTTATGAACAACTATCTAATGAATTGATGGCATGGATAGAGGCTTTTGAAGATATCCCTTACTTTGACGAATTGGATCATCTATTAAAGAAACTTGATGAAAAAATAAATAATGAAAAAACAGAAGTACTGAATCTTAAAAAAACAATGGAACAGTGTCAAAATCATTATCAAAACATCTATCTGCAGTTTCAGACTGCCTATCAGATCATTCCTAGCCAGCAGGATATTAATGATCTATACGCACCAATGATGCATATAGAGGATTCCTATCAGACAACTAAAGAATTAATTTCTTCAAGTCAGTCACCTCATCGCCAGGATATGCTGGAAAGCATTGAAGGGAAGTTTAAAGGCTATCTATCCGCTTTAAAATCCTTTTCACAGGAACTGGATAATGAAAAACAGTTACTAACAGACTGCCTTGAAAACGTGGAACTGATAACACAGCATATTGACTCACTTGGACGGGAAGAAAACACGATCATCAGCTCTCAGTTTTTTCATTCAATATCTTTAGTGAATCAGTACCTGTCGGGAATTCATGAGATTATTTTACCGACAAAACAGATACTAAAGTTTATTGAAGATAAGGAAGATGATAAGGTCAAATCATTTTTAACAAAACTGGGTAATGTGATGAATAAGGTTTCAAAAGTCATTGAAGATGTCATAGAAACACAAGCTTTTGATGAATTTGTTGAAAAAGTGCTGCCATTTAATGATACTATCAATAAAATAAATCAGGCTAATCAGATTCTATCAAAAGCAGATTTTACCATTATTGATACACTAAAATCAGATATTGAAAACTTAAAGAAGAATTATCTTCAGCCACCATTACAGTATCAGGATGATGATGGAAATACGGTTTATGATTATTATATGAATCAGAACTTAAAAGATATGATTGAAAAAGGAGGCATAGAATAAAATGAGCATTACAGTGGGTGTTGAACAGGAAATCGGTGGATGTGTCATTAAATACAATTATGACGATCTGTAGGGCAAAGGATATCCAAAAAAATTTGCAGGACTATACTATTAGGAACATGGGAAATCAACAACTAAATGGTGTGTTTATATCACCGGTGATACAATTTCAACTGCTGAGAAATCAAGAATAACAGTAGTAAAGCAAACTTTGGAATTATCTACTGAAGCAGTAGATAATCAGGACAGTGTGACAAAACAGATCACAAAATATGCCCTCGATAAAGTCGTACAATGTGTAACTGGCAGTACAAAGGAGATCATTTTTTCTGATATTGTTATCCCGCCTTTAAATATAACTTATAAGGACAACGAAGATAATGATGTCGTAAAAACTTTTGGTTTTTATGCTTTTAATTATGAAGACAAATTTAAATGGACTATCTGTAAGGAAGAAGAAGCTATTAAATTGGCAAATCAGATCACAGTTGGTATGAATGGTGAGCTGTTTGTATAATATATCAATCCAGACAATCCATATCATCTCATTTGGATTGATAAAAATATTACAGTGAAAAATGATAAAAAACAGTTTGCGATACAATATGGCAGAAGTCTTATATATAAATCATGCAAGACGATCTATCGCTATATAATCAATACAAAGGGTCGTAGTCACCCTGATTATGATGTTAAAAAAGCAGATATTGATGAAGTCCTGGAAGATAACAATCATGCAGAAATAAAGAATATGTGGGATATACTGCCTAGAACACCATTGTATCGAATGCTTGCACAGTTTGATATAAAACTGGTGGAAATGCTAAAAGACCAATTTTCCAAAACAGAGAATAAATCATTGGATTGGTACTATGTCAAGATTTCGGACGTAAGAATTTAGGTTAGCTCGAACTAACTCGGTGGCTGTGTTCATGTTCATTCGGTGATCTGTAGTCACAGTGTGAGAATGTGGGAGTGTCAAGAAAACTGTGTAAGTGAGTTAATAAATTAAATATTTATTAACTCTTTCAGTGAACTTTTCATTGATTAGAAGCTGGTTCATTACCATTGACCAGTTTGGTACATCTCCTGATGACCATTTTTGATCAAGCTCTTTCACTCGTAAATATAGTATTTTAAGCAGGGCGTTTTCATTCGGGAAAGTGCCTTTTTTTGTCACTTTTCTAAAACTTGAGTTGACTGCCTCTACTGCATTTATTGTATACATGATCTTTCTGATTGCCGCTCCATAATCATACAGCTGCTCTACATGCTGAAAGTTTCTGACCCATACATCTACCGCTCCGGGATACTGTGACCACTGCTGTCTGAATGTTTCAAATGCACTCTTACAGGCTTTTAATGTTGGTGCTCCATATACTTTTTTCAATGAACTCGTAAATACTTTGTAATCTTTGCTTGGCACATATTTAATCGAATTTCTTATTAAGTGAACCATACATCTTTGGACCACCACCTTTGGAAATATTGCCTTTGCTCCCTGTTCCAGTCCCGATACTCCGTCCATTGAAATAAAGAATACATCCTCTACTCCCCGGGATTTGATCTCATCAAATATCTGCATCCACTTGTGTTTGCTTTCGCTTTCATTTAGCCATAATCCTAACACCTCCTTTTTTCCTTTCAGATTATAGCCAAGTATCGTATATACTGCATATTCCTTGGCTTCATAATCGCCTCTAATGGTTACGTACATGCAGTCCACAAACATAAAGGCATAACACTTTTCAAGCGGCCTGGTTTGCCAGTTCTCAAGCTCCGGTAGAATGGAATCCGTAATATCAGATACAGCGTCCGCAGATATGGAAAATCCATAAATATCATCGATGGTGTTTGATATGTCCCGCTGGGACATTCCTCTGGCATACATCGCTAATACCTTGTTTTCAATTGCTGATATGTCTCTTGAATGCTTGGAAATCAGTTTTGGTTGGAAAGAGGCATCTCTGTCTCTAGGAACATTGATATCCATTTCTCCTCTAGTTGTTTTTAAAGATTTACTGCCATAACTGTTCCTGCGGTTAGCTGTAGTCTTAGCTTCTTTAGAATTGGATTTATATCCTAAATGACTGTTCAATTCACCCTGAAGCATGCTTTCAAACAACGGGCCAAATATTTCTTTTAATGCTTCATCCATATCTTCTACAGATTCAGGATTATAATGTTCCAGTATTTCCTGTGCTAAAGCGACTGCTTTAGGATCTCTTTTTATTTTTGCTATAAACAGGTTTCTCCTTTTTTTATTGTATCATTATTAAAAAAGTGTGTAGCAGTTTATCTACTTACACACTTTATCTTACACTCCCGAAACTTCCTTCCGTGGCAGATGAATAATACTTTTATCATGTTCTTATATCTCCTTAAATCATTACTTTTCCTTGTATTTATGAGCTTTCCGAAGATTCTTGAATTTATCGTTCTTCACAAATCTTCTTATAAATTCTTATGTTTTGGCAGTCAAAAGTTGTAAAATAAATATTATTTTTATCGCAGGGAGACGAATCCCTTATACTATTTGTTTACTTGGGCTAAAATCGCAGTTTCTAATTGTTTTCTAATTTGCATGAAATTTAATTCCTTAATTTTTTTGCCCTTATGCCTGCATTTAAATATCCACTTTCTAAAAGTTCTTCATTTTTACACATGTCATTAATATTTAGTTGATGGAATGAAATCGGATAATCATTCACTATAACAAAAGCCTTTACCGGGTTAATTTGCATAGCATCAACGATACCATTATCTGCAGTTCCAAAGTACGAAAGGACAACTTGCTTTGTGTTTTTCATATTATCTCTTAGCATAATCTGTTCTACAAGTCTAATATGATAAAGATCCATGCAACATTTAAGATATTTTTTATAACATCTGTATTATTTTTTTGAATACTCTATGAGTTCTATTATCATCCATTATATATAAAGATAATATAACAATTTCTTTTTCTAAATAACAATTCAATACATCTAGACAATATTTTATAAACATATCGACTTTTTTGTTTTTCTCTGAACTATTATCATAAGTTTTTATTAAAAATGCTTTCATGACACAACAACATACAATATTAAATTGTTCTAAATTTTCATTTACTTGAGCAAGTGTCATATCATATATTTGTTTTATTCTCGTACAATTTTTTTCCGATAAGTAAATATTTTCAATGCTCTCGCTAATTGTTGTAATATTACCTAACTTCAGAAAAGATATTCAAATCAATCTTAGTTTGCACTTTCTCCATAAGGGCAGTGGTTATTCCGATTTAAAATCCTTTAGTTTTTATATAGTTAAGATATTTCACAAATTCATTTTTATCAATATTTATTTTGCGACCTGTCATTATTTTATTTAAGTAAGTAATAATATTCAAATCAAAATCTATTGTTTTCCCAACATACACCAAACTTCTTTCCGAAAGATGACTTGAATCTAAAATCCATGTTTTTGTATAATCTCCTATTCCAAAAACTTCACACTTCCCTATCTTCTTGTTTTTTACAGAATCATCAAAATTCGAATATTTCTCATCAAACAAAAATACCCGACAATCACTTAATAGGAATTTATATGCCATAAATTTTTCTGCTTTTTCGATTGTATTTGAGGATTGTATAATATCCATTATAGCCTTTTTTTATTCTCATTCATTTTTTGTATCATTTCACTTAGTATATTGTAATTGACTCATTTAATAGTCATCTACAAATATACCTTCTCCTTTCTATCAACCATTTAAACCGTGGTTGATTACGGTTAAGTTAATTTGTAAAATATTTAATATGTAAATGTGGATTTGTATTTTTTCACCTTGTAGCATGACTACTTTAGGCAGGCCCTTACCACAACCTTATTCCTAAATAATGATTAGTTATATGAGTCTTGAATTCGTATTTTGCACCAGGTTTTGTGGTCTAAGTGTTGTGGATACCTTTTCACATATTTTTATCAAGAAAGGATCTTTTATTATGAAATTAGTTGGTATCGATATTGAAAAAAAACACTTCTTTTGTATTATGGACAAAGATAGTGGTGAAGTTTTACTTCAACCTTCTTCTTTTTCCAATACTAAAGATGGATTTGATTCTCTAATCCAAAAACTTAGTTCTTATTCTAAGGACTCTATATTGATTGTTATGGAAGACACCGGGCATTATCATTTTGCTTTATTAAAGTATCTTTTAGAAAAAAATTTTACTGTTGCTCTTATCAACCCTAAAACTACTGATTACACTCGTAAAATACAGAACGGCATCACTAAGAATGATAAACTTGACACTCTTACTATCTGTGATGTTTTGGATACTCCTGTACGAAAAAAGCAGTATCGTATTACAAAAGTCAACAGCTTCGATCTTTATGAACAAAAGCAATTAACTAGACATCATCACAATTTAAAAGAAGAACTCAATGTTTATACAAACCGCCTACAAAAATGCATTGATATTGTTTTCCCTGAATTCAACAGCTTATTTTCATCTAAATACGGCATTATCTACATGAATGTACTTAAAACATTTGGCAGTGCTGAAAATATCGCTAGTACTGATATTAGAACTATTCGCAAATGTTTTGAAATAAAAGGCCGAGGGAACCGCATATCTCTAACTGCACAGCAGCTTAAAGACTCTGCTAAATCTTCTATTGGAATTTCATCAGCAGCAGAAGTAATCAAAATCAAACATCTGATAAGTCAGATTGAACTTATCAATGAACAGTTAGCTGAAACAGATAAAAAAAATAGAAGAGTTTTCCATCCAAAATAACTCTCCTATCCTATCCATCCCAGGGATTTCTCATTTCTCTAGTACTTCTATTTTAGCCGAATTAGGAGAGATAAGCAACTATTCTAAGCCATCTAAGATAATAAAAGCAGCTGGTGTTGCTCCTTATCATTACGAATCAAGTCAATACAACGCACAACATACTGCTATTACCAAGAAAGGTTCACCATATTTGAGAAAGACTTTATATCAGATCATATTGCCTGTGATTAATAATAATCCGGTATTTAAACAATATTATGATTTAAAGATTTCTCAAGGTAAAGGTCATCGTTGTGCTTGTGGACATTGTGTTAGAAAATTGCTTAGAATTATTTATCATCTTTCAAGTACCAATCAACAATTTGATGATGCACTTTTAAGATAAAATAAATGCATTAAAATTAAAAAAAGGCCAATTTTGGTTCTTTTCGTCATGCCCAAAAATTACAAATCATTATTCACATTTCAAGGATCTATACTACTTAACATATAAAATCATTTATTTTAACATTTTCAAACTTTTTCATAAAAACACTTGAATTTTATATAGTCAGCTTCCTATATTAATTTTATTTCGAATTTTGCATATATAAACATCATATAACTTTCTTATTTATGCTGAAAGAATCTCTATATTTGTCATATCGGAACACTTTTAAAAAGTTGTAAAATCGTTGTAATGTACTCTCCTGTTGTGAGGAAAACCGCATAAAACCAGGAGATTTAGACAAAAGTGAAACTCTTGCCAAAAAGAAGAAATGTTTTTCTATTTTCTCAAAATTGTCACTAATTCTCTAATTAGCAGAAATAGGGTTTAAAAAGTTCGATTTCACTTAAATCATGAAATAAAAAACAACCAATTCTTTTTTGAAAAGGCTGTTTATTTGAATGATAGGAAATTATCTTTAAAATTTTTATCTAAAATTTATTTTCATAAAAAGTTAAAAAACTTTCTATTTATAGGTATAATTGGCGTCCCCTGCAGGAATCGAACCTGCACCTAAACCTTAGGAGTTCTCTATGCATGATTTACTTTAATGGTTTGTAATGTCTGGTAATGGTACCTAATAGCCAGTAATGGCAATAAAGCGTATGTTCTATTTGGAATCTAACTCCCTCTACTACCCTGCAATATACATTAAAGTGTTAGCAAGCAGTTAGCAAAGGAGTATACGCCAACTAAAAAAATTATCTATCAAAAAAAGATTCAGATACTCGTATATTACAATTGAATATTTACAAACTTGGCGTTCATATTGATCGCCTTTTTTATACACATAATTTGGAAGGAGAGATTAGAATACAGAAAAATCGTAATTAACATTAAATAACTAGATATTATTGTATTGAAGAAAATATTAATGGCATTCATAAAATACGAATGACTATAGTATATCCTATTATTTTCAACTGATATACATTATAATAATATTATTGATAGTGATAAAATTTATTAGAATCTAGTAAATGCAACAAACTAAAAATCTACTATATCTCTATTTATCATCAAAAATAGTACTATTTGTTTGCGTATAAAAACTAATAACAGTCATTAAATGGAGGGAGTGTTTTATATTAAGAAAGCAATTATAGGTAATAAATCAATTCATAAAGGTAAAGCAGTAGTATGTTATCTGGATTTACTAGGATTCTCAAACACAATAAGACGTGAGTGGAATAATAAGGATAAGAATCCACTTGACTTATTACTGTCTTTGAAAGAACAGATTACATCCTTAGAAAATCAAAAACGACTAATTTTAAAAGAACATGGTTCTGGAGAAGAAAAAAGAGTCTATTACTGCAACACTAAATTCATTTCTGATTCAATCATAATCACATTACCAATAGGAGATGATATGACTATCGGTGATGTTTGGTTTGCAATTCAAGGAATGTTCAATAGCATAGCTAATTGTTGGGGAATGTGTTTAGAGGTTGGTTATACAATTCGTGGCGGAATTGATTATGGTGATGTCTATTGGAATGAAAAAGATATTATTGGACCTGCATATATGGATGCATATGTCTTGGAAAGTGATGTTGCCAAAGTTTCTAGGGTTGTTTGTGGTGACAAATTCATAGAATTAGTAAATGATATTAATATGAAAATGGGTTCTCAAAATACCGCGATTTTACGTAACTTAGTATATGATGTCGACGGTTTGTTATGTGTTAATCCAAATATCATGTATGATGATAAGGAGATAGAAGTATTTTTAACCAATCAAGTACTAGAATTAATGAAAGGTAAAAGTGCATATATAAAACATAAGTACTTATCACTGCATAAAATGCTTGTAAATAAAGATGAATTACATGTGCCTACCATAGAAGAGGCAAAAAATTACTCAATAAAAATCAAGGAATAAAATCTAACTTCTTCTAATCGGGAGAATGATATTCGTTATATCAGAATTTCTTTTCTTCTGCTATTAATCAAATATATATACTGTTGGAGGTGATGTTATGTCTATAAAGGCATTAGTAGTAGGTGTTAGTGATTACTCAACTATCAAGCAAAGTAACCTTCCTTTCTGTGCAAATGATATTGTCGCTGTTTATAAAGCATTAGTAAATGGATTAGCAGTCAAAAAAGAGAATATTATTTCATTAGGTGATACTGAAGTTGTTACAACATCTGATTTTATTGAAGCACTTCGTTTTATGATAGACAACATTAAAGATGATGATACTTTTATTTTGTATTTCTCTGGACATGGGGGAAATTTATCTGGTGAACATCATCTGATATTTAGCGATAGTGGAATAAAAACTCAAGATATTATTGAAATACTAGATTCTATAAATACAAAAAATAAACTAATAATATTAGATAGTTGTATGTCTGGAAATTTCAAAGTTGAAGAAACTTCTACTTTTGATTCAAATACAGAGGTAGCTAATTTTTTTGGTAAAGGATATGCTGTTATTTCATCAAGTAATGCTGTTCAATATTCTTGGGGACACCCAACTAAGCCACTTAGCCTATTTACTAGCTTTTTGTGTGAAGCTCTCACAGATAGATTACTAATTAGAAAAGGTAGGAAATCATTATATGATATACAAAAGTTGCTTTTTCTATACCTAGATATTTGGAATAAAAACAATCCAACTAAAATACAGACCCCTATGTTTAGAGCTAATATCGGAGGGACAATTATTTTTCCTGTTGAGGAATATATTCCCTATCGTTCAAAAACCTACTATGATGAAACTGATGATTATATCATTTATGCTGTAGAAGCATTACACAGTTCTATAGCCAAAAGGTACTCAGTAAAAGTTATTTTAAAAACGTCTTTATCCTTTGAAGAAATTTCTAACCTGAACCATGAAATAGTTAATAAGACAAGAAAATTAGAAATATATAAAAGTAAGAATACAGAAATAAAATGGAAAAATAAACTAGCAAACATTATCTTTTGCTATTTTGGAAGAGATGAATTTGACATAACTAATTCTAACTTTTTGTGTCATACAACTTGGGTGGATGAAACTCAAGATAAAAATCATTGGTATAAAAAGTTTAAACATTGCGAAGTTTTAAATGGGGTGCATTTCAATTATCATACTTACTACAATAGCTTAAAAATATTTCAAGAAGAAAATACTGGCGACCCCAATTCCCTTATACCTCAAACAAAAGAAATTATGAGTAATCTAATATCTTTATCAGAAAAAGTAATAGGAATTTATAACGAATTTTTAAACGACGTAAAAACAGAAAATGAGCTTGTTCAAGAATTAAATGAATTAATACCGCATATTAATAAATGGTATTTTGCTGAATCAGAACTTGATTTACCTCCAATAGAACTAGAAAAATGGTGTTTAGCTTGTACTAGTCTTGCAGGAACAATTCATGATTTTACTATGTTTTATAATGAGCACGGTTTAGCTAAAAGGACATTTGACAATAGGATTGCTTGCATGAATATTACAAAAGAAAGATATTATGCAGATTTAGAAAAACTACGATTAGAGGAACAGATGATTCATTCTACATTGCATAATACAGAAGATTAAAAAAGAATATTCTATTACTAGGCGTTCATTCATTTGAGCGTCTTTTTTATATACAAAATTTGAGAGGAGAATTTAAAATATGAAAAATCTATTTAAATATTTAATAGTTAGTATTATTGCATTTACAACTATACTAACTGTGTTACCTATTACACAAGCACACGCTTCCGAGCAAGTATATACTGATTCACCAGAAATGGCAGGAACAATCGTTACAGTTGATAATGCTGGTAATATAGTTTCAACTTTTGAGGAAGGTGTTTTAAATGTTGATGGAGAAATAGCCTACTGCATTGACATCAACACTCAATTTCAATCAGGATATAAGACACGCTACAACGCTACTGAAAAACTATCTAATGATCAAATTGCTGATGTAGCATTATCATTAGAATATGTTAAGCAGTATGCTAATAGACACCCAGAACTTACACACAAACAAGTATACTTACTTGAACAGTCTATTGTTTGGCGTAATTTGAGTGTTCATCTTGGCTGGGGCTATGATAATGTCCGTGCTGATTATAGCGAAGTACCAGAATCTATTCAATCAGAAGTCTATAATAATGCAAAAACATTCGTTACTCAAAACAAAGACAGATACGATTATGGAGGGTATGTTTATCTTGGTGAGGGTCAAGATTTAGGTCAATTCTGGGCTAATTTGGCTGTAGGAAGTACAACAATTAAAAAATCCTCTGCCAATACCAACATTTCTAAAAATAATGACCTTTACTCTCTTGCTGGTGCTAAATATACTATTTATTCATATAAAGAACTTACTAAAGAAGTTGCTACACTTACAACTGATAGTGATGGAAACACAGATACTATAGAAGTAAAAGCTGGCACTTATTATGCAAAAGAAACAGAAGCACCTCTTGGATTTCAAGTAGATGAAACTGTTTATCCATTAACTGTATCTGCTGGTGAAACTGCAACTCTAAAAGTTACTGATACACCCAAAGTAACAACTACCCTTATTGATTTATTCAAGATTGATATGGAAACAGGAAAAAGCACTCCACAAGGAAATGCTTCTTTAGAGGGTGCAACTTTTGAATGGAAATATTATGATGGTTACTACACTAAAGATAATCTTCCATCAGAAGCAACAAGAACATGGACAACTAAAACGATTGCTGAAACTGCTAGTGATGGAACAGTTCGTTATATTACTAGACTAGATGAAGCCTACAAAGTGTCTGGAGACAGCTTTTATACTCAAACCAATATTAGTGTTCTACCACTAGGAACAATTACAGTCGAGGAAGTAAATGCTCCTAATGGATATTTATTAGATGGTGCATATATGCAAGCAAATAATAGTTCTGAACAGATTAAAGGTGTTTATGTAACACAAATTACAGAAGATGGAAACCTTGCTGTATTAAGTGGAAGTAACCAATACTCTGTATCAGATAAAGTTATTCGTGGTGGTATATCAATCCAAAAACGTGACCTTGAAACAAAAGACACAAAAGCACAAGGAAGTGCAACGTTAAAAGATACTGAATTTACTATCACTACATTAAATGAGAATCCTGTTTTAGTAAACGGTAAGTTATACAATAAAGATGAAGCAGTATTAACTATTCATACAAATATTGAGGGTCTCGCTTCTACTTCTACTGATACATTGCCACATGGAAAATATCGCATTGATGAATCTAAATCACCTACTGGCTATTTATTAACTGGTGCAGTTTCTCGTGAGTTTGAGATTACTAAAGATGGAGAACTGATTGAATTAACAACAGAAGATACTTCTATTTATAATCAAATTAAACGTGGAGATATTGAGGGTGTAAAGATTGGTGCAGGAACACACAAGCGATTAGCTGGCGTACCATTCAAAATTACAAGTAAGACAACCGGTGAAAGCCATATCGTTGTTACTGATGATAATGGGCAGTTCTCTACTGCTTCCTCTTGGACTTCACACAAACAAAATACTAATGCTGGAATTTCTAGTGAAGATGGAATTTGGTTTGGAACAAGTGAACCAGATGATAGTAAAGGTGCATTACTTTATGATACTTATGAAATTGAAGAATTAAGAAGTGATTCTAACAAAGAATATACTCTAATTCCCTCATTTGAAATTATCGTATCAAAAGATAAAACTGTTATTGATTTAGGAACACTTACTAATGAATATAAGAATGAAATCATGATTCACACTACCGCTACCGATAAAGCTACTGGTGGTAAAACAATTGTAGCTGGTGCAGATGTCACTATTATTGATACTGTTACATTAGAGGGTCTTACAAAAGGCACTGATTATACTCTAAAAGGTTGGCAGATGATTAAAGATGAAAAAGCTGAATTGATTATCAATGGTGAGCTTATTGAAAACGATTATACATTTACTGCTGACAAGGAAAATATGGAAGTGCAAATTTCTTTTACTTTTGACGCTTCTGAACTTGGAGGAAAACAGATTGTAACCTTTGAGGAATTGTATGATATTTCTAACCTAGATGAACCAATCAAATTAGCTGAACATAAGAACATTGAAGATGAGAATCAAACAATTACTGTTACCAAAGCTCCAAAACCAGATGAGCCAAATCCAGAAGAGCCTAAACAACCAGTTACTTCAAAACCTAACACATCACAATCAAAAGATTTACCAAATACTGGTGACACAACAAATCCTGCTATCTTCATTTTGGGTATGGTGGTTTCATTTACTGCCTTGGGAGTTGTATTCTTCCGCCGTAAAAAAGTAAAAGTTGAATAATTATATTCTTTAACGCAAGGATCACGACATGATAATGACGTACCTTGCGTTATTTAAATAGAAATCGTTATTTAACAATCAAAAATAATGTAATATACTTAAGGTATACTAATTCATTGAAGAAAAGGCAGGGATACTAAATGAAAATTTCAAATCTTATAATTGAGAATTACCGTAGTATTGAAAAAATAGATATAAAGTTAGAGAACATTACAACTTTTATAGGGAGTAATAATAGTGGGAAAAGTAATATTATTCGTGCTATTACTCTCCCTTTCCTATCAAACGATGTTGGTTATAATGGGAAAAATCTTTCTTGGTTTGATATTAATAATCTAGCTAAAGAAAAATTTTATGATTATATTTTAAAAAATCAAAAAGCAATTATAGACGATTCTCTAAATCAAGATGATTTCGCCAAAATAATTCCTAGAGTAACTGTTGAAGTCACTCTTGAACCAAAAGATACCGAGCTTTATTTCGTAAAAGATTTATCTTATGAAATTGATAAAAGTGATAAGATTAGCTATGGAATAGTTTATAATTATTTTCCAAAAAATATTAAAGATGTTTTCGCTCGAGTAAAGGAAATCCTCATGTCTCAAGAAATCAAAAAAGATAGCGAAGGTAATCTTAATAAAGAAAATATTGAGACAGTAAAAATGAACTTATTACCCATAGATTTATATACTCATTCTATTAAAGTTCCAAAAAGAGATACTAGTATTTCTTATGATACACTGAAACTTTTCAAGTATACTTCACTTATTGCAGAACGTGATGAATTCTCACAGTCTACAGAAAAATTAGGTTCTAAATCCTTGGTGAAATTATTGCAAATGAAGTTAAATACAGATTCCAAAATCACAGTCGAAAAAGAATATACGAAGTTTTTTGATACATTAAAAAACTTAAGTGATATGGATAGCATAATTAATTGGCAAGAAGATTCTAAAATTGAAAACGCTAAAGATTTCTTTGATAAAATATCTATATTACCTAATATGCCTAACATGAACTCACTTTTGAATAGCATTAAATTAGGTTATTCTGGGGAACATTTATCTTCCCAAGGATTAGGTCATAGAAATTTAATATTATTGTTAGTATTACTAAATTCTTTCATTGAGAAAAAAACTGATACTGCATTTTCTGTTGTAACATTAGAAGAACCAGAAGCACATCTCTGTATTAACAATCAAAAACTTATGTCCAGTTACTTAAACAGCTTTGCTAAAAAAGAAAATTCTGTACAGTTATTTTATTCAACGCACAGTACTGAATTTATCAATAAGCTTGATTTCAATAACATAGTTATCGTAAGTGATGGTAATGCACTATCTTTATCTTCAGAGCTAACTGGTGATGGAAAAGATTACTTATCTAAAAATCCTAATCTAGACCTTTATAAGTTATTCTTATCAAAAAATTGCATTTTGGTTGAAGGACTGACTGAAGAATTATTTATACGTGCTTATTTCAATAGCAAAGAATTATTAAGTGATATAGATGTAATCTCATTTCATAAGGGATACACAAATATAATGGATATATGGGTAAAACTCAATGAAGGTACTGAAAAACGATTGGGCATTGTAAGAGATTTTGATGAGCAAGAGAATGCTCAAAAAATACATGACGAATATAATAAATACAATAACATTTGTGTACGAACTACTAAAGAATATACATTAGAGCCTGAAGTAGTTAATACAGGTAATAACTTTGTATTGCTAAAGGAATACTTTGAAAATACTTTCAGTTGGACAATATCTGATAGCACTGACCTTTCTAACCAATGGCGAAATGCTAAATCTACAGTCATGCTCCAACTCTGTAAAGATATTTCTACTAATCAACTTACTGGGCTAGAAATGCCAAAACATATTCAAGATATAATTGATTTTTTGTCTCCAACCAGACAAACAATAACATCGGCGCAGGAGGATAATCCCAATGATAATTAAAATCGCTGGTGCTGGTGCTGGAAAAACCACAAAAATGGCTGATAGCATTATTGATAAACAAGAAACTCTTTCAAATGACAAAAATATTTATTGTATAACTTTTACCAACAATGCTGTTAATTGTATTAAAGATAAATTGATTGAGTATTATGGAGAAATTCCAGAGAATATAAAATTGAGTACAATACATTCATTTCTATATCAAGATATTATTAAACCATATTATTATCTTCTATATGGCAATCATTTTGAACAAATTTCAAACATTGAATTAGACTCCAATCCTCAATATAGAAATTGGAAAATTTCTGAGTTAGAAAAAAATGGAATAATTCATGTTACGGTTTTTACTGAAAGAGCTAAGTGGGTGATTTGTAAAAAATCTTCTGATAGAAAAAAAGAAAAAGATATTCGCGGCACTATATTAGAAACTTTTTCAAAATATTGTGGGCATATTTTTATAGATGAAGCTCAAGATATGGACAAGAATATGCTTGAAATAGTAAAGAAATTTGATAGCTTATCTATACCTATAGAATTGATTGGTGACCCTAAACAAGATTTAAAAGGATTTGGTTCTCTCCGTATACTTGCTAATGATTTTGTAGATAAAACCACTCATATCAATAATTGTCACAGGTGTCCACAAAAACATTTGAATATATCAAATTCCATTATTCCAGAAATTGAAAGGCAAACTTCCGAAAAAGAAAATGGCGAATTGACTATACTCTTTGAGAATGATATTAGTATAAGTAATTTAATTAAAGAAAATAATTTTGATTTAATGTATATATCTGAGAAAAACGATAGGTTTTCTACACATGATAAAGACATTTCAAATCCACAGTTCGATACACTCTTCCATGAAATTGAAAAATTATTTCTAAATGCACTTGCAACTAAAGAAGAACTTTTAATTAAACAATTTGCCTATCACTTTACCAATAAATTAATTACAGCATATGGAACTAGTAATAATTCAAAACAATCTATGAAAATTCTTTGTGACAATTTCACTGTAGATAAGACATCTTATGCTCGAATAATAAATGCTTTAGAAATTGAAAATAAATTACCGACTGATGAAATAATAGTATCTTCAATTGATAGAATCAAAGGACAAGAAGGTTCGAATTGTCTATTTATCTTGACATCAGATTTAGCTTCTTACCTCTTTTTAGACAAGAAAGAAAACAATAAAACAAAAAACAAACTTTATGTGGCTCTAACTAGGTCTTTAGATAAACTTACAATTATTATTTCTAAAGAAGTTAATGATAAATATAAAACAGATTTTATAACAGAATTCTTTAATGAATACATTTAACTTGTAGTAGACGTTTCTCTGATAGAAGCGTCTTTTTTTATTTGAAATTAAAATGAAGCGTTAGGATCATGGCACATCAATGACATACCTTACGTTTTCCATTAGAAAGGTTGTGATACTCATATACTCTATCCGTTCTCCTACAAAAGAGAATTAACTTTATACAATTTAATATTCATAAAAAAGCAAACAGAAAGAAACGAGGTAAAAAATATGGAATTAAAACACGTTATACCAAATATGGAAAAGACATTTGGAACATTAGAATACGCTGGTGAGGGTAAAGTTGAACAACGCCGTATCAATGGTAAACCCACAATTTTATCACGCAGTTATAATCTATACTCAAATATTCAAAGAGCAGATGATATTGTAGTTATCCTCCCTGCCGAAGCTGGAGAAAAGCACTTTGAACCAGAGGATAAAATTAAACTGGTAAATCCTAAAATTACTGCCGAGGGTTTCAAAATTGGGAATCGAGGATTCACAAGCTATATCATGCACGCTGATGACATGGTGAAGGCATAAGAAGGGACAGGTGAAAATATGAGATTAGCTGAAGGAATCATAATTGAAAAAGAAGAAACATTTGGAGCATTAAAGTTCTCTGCATTGCGTAGAGAAGTAAAAATTGTTGATGATGAGGGTAATGTTACCGAACAGGTTAAAGAACGTACCTATGACCTTAAATCCAAAGGACAAGGTCGTATGATACAAGTTAGTATTCCTGCTTCTGCTGGTGTAAAGAATTTTGATTATAATGCAGAAGTTGAATTGATAAATCCTATTGCTGATACTGTTGCAACAGCAACTTATATGGGGGCTGATGTAGATTGGTACATTAAGGCAGATGATATTATTTTAAAACGTTTTTCCAACAATCCAGCAGAACAAAAACCAAATCACAACAAAAAATAACACTTATCTTTAAGTGAGCTATTGTCCATGCTATAATCATATTGTTTAGTAATACAGTATGATTACTCAAAAATACAATTTAGGAGGAAAAAGCAATGGGACGAATAGATGATACTTTCATATCTCATGCTAGTGATATTTTAGCAGATACAAACTTTGGACTTACAGGTAGTCAAATAGTCAAATATTGCAATTCATATGCAATAGATTTTAATGTACAGATTCCTATCTCAAGTCCTGATTTTGGTAAGTTTGGGAGTAAAGTTCCTAATAAAAGAACTGCTTTATACAGAAATTTGCAACCTTTTAACGATGTACAAAGATTCACTATCATTAAAGAGTTATGTGAGCTTGAAATATTCAATAATAATGAGAGTGTACAAAATTTAAAGGTTCTTCTATTTACTCGTTATGGCGACCTCGCAGAAGAAAAATTAGCTAGTTCTGAACTTGTAGTAAAAACCAAGCATTGGCTTAGCAATTATTCTTCTGCACTGGAACAATATAATCGAGCATTAACTAAGTATGAAGCAGGAATTTTTGAGCGCAACACACTAGATGATATGCGATTATCATTTGAATTACTTGTTAAATTACTATTAAATAATGGAAAAAGTCTTGAAAATCAAGTTAGTGCATTAGGACAATTATTAAAAGACCGTGGGGCGTCAGTTGAGTTAAGAAATATGGTAATTCAAATTATCAAATACTATACTGACTTTCAAAATAACCATGTAAAACATAACGATAAAGTTAACGAAGATGAAATAGAATACATTATTGAACTAACAAGTATCATTATGAAATATCTAATAAAGGTTAGTGAGAAGTAATATATTGAGTAAGCGATAAGTTGTGAAGATAACTTATCAGCAAAGTCAAAATAAAGACTACCAAAAAGATATAAATATAATTGTTTATTAAATTTAAACTAACTATAATTAATATGATAAACACTGTTAGTAAAGGAGAGTGACTATGGTTGTAACAAATATTGTATCTTGTATTAGAGTAACTAAAGAAAATAATGTTTCTGGCATGGATATGTATATTGATGTTGGTGCTAATATAAAAGTTATTGATGATTCTGGAAATGAATTTCAAGGAAAACTAATGTATTTAGAACTATCACAATACGAAGAACAAGATGATATTTTACATATCCAAACTACAGATGGAAAAACAACTTCTATAGGAATTAGTTATATACATGATATTGAAGAACTAAGTTAGTAGAAAGTAAAGGAGGTCTTGTTATGAAAACAAAACTAATTTATTCCAGTCAAGAAGAACATTCTGGATATGGTGCTGGAAGTGGAGATACTGAAAGATACGAGTACGAATGCGCTTGCGGTAAAGGGAAAATTATTGAAGAACATGATAATATTCCAGGCTTTAGAGACCATAGTGTTTATATCAATTGTGATGAATGCAATGAAATCTATGATTTAGATACGAGTAGTGGTGTACGAAGTTGGGAATTAAAAAAGAAAAAATAAAGTTTAGGCAGTTAGTTCACAAGAATTGACTGCTTTTTCTATACTTTGAAAGGAGGAAATAAGATTTTAAAATATAAAGGAAAACGAATTAGAGCCAATGATAAACAATTAGTCTATCGCTTTTTTTCTGTTTCATTAGTTATCCTATTCTCATGCACCATGGTATCTTTTTATTTAAGGTCAATTCTGACAATAGATTGGAAAACTGCAACAATCTCAGATTTTTCAAACCAAATACAAACGATATATTTCTTGGGTAGTGTAATCACTGCCCTTTTTGTATGCCTAATTGCAGGTGGACTTTACTATCGTTACAGAATAGATTCTGTCAAACAATTACATCACCGCCAAAAGCTGGCTCGCATGGTATTAGAAAATGGCTGGTATGAATCTGAACAGATTCAATCGGATGGATTCTTCAAAGACCTCCCAAGTTCTAAAACTAAAGAATGTATTAGTCACTTTCCCAAAATATATTACCATCTCAAAGATGGAATTATTCACATTAATGTAGAAATCACAATGGGAAAATATCAAGACCAGCTCCTACAGCTTGAAAAGAAATTAGAAACAGGATTGTACTGTGAATTGGTCGATAAAGAATTGAGAGATTCCTATATTGAATACACTTTACTTTATGATACTATTGCAAGTCGTATCACGATTGACGAAGCAGTAGCTGGTGCTGGTAGATTGAAACTAATGGAATCTGTTTATTGGGAATACGATTCTTTACCACATATGCTAATAGCTGGGGGTACTGGAGGTGGAAAAAGTTATTTCATTCTTACTCTCATTTTTGCCTTGCTTCATACAAATGCAAGGCTATACGTTTTAGACCCTAAAAATTCTGACTTAGCAGATTTAGAAACTGTTATGGATAATGTCTATTATCGTAAAGATGATATGCTCAAGTGTATTAATCAATTTTATAAGGATATGATTGTACGTAGCGAAGCCATGAAACAACACCCAAACTATAAAACAGGTGAAAATTATGCTTATCTTGGCTTACCTGCTAACTTCCTTATCTTTGATGAATATGTTGCCTTTATGGATATGTTAGGTCGTGATAGTGCCGAGGTAATAAACAAGCTGAAACAAATTGTTATGCTAGGTCGTCAAGCAGGATTCTTTTTAATCTTAGCTTGCCAGCGTCCAGACGCAAAATACCTTGGTGATGGAATCCGTGACCAATTCAATTTCAGAATTGCATTAGGTCGTATGAGTGAACTTGGATATGGCATGATGTTTGGTAGTGATGTTCAAAAACAATTTTTCTTAAAGCCCATCAAAGGACATGGCTATGTAGATACAGGAACGAGTGTAATTAGTGAGTTCTATACTCCGCTTGTTCCCAAAGGATATGACTTCCTAGAAGAAATAGGAAAGTTATCCAACAAAACGCTGACGGATCCAGTGGCGGACGAAGTGAAAGCCACAGGTTCAGACTAAGCGTTGTTTGGTGTGGCGACAGCCACGCCAAGCGACTAGCCCCCTATACCTAACAGGGGGGCACAAATACAACTGGAAACAGTTACTTTCTATAGAAATCCCTTTATCTCATAAGGGTTTCAGAAATTTGAAGCAGATGTAAACTCGACCTTAAAAGTTTACACCTGCTTTTTTGATTGGAGGAATGCGATTGAAAAGTAAAAATTCTTGGATTGATGAACTAAAGAAAAATAGACAGTCTTATGGCATATCACAAAATAAACTTGCTGTGGCTTCTGGTATCACCAGACCATATCTTAGCGATATTGAAAATGGCAAAACCGTTCCAACAGAGCAAGTCAAACAAGCATTGCTTGATTCTTTAGGACGCTTCAATCCAGACAATCCATTGGATATGCTATTTGACTATGTACGGATTCGATTTCCTACTGATGATGTGGCTCGTATCTTTGGTGAAGTATTACACCTAAACATTGATTATATGATTCATGAAGATTTTGGCTACTATTCTTACCCAGAGCATTATCGCTTTGGTGACATTATGGTAATGGCTTCTCATGATTTAAGCAAAGGTATTTTGCTGGAATTGAAAGGAAAAGGCTGTCGACAATTCGAAAATTTTCTATTGGCACAACACCGTAACTGGTACGATTTTTTCACTGATTGCTTAGAAGAAAAAGCAGTCTTTAAACGATTAGATTTAGCTATCAATGATAAAACAGGTATCTTAGATATTCCAGAATTGGCACGAAAGTGTAAACAGGAAGAATGTATTTCTGTTTTTCGTAGCTTCAAAAATTATCGAAGTGGCGAACTTGTTCACCGTGATGAAAAACCAGATATGGGCAATACCCTCTACATTGGTTCTTTGAAGTCGGAGGTTTACTTCTGTATTTACGAAAAGGACTATGAGCAGTTCATTAAAAACGACATTCCTTTAGAGGACGCAGAAATCAAGAATAGGTTTGAGATTCGTTTGAAAAATGATAGAGCTACCCATGCCATCAAGGATTTGCTTACTTATAAAAATGCTGAAAAAACAGCATTTGAGATTGTGAATCGTTATATTCGATTTGCAGATAAAGACATTACAAAGCGACGCAGTGATTGGAAAACCAATGAGCGTTGGGAATGGTTCATTGGCAAGAATCAAGGTGAATTGCGTCTTACCACTGCACCAGAACCATATTCCTATGAGCGTACCTTGAATTGGCTACGCCATCAAGTAGCACCTACATTAAAGGTTGCAAGTATCTTAGATGTTCTGAATGAAACAAATGTAATACCTACTATGATTCGTGAAGCCCATCTAACTGAAAAACATGAAAAGTTAATTGAGCAACAGAATCTATCTGTTGAGGATTTAATTGTATGAGTAAGCTGACTGACGAACTTAGAGAACTTGGTTTTCTATGTGGTATCGAACAGGAAATCTATATCCAAGATACAGGCAAACACACTTCTCTCATTATTGAGGGTGAACGTAAAGGAGATGATAATTCTTATAGTTATGATTTTTACAAACAGACATTTTACCCTCATTACCCTAACAAGGTAACTGTCTACGGTGAAAATATGACAGCTTCTATTTTGCTAGACAGAGTAGAACGATATCTTATTAACCGTAAAATCTTTATGGCTGAAATGTCAAACAAAAATGAAATACAGGAATAATGGAGCGACTTTCTTTCAACCTAAAGAGGTCGCTTTTTCTAGTTAGGAGGATTTTATTATGTGGCACTTATTATTCAATTTATTTCTCATCATGCTTGGTGTAGCAATTGGCATTACAACTATGTATATTATGCAAATTAGTAAATCTGCTGATGAAGAAATGAACAACCAAGATTAAAGGAGGACAATTATATGAATTTTGGACAAAACTTATACAACTGGTTTTTAACCAATGCTCAATCATTGGTACTACTAGCAATCGTAGTTATTGGATTGTACTTAGGATTCAAACGTGAGTTTTCAAAGTTAATTGGATTTCTAATTATTTTATTGCACTGATTGCAGTTGGTCTAGTATTCAATGCTGGTGGCGTGAAAGACGTACTTCTGAATCTGTTCAATCGAATCATTGGAGCGTAGGAGGTACAAGTATGGAAATGCAAGTATATATTGCGAATCTAGGAAAATATAATGAGGGTGAGCTAGTTGGTGCATGGTTCACCCCTCCTATTGATAGGGAGGAAGTAAAAGAACGTATTGGTTTAGATGATGAATACGAAGAATACGCTATCCATGATTACGAATTACCATTTAGCGTTGATGAATTTACTCCAATATGGGAAATCAATGTAACCTGCGAAGCAATACAAGCATTAGAGGGTTCACCAATTTATGATGAACTTAGAGAAATTCAAAATGCTTGGTTTAATAGTATTGATGAATTATTAGATAATGTAGATGATATTATTTGTTATTCAGACTGTGATTCTATGGAAGATATTGCACGCTACTATGTAGAAGAAACAGGACAACTTGGAGAAGTACCACCAAATTTACAAAACTATATCGACTATCAATCACTTGGTCGTGATATGGAAATTGAGGGCAACTACCTAATAACCTCTCATGGTATTTTTGAATACTGCAACTAAATTTATTCCTTGCTTTAAATAATGTTGCTATAATAACAATATACACAAAGGTAATAGGAGGAAAATTTAATTGGTAATTATTGATGTTTATGGAAAAATAGAAAAAACAAAAATATCTGATAAATTGAAACTATATATATCTAATATTCCCACTGATTGGAAAGAGAGTATCATTGAAGATATGATGCAAGAAATTCGCCAACAAAAAGTTGATATGGAAGATAATTTACGAAGATATGGAAACAGTTATCAAACAGAGTACACAGTAGCTTATCTTAAAAGAATTATTGAAACAAATATGAATAGTTATCCAGATTATAGCTTGGAATCAATCGAAAACTGCTTAAATTACTTAGCCGATAACATGGTATATTTATTTTTTGATTATAATTATGAAGATATGCCATTCTTTGATTGGACAACAAACTGTTTTGATGGACGCTTTTGCGAAGAAGACTATGTTGAAAAAGTAATGTATTTTAGTAATTTTGTAAACCATGAAATCGAAAATGGTATTCATATGAATTGTATTTACACAAGTAATATAAATCCATTAGAACATACTAGAATATTAAGAAATTTAAGTTTTCGAGTTGATTCTGAATTTAACAATTGGAAATCCACAGATGATTATATTATTGAACTCCAAAAAATGGGAACACGTATCGACAATATCCTAAATTCAGAAAATGATTATTATAAACTAGATTATATTATGAATGGTATATATAAGGATAATAGCTATAATCAAAATCACTATTTGAAAGTTTTCTCATTATTGGAATTAGCACTATTAGCTCCTAATCAAAAAACTAATGAAATTGATAATTTATTAATTCCCTATCTAAAAAAAGATTATGGTACTGATTCAGCAGATGTGGCACAGATTTTAAGACAAATGCGTAATAAAATTGGGCATGGTGATTTTAAAGCATTTAATGGTAAGGCAGAAGAATTTGCTAAAAAATATATGGCACACTACTCTTTTGATTATTCTGAGTATAGTAGATTAAATTGGATATTGTTACACACTTGTTGTCTATTAGATGATTTATTAAGAGCGATACTTTTTAGACAATTAAAAGAAACTAAATAATTAATACAATATAGGGCAATCTGCTTTTTATAGTCGGTTGCTCTTTTTCTATGTTCACAGAAAGGACGTGATGAAATGAAAAAAATAAGAAGCTACACAAGTATCTGGTCGGTAGAAAAAGTAATCTATGCAATTAATGATTTGCAATTACCCTTTCCTATCACCTTTACACAAATGACTTGGTTCGTTGTATCTTTGTTGGCAGTGATTGTATTTGGGAATCTTCCCCCTCTTTCTATGATTGATGGTGCATTTCTAAAATATCTTGGAATTCCTGTAGGTATCACTTGGTTTATGTGTCAAAAAACTTTTGATGGCAAAAAGCCTTATGGATTCCTAAAATCAGTTATCACATATACAATACGAGCTAAAGTAACCTATGCTGGAAAAGCAGTGAAACTACAAACACAACAATTGAATGATTCCATTACTATAGTAAGGAGTGAAATGTATTATGGCTTATCCAATTAAATATATTGAAAATAACTTGGTGTTCAATCATGATGGTGAATGTTTTGCCTATTATGAATTGATACCTTACAACTACAGCTTTCTAAGCCCAGAAGAAAAGTTCCAAGTACATGACAGCTTCCGTCAATTGATTGCTCAAAATCATGACGGCAAAATTCATGCTTTACAGCTTGCAACTGAATCTAGTATCAGAGCTACACAAGAACGGTCGAAAAAGGAAGTCACTGGGCGGCTGAAAGAAGTAGCATACAAAAAAATAGATGAACAAACCGAAGCGTTAGTTTCTATGATTGGTGACAATCAAGTAGACTATCGCTTTTTTCTTGGCTTCAAACTTTTATTGAATGAACAAGAGTTATCCATCAAAAGTGTTGGTGAAGAAATCAAGAAAGCATTTCAAGAGTTCTTCCAAGAAGTCAATCACAAGCTCATGGGTGATTTCGTATCTATGAGTAATGATGAAATATCAAGATTCACTAAGATGGAACATCTACTAGAAAATAAGATGTCCAGACGATTCAAAATTCGCAAGTTAGACAAAAACGATTTTGGCTATATCGTAGAGCACATTTACGGACAAACTGGTACTCCCTATGAAGAATATGAATATCATTTACCAAAACGATATAAAGACAAAGAAGTGCTGGTAAAAAAATACGATTTACTAAAACCTACTCGCTGTTTGATTGAAGAAAATCAACGCTACTTAAAAATCGAACATGAAGATTCTACAACTTATGTTGCTTACTTTACTATCAATTCAATTATTGGTGAGTTAGATTTTCCAAGTAGTGAAATCTTCTATTACCAGCAACAGCAATTTACATTCCCTATTGATACATCAATGAATGTAGAAATTGTCGCAAACAAAAAAGCATTAACAACTGTTCGTAATAAGAAAAAGGAATTGAAAGATTTAGATAGCCATGCTTTTGAAAGTGACAACGAAACCAACAACAATGTCATAGACGCTTTGGATTCTGTAAATGAATTAGAGAATGCGTTAGACCAAAGTAAGGAATCCATGTATAAGTTGAGCTATGTTATTCGAGTATCGGCAAAGGATCTCGACAAGTTGAAAAGGCGTTGTGATGAAGTCAAAGACTTTTACGACGACTTGTCAATCAAACTCGTGCGTCCCTTTGGTGATATGTTGGGGCTTCACAGTGAATTTATCCCTGCCAGTAAGCGTTACATCAATGATTATATTCAGTATGTCACTTCGGATTTTTTAGCTGGTTTGGGCTTTGGTGCGACACAAATGCTTGGTGAATCCGAGGGTATCTATGTAGGTTATAATCTTGATACTGGACGCAACATTTATCTAAAGCCCAACTTAGCCAGTCAAGGAGTTAAAGGTTCAATTACCAATGCCTTGGCTTCTGCCTTTCTTGGTTCTTTAGGTGGTGGTAAATCTTTCAGTAACAATATGCTTGTTTATTATGCTGTATTATTTGGTGGACAGGCGGTCATTGTTGACCCAAAAGCTGGTGCGAGACGTTCGTACATGAAAAGTGTACGCACATCTCAAATTTAAATATATTGAATTTGAAATGGAGAACTGAATATGTGATTAGTCGAATGATAAGGTAACGCTTTGAAAGGCTAACTTTAATCCTCCGACTGGCATGGATATGAGTAAACATAGAAATGTCAGAAGCTCGGTGAAGTCGGCAGAGAGATACCGTAACAAGTAAAGTTGACGAAAATCATTTAGAGGTAAGTGATGTATCCTATATGCTGGAAGTCTATAAGTTACCTATGGTTAGAATGCGGGGTGACATTCCCGCTGACGAAACTTCGAATGTACGGGTCTATATCGGGACTAAGTAGAAATGCTTAGTGACACAAATAGTGTCGCTGCTGTGGTTGAGTAAAACTCCGCCTTTATGAAAGACCATACAGTGTTACAGGCACTGTCAAGGCAGCAGGCTCATAGAAGTGACCTAAGGGTAAAATGAACAGATAACATATTCGGAACGTCGAAAGCTGACAACGTGGAGAATTTACTTTCTATGAAACGGTTCTAATGAAAACAGAGTGTATAAGTTAGATTGATGTCAGTGAGAGCGGTGCCACGGTACCTGTGAAGCCATGATAACAAGTGGTGGAGGGATAGGCACTAGTCATGTTGATAAAGTAAAAGTTTAATTAGAAGAAGACGTATGGGTTCGAGTAAGACTAAGAGATGTATTACTTCTGCCATGGAAGGAGGGTACAGACCATACAGAAAACAAAGAAGAAGTTACGTAATAATGAGTATTACAATATGCAGGAAGTCTTTGATAGACTTTATGCAGACAGTAAGAATGGAAATAATTTTTACAAACTGTATGAAATTATTACATCAAAACAGAATATTCGTTTAGCATACAGAAATATAAAAACCAATAGTGGAAGTACTACTGCTGGTGTTGACGGCAAAACCATTAAAGATATTAAAAAATGTTCGGAGCAGTATGTTATACAAAAGATTCGAAATAAGCTGAATAACTACCAGCCTCAGCCAGTCAAAAGAGTGTACATTCCAAAGCCGGGCAGTGATAAAACCCGACCGCTTGGAATACCTACTATCTGGGACAGACTAGTACAACAGTGTATACTGCAAGTATTAGAACCAGTATGCGAGCCAAAGTTTTATAATCATTCCTATGGTTTTAGACAGAACCGAAGCTGTGAGCATGCAATCAGCAGAGTTGTAACATTAATCAATCTAGCCAGGCACTATTACTGTGTAGATATAGACATCAAAGGCTTCTTTGATAATGTAAACCATGGAAAATTATTAAAACAGATGTGGACACTGGGGATAAGGGATAAAAGAGTCCTGTCCATTATTAGTAAAATGCTCAAGGCAGAGATATATGGGGAAGGAATACCAACCAGAGGGACGCCTCAGGGCGGTATTATCAGCCCGCTGTTATCGTTGATAGTACTGAATGAACTAGACTGGTGGGTCAGCAGTCAATGGGAACATTTTAAAACAAGTGGCAACTTCAAAGGAAAAGGTTTTGGAAGATATGCAGAAAAGTATACCAACCTGAAGAAAGGTTATATAGTTCGTTACTGTGACGATTTCAAAATCATGTGCACAAGTTATGAAGAAGCTCAGCGTTACTATTATGCGACTGTTGATTTTCTGGATAAACGGCTGTGTTTAGAAATAAATACAGATAAATCCAAAGTAGTGAATTTGAAAAAGAATTCATCTGATTTTCTAGGATTTAAAATCAAAGTCATTCCCAAAGGGAAAACGAGAAATGGTTTTGTAGCGAAAACGGATATGAATAGAAAAGCAATCTCTAAAGCAAAGAAAACAATGAAGAACAGACTTCTAGATATTGCCAATAAAGACAGAAATAAATATATAGATATATATAATTCTACGGTATTGGGGATACAGAACTATTACAGAGTAGCAACAAACATCTATAATAACCTGACAGAAGTTAATTATGCAATGTTGCCTTCATTGAGGATACGGCTTAGAAAGACAGCTAAAGTAAGAAAATTTTCAGAAATGGATGAAAGATTTAAAAATAGAACATATGGAATTCAGCCGAATACTAAAATTTATACGATTGGAGAAAAAGGGCTACTGCCTATAAATGCGGTAAAGAGATTTAATCCTCTAAACTTTAGTCAGAATATATGTGACTATACAAAGGCAGGCAGAAAAAAGATACATGATGAATTACTGGAAGTATCGTCAAATGAATTAGGAGAACTACAGCATATAAGAGACCCGGTAGAAACGATAGAATTTAATGATAATATTATTTCAGCATATGTCGTACAAAAAGGGATGTGCTATATATCAAAGGGAAAGTTGATTCCTAATCAGTGTATTGCCATTAGAAAAGAGCCGCATAAAGAACGAAATCGAGATAGCTATACAAATATAGTAATCATGCAACGAAATTTCGCCAATCTTATTTATCAGTTAAACAGTAACATGAATACCATTGTTGAAGATTTAAATCTTGAAACAGAGATGAAAAAGAAAATAGTGAAACTGTACAACAGACATTCAAATACATTAAATTAAACTTTTACTTAAAACATGATGGCAAGCCGTATGAAGCGAAAGTTTCACGTACGGTTTAGAGCGGGGGAAAATCTAAAGATGACTTCAAAAGATTACCTATCGCTATAACGTGGCAAATGGAAAGAAACGCTTCCAGAGATTGCACATGAAATTAATATTGTGAATCTTACCAGTGATGAAGAAAACAAAGGTTTACTTGACCCATATGTTATCTTGAATCGAAAGAAAGATTCTGAAAGTCTAGCTATTGATATATTGACTTTCTTAACTGGTATTTCTTCAAGGGATAGTGATAAATTTCCTGTGCTTAGAAAAGCAATCCGAAATGTTACTCAAAGCACACAGCGTGGATTACTTTTGGTAATTGATGAACTGCGAAAAGAAAATACTACCATTAGTAATAATATCGCCGACCATATCGAAAGTTTTGTTGATTATGATTTTGCACATTTATTATTTAGTGATGGTAATGTTAAACAATCCATTAGCTTAGAAAAGCAACTAAATATCATTCAAGTAGCTGACCTTGTATTACCAGACGCTGATACTGGATTTGAGGAATATACAACAATGGAATTATTAAGTGTTGCAATGCTGATTGTCATTAGTACCTTTGCCTTAGATTTTATCCACTCTGACCGCTCCATCTTCAAAATTTTTGACCTTGACGAAGCTTGGAGTTTCTTACAAGTAGCACAAGGTAAAACGTTATCAATGAAATTGGTGCGTGCTGGACGTGCAATGAATGCTGGGGTCTACTTTGTTACGCAAAACGCTGATGATTTACTAGATGAAAAAATGAAAAACAATATTGGTCTAAAGTTTGCGTTCCGCTCTACCGACTTGGTAGAGATCAAGAAAACTTTAGAATTTTTCGGTGTTGATAGTGAGGACGAAAATAATCAGAAACGCTTACGTGATTTAGAGAATGGACAATGTTTAATTTCTGACCTATACGGTCGTGTTGGAGTTATGCAATTTCACCCTATCTTTGAAGAACTACTTCATGCCTTTGATACTCGCCCACCAGTGAGAAAAGAGGTGAAGTAAATGAAAACTATCTCTAAACGAAGACTAGAGAAACAAAAACGTAAAGAAGCCAGAAAACAACTACCACTAAAGAAGAAAATCTTGTATTACTTAGGAATGACGATTGTATGTATTGCAGTTGTCATTTTTATTTTAGCTAGTGTTGGTACAGTTGCTCACGCAACAGGTCTTGTAGATGAAACTATCAATGTAAGCAATGAGTATTCAAAATACGGACTAGATAACTACCAACTGGATTTCTATGTAGATAATTCATGGGGGTGGTTACCTTGGAATTGGTCTGATGGATTAGGAAAATCTGTCATGTATGGCTTGTATGCAATTACCAATTTCATTTGGACAATCTCGCTTTATCTATCCAATGCAACAGGTTACTTAGTACAAGAAGCCTATAGTTTAGATTTCATTAGCCAAACAGCTAATTCCATTGGAAAAAACATGCAAACTATTGCTGGTGTTACATCTAGTGGTTTTTCTACCTCTGGATTCTATGTTGGATTTCTACTTATCTTTATTTTGATACTAGGAATCTATGTAGCTTATACTGGTTTAATTAAGCGTGAAACGACAAAGGCAATTGGTGCAATCATGAATTTTTTGATTGTTTTTATTCTCTCTACTTCTTTCATTGCGTATGCTCCAGACTACATTGGGAAAATCAATGATTTCTCCAAAGACATTAGTAATGCTAGTCTTGATGTAGGTACAAAGATAGTTATGCCAAATACAGACATTCAAGGAAAAGATAGCGTTGATATGATTCGCGATAGTCTGTTCTCTGTGCAAGTAAAACAACCTTGGCTATTGCTACAATATGGCACAACAGACGTAGAATCTTTAGGTGCTGAACGTGTGGAATCCTTGCTCTCAACAAGTCCAAACACAAACAATGGTGAAGATAGAGAAGATATTGTTATTGATGAAATTGAAAATCATGATAATGCAAATTTATCTATTGCAAAAACTATTTCTAGACTAGGAACGGTTTTCTTTTTGTTCATCTTCAATATAGGTATCTCCGTGTTTGTGTTCCTACTTACTGGAATCATGATATTTTCACAGGTGCTATTTATTATCTTCGCTATGTTCTTACCTATCAGCTTCTTGTTAAGTATGATACCTAGTTTTGATGGAATGGCGAGAAAAGCGATTATGAAACTCTTTAATGTCATTATGACAAGAGCAGGTATTACACTTATTATCACTGTAGCATTTAGTATATCTACAATGCTGTACTCCTTATCTGGAACATCACCTTTCTTCATGATTATGTTCTTACAGATAGTCACCTTTGCAGGTATCTATTTCAATTTAGGAAATCTAATGAGTATGTTTTCTTTGCAAAGCAATGATTCTCAAAATATGGGTAGACAGGTGTTCCGCCGTCCTCGTGTCTTTATGAATCGGCAAGCTAGAAAACTGCAAAGAACAATGAGTAGAACATTTAGCAAAAGTCCTACTCCTACCACTAAAAAGGAAATACCACCTAAAACTACTAAAGCTAATCATGAACGTAGTAATACTGCTTCACAAAACAATACAAAACGTTCGCTGGGAAAACAATTAGGTGAAAAGGTTGGTAATGTTGCAGATACGAAAAATCGTGTAATGGATAAAGCTAGTGACGTAAAAGACAATATTAAAAATGCTCCTACCAACGTGAAATATGCTATTCATAAAAGTAAACGAAACCTTGTAAGTAATACTGGCGATTCCACGAAATCTATAGCTGATACAAAAAGTAGAAATCAACAGGAACGTACAGCCAATAAGAATCACCAAAAAGCAAATATTGCGCAAAAGCGTTTGGAAATGGATAGAGCCAAGCAAGAGAATAACCAAATTGAACCTTATACTTCTATGCAGAAAAGACAGCATGAATATACCGAACATCAAAACAGAACTACCAAAAGAGAATCGGAGATAAAAGCACCACCACAAAGAGCACAACCTAAGCAAAATAAATCTACTAAAGAACCAAGAAAAAATGTAGTTAATAAAACTTCTAGCATAAGCAATAGAATCACTGCCAAAGGTCGTAAAAAATGAAGCTAAAACACATTACTATCTTTGGTGTGGTTTTCTCTTTGTTCTTTAGTATGCTGTTCTTTTTTGTGATTGTCTTTGCCGATTCAGATGATAGCAGTAATAGTAATTATGATTTGATAAATGGTGGTATGAATTTTTCAGAAGATGTTTTGAAACACAGACCCATGGTAGAAAAGTATTGTAAGGAATATGGCATTGAAGAATATATAACTTATATTCTAGCCATTATTCAGGTGGAATCTGGAGGTACTGCCGTAGATGTTATGCAATCCAGCGAATCATTAGGGTTACCTCCTAACAGCCTTAGCACAGAAGAATCCATCAAACAGGGCGTGAAGTATTTCAGTGAATTATTATCTAGTGTCGAAAGTAAAGGCTGTGATATTAACACAGCCATTCAATCGTATAACTATGGTGGTGGCTTCATCAATTACGTTGAAAGTAATGGAAAGAAATACACATACGAGCTTGCTGAATCCTTTTCAAAAGATAAGTCTGGAGGAGTTAAGGTAAACTATTCCAATCCAATCGCAATTCCTATAAATGGAGGTTGGCGATATAACTATGGAAATCAATTTTATGTACCTTTAGTAACACAATATCTTAGTCCAAGTCAATTTGATGATGAAACCGTACAAACCATTATGAATGAAGCATTAAAGTATGAGGGTTGGAAATATGTATTTGGTGGCGCCTCTCCTACCACCTCATTTGATTGTTCTGGTCTAATACTATGGTGCTATGGAAAAGCAGGGATTCAATTACCAAGAGTGGCACAGGCACAATATGACGCAACACAACATATTCCCTTATCAGAAGCGAAAGCTGGTGATTTAGTATTTTTCCATTCTACTTATAATGCTGGAAGTTATGTCACTCATGTTGGAATCTATGTAGGCAATAACCAAATGTTTCACGCAGGTGATCCAATTGGTTATGCTGACCTTACAAGTAGCTATTGGCAAGCTCATTTAATTGGAGCTGGTCGTATTATCAATAAATAGAGAAAGGAATTGATATGATGAAAATTAAAATTGAAAGAAAAGAAAAAACGGAGAAACAAAAGAATATTCCGACTATCAAAGTAGGGGGGCACATAAGAAAATTACTATTGCTTTATGGGTTCTGTTAATTGGCAGTATGAGCTTTGGCATATATAAAAACTTTACTGCTATTGATATTCATACCGTTCATGAAAAAGAAATAATTGAACAACAAATAGTTGATACTAATAAAATCGAAAGTTTTACAAAAGACTTTGTGAAAGAGTATTTTTCATGGCAACAGTCTAAAGAATCCATAGAAAAACGAAATGAAAGCCTTGGGAATTATTTAACAGAAAATCTCCAGCAACTAAATACAGATATGATACGTACTGATATTCCGACAACTGCAACAGTTAGAGGTACTCAAATATGGAATGTATCTAAAATTGATGATAATTCCTTTGATGTTTTATTTTCTGTAGAGCAACAAGTAACTGAGGGAGAAAAGAAGAAAAATTCAATATCTACCTATATAATTACCATTTATGTTGATGAAAATAGTAATATGGTGATAACTAAGAATCCTACTATAAGTAGTAAACCAGATAAATCAAACTATCAACCGAAACAAGTTGAAAGTGATGGGACTGTCGATACAGCAATGACAGAGGAAATTAACGAGTTCTTAGAAACATTCTTCACCATTTATCCTACCGCAACAGAAAAAGAGCTATCATACTATGTAAGTAATCAAGCTCTGTTACCTGTGAATAAAGATTATGTATTTTCAGAACTAATAAACCCTATTTACACAATGAAAGATAGTAAAATAACAGCAACGTTCACAGTAAAATATTTAGACCAAGAAAGTAAAGTTACCAACTACTCTCAGTTTAAATTAACTTTGCAAAAAAAGATAATTGGAAAATAATTGCGAATTGAAGTTTTATTTAAAAAATAAAAAAAGCTATGCAAGAATACTATATCCACTTGCATAGCTTATATTAAAATTTCTCCATTTTTTCGGAAAAGATATCTCCAAATAAATTTAAAGTTTGTACAACTTGTCGCAAGCTTTCTACAGGAATTTGAGAAAGAACATACTCTTCCATTTCAAATAAAGGGAAAATTAATTTCTCAGCATACTCTTTACCTGCTTGAGTTAAAGATATTTCTTTTTCCTTCTTATTTAAGGGATTTACTTCTAATTGAATATATCCCTGTTCTTTAACACTTTTTACTATATTATTCAAAGTTTGCTTAGGTATTTCTATCTCATCGCAAATTTCTTTTTGAGTCATTTTACCTTCTTCTATCAAATAATAAAATAACAACATATTATAATATCCTATATTATTTTTCTTTGCCCACTTTTCATAGAGCTTATCTACTCTATAAATCGAATTATATATTGTATCTATGTTATCACGTTTATATTTTTTCAAAAATAACACCTCTCATTCAAATATTGTAGGAACTCATTAGAATTATTTTATCACATCACAATTGTATATAAAATAACTATTTAAACTCATTTTAAGAAAGTCTGTTCGTCCAGTCTTCAATAAGTTTTTTTATTTCTAAATCACTCATTGATGATACATGACTAAATCCTTGTCCATTTAAAACTGTTCCATTTCTAACAAATTTATGAAAATCTTCCTCATATCCTTCGAAAGAACCTGCATCCGTCCAAAATGGTGCTACATTGATATTTTTAAAATCAGTCAAGTTTAAATACTCCATTAACGGATTAGATATTCGCCCTGACCATACTGGTCCACCAATCAAAATCAAATCGTAATCTAATATATTAGGTAATTCTCCTCTAATTTTTCTTAAATTTTCAGATTTAATTTCATCCTGTGCTTGATAATGTGTTGTATTATCATCTTCATCATATGGGTTTTCTAAATCAATTTCATAATACCTCTGCAGAAAGTTGGTCTGACATCAGATTAACAACTTTTTTTGTGTTTCCACTCTTTGAATAATAGACAATTAATATTCGCTGGTCATTAAAATCACTCATTACGCTATCAATATTCTCATTAACATGTGAACAACTCGTTAATAGGAATGATACTGCTATTACTATCAATAATGACACTCTCTTCATACATACCTCCTACTTGCCTAGGGTTAACAGACAATATTGTTATTAAAAATAATCTACGATTATAAATCACAATCGTAGATTAATAAGGAAATACTATTTTTCTAAACTTCTAGTGAAGAAATCTGTTAACTTATCAACTGCAATTTCAACATATTTATCTTTATAGTATAAATCCATATGAGAAGCTCCATTAACATCGAATAATTCAGCATTCTCTCCTGCATTTTTTACAGCTTCTTCTGAAAAATGGCGTGTATCAGCTTCTGTCCCAGCAATCATCAATAAAGGACGGGGGGCAATCCATTCCATGTGTTCAAATGGTTTAAAATGTGCTAACTCGTCATATCTCAAATATCCCCAACCGGTAGAATTGATATGTTTTCCAATACCATCTACATAGTAGTCATAACATTCTCTAAACATACTACGTTCTGGATAAGCATTAGCTTCTGCTCTAGTTCCAGGATTAACATGACTTAAAAATCGACCTTCTCCTTGAGCTTCTAGATTTCTTAGAACTCCAGCTTGATTCAATAAAAATTCTCTTATATCTGGGTCTTCCAATAGCTCTCCTGCTGGGTCAACAGCACTTACTGTTGCTATAGCTTTCATACGTCTATCTGTTTGAGCAGTGTATGAAACGTAGCTTCCTCCTGCACATACCCCTAAAATACCAATCTTATTTTCATTGACATAATTTCTTGTAGCTAGATAAGAAACTGCACAACGAATGTCCTCTGCTCGTTGAAATGGATCTTCAAGTCCTCTTGGTTCACCTTCACTTTCCCCTTGTCTTGCTGCGTCAAAGGTTAATGTCACAAAACCTTTTTTAGATAATTCTTCCGCATATCTTCCTGCTGTTTGTTCCTTAACTCCTCCAGCAAGATGACAAACTACTACTCCAGCTAATTCTGCTTCACCACTAAAATTATCTGGAATGAATAAATGTCCTTTAATCTTAATATTGTTACTCAAAAATTCTATATTTGTTCTCATTATTTTCTTCCTTTCAAAATTTAAAATTGTCTCTACAAGCACATCTCAATAATATTTTTTACATCTTCTTCATTCAACGGTACCCATGCATAATCTAAACTACCATTTTCGACTGCATTTTTCGCAATTATTTCAAAGTCTTTGGATGATAAATTTAAGCTACTTAATCTATCATTAACTCCTATATGTTCCAATAAATGGGTTGAGACTCCTAAACTTTTAAACCATTGTTCTGTATATTCTATTGACTGATTTGCTATTTCATATTTGTCTAATTTATCATTAATTCCCCATACCTCTTTACCATAATGGGCAAATTTATCTACAGTTTTTTCATTCAAAATATATCTCATCCATTGTGGAGTAACAATTGCCAAGCCGACACCATGGACAATATCATAGAAAGCACTTAATTCATGTTCAATTGCATGACAGCTAAATGCGTATAGTGAGCTACCCAATGACAATATTCCATTGTTTGCTAAAGAACTAGCCCACATTATTTGCCCACGTGCTTCATAATTGTTAGGTTCTTCTAAAACTATAGAGACATAATGAATAACTGTTTTCATTACGCCTTCGCATAATTGATTGGATAAAAATGTTCCTTCACCAATTAAATATTGTTCTAATAAATGAGACATGATATCTACTATCCCTGCAACAGTGTGTTTCTTAGGAACACTCATTGTATATGTTGGGTCTAAAATCACACTTTTTAACCTCATGTATGGACTATCAAAACCTAGTTTCTGTTTTATCTCTGGATTTGATATAACAGAACCATTACCAATTTCAGTCCCAGAAGCCGAAATTGTCAAAATACCAACTATTGGCAAGACGGAAATAATATTTTTCTTCTGTGTTATTAAGTCCCATACATCCCCATTGTATTTAGCTCCTACTGCTATAGCCTTAGCACAATCAATTGCACTACCACCACCAACACCCAGAATAACATCAATATTATTGTTCTTACAGATTTGAACACCTTCATAAACACTTTTCAGTTTAGGGTTTGGTTGAATACCCCCTAATTCTAATAATTCAAAATCTTTTAATAGTTCAATAATAGTTTGATAGAGTCCATTATTTTTTATACTTTCTCCACCATATACTAATAGAACACGTTTTCCATAAGGTTTTAAACAGTCAACAAGATTTAGTATTTGATTTTTTCCAAATAATACATTTGTAGGCTGGCTATACTCGAAATTCTCCATTTGCTCCTCCTTTATTTATCGATTATCATTTTATAAATTAATTTTTTCATACTCTTCATCAGATACTGGTTCGAGCCACACAGGTTCTCCTTTGCTATAATCCTCAATTGCTAGATGAGAAAACCAGCTATCTTTTGCACTCCCATGCCAGTGTTTAACACCTGCACCAATTTCAACTATATCACCCTCGTGTAGTTCTCTAGGTTTCTCTCCAAACTCTTGATACCAACCTCTACCACTTGTAACAAAGAGTGTTTGTCCAGCTTGGTGAATATGCCAATTATTTCTACAATTTGGTTCAAAGGTAACATTATCAACTAACATTGGTTTATCAAAACCAAAAATCTCTTTTACATAAACTACTCCATTAAAGTTTTCATTTTCCATTTTATTTCCTAGACCAAATAATGAACTTGGCTCTGTTTCATCACTGTTATAAACCTCAATTGCTTTTGAAAAAACCGCCCAAGCTTTTGGCCATCCAGTATAAAAAGCTAATTGGGTAATAATTTCAACAATCTCCGTTTTACTAATCCCATTTTCTTTTCCTCTCTCTAAATGCCCTTTCATAGATTCATCTATAATTCCAGCTCCCATAAGAGCTGAAATAGTAATGATACTCCTAAGTTTAGACGACAATAGACTTTCTCTAGCCCAAACTTCTCCAAATAGAATCTCATCATTGTAGCGTGCAAAATTCGGAGCAAACTCACCTAGATAATCTTGTCCTGCTGTAACTTTTTTCATAATATATTTATTTCTCCTTTCATAGTCCCAAAAGAGACTGTATAATAGTATTATAGTCCCTTTTGGGACTATTATCAAATGAAGGGGAAATCTAAAAACAGTCAATTACTAATATGTCAAGTGGTTGATAAAAAATCCAATGATATGTAAATGAAATTTTATTAGGAAGTACATATTTTACAAACAGAATTATAGACAACTGCAAACCTGTCTTCCACTGCATATTCACATAGTGAGTATGCAGTTTTCAATTTTTTAATTATTTCGAAGATTTACACCCCTTCCACCGTGATAGGAGTACGCAAGGAAAAAACTTTGTGGACGGAGAGGAGGTGAAATTTCTGATGAATGATTTTGATAAAAAAACTATTGAGTATCAATTTGATAGCTTTTGTAAAACTGTTCTGCGTAACCAAGCAAGAGACATCTATAAAGCTAATAAGCGAATAAATGAGAAATTTATTTCTTTGGAATTACTAACACCAGCAGAATTGTGTGAATTAAGTAATTTATGATGATTATGACTCAAATTACACACACATCGTTGTATATGATTATAAAATTCGTATTGCGGATTACTTGGTAGCAAAAGCAATTGAACAGCTTCCAAAGAAAAAGCAAGATGTGATTTTATTATCATTTTTTCTAAATATGACAAATGCTGATATTGGAAGACTAATGAATCTTGCTGAAAGTACTGTTCATTACCATAGAACTAATGCATTAAAAGAATTGAGAAAAATCATGGAGGAACATTTAGATGAAATCTAACAATAACGTATTACCATACACTGTAATTGTATTAGCCACATACGGGGATATTAATGCCATTAATTTCATATTAAAGCATTTTGAACACTACATTAACAAATTATCTCAAAAAACTTTGTTTGACGAATATGGTAACCCATATATTCATGTTGAGGAAGAAATTAAAAGAACCCTAGAAACTAAGCTGATAACTGCAATTTTGAGGTTCAAGCTTACATAACCTCTTCTTTCTCCATGTGTCAAAAATGAATGGTGCATGGAGATTTCATTTATTTATCTATCAAAGCCCATGAATTTTCGTGATCTTTGATAGGCAAATAAGTGCCGATTGTTCTTTGACAACTAAATAGAATAATTTCAAACATTCCCTATAAGAATAGCTGATAACTAATACGCCATGACTTATACAAGCTATAATGAGCGATAACCTATTAGATTTATAAATGTATCTGGTAAATACACTGCCGTAATTTCTTATAGTACATAATGATACGCCTACCTTGAACGCTTCACCGCATTGGGTAGCTACTCCGAGTTTGAGCAGAGGTGAAATTCCTGTGGAGCTGTACCATCAGCCTTGAAATTATTCATAAGAAAACACTTGAAATACCATAGATGAATGGGTGTATAATATAAGGGTGAGGAACTATCCTTGTTATTATTCATCTGTTATACGGTGTTTCAGAAAAGGAGGTCTTCAATGTTAAACACCACAAATGAAAATCTTAGTTCAAAACGAACTTATACTGTAGAGGAAATTGCTGAAATATTAGATATTGGGCGCACCTCTGCTTACAATCTTGTTAAACAAGGAAAGTTTTATTATGTTAAAATCGGTACTTCCATACGAATATCAAAAAAATCTTTTGATAATTGGTTAGACAATCAATAACTCAAAGGAGAAATAAATTATGGCAAGTATTATTAAAAGAAAAAAAGCATATTCTGTTGTTTATAACTATGTTGATGAAGCTGGTACAACAAAGCAAAAATGGGAAACATGGCATTCTTATAAAGAAGCTCAAAAGAGAAAGTCCGAAATTGAAAACCAACAAAATACAGGTACGTTCATTGCACCACAAGACCAAACTATAGAAAACTTCTTATATGATTTTGTTTCTATGTATGGTGAGAAAAAATGGGGTGTATCAACTTATGATAGTAATTGTGGATTGATTGCGAATTATATCAATCCTATTATCGGTCACTTAAAAGTACAAGACGTAACACCTAAAGTAGCTGATAAATTTGTTCTTACATTACAGAAAACAACTCCTGTAACAACTAGAACCAGACAACCTAGGAATAAATTTGTAACTGCGTGTACAATTGAGAAGATTATTAAATTACTACGTTGTGCATTCAAGCAAGCTGTTCGTTGGGAAATGATAGGCAAGAATCCATTTGAACATACTATCATTCCAAGTAAAGAATACAAACCTAGAGATATATGGACTTCTGATATGATTCGTAAAGCTTTAGAACATTGCGAAGACGGTAAGCTATATGTAGCTATCAATTTAGCATTTGCGTGTTCTATGCGTGTAGGAGAGATTTTAGGTCTAACTTGGGATAATGTTCATATCTCGGATTCTGATATCGAAGCTGATAATGCTTATGTCTATGTTGACAAAGAATTAACTAGAGCGTCTAAAAGAGCGATTGAAACGCTTAACGAAAAAGATATCTATTATATCTTTGAACCTTTGATGGCTAACACTAGCACTAGGTTAATCTTGAAGAAGCCAAAAACCAATTCCAGTATTCGTAAAATATGGTTACCAAAAACATTAGCCTTTGTATTAAAAGAATGGAAACAATCCCAAGATGAAATCAGAAAGTTTTTAGGAAAAGAATATCAAGATTTCAATTTAGTGATTGCGCTGTCAAATGGTCGTCCATGTTAAAATCGAGTTCTTCAAAAAGAATTTGAATATGTAAAAGAAGTTGCTGAATTACCTAATGTTGTATTTCACTCATTAAGGCACTCTAGCACTACTTATAAGCTAAAACTGAATCATGGAGATTTAAAAGCTACACAAGGCGATACAGGACATGCTGAAATAGATATGATTACAAGTATATATGCTCATATCCTAGATGAAGATAGAAAAGTAAATGCACAAAAATTTGAAACAGCCTTTTATGCTATGAATCGTGATTTACGAGATGTTCAACCACCAGAGGAAAAGAAAGAAGAAAGTATTGACCTCGCCAGCTTGATTGAACAACTGAAAGAATCACCAGAATTAGCAAACACATTGGCACAACTAATATCTGCTCAAAAATAATCTTAGCTTGCTAAAATAAAAGAAACGAACCGTTTGATTCGCTTCTCTGCTAATATTCCATTAGCAAATTCTTAGCAAGCTAAAAATTGAAGCAAAAACAGTTCGTTTCCAATTAGCAAGAATTTCTTACTAACTTTAACTTTTGTTTCAAGTGAGTAATCCTAGAAAGACAACTCACTACAAACTATATCGAAAGCCTAAAAACCTTTATAAATCAAAGGTTTTGGCATAATTTATGGCGTCCACGAGAGGATTTGAACCTCCGACCCCACGCTTAGGAGGCGTGTGCTCTATCCAGCTGAGCTACGTGGACATTAATTAGCAAATATTCAATTTTACCCTCCTAGGGATATGGTCACATTCCCCTTAGGAGGGTCTTGTAATATCCATTTTACTAAGGGGACAGAACTAGCTTATTATATTACAATTTTTATTTATTGCAAATAAACTATGCTCATAAATTTTACCATTACTATTAACAAAATGCAAACCAACTTTTACTTAAAAATAACAATTAATGCTTTTGGAAAAGTGTTATAATAAATATACAAGTAAGGAGTTGATAAAATGGATAAAATTGTAGAAGTATGTTGTGGGAGTTATTATGATGCATTACAGGCACAATACGGTGGAGCTAGAAGAATAGAATTGAATAGTGCATTACACTTAGGTGGCTTAACCCCATCATTAGCAACTTTATTAAAAGTTAAAGATAACACAGATTTAGAAGTTATTTGTATGGTTAGACCTCGTGGTGCTGGTTTTTGTTACAATGATGAAGATTTTGAGGTAATGAAACTGGATGCGGAAATATTACTTGATAATGGTGCAGATGGGATTGCATTTGGATGCCTTGATGAAGAAGGAGATATTAATATTCCACAAACCCGAGAAATGATCGATATTATTAAATCATATCACAAAACTGCAGTATTTCATCGTGCTATTGATTGTGTTAATGATATTGACGAGGCAATGAACATTTTGATTACTTTAGGGGTAGACCGTATTTTAACGAGTGGCTTACAAGGTAAAGCAACTCGAGGAAAAGAAATGATTAAATATTTGTATGATGCATATGGTGAGAATATTGAAATCTTAGCGGGAAGTGGAATAAATGCAGGAAATGCGAAAAAAATGCTTGATTATACAGGAATTAAGCAGCTTCATAGCTCATGTAAAGATTGGCATACAGACTCCACTACAAGTCGTGATGAAGTCAATTTTAGTTATCACGGTGATGATTATGAGGTTGTAAGTCAAGAATTAGTAGAAATCCTAGTAGAGCTAGTTGAAGGGGAATAGGGGTTGACATTATCTTTAATAGTGTTAAACTATAAGCGATAAAAGAATCGGTAGGTGAGACTACCATAGGGATACGGGTTGCTACCGCAAAGCAGTGGAGACACTGTGCGCTGGTCAACAGTTCTTGTCGTGAAGGCAAAAACTAATGCAATTACATGGCCCTATGATGTTGAAGCTTGAACGAGATAAAGTTATTTTCATGCCTTGTCGCGTTTGAGCGATGAGGCTTTTATTTTGTGGAGGTGAAGAAAATGGATGATTATTTATCGATGAATTTTAAAAGATGGCTTTTTGATGATGGGATAATTACGTCCATTTTCGCCTAGCCATCTTAATGATGGCTTTTTCTATATCTAAAATTTTGAAAGGAGAAAAAGAATGGAAGAGCATGGCCGGTATGACAATGATGTTTATAAGTCCCGAATAATGGCGATGCCATTCTTTAGGATAGTTTTGTCATACTCTAAAATTTAATTTGGAGGGTATAACAATGAGAAGATTTAATTCAATTAATGAGAGATTAGTTTTTGCGAGTGAGAATAAAACTAATCAAGTTTTAGATAGTTTTGAAACAAATAAAATGGGAATCACGAATGAAACAGTCAAACATCATAGTGATGAATTTGGTAAAAATATTATTACTAAACAAAAAAAAGATTCTATATTAAAAAAAATATTTAACGCTTTTATAAATCCATTTACTGCAATTTTATTAATACTAGCAGTAGTATCTTTATTTACTAATGTGATTTTTGCAGAAACTAGTGAAAAGGATCCAACTACAGTAATCATTATTGTAGTTATGGTAATGATATCTGGAATATTACGCTTTATTCAAGAACAAAGAAGTGGGAGTGCAGCAGAGAAGCTGATTGCAATGATTTCAAATACTACAAATATTAAACGATATGGACAAGAAGCAAAAGAGATTCCAATTGATGAAGTAGTTGTTGGTGATATTGTATATTTGAGCGCAGGAGATATGATTCCTGGAGATTTGAGAATTATTGAAGCTAAAGATTTATTTATTAGCCAAGCAAGTTTAACAGGTGAAAGTGAACCAGTTGAAAAATTCGCAATTGAAACAACTGTAGGGACGAATGTGCTTGAAGCACAAAATCTGGCTTTTATGGGAAGTGATGTAATTAGCGGAAGTGCTGTCGGTGTGGTAATTGCGACAGGTGATGAAACTATGCTGGGAAGAATTTCTATTGATTTAAATAAAAAGAGAGAATTAACAACTTTTGAAATTGGAATTAATTCTGTATCGTGGCTTTTGATTCGTTTTATGTTAGTTATGGTACCTGTTGTTTTATTTATTAATGGATTTACTAATGGAGATTGGTTAGATGCAAGTTTATTTGCATTAAGTGTTGCTGTAGGTTTGACACCTGAAATGCTTCCGATGATTGTCACAACTAGTCTTGCTAAAGGCTCTCTTGCAATGGCTAAGGAAAAAACTATAATTAAAAATTTAAATTCAATTCAAAATCTTGGTGCTATTGATATTCTTTGCACAGACAAAACAGGAACTTTAACACAAGATGAAGTAATTTTAGAATTTCCTTTAGATGTTCACGGGAAAATTGATTTAAGAGTTTTGCGACATGCATTTTTGAATAGTTATTATCAAACAGGATTAAATAATCTAATGGATAAAGCAATTATTAATAGTACGTTGGCTGAACAAGATAATGATTCGAGCTTAAAAGATTTAACAAACAAATATGAAAAAATTGATGAGATTCCATTTGATTTTCAACGACGAAGAATGTCTGTTATTATTCAGGATCAAGATGGTAAAGTACAGATGGTTACAAAAGGAGCAATTGAAGAAATGCTCAGTGTTTGTAGATATGTTGAGTATCTTGGTAAAGTTTGGCCGTTAACACAAAAATTAGAGAAAATAATTATCAATCAAGTTGAACAACTTAATGAAAAAGGTTTACGGGTCTTGGGAGTGAGTCAAAAAACAGATCAGGATTTAGTACAAAAATGTACCGTTAGTGATGAAAAAGATATGGTTTTAATTGGATATTTAGCTTTTCTAGACCCTGCAAAAGAATCAACAGCCCCAGCGATAAAAGCATTGAAGGAACATGGTGTAGCAACAAAAATTTTGACAGGAGATAATGAAAAAGTAACTAAAGCAATTTGTCAAAAGGTAGGATTGAATGTTGAAAATATTTTATTAGGCCAAGATGTTGCAAAGATGGGCTTGGATAAACTGAAGGAAGTTGTAGAAACAACAACAATTTTTGCAAAATTATCACCGGAACAAAAGGCACTGATTATTAAAGTTTTAAAAGAAAATGGACATAGCGTTGGATATATGGGCGATGGTATTAATGACGCATTAGCTCTAAAGGCAAGCGATGTAGGAATTTCTGTTGATAGTGGAGTAGATATTGCTAAAGAAGCAGCTGATGTAATTTTATTAGACAAAGACTTAATGGTTCTTGAAAAAGGATTGGTTGAAGGCCGCAAAGTTTATGCTAATATGATTAAATATATAAAAATGACGGCCAGTTCTAATTTTGGTAATATGTTTTCAGTTTTAATTGCAAGTGCATTTTTACCATTTTTACCAATGGCACCAATTCAGTTATTGTTGCTAAATTTAATCTATGATATTGCTTGTATAACCTTACCGTTTGACCGTGTTGACGAGGAGTATTTAAAAATCCCTCGAACATGGGAAGCATCATCAATTGGAAGATTTATGTTATGGATGGGACCAATTAGTTCAATTTTTGATATTATGACATATGTATTGATGTTTTATTTTATAGCCCCAATAATGGCTGGAGGAAGTTATCAATCATTAACAAATCCTGATTATTTCATTGCAGTTTTTCAAACGGGCTGGTTTATTGAATCAATGTGGAGCCAAATTCTTGTTATTCATTTAATTAGAACAGCAAAAGTACCATTTGTTCAAAGTAAACCTGCCCTATTTGTAACGATTTTTACATTATTATCTGCATTTGTTTTAACGCTTATTCCATTTAGTCACTTAGCTAAAGCAATTGGGCTTACTAGTTTGCCAGCTTATTATTTTGGATTATTAATAATAATTGTTATTTTATATATTGCATTGACAACAGTAGTTAAACGTGTTTATCTAAATAAATATCACGAATGGTTATAAAATGTATGATAAATATGTTATAATCAAGCGGAATAAGGAGTGATTAGATGCGTAATTTTAATTTAGATGATGATTTGAAACGTCATGTTAAACCTGGATTGATAATTTCAGCGTTTACAGTTTTTTTGATATATTTACTTATGAATTTAGGTAATATTTATGGAATGATCAGCACGTTGTTAGGGACGCTGGTATATTTGTTTTATGGGATTATTATTGCATATATTCTCAATCAGCCTATGAAGCTGATTGAAAAACAAATTACAAAATACTGTACAAAAACTAGTTTTTTATATCGAAAAAAAAGAGGTTTATCAATAATTGCAACACTGATACTATTTATTTGTTTAATTGTTTTGATTGCTAGTATCGTAATTCCAAATTTAATAAGCAGTTTAATTTCATTGATCAGTAATACTTCTGCTTTTCTAACATCAGTATTTAATAACATCGATGATATATTTATCTATTTCAATATTGATTTTAGAATGGAAAATATTGCTAGTGTTAAAGATTTAATCAATATGCCTTGGCAAGATATGGTTGGTCAAGCACTAGATATCCTAACTAGAAGTGCTGGGGGAATCATGAATAATGCAACAAATTTTTTATCTACATTTGGAGTAGTATTTACAGGATTTATTTTTTCTCTATATTTGCTTGGAAATAAGGAAACTTTTTTACGACAATTAAGAAAAGCAATTGGAGCACTTTGTGGTTATAAAGTTACTTGTGTAATTTTTGATTATGCACATAAAACTAATGAAGTTTTTTCAAATTTTATCAGTGGTCAATTGGTTGAAGCTTGTATTTTATGGGTGTTGTACTATGTAACTATGAAGCTGTTTAATTTTCCATACCCTGAATTGATTGCTACAATTATTTCAATATTTTCATTTGTTCCATTTTTTGGTCCAATTGCAGCAATGTTTGTAGGTGCAGTCTTAATTTTATCAAAAGATGCTTTGATGGCAATTTGGTTTATGGTATATTTTCAGATTTTATCACAGTTAGAAGATAACTTCATTTATCCGCGTGTTGTTGGAAACTCAGTTGGCTTACCTGGAATTTGGGTTTTATTATCAATTTTTGTTTTCGGTGATTTATTTGGTGTATTTGGAATGGTCATTGCGGTTCCTAGTGCTGCTTGTTTATATTCATTAGCCAGTGAAGTAATTAATATGATTCTAAAGAAGCGGAAGTTAGTTATTACTGAAAATACAATTGAACAAAAATGATTACCTGCATAATTTGCAGGTTTTTGTTTATTTAGATAAAAATAAGAGTTTGTTTAGTTTATTCAAGCAATCAATATGATATAATCATGAAAAGGAGAAAAACGATGGAGTATCTAAAAATTAATTCAATATCTGATAAATTACCTTTAGACGTAATTGTTTCAGCGCCGGAACACCCAAAAGCAATTTTTCAGATTGTTCATGGTATGTGTGAGCATAAAGAGCGTTATTTAGATTTTATTGAATATTTAAATGACTGTGGATATGTTGTTATCATACATGATCATCGTGGACACGGAAAAAGTGTTTTAGATGAAACTGATTTGGGTTATTTTTATGGTGAAGGTGCCCGTGCAATCGTTGAAGATGTTCACCAATTAACTAATTATATTAAGAAAAAATATCCAAATTTACCAGTTTGTTTATTTGGGCATTCAATGGGTTCTTTAGTTGTAAGAAATTATATTCAAAAGTATGATCATGAAATTAATGCATTAATAGTTTGTGGCAGCCCAAGTAAAAATAAATTAGCCGGATTAGGAAAGCTATTATGCAAAGCGATAGCAATGGTCAAGGGGGATAAGTATCATAGTAAACTATTACAGAAAATGTCTTTTGGTGCTTTTAATAAGGGCTTTGATAAGCCAAATGAATGGATTTGCAGTAACAGCCAAGTAGTTGATGAATATAATAATAATCCGCTGTGTACCTTCACATTTAGTGTAAATGGATTTTATAATTTATTAAGTTTAATGCAAAATACATATAAAAATATAGATTATGAAGCAAATAAAAAACTACCAGTCTTATTTATTTCTGGCAAAGAAGATCCTTGCTTGATTAATGAAAAAGCATTTAATAATGCTGTAACTCATTTAAAAAAACAAGGCTATCAACATGTGATTTCAATTTTATTTGAGCATATGCGCCATGAAATTCTCAATGAAAAATATAAGGAAACTGTGTATTCAACGATTACGACTTTTTTAGTTGATACAATGGAGGAAAATGATGCGTAAAAGATGTTTATTAATAATTGATGTTCAAACTGCTTTGACGAGCCAGTATCCAGTAGATGAAAATAAGATGATCGAGCATATTCGAAAACTAATCAGGGTATGTCATAATCAACATCTCGAAATCGTCTATGTTCGTCATCATGATGAGGAATTGATTTTAAATAGTGATGGTTGGCAAATAGATTCACGGATTACTCCGAGACAAGATGATAAAATTTTTGAAAAGGAATATAATAGTGCATTTAAAAATACAAATTTAGATGCATATTTAAAATCACAGGGAATTCAAGAGCTGATTATCGTTGGTATGCAAAGTGAATATTGTATTGATACTAGTATTAAAGTAGCATTTGAATTAGGATATAGAGTTATTGTTCCAAAAGATGCTACAACGACTTTTGACAATGATATAATAAGTGGAAAAGTGTTAAAGCAATATTTAGAAGAAAAGATTTGGAAGAATCGATTTGCTCAAGTTATAGAAGTTGATACATTATTAATGATGATAGAATCTAAGTTGGATTTTAAATTTAGTTATGGTAAAACATCTTTTAAAGATGCAGCTTTAATTCGCCAAGCTGTATTTGTTGAAGAACAAGGCTTTGAAAAGGAGTTTGATAAGCTTGACAATACTGCGTATCATCTGGTGATTTATAAGGATGAGCAGCCGATTGCGGTTGGACGAATGTATTTTAAAGATAAGACAACAATGATCTTAGGAAGAATTGCAGCGCTCAAAGAATATCGTGGGCAAAAATTAGGAAGTAAGGTTGTCACTGCTTTAGAGAACAAAGCTCGAGAATTAGGCTGTCTTGAAACTGAGTTGTCAGCTCAACAGCAGGCTCAGAAATTTTATGAAAAATTAGGATATAAACCTGATGGAGATATGTATTATGATGAGTGGTGCCCGCATGTTACAATGAAAAAGATACTTTAAATCTTCTATCATTGACTTATTTAATAAGTTAACTATAATTATGTAAAAAGAGGGATAGAAGATGAATATGAAAGATAAAACAAAGTTATTTAATATACCAAATTGCTTATGTTATTTTAGAATTTTATTAATACCAGTATTTTTATTTGTGTATTTTAATGCACAATGGCAACATCATTATATTATTGCAGCATTTATTCTTGTGCTTTCAGGTATTAGTGATTGTTTAGATGGTTATATTGCAAGAAAATATAATATGATTACAGATTTTGGAAAATTAATTGATCCGATTGCTGATAAATTAACACAATTTACAATTGCGATTACTTTGTTATTTACATATCCCTTAGCTTGGGTGTTATTAATAATAATTGTATTGAAAGATGGAATGTTAGGAATTGTTGGATTATATTTATATGATTATGGCTTAAAAATAAAAGGAGCTTCATGGTGGGGGAAAATTGCAACAGCTTATTTTTATTTTGTTGTAATAATTCTTATTGGGTATCACATTCCTGATACTTTTGCTAGTCAGTTAATGATTATCACTAGCAGTGCATTAATGTTATTGTCATTTGTGTTATATGCAAAAGAATTGAAACAAATGATTAAGGAAAAGGATAAGCTTGTAGATGAACAAAAGAGAAATTAAAGAAGAATGTTACTTGGATATGCTTGAAGATGAGTTAAATAGTGTCGATGCCGTTTTGAATCATATTGAAAAAGTTGAAATAAAAGAAGGTATCTTTGATGAACATGTTATCCAAAAAGATTTAATTAGAGCATATTTTGATTTAGAATTAGCGTTAGCAAGTTTATGCATTTTACTTAGAAAAATGTCTGAAAACTTGTTTATTCATATTGATGAGGACATACGTCGGGATATTAATAGTATTATTCATTCTAATAAATTTGAATATCATGATCATGATAGAATTTATGTATATTCACAAAAAGGTAAAGAACCTGTAGATTTAAATAATTTATTACGGTTTGCACGTTCTATCCTCTAATCGACAAATTCATTTGATTGCCCTTGCTATGATAATGGGGGTGATTAAAATGGACTTTAGAAAGAATGCGGGAATTGTATTAATTATTTTAGGAATGATTTTAACCATGGATCGAACTAAAGACTTTCAAGGAATAGTATCAACGATTGCATACTATATAAAAGGCTACTGGCCTTTGATTCTCTGTTTTATTGGAATGTACATTTTAAGTTCGCCAAAGAAAAAGAAAAAATGAGGCCTAGATAAATTCTAGACCTTTATTTTTTAACCTAATTTTTCTACTTTATAACCGGCTGCGCTTAACGATGTTATTAATCCTAAATCACCAACAACATGACCTACACCAACGCCGATGAAAACGACTTTATTTTGATTTAAATATTCTATTATTTTAGCTTGCATAGTTTGGTTACGGTCAATTATTAATAATTGTTGATAATTTTGATATTCTTGTTGATATTCATTATCTGGTAGTTCTTGATAGCTGTATATTGTCGCTAATGTATCAAGATCATGATTATAATAACTGTCAAGGATCAATTTTGTACTTTTGATTAATTGTTGTCGATCTTTTAAGGATTCTAAAATTGCGTGAGGTGATTCTTTAGATAATTGTGAAAATAATTGCATCTGAAATTCAATTCCTTCCATTTCTTCAAAAGGAATCTTTTTACTTCTGGTGAGATTAAAAAGGTAAGCATCAATGGAAGTGCTATTATTGCCATCTACTTCGTCTAGAATATCAGAGGTTACTAAAGAACTTACTGCCATAGCATTAAATTCATTAACACGGTATTTTTTTAGTGTAGGATAGTTTTCTTTTAATTTAGGAATATAGTTAATCAAATCTAGTTCACCTAAACTGTTTTCTAAAAGATAATTTTGATATTTAGCAGTTTCATTTTGATCTAATGAACATTCTAAAACAATACTTTGACTATCCTTGATTGCTTTTTCGGTAGTTATATCAAGTTTATCAATTTGATCACGACCAGGATGACAGGTTCCTAATAGATAAAGATAGTGATTATTATTGTCACTAATTTTATAGAGATATGGACTGACATCAACAGTTTTAGTAGTTGCTCTTTTATCAATACTACAACCACACAGCATAAAAATGAGTAATAAACATAATAATTTTTTCATAGCATTTCCCCTTTATTATTTATATTATAATTATATAACTATATTATTTATATATCAATATATTATAGAAATATAAAACTATTTTAACTGAAGAGATTTTGTTAGTAAAAAGTTATTAAATTTAGATTATTTCAAGTATTTCTTGTTTGATTATTGTAGTTAAACAAGTTATAATGGTTCATGAAAATGGAGGAATTAGATAATGAAAAAAAGACCAATTGTATTATGTATTTTAGATGGATACGGATTAAGTGAAAGAATTGATGGAAATGCAGTTAAACTTGCAAATACACCAAATATAGATGATTTAGAAATGATTTATCCAACAACAAGAATTAAAGCTTCTGGAATGCCTGTCGGATTACCTGATGGACAAATGGGTAATAGTGAAGTTGGACATTTAAATATTGGAGCTGGAAGAACAGTTTACCAATCATTAACTTTAATCAATAAAGCTGTTGAAGATGGAACATTCTATAAGAATGCTGAATTCTTAAAAGCAATTAATAATGCCAAAGAAAATAATACTAAATTACATATTTGGGGATTATTATCAAATGGTGGAGTGCATTCTTCAAATGAACATATCTATGCCTTATTAAAATTAGCTAAACAAGAAGGTTTAGAAAAAGTATATGTACACGCATTTTTAGATGGTCGTGACGTTGCTCCTGATAGTGGTGCTGATTTTGTTAAAGAATTAGCAGATAAAATTGAAGAAATAGGTGTTGGTGAAATTGCAACTGTATCTGGTAGATATTACGCAATGGATCGTGATAAGAGGTTTGATCGTGTTGAATTAGCGTTTGATGCTATCGTTAATCATAAAGGTGAAAGCTTTGAATGTCCTGTTCAATATGTTAAAGATTCATATGCTAAAGAAACTTATGATGAATTTGTAATTCCTGGATATAATAAAAATGTTGATGGACAAGTAGCTGATGGTGATTCAGTTATCTTTGCAAACTTTAGACCTGACCGTGCGATTCAATTAGCAACAGTGATGACTAATGATGGATTCTATGACCATGCATTTAATAATGTGCCAAAAAATTTAACATTTGTTTGTATGATGAAATATGCAGATAGTGTTAATGGTGCGATTGCTTTTGCTTTACCAAGTTTAACTAATACACTTGGTGATTATTTATCTGCAAAAGGTATGAAACAATTAAGAATTGCAGAAACTGAAAAATATGCTCATGTTACTTTCTTCTTTGACGGTGGTGTTGATAAGGAAATTGAAGGTGCTACTCGAGTGTTAGTAAATTCACCAAAAGTAGCTACTTATGATTTACAACCAGAAATGTCAGCATATGAAGTAAAAGATAAATTAATTGAAGAATTAGATAAAGATATTCACGATGTTGTTATTGTTAACTTTGCAAACTGCGATATGGTTGGACATACAGGAATTATACCAGCAGCAATTAAAGCTGTGAGTGTTGTTGATGAATGTGTAGGTGAAGTATACAATAAAGTTCTTGAATTAGGTGGAACAATGTTAATTACTGCTGACCACGGTAATAGTGAAATGTTGTTAGATGAAGATAATAACCCATTTACAGCGCATACTACAAATGAAGTGCCTTTAATTGTAACAAATTCTCATTTAGAATTAAAAGAGGGTGGAAAATTAGGAGATTTAGCGCCTACGATTTTACAATTATTAGGACTTGAAATTCCAGCTGAAATGGATGGAGAATCTTTACTTAAATAATGAAAAAATTATTAAGTTTAATTGTATGTGTATTAATGATTAGTGGATGCCAAGACGCATCCATTAATCGTATAAAAAAAGACAATAGTTTATCAGGTCTTCATGAAATTACTTATGATGAATTAGAAAACAAATTATCTAGTGATGATACTTTTGTTTTATATATTGGTCGTCCTGATTGCGGAGATTGTAAAGAGTTTCATCCGATTTTAACATCGTATTTAGAGGAAAATAAGGGTACTTATTTATATTATTTAAATATTCAGGCATTTCGTGATGCCGCCATGCAAGAGGGGGCATCTGAAAAAGAAATTGATTTTTATAAAAATATTCGTGAGGAGTTAGATTTTAATTGGACACCAATTTTAAAATTAGTTAATAAAGGTGAAACAATTAGCGAGTATACTTATCTAAGTGAAGAGTATTATGAAATAAAAGATGATACAAAAAAAGCCCAGGCAAAAGAAAAATTTGTGGAAGACTTTAAGACCTGGATGGCAAATATATATGAGTAGGTGATTGCATGAAACAATGTCCACATTGTAAAAAAAATATTCCTGATAGTGCCAAAGTTTGTCCTCATTGTGGTACACGCTTAGAAAAAGGCTATCAACCCATGAAAAGAACAAATACATTTCCTAATTATTTATACGGTATTTTAGCTTTAGTATTGATTTTCTCACCGCTGATTTCATCAATGTTATTTGGTAATTTTTTAGGTGACGGAACTGCAAGTAATACTGTTACTACACCGGATAAAGCAATTACACTAGGTCCACTAGGTGAGGTTAATATTAATAAAGAGGTAACAGAATATCAGTTTGGGAGTTTAAAAGATTTTGATAAACTAGTAACTAATAGTGATAGTTATGTTAAGAAGATCAAGCAGTTAGAAAGTGATTTAACTGCAATTGCTGATAAGTATGGTAAAACAACGATTGATAAAGATTATGATTTTTATGTAACTGATCAAAATAATGTTTATACAAGTCTGAATTATGATTTAAAGATTGGTAAAAATGAAACAATGTCAATTAGTTTTTCATATGACTTATCAGGAACAACTAATGCTGTTAATATAGGTTATACTATTAACGGCTTTAAAGATTTTGAAGCTATGAAAATCAACGAGCAAAGTTATCCGATGTTAAAAGAAATTGTTAAATTGATTAACGGTGATGATATGTATGTAAGTTTTAATAAAGCTGGAGAGAAGTTTAATCAATTAGAAAATGATTTTAATGAACGAAATGAAAGTATTGGTAATTATGGAATAGGAATCACTCAATCAGAAGATGATACAAAAGTGTCAATGAGAATTCTTTCAAGCGAAGATGGTTATCGATTAAAAATCACATATAAAACTAAAGCTGATATGAATAAATTAGTGGGTAATAGTAAAGGAACTGAATAATCAGTTCCTTTTTTGCTGTGCTGCGCACGACATAAAACTAGGTGATGAAAGCCCGCTGTGGAGGTTTCGTGCTACCAACCACCAGCCAAAGACAAGGCTGCAACATAAACTGTTGTAGTATTATTTTTTGCAAAAGCTAAATATTAAATTTGGACTATGTTATAATCATTGATAAGGAAGTGGTGGGAAGATGAAAAAGAAATATTTAAAAATTGATAATATCCCTGCAGTTATCTGGGGAGCAGGGAGTTCAAAAGTTTTTCTTGCAGTTCATGGGAATAAATCTAATAAAGAAGATATTGTTATAGAAATGCTAGCAAAGACAGCAGTAAATAGAGGATATCAAATAGTTAGTTTTGATTTGCCAAAACATGGGGATCGAGTATATGAAGATACTTTGTGTAATGCACAAAATTGTACAGAGGAATTATTAAAGATATATGACTATGTTAAAGGAAAATATGAAAAGATAAGTTTATGGGCCTGTAGCTTAGGAGCATTTTTTAGTTTATTAGCTTATCAATGTGTTAAATTTAATCAGTGTTTATTTTTATCACCAGTTGTTGATATGCAACGTTTAATTGAAAATATGATGATTTGGTTTGAAATAAATGAAGAAAAATTAAAAGAACAAAAAATGATTGAAACACCTATTGGGGAAACATTGTATTATGACTATTATTGCTATGTTAAAGAACATTCAGTCACCGAATGGAATAGTCAAACAATGATTTTGTATGGTGAAAATGACAATTTATGTGAATATGAATATATAAAGAAATTTGCCAGTCATTTTAATTGTGATTTAAAAATCATGGAAAATGGGGAACACTTTTTTCATCTAAAGAATCAACTAGAGTTTTATCAAAATTGGTTAGAAGAGAAAGTTAAATGAGGTGAAAAAATGAAAAAAATCGCAGTATTAACTTCTGGCGGTGATGCTCCTGGAATGAATGGAGCAATCAGAGCAATTGTCAGAGTAGGAATAAAACATGGATTTGAAGTTTATGGAGTATATGAAGGCTATCGAGGATTAGTAGAGGGTAAAATAGCACGCTTAGGCTATCGAGATGTTTCTGAAATTCTTGCAAAAGGAGGTACTATTTTAGAATCATCACGTCTACCGGAGTTTACTTTAGATGAAGTTCAAGATAGAGCAATAAACAATTTAAAAGAACATGAAATAGATAGTCTTGTTGTAATAGGAGGTGATGGTAGTTACCGTGGGGCACAAGCGTTAGCAAAAAAAGGTATAAATTGTATTGGAATACCTGGAACTATTGATAATGATATCAATGGTACTGATGAAACGATTGGTTTTCATACTGCATTATGTAATATTATTGATGCAGTAAATAAATTACGTGATACTTCAAGTTCTCATCATCGTTGTTTTGTAGTTGAAGTAATGGGTAACAATGCAGATAATTTAGCTCTTTATGCAGCTATATCTTGTGGAAGTGAACTTGTTATCACTAATAAGACAGGCTATGATGAAGAGCATGTAATCAAAGAGTTGATTAAGAATGAAATTGTTTATAATAAACGCCATGCAATTGTAATTGCAAGTGAAAAAATTTTAGATGTTGAAAAGCTAGCACAACGAATCAGTGAAGAAACAGGATTTTCAGGTCGCTCGATTGTTTTAGGACATATTCAACGAGGCGGCTCACCGGTGCCGGAAGATCGGATATTAGCTGCAAGGATGGCAAATAAAGCGATAGAACTTCTTCAAGATAATCAAAGCGGTAAGTGTGTATGCCTGCAAGATGGAAAAATTGTGGCGAAAGATATTGAAACAGCGTTACAAGAAGTAAATAAAAGTAATCAAATGCTTTATCAGCTCTTTGATGATTTAGTCTAAACTGTTATAATATGGCTATATATTGGAGGATTTTATGAAAAAAATACTATTTTGTGATATGGACGGAACAATTATTGATTTAGATGGGTTATTATATCCCCCGGATAAAGAGAAAGTGGAAAAGCTTCACCAGGCTGGGCACTTGTTTGCTTTTAATACTGGGAGAAATTATGAAGAAGCATTACGCAGTACAAACAAATTAGATTTATATTATGACTATTTAGTTTTAAATAATGGAGCTCATATTGTTGATCGTAATGATCAAGAATTATTTAAACGAGTTATTTCAAAACAAGCTGGTATTGATATCATAGAACATTGTTTGAAATATGATGATATGTGGATATATTTTTATGATGGAAAAAAGACATTAGGGTATTTGAGAGGTCAAACATATATTTATGATGAGGTAGGACGTAGTATTGTAACGAATGAGCATGATTTTATAAAAGAGTATCCAAATGTTGAGGAGTTTGATATAATAGCGATAAATCAAGACAACCAGCAGATTGATGAAGTTTTAAAGATTCAAAAATATATAGATGAACATTATGCAGATGAAGCGCATGGTACATTAAATATGCATTATTTAGACATTACGCCAAGTGGATGTACGAAAGGAACTGGAATTAGCAATCTAGTTAGTTTACTTAATGAAGATGTTGTAAGTTATGCGATTGGGGACTCGTATAACGATATTAGTATGTTTGAGCACGCGGATCATGGTTACACTTTTAATCGAGCGGATGAACTGATTAAAAAGCATAGTGATAAACAAGTCGATTATTTATCGGAGTTGATTGATGAAATGCTTAAATAAGGGGGAATTATATGAGTTGGCAAGATAAATTGCGCGAGGTTGAACCATATGTAGCAGGGGAACAGCCTAAAATTGTGAATATGATCAAGTTAAATACAAATGAGAATCCTTATGGACCTAGTCCTAAAATTAAGGAAGTATTAACATCTTTGGATATTGATCGTTTAAGGTTATATCCAAACAGTGATGCTGTTGATTTACGTAAAGAATTAGCTAATTATTATGGACTTGAAGAAGAACAAGTATTTTTGGGGAATGGTTCTGATGAGGTACTTGCGTTGATTTTTTTAACGTTCTTTAATGGAAAGGAACCAATTTTATTCCCGGATATTACATATTCTTTTTATCCGGTATATTGTGAATTATATCAAATGGCATATAAACTGGTTAAATTAGACCGTGATTTCAAAATTAATCTTAATGATTTTATGCAGCCTAATAGTGGAATTATTTTTCCAAATCCTAATGCGCCAACTGGTTTGTTAGTTGATTTAGATTTTATAGAAACAATATTAAAAAATAATCCTGACAGTATTGTAGTCATTGATGAAGCGTATATTGATTTTGGTGGAACTAGTTGTGTCTCTTTAATTGATAAATATGATAATCTAGTTGTAACACAAACATATTCTAAATCACGTTCTTTAGCTGGAATTAGACTAGGAATAGCTTTAGGAAGTAAAGAGGCAATCAGACATTTGTATGATGTTAAGAATTCATTTAATTCTTATCCAGTTGATTATGTCGCACAACAAATTTGTTTAGCGAGTATCCTTGACGATCAAGATACAAAAGCAAAGTGTGCTAAAGTAATTAAAACAAGAGAAATGACTAAAACAAGATTAAAAGAATTAGGTTTTATTGTACCTGACAGTTATGCAAATTTTGTTTTTGTAAAACATCCTGATGTTGAAGGCCAAGAATTATTTACAGCATTGCGGCAAGTAGGAATAATCGTTCGTCATTGGAATACTAAGCGAATTGATCAATACTTAAGAATTAGTATCGGGACAGATGAAGAAATGGAAAGAATGATAAATTTCTTAGAAGAATATTTAAATAAATAAAAATAGATGGCACGCCATCTATTTTTATTATAGCTTTTTATATGTTTGTTTTCCATTTCTAATGTAAACATAATTATCGTCTGTTGATAATTCTTCATGATATATATAGCCATCAAACGTTAGACGTTTTAAGCTATCAAGATCACTAATCTTATTTTTAACCATTAAATCAAGCATTTTTCCCCGAGCTTGTTTGACATACATTGAATTGCGTACCATTTTACCTGCTTTATCTTCAACAAAGTCAATGTTTATGATATGGGGATGTGATAGCATCTTAGTAAATTCTTTAGAGGCTAGGGAAATAATATAGTCTTCATTTTTAAAATAATTATCAATTTCATCTTGCCAAAATTGATATAAATTAAAATCAATCTTCATAATCATATCTAAACGATATGGGGTTATTGCACTATTGTATTTCAAGATGCCATAATAAGCCGATAAAATATTTAAATACTGTTCTAAGTATACAAAATCGTCTGCATCATAGTCTTTCAAACTAAGCTGTTTAAAAACAGTACCTTGATAGCAGTATAGTGCAGGAACCGCAGTATATTCATTGTGGAAATAACTATAGACAGTATCCGCCATTTTAAAAGATATTTTCATTATGTCATGGAGTTGATCAAGATTAAATTTCATTAAATAATTATGTAGCTGTGTAGTCTTGTCTTTAAATAAGATATCTGTAGTTTCAATATTTACTTGTTTTGTTTTCATCACCTTTGCCGGTGCGATAATAATTTTCATTTTAATCACCAAGATTATTATATCGTATTTCAACAAAATATGATATACTTAACCGTGGTGATGAAAGAATGAATAATACAATTATAATTGATAAGATTTTGATTCATATGTTGGATTTGGAACATAGTAAAATTATTTACTCAGATACATTTATTAATTTAACTGAAGGAACAACTGAGTATTATGATAAAAAAATTGAAAAATGTTTAGAAAATTCTGGAATTAAAGAATTGGTAACCGGTAGTGAGCATCACTTATTACAAGCTGGTAAAAAAATGATTGAAAGTAATGAGGCGTTTAAAGAAGAATCGATTAAAATAACGCAAGATTTATTTGATTTATGTACAAAAATTGAAGAAATGCCAAATGCTAATTTAATGTTTGTAGAATTAAAAGTAGATGGTAAGAAATTTGTTTTAATTATTAAGTTAAACTATAAAACTATGCCAATGAGTTTAATTGAAGAAAATGATGGTATACGTAGTATTAGATTTATTAATCAACAAATTTTACCAAATAAAACAACAGCTGTTGAAGAAGCAATTATTATCAATGTTGAAGATAATATTTTGTCGATTATTGAAAAACGTTATATGATTGATGGGAAACCAGGATATTACTTGAATGAACAATATATTAAAGGTGAACCAAAATTAACAGATAAACAAAAAATGAGTATTGTTAATAAAGTTGTAAAGAAAGTTGACAGTGAATATAATGTTGTTGAAGGGGATCCCCTACCATTAGTAAAAAAAGAACTTGTTGATTTAGTAATGGATCATCGTCCGGTAAAACCGATGGAATTGGCTAAAAAAGTTATGGGAAACGACTATAATGCAACTGAAGAGGTTGAATTAATTATGCGCGATCTGGGAATTGAAGAAGATGATGAAATTGTCAACGTTCCAGTATCGCTAGATCGGATGTCACGTTGTAAATTAGTTTTAGATGATGATCGAATTATTGAATTAAATGTTGAGGATTATCTTGAAGGTGTAGATATCGTCAAGGAAATGGATGAGGGCGGTATGACGCGAATCATCTTAAAGAATATTAAAGATATTGTTGTGAAATAAAAATGGGTTACGGATAACCCATTTTTAAATAGTTACATATTTATTAATATATAGATAATAAACGATTGCCTGGATATTAGCTTGTGGGAAAACACGAGCTAATATTTTTTTGTAATAATCCATTTGCGGCTTATGTAAAGAAATCAGTATTTCTTTACTAGTGTTTTTATTCAAATTATCAGTCTTATAATCGATAATTGTTATTTGATTATCTTTAATACAGACAACATCAAAAATTCCATGAATAATTTGTCCGTTTTCAAGCATAGAAAATTCTTTTTCACGATAAAGATAGTCAGCATTAACCATTAACTGATAAACTGGGCTAGTAATAAAGTTTTCAAGATGTTGTTGATATTTATCAATTAATTGCCAGGCTTCATTGTCATAAAGGTTTGCTTGTTTGAGTTTATTTAAGTTATCTGATAAATCTAAATGAACGTCAATATCAAGATGTTCAAGCACACTATGAATAATTGTTCCACGTGTTCCAGCATCAACTGGGGAATCATCAAGCTCATAACTTATATCCTTAAAACTTCTATCGCCATCTTCAATTTTACGAGTTACAGCAATGGATTTTTCTAGGTTAGTTGGGTATGGATATTCAAAATTACTATATCGATGATAGCTGCTTAAGTCAAGAATAGTATCACTTTTATTTGAAACGATAATTTGTTCTTCAACATCATGATGACTAAGAATCTTGATAGAAAATTTACTATGTTTAGTATTTTCTTGAATTAAATGCTTATTTTGATGAATCAAAATAGTTTGAAAATTTTGTTTTATTTCATTAACAAGATCATCTGTTTGATCATGGTCTAGGAGTTCTTTTTTTAGACCTTGATTAATAATATTACTGTGACTCATTAAAGAAATTCCTAACCAATCTAAATAGCTATTTTGCTTACGTGCATTATGATAAAGAATTACTTTATCTTTACAACGTGGATTTATCATTGAATCTTCACTATTATTAATTACATATTTTTGCCATTTGATAAGATCTTGGGGTTCCTTAATTAAGCCAGTCATAATTAGTTTTTGTGAAGCTCTAGTCAATGCAACATAAAAAATTCGCATTTCTTCGTTGATTGCTTCACTAGTCTGTGCTGTTGCAATTACTTTTCGATATTTATTTTCGTATTCAACAATAACGTCTTGATAGGGTTCTAAATCACATTTTACTCGCGGTTTGATCGCAATTCCTAATTTTTTATCACTAATGATTCGTTCTCGGGCATCTTGCTGATTAAATTTATTTTGCATATTAGAAACAAAAACAATTGGAAACTCCAATCCTTTAGATTTATGGATAGTCATAAAAGAAACAACATTATCATCATTACTTGAAACCATTGCGGGAGAGAGATTGACTCCATTATTGATCATATCATCAAATTTAGTAGTTATTGTATTTAAAGAATCATCATGCATTTCATCTAACTTTTGAATCATTAATTCAATATTTGCAACTCGTTGAGGACCATTGACTAATGAAGCTAAGAAAGGTAAATAATTACTATCCTCAAGGAATTTCATCAAACTTTCTTTAATAGAATGACTATTAAAATAGTTTCGCATATCTTGATAATAATTTATAAATGTTTCTAAAGCTTCATAATTATCTAATTTTTTTTCAAGATAATTAATACAATTATCAAACATTGAGATAGTTTCATCAATTTTAATTTGCGCTAAAAAATTCTCACTAAAATGACTTATTACATAATTGCCCTTTAGTAAACTTGTAAAGGCGATGTCATCAAGGCGATTATTAAAAGCTTTTAAAACATTAACGAGATTAATTATTTCTGGAGCTTGTAAAAAACCTTGAGATAAAACAATATGACTAGGAATATTAAATTTATTAAATATCTTTTTAAAAGCTATAAAGCTGCGAGTACTACGCATTAAAACAACAATATCTTTATAATCTGCCAGTCTTTTTGTGCCGTTAAAATTATCCAATTCTAAGTGACCAATCATATCCTGAATTTTTTTAGCAACAATTTTTGCTTCTAATTCAGCATCATTGCTTATAGTACCAGTTTGATATGATAGGATGACTTCGCTAGTAAAGCGTGCTTCTTCATCAAGACGTTGTGATGCTTTGGCGGTGACTTCTGGCAAATCTTCTAATTCTTTTGCACCTTCTTTACGTAAAAAATCATAATTCAATTTGGCACTTTCATCTAAGTAATAATCAAGACCGCCAATATCCTTATCCATGATTTGATTAAAAATATAATTGACACTGTCAAGGACAATTTTATTTGATCGGTAATTAAATTTTAAGTCAATACGTTTAGTTTTAGGTAGTAGATTAAAAGTAAGATATTTCTCATTAAAAATTTCCGGGTCAGCCTCTCTAAAACGATAAATCGATTGTTTCATATCTCCAACCATAAAGCGATTGATCTTGGGTTCATGAAGATCTGCAATTTTATTAATTAGAGTTTCTTGAATCTGATTAGTATCTTGGTATTCATCGATCATGATCTCTTTTAATTGTTGGTATAGAAGTGTAACAATTCCGTATTTGGGTTCTAGTAATTCTAATGCATTAGCTTCAAGATCATTGAAATCTAAAAGATTATGAGCTAGCTTATAATCTTGGTAGGCCTGTTTAAACTGTTTTAAATAAGTAATTAATTTTTCTAAAGGCTCTAAAGAGGTTGATAAAGTTAATTTAAACTCATCAAAATCATCGTATACGATATCATTAAATTTATCGCGATAAAATTTGATGATATTATTTTTAAGACGATTATATTCTTTTTTATAAAGTTCATTATCCTCATTAAATAAACCTCTACTATCATAACTTTTCATCAAACTAGCTTTACTAGCGGTAATGATATTCGTCATGTTTTTACTTTCTATTGCCTTGATGACATCGAAGTAATATTTTAAATGACAATCATATGGGCTTGGTAAATCTGCTTTCTTAGGCTTATCACCAAAGGGATTTTGATAGTAAAAAGACAAATTATGGGAACTGGCATAACTAGCTAATTCATAAACCTTATTCAATCCCATAGTAGCTTGTTGATGTAATAGTTCGATAATTTTATTACTGATAGGCCAATTGTTTATAGCATCATCATCGTTGTTAATAATGTGATAATAAATATCTTTTTTGACTGCATCAATATAATTATCAAAGTCATAAATAGTATTGCTTAAATTTTCAAATTTGAAAATAGCGTTCTTAAAGTTGTTAAAATAGTATTCTGGAAAATAAGTACTGATAAAATCAATAAATGTTTGATCTTCTGCCCATGTTTCAATACAGTTATCGAGAATTTGGTGTTTGATGAGTGAAGGATCAGTGCAAATATCAAATTTACTATTAAGGTTGATCAAATATCCATATTGTTTCAAAAGAGTACTGCAAAAACCATGGAAATTAGTAATATAAGCTTTTGGTAATAATTGCTTTTGCTTTAATAAATGTTGTTCCAATGGCTTATTGATATCTTCTTGAAGACGTTCATCTAATGCAACTTGAAGACGTTGTTTCATTTCAAGAGCGGCTGCATTAGTAAAGGTTAAGACAAGCAGTTGATCGACATTATAACCATCATCTTCAATTAAAGCCATGATTCGATTAACAAGAATTTTAGTTTTCCCTGAACCAGCTGGAGCTGAAACAAGAATGGAACATCCGCGGGTTACGACAGCTTCATACTGACCATCATTTAAAGAATTAATTGGCATCGCTATTATCCTCCTCAAGCAAGTGTTCTAAATTATTACTGTCAACTAAAGTATATTCATTATAGAAGACATCGAAATTACATAGACTACGATAGTTACAGTAAGTACATGGATTAACTTTAGTGAAGACCGTAGCATCATCACTACCTTTAGGATTAATTCCAATATTTCCGTTTGCTAATTCATGATATAAATTTTCGATATGTTGACTAACATAATCAATTAAACGTTCAAAAGAGAAACTACTTAAAATATTTCCTTTGTAACAGTCATCCTTTTTAACAAATTTTGCTTTAATGATTGCTGAATCTTTATCAATATTGTTATCAACTTCTTCGACTACTTCACTATTAACATAACCATTCATTCGATATAATTTGAAAAAGTTTTCACTAAGTTCAGATTCATTGATTTTTAAAGAACTAGTAAGGATTCTTTTTTTAGTATTAAAGTATAACAAAGCACCTTTATCAAGTTTTTTTTGTTTTGTTAAAGTATCTAAATATAAGAGCATTTGAATATTAAAACCTTGAATTGCCAAAGAAAGGTCAAGGTCTTTGTTACTTGACTTATAATCAATAATCTTTAAATATTGATTATATTGATCTACTCGATCAACTATACCGCTAAATTTAAAATCAGGATAATTCCGATAGATATCAACTTCACTACCAACAATATAAAAATCAGATGCTTTCATTTGGTTGATAAGAACGATTACAGTATTAACTAGATCATGTTTGACCGTTTTAATAATATAGTTATTAGTACCGTAATTTAAGCGCTCAGTTAAACCATGTTCATTTAAATATTGCTCGACATGCTGGTTAATAACTGTTTCTAAATCATCGACTTCAGCTTTACTAGCAGTAATATTGTCAGTAAAGAGGGCTTGAGTTTTTTCAAGTACGTAATGGATGATCGTACCAATTTCATTTATTTGAAAAAGCGGTTGTTTAAAAGGGTATAATTTTAATCCATATTGATTAAAATATTTGTATGGGCAACCATTGTAAGTTTCCAGCTTACTTGCTGAGAGATGATTCGAAAATAGTGGAACAGTTAATTTATCTGGTTGGTTATTAGTTTGTATATAGTGCTTAATCATTGTATTTAGTGATGATAATTCAATATCCTTACCACCATGTAGATATAAATTGGTTTTCAGGCTATAGTGATAATAGTCATTATTTATATCAATATTTGAAATTTTAAACATTTGTTTTAATTGGTTATACAAAGAAGATTTTAATAGCGGTTGACCATCAATTGTTCCATTACTAAAACATATTGCTGTAAATTCAGTTTGGCTGTTTAAGACTTTTAGAATATTATTTTGATCAACACTAATTTGATGATTTAAATCAGGTAATTGTAGAATTTGATAGTCTTGATCTAGTAATATTCCAGTATCTTTATTTTGTTTTGGAACAACAGTTTCATTGACACCAACCAAATAGATTTTTTTGCATTCTAAGATACCGCTGTAACATTGTTGATAATTTAATAAATATAAATGATCATTACATGGTTTGATATCTTCTTTTAAAGACGGTTTTAATTGGTTTACTAAACTATAAAAGTCGGCAAGTGTAAAGGACTGGGGACTTGTTAAATTAGTGAAGAAGTTTATTAGCATTGTCTGATTTTGTGAAAAAAGCATTTCTTGATTAATAAAATTAATCATTACTGATGAATAATCATCTAGTGATTGCGCTTTTTCAAAGTTATATAGGGTGCTAAAGGGATCTTCAATATAACCTTTTTCAAGATAATTTTTCTTAATCAAATCAAGATAGTCAAAGTCATTATATCGACTTAAAACTTTAGTATCCAATAAATCTAAAAGATCATTATTATCATGATTTAAACAGTATCTAATCCATAATAAACAAGCATCCAATTCTTTGAATATTAAGCTTTTTTTAATATTATGGGGAATCTTAAAATTATTTAGAGTATCAACTAATAAGGTTAAATATTCTTGGTTGGGGTAATAGATAGCATAATCGTGATAGTGCATGTGATTATCTACAATATCTTGATAAATATTTAATACTACACTTTCAATTTGAGCTTTTGGTGTAGTCTGAATAATTGTATGTAGTGGTGTATGATTTTCATACTTTGGTGATCGTAATGAAAATAAGTATTTATTGAGATGGCTCAAATAAGGATTATCATTTTCAAAGACGGTTTTTTGATCACCATGATATTTATTAAAAGGTTTATTCAAATCACGTGAATCGCTACTATTATTAACCAAAATTGTTACATCATTATAAAGTGATATTTTTTTTATTAGTTCAAAGCGACGTTGTTTGAAAATTTGTTCACTAATAAAAATATAATGATCTTCAGCATTAGAATTATCGATTTGTTCAAATAATAGTTCTTCATATTTGTAACATGTATTATTAGGTAATGAAGTAGTTAGCTGCTGGTAGAGTCCGATAATTGTTGCAATTTTTTGTTTCGCTAGGGGGGGCAGCTGCTCTAACTCTGAATTACTAAAACTTTCAAGAAAGAAAAGATCGAAAATATCAATCAATTCATAGATTAAATCCATTTTACTATTAGTATTGAATAAGTTATTAGAATTTTCAATAAGTTGTTTTGTTATTAGGATTTTATCTAATTTGGATAGTTCTTGATAAGAGTATAGTTGATAATGCTCTAATAATTTTTTGATCAAATCATTGTATGTAATGATTCTAATATTAAAAAGTGTATCAGTATATTTAAAAAAAGCTTCTTCAAAATATAATGGATCGTCAACAATAAAATAATAATTTATAAAAGGATTTTTCTGAGCTTGATTAATGTGATTGATAATTGTATTTTTTATTTTTAAACTATAGTCTAAACCATGTAATGTTTTCATTGGTAAACCTCCATATGGAATTATTTTATCATAGATAATAGCTCTAATGCGAATGAAAAAAGAAAGTGAAATCCGAAAATTTCACTATAAACTATTTTTTTGATAAATTATCTCAGCTTTACCATAGCTGGCGTAGTAGGCTTGGTTGTCATCAAATGTTGGAGCTGAGTTTTTTATACCAGTAATCTGACTGTTTATTAATTTTAGGCATAGTTGTTCAAGATCTTTCATTAAAACAAAATCTAACTTATTATATGCAGAAATTTTTGACTGAATTTCTTGTTGATTGTGTCCACCCCAAAAATGCCAAGTATCGTCTACTCCTTGTTTTTCAAGATAGTCAATAGTCTGCTGGAGAGCGGTATGATACGTTTTTAAATCAAGGCTATGGAATAATTGTAGCCAAACACCACAGCCGGAACCAATTGCATCACCAGTGTAAATACACTTATTTTGACGGTCTAGAAAAATCATTGATCCCGGGGTGTGACCAGGAAGAGCAAGGACTTCTATTTCAAAGTTACCAAGCTCAATTTGCTGATGATTTTTTAAATCTTTGATTTGGTTGAAGTCAATCAAAGAAAGTTCCTTAATAATATGAGCATTATCATAATAAATATCACGGTCTCGATGAGATAAATAGATAGTTTCTTCTTTAAATTCTTTGATTGTGCCAATATGATCAAAGTGACCATGAGTACATACTATAATTAATTCTTTATTAGTAATATTTTTAATCGTCGGTAAAAGTGGTTCTTTAAATAGGCCTAAATCAATTAATAGAGCATGGGTATTTCCTATTATTAGATAACAAGAGTCACCATCCTCATCATTGATATAATAGCTGTGATTGTTAATTTTTATGGTATTATATAGTTTCATATTTAACCTCGAAGTTCTGGTGCAACATCATATATGTTTTCTAATGCTATTCTTAATTCTTTTTTCCAGTCAAACTGACCTTTTTTTATGCACCACATTAATTCATAACCTGTAAATGCATATGCTGAAGCTTGATATAGTATTTCAGGATCGTTTTGATTTCTAATTTGTTTGGTGGCTTGACCCTTTTTTATAATTGCAATAGCGATATTGGTCAAATGATCTCGAAAATCAAAACTACCACGGTCTTCTTTTAAATTCATAATAAACATTTGACTACTTAAGTCATAGCCGAGTTTTATTGATTCTTCCATTAATGTTTCAAAACAGATCAATAACTGTTGCCAATAATTTTCTGCCATGATTATATTAGCCGTATTAGCAACGATTGCTTCTGTAATGTCATCATAAAAATGTGCTAAAATATCGTCTTTAGATTTTATATAGGTATAAAAAGTTGGTTTTGTGATTTTACATTCTTTACAAATATCGTTGATTGTAACATTATTATATCCATGTTTGAAAAACAGTTGGTAAGCTGTTTCAATAATAATATCTTTTGTAATCTTTGTCATCGTATTCCTCATTTCTAATAATTAAGTATAAATCATCTAGTAAAAAAAGCAAGTAATGTAATCATAAATGTAACCCTTTACATTTATGATTATTATGTTATACTTTACTTGAGTAAAATAAATATTACCGAAGTAAAGGAGGAGAATTATGAATAAATTATTTGAAAAAAGTTATATCGGTAAAATGAAATTAAAAAATCGGATCGTGATGGGACCGATGGGAACAACTGGTGAAGCAGATGGGGCATATAATATCGATGCAATTAATTATTTTACTGAAAGGGCAAAGGGAGGTACCGGCTTAATTATAACTGGTGCAAATGTTGTATCCACTAAATATGAACCTCGGCCATGTACGGAACTTAGTAATTTTCATCATGTTGAGCGTTTGAATATGTTAGTAGAAAGATGTCATAACTATGGCGCTAAAGTTTGTGTTCAAGTATCACCAGGATTGGGAAGACAACAATTTACTGATCCATTTACACCACCATATTCAGCTAGTGATTGTGGGGCGTTTTGGTTTCCTGATTTGAAATGTAAGCCATTTACAAAAGAAGATATAAAATATATCGTTGAAAAGGTTGGATATGGTGCTTCTTTAGCAAAAATGGCAGGAGCAGATGCGGTGGAATTACATGCTTACGGCGGATATTTATTAGATCAATTTCATTCAAAACAGTGGAATACACGTACTGATGAATATGGCGGTTCATTAGAAAATAGAATGCGTTTTACGCTTGAATGTATTGCCGCGATTAGAACAAATGTAGGACCGGATTTTCCAATTTTAGTTAAATTTACTCCGGTTCATAAAGTTGAGGGATTTAGACAAATTGATGAAGGAATTGCTATGGCTAAAATTCTTGAGGGTGCAGGGATTGAAGCATTACATGTTGATGTAGGATGTTATGAGGCTTGGTATAAAGCTATTTCAACTGTTTACAACGAAGAAGGACACCAATTAGATGTAGTTAAAGCAATTAAAGAAAATGTATCATTGCCAGTATTGGGGCAAGGAAAGTTATTTGATCCAAAAAAAGCACAAGAAGTAGTAGCACAAGGAGTTTTGGATTATGTTGTTTTAGGTCATCAAATGCTTGCTGATCCACATTGGGCTAATAAAGTAAAGCAGGGAAATACAATGGATATTGCACCATGCGTTGGCTGTAATGAATGTTTATTAGCAGGTTTTTCTGGAAAACATTATTATTGTGCTGTAAATCCACTTTGCTATGCGGAAAAAGAATTCGCACTGCCAAAAGTTGATGGAATTAAAAAATCAGTACTAGTTATTGGAGGCGGTCCAGGTGGAATGTACGCTGCTATCACAGCAAGAAAACGTGGATATGAAGTCGACTTATATGAAAAGGAAGAACGATTAGGGGGTACACTTTGGGCGGCAGGAATGCCTACCTTTAAGCATGATGTCTTGAAATTGATTACTTATCTTGAAAGACAATGCTTGAAAACTGGTGTGAATGTTTATTTAAATACAGAGTTTACGCTCAAAGACGCTAAAAAAGATTACGATAAAGTTATTCTATCAGCAGGGTCATCACCAATGATGCCACCAATTCCGGGAATTGAAAAAGCAGGTTTTGTAAGTGAATTTTTGACTGACCGTAAAGAAGCAGGAAAACAAATAGTAATTATTGGTGGGGGTCTAGCAGGATGTGAGGCAGCATGTTATCTTAAAGAAAATGCGGAAACGGTAACTATTATTGAAATGCAGGAAGATATTTTATTTGGTTGTGACCACTGTTTAAATAATGATCAGGCGTTGAGACAAATGCTTCAAGATAATAATATTAATAAAATTACAAAAGCAACTGTTACTAAAATTGAAGATAATCGAGTTACATATCTCCAAGATAATCAGGAGTATACAATCGTGTGTGATACAATTATCAATGCAGCTGGATTTAAACCAAATGATCAATTAGAAGATGCTTTAGAGGAAATTTATGATGATGTTACAGTGATTGGTGATGCAAAAGCACCAAGAAAAATTTTAACAGCAATTCATGAAGGATATCATGCAATTCGAGTTATGGAGTAGAGTTCATTGAACTCTACTTTATTTTTATTGTATAATAATGTAATGGAGGAACTATTATGAGTAAAAAAATATTCTTTTTTGATATTGATGGGACTTTAGCAGTAAAAAATATTATTCCTGAAGATACAAAAGAAGCTTTAAGAAAGTTACAAAATCTAGGGCATTACGTTTTTATTTGTACCGGTAGACCATATATTTACGCAAAATATCATTTTGAAAAATATGTTGATGGTTTTATTTGTGCAAATGGTCGATATATCGTGTATAAAGAAGAGGTATTATTGGATGAACCATTGACTAGGAAACAGGTTAGTTATTTTGTGGATAGTTTTGATAAATTAGAATGTGGATATAATTTTAATGGCGTTAATCTTGGCTATGCTCATGGAATTGATTTTAATAAGTTAGCTGATATGCAAACAGATTACGAACATCCATATTTTATTGAAGATTTTAAAACAGAGGAGATCGATGCCCACATGTTTGATGTTCATTTTAATGATCAAGAACATTACCAAAAGATTGTTTCCTATTTACAAGATACAGTAGTTTTAAATGAGCACTTTGGTCATAATTCTGCTGATGCAACAATTATTGGTTATGATAAAGGAATTGGAATTAAAAAACTATTGACGATTTTAAAAATAGAACGTGATAATAGCTATGCTTTTGGTGATGGTTTTAATGATGTGTGTATGTTCAAAGTAGTTGGGCATCCAATTGCAATGGGAAATGGTGTTGATGTGGCAAAAGAAGCTAGTGAATATATTACAAGTGATATTTATGATGGAGGAATTTATAAAGCTCTGCTTCATTATGGAATAATTGAATAAAAAAGAAACCCGATTAACCGGGTTTCTTCTGGTTATTAAGCTTTAACAGTTACGTTTTGAGCTTGTGGTCCACGATCAGATTCGTTGATATCGAATTCAACAACTTGACCTTCTTCTAAAGTTTTGAATCCTTCAGCGTTGATTGCTGAGAAATGAACGAAGATATCTTTTCCATCTTCATCATTTGTAATAAATCCAAACCCTTTTTCTTGATTAAACCATTTTACTTTACCTGTACTCATTAATGGTACCTCCTTGAAAGATGTGCAAAAAGGAAATACTCTATGTAACTCTAAATCACAAATATCGGATTGCGGCGGTACATAAAGGTAATACAATCTTCTAATACTTGTGATACTTTGAAAATTATATTGCTACTTTTGCTCTTATATTTTAACATAATCAAAAAAAGAAATCAAATCCTTTATGTAAACGCTTTAATAAATTTTATTAACTTCAAATTAAGATAGCTAATAATTTGTTAACATTGGCTATAAAAAGTGTTAAAATATCCTTAATAAAAATAAGGAGGAAAAATATATGCCATTTATTTCATTTACAACAAATCATAAATTAACACTTAGGCAAGAAAATGAAATTGCTAAAAGAACTGGGGAGCTGATTACAATCTTACCTGGTAAAAAAGAAGAAAATTTAATGTTACATTTAGAAGATAATCAAATTATGTATTTCCGCGGTGATGACATTCCTTGCATGATGATTGCGGTTAAATTATATAATACAATTGATTTTGATGCTAAAAAGAAATTTACTGAAGAGTTAGTAAAAATGATCAAAGAAACAACAAATATTGAAATTAATGATGTTTATGTTTCGTTTGATGAATATCCAAATTGGGGTAAACAAGGAACACTGTTCCAGTAATGGGAAAAAAGACGAAAATTGCATTAACTGGTAGTTTAACTATGTTGGCAGCTGGAATTGGTAGTTTATTTTATGCTGGTAATTATTTATATAATTTGGCATTAAATAAACAGGCTAATAAAGATGCGATATTTACTAATCCCTCAACAAATAATCAAATACCCGATAAAGATAGAACCGATATAAATAAGAAGGGAGATAGTAGCAATTTTTTTGATACTATTCATTATCAGGATGTATTCTTAGACAGTGATGATGGATTAAAACTGCATGCTTATCAATTTTTGAATTACGGGCATGATTATGTGATTATTGTCCATGGATATACATCTGAAGGTAAATTGATGCATGCGAGTGCTAAACATTTTTATGAGCAAGGTTACAATCTTTTGCTTCCTGATCTTCGAGGTCATGGGCAGAGTGAAGGTGACTATATTGCAATGGGCTGGCTCGATCGTTTAGACATAATTAACTGGATCAAATATTTAATTGATAATGATTCAAAAGTTAAAATTATCCTGTATGGAGTATCTATGGGAGCGGCTACAGTAATGAATGTAACAGGGGAAAAATTGCCTGTCAATGTTATTGCTGCTATTGAAGATTGTGGATTCACTAGTACATGGGAGATGTTTTCCTATCAGCTAAAAGAAATGTATAATTTGCCAAGTCGACCATTTTTAGATATTGCAAATATTGTGACTCAGATTCGAGCCGGTTATTCATTTGGCAAAGCTGAAGCAATCGAACAAGTGAAAAAATCAACTACGCCAACATTATTTATTCATGGCGATAAGGATCGTTTTGTCCCTTTTAAAATGCTCAATCAATTATATCAAAGTGCTAATTGTCCTAAGGAAAAATTGGTAATCAAGGGTGCCGGACATGCTCAATGTGAAAAAATTGGTGGTCAAGTTTATTGGAGTAAAATTGATAGTTTTATTAGAAAATATCAAGACTAATTAATAAATTAGTCTTTTTTATTGTCATAAATTTGTCATAAACATATACTTTTTTGCCGGATAGTGAAATTAATTTTATGTATACAATTTTATACACCAAATAATTGGTTTTTATTATATTTACTAATTTTACATATTTTGGAAGATAAAGTAAAATATAGAGTATGGAGGGTTGAGGAATGGGAGATATTAGTAATGGAACTCGCATATTGCTAACGCAATATTTATTAAAAAGATTAACAGACGAAGATCATGCTTTATCACGTGATGAACTAATTAAAAGAATTGGTGGGTTAGGAACGACGATTTCTAGCAATACGATTAAAGCAGATATTGAATCAATAAAATCTTATAATAATTTGATAAAAGATTGTCAAGATGAGTTGCTTACCCCTTTTATATGCAATGAAAGTGGTAGTATTAATTATGCAACAAAACAAAAAAAAGGTGCGTACGTTGAAAAGACATATTATACTGATGCTCAATTAATTTTATTGACAAGGTTATTAGGTCGAGGATTACATTTAGAAAGTCAAAATGATTCAAAATTATTAGAAAAAGTATTATCAGATAGTTCTTTGTATAAAATAAATCATTATCATTTGTTAGATAATATCAATTCAACTTATGAAGATAATTGTATTACAGTGTATTTAGAGCAAATTATTAAGGCTATAAATACATTTGCTTGTGTATCATTTAAAGAATTGGAATATAGTGTTGTTGAAAACAAAGTTATAGATAGGCCTAGTCATAAAACAATTTTATTATATCCAACTAATATTGATATAAAAAATGATCAAGTATATTTAGTTGGTTACCTAATAAATAGTAGTGAAGATTTTGAATTGGCATATTATCGAATTGATCGCATTGATCAATTGAAAATAACTCGTACCCCTAAATATATCCAAGCAAAGACTGAGTGTTTTAAGGAGCGAATCTGGTTATCTAATGATCCGCTTGATATTGGAAAAGATAATTTGATCAACATTGAATTACGTGTGTATTTAGGAAATGAGAATATTTTTGAAGCTTTGTATCAACGATTTAAGGGATGTACATTCACAGTTGAACAATTCCGTCGATTTGTAAATGTTTCAATTGAACGGGTTCCTGATGATAAAAAGTTAGTCAGTGGCTTTTTACAATTAGCTAATCATGTTGAGGTTTTTAAACCGTTGGAATTAAGAGATAAGATAAAAGAAGAAATTAATCAAATGTATTTGATGTATCGCAGTTAAAAGGAATTCGTAGAATTTCTTTTTTATTACCTGTTCAAATTGAAAATTTGAACATATAGACTTAAGTCAGTT
>OLPB01000020.1_pt1 | contig 108210 bp, 83 predicted proteins | sample 1672001 | NCBI WGS metagenome assembly OLPB01 (sample SAMEA3136635, study PRJEB25190) | human gut metagenome | biome: human gut; feature: human-associated habitat; material: faeces | place: Austria | collected 2013 | reverse complement strand
GCTTTCATCGAAAATGTAATGTCATCCTCAAATGCATAACAGTTTTTTGCTCTTATCTCTATAATCATGGCTCATTCCTCCAAGTCACTTTTCTTCTTTACTTATCATTATTATATCATTAATTATTTTTTATGCAACTTTTTTTCACAAAAAATATAATTTAGAGATTAATTAAACTTAACATAGCAAAAAGGACAGCCTCCCAGCAGCCCTCTACATCACACATACTCTCAAAAAATCTAATTTTCAAAAAACTGCAAGCATTTTGCAAGCACAAAAAACGGGAAGCCGCATAAATACTGGCTTCCCGCTGTTTTTACCTTACTCAAACTCGGCGTGTCCTTTGTTACCCCTAACTATATTTGTTTAATTTTCATACAAATACATGCCGATTTTTACTTCAATTACATCAATTATTCTGGCTTGCTGATTTTCTGTTGCCAAAGTGTTGCCATGAGTCTATTGTACTCTGATACGCCTTAAATTTCAACTATTCATAGCATAAAATCTATACAATTGAATATACTATTTCACAAATATTAATTCGAGGTAATCAAATATGCAAGAAAAAATATCATATTCTCATCTATTTGTTTGCTTAGATGAAATTATATTGTATTTAAAATCTATAGATTATTCCAGTTCCCACATCGAAGCACTAGAACAAGCACAGCAAGCATTGGTTGCACTTGAATTGATTAATCTGTCCAGCTCTCCTACTAATACTATCTAAAAATCTCATCATACAATGGCTGTATTCCAAGAGGAATATCGCTGATAGCTTTATGCACTCGCTCTTTAATAATTTGTGCACTTGCTTGCACTCCAACATATACTCCATCAATTGTAACACTACCCGGAACCAAATTTGAAAGCAACACCAACCATTCTTTAACCTGTGTAGTAGAATAGTCCCTGCCCATCTTTGCTTTTAATTGATATCTAACAATATTAATAACTGGCGCTTCAGAATCACTTTTCTGCAAATCATAGATTATATCTATCAATTCATAATATGGAGGTTTCTCTACTTCCATTTTCTCCACATTCTCTATCCATTGATGAACATCCTGTGGTGCGTAACAAGTTTCAAATAATTCCCGCAATTTATCTAATCCTATTTGCTTCGGCGTAATTAAAAGTAACAATTTTATTAAGTCTTTTGCAGTCATCATCGTTACCTTTTCATTTTTTGCCTCAATAGAAATTGCACTCAAATCATCATCTGCTCCCTGATAATCAATTGCTACCTCTAGACTAAAATCTGCCTTATGTACCTCTCGATGCCTTCTCAGACCAGATAAATGTGCCGTTGCTGCAGCTATTCTATTTTTAGCCGTACTTTTAGCATCATATGTCAATGAATAGCTTTTATTTTTCCCTTCTTCATTAAATCCCAAACAAGCCTCAGCTTTTCCATCGGGTTCGCCATTTCCACCTATAGGAGTTACTTCGAATCCCAAAACAGTCAGCACACGAGCAACGGCTTCCTCTAAACCACTAGGATTATCTAAAGACTCCTTTAAAAACATAGCCGCTGTGGGAATTCCCATTTTATCAGATAATGCTAATTGTCGAAGTGTACTGTCTCTTCTTTTAACAATCTCATTTACCATACCCTCATCTAAAGAAAGTTCATATAAATGAGATTCTGTCAATACCTCCGTTATAACCATACTCTCCAACGGAATTAAATTATTATTGCTATCTATATAGTTAGCAACATACGGATGAGATTTATTTATAGATAATGTTCTTGTCAGTAAATTTAACTTTGCTATTGGTTCTTCTATCTGCTTATGATCATATTCAATTTTTTCAATAACCTGTTCACCAGTTTCTAAATCTCTTTCATATAAGTTTAATAATTCATCCTTCTTGTCACTTGCAGGCTTTTCAATTAACATTGGATTAATTATCTTATCTTCATAATACTTCTGAATAAAATTATATACTGGTCTTTTAGATGTTGTATATGCTGTTTGAGCCATTCTATAAGAGACAGATTTTTCTTGGTCAATCTTTCTCTCTTGCTCAAAATAGTACTTCCTCACTTCATTATTAAATTTCTTCTTAATATATTCTTTCAACTGCGTAAATGGCACGGAATCTCTTACTGCCTCTCGTGTAGATGTCAAATTGTTATCTAATTCATCGGCATTAATAATAATTCTAGTCCTATTAAAAGCACCATGTGAAAAAGCCTCCATCCCCAAAAGCGGATCATCTAAATTAATTAACCTTCCTCTAATACTCAAAAAAATGCCATGACTTCTACCGAGATTTGAAGATTTTCCATCTACCAAAGAATCTTCATATAAAATAAATTCGCCATTAATTCCTCGTAGATTTTGCAAATCTACAAAATACCTTTCTTCTCCTTCTTCAACTTTTTCAACTCTACTAACAGCTCCGTTGATTTTATTTAATGTCTCATCTTCTTTTCCGATAATCCACCTTTTCATTATCGGAGTTTTCATCTTTGATGATTCAACTTCTGCGCCATTAAATTTCAACTCAAATCCTGGATTTAAAGGTAATGCTGTACTTAAAAGCCATTTTAATCTTCCAAGTTTTATTTCTGACGCTTTAGGTTTAAGTTCCGTCATTAAACTAATTGTCCATGTTTTCGATGCCTCTTCTCCAAACAACTCAAAGTTTAAAAGCTCTGGTCTAATATATTCATTAGCAATTTGTCTTACTTCTTCCTCCGTAACTTCCCTTTCATCAATTTTTATTCCATTTACATCATCATTTATTAAGTTATAATCCATCGTCGCCAAGATGTATCTTTCACACTTTTTAGATATATATGTTAACTTTCTCGCTAAAATATATGTCGACAATTTTCCTATTCCAAATTGACCAATTTGCAAGCGTTTTTTATCTCTATCTTTATTCTTTCGTTTTAATGATTCTCCAATTTTCCATAACTGCTTCAATTCACTCGCATCCAATCCCTCCCCATTATCACATACCCAAATGTATGCATTAGAAACTGTTGGATCGTCCGGACTATAAACGGAAACTTTACTAGCAAAGGCATCGTATGAATTACAAATCAACTCCTCAAATGCTTTATTAGGACTTGAGTATAAGCCAGCCGAGAAGAGTTCAATAATTCTACTACTGATTGTTACATCAATATCGTCAATCTTTTTTCCTACCGACTCAAAATTCATTTATTATACCTCCCACTAATTATAAATTCTTCATGGTAAATTTGTTTTTTTGATTTATCTTTTGAGAATTTACCATTGCTATCTCTAAACGGTACACATATTCCCTTGGAAATTGTACGTTTTCCAATTTTTATATCATGAAATCCCTCTTCATATAACGTTTCTACTAAATGTTTGGAATTTAGTATTTTAACACCTTTATATTCTGTATCACCAATAACAAAAAAAATCATTCCATTCTCATTCAGCATTGAAGAACTTCTTTTAACTGCAGCTTGCATATCTAGGTAATATCTAGCAACCGACTTTACTTTTGCTTTTGGACATTCTCTTTGCATTAACGAATCAACAATTTCTCTTCCTGTATTATTTAACGCAGATATATCTATTGCAGCTTCATTGCTATAATATATACTTCCAATCGATCCTTTTCGCAACTTCCTATAATCGTCTGTATAATTTAACCACAAAGATGATAACTGATGCAAATCAGCATATTCGTAAGATGTCACATAAGGCGGACTCGTTATTACTAAATCAACCTTAGGCAACTTTTTACATGTCAAAAAATTTTGGCACTTCACTTCTACGCTACTAGTACTACACTCTAATTCCTTAACTGCCTTTAATAGTTTTTTATATTGCCTTGCAAAACATTGTTCAACATTAATCTCTTTTTTGTTAGGATCAACTTGTGGTTTTATTGATTTTGTTAGCCATTTAGAACATGCTTTTAAAATTGCAGAAAAAACGCATTCAAAAGCTTCTCTATATCTTCCATTATCGACTGTCAACTCAATTGCTTGATAGAGTTTCAGTAAGCTTATATAGCTTTTTTTCGTAAACCAATATTGCAACCTTTCATTTGCATTTTCATATTCATCCTCACTAAGTTGTATTGACGCAACCGTTTTCTTTATACTGCCATAGTACTCTTCTAATTTTTCTGGATTATAATCACAGCTTTTTGTTCTCGCAATTAATGTCGCTACTGGATTTATATCACATCCCCAAAAATCATAATTATGTATTTTAGATTCAAGAGCCACCGTTCCGCATCCGCAAAAAATATCAGCCACTTTGTCGATTCTAACACCTTCATTTTGAGCATACTCAAACGCTTTTGATGCAATAAACGCTGGAAACTTTGCCGGATATGCATGAATAGTATGCATTATCAACTCCGCTCTCTCACTTTCATTCCATTCTTCATCTACATTTATCATATTATAATCAATATCATACCCATTCTTCAGTGTAACCATCTTTGTCACTCCTCTTCTATCTTAACATTGTGCAACATACAGAAATGTTCGAATGTATTCAGCGCAATTTGTCTAGGTTCTGATTTCCCATTTTCCCATCGATTAATAGTTGCAAAACTTACCCCTAATTCTCTCGCTAATTGTTCTTGACTATAGCCGATCTCTATTCTCACTTTTTTTATTTTTTCTTTAAAATCCATATTCCTACCTCTTATTAATACAACGAAATGCTATAGCAAATATTATAATATTTGCTATAGCATTTCGTCAAATACATAATCATCTATTCCGGCAGAATCTCCCTCAAAACACTCTTGAAGTATAACGCAATATAATCCTTTTAGAAACAAGGTTTCCAAGGTTCCTAAAACACAACAAGCACAGCCACTTATTTCAGAATCTCCAAAGCCATTTCTTTAGCTCTATTTCCAGAAATCTGATCTCTATGTTCACTATCATTTAAATATATAGCAATGTATTTCCGTTCTCCATCTAATTCAGAAAAACCAACAAACCATGCCTCTCCATTCCCACTTCCTGTTTTTCCATAAATTTTCTGGGAATCGTTTTCATCCACTAACATTATTCTTTTCAAAATCTCTATATTTCTGCTATCGTAATCACTATGTCCCTCGAATATCCTACTCAAAACTTCTACTTGTTCCAACGGCGAAATTTTCAACGAAGAATCCAGCCAAAAACCATTTAACTTTTCCAAAGGATTGATATTGCTGCCATTCCATTCCGAAATATCGCAATTCCCGTACTGTAAATTCTTTAATTCTTCCTGCATTTTATCCCTACCAACTAAATCTATCACTTCTCGAAAATACCATATACATGAGTTCTGAAATGCTTCTTCTAATGTTAAATCCCCATTCCATTCTGCATTTCCATAATCCATTCCGTCATACCCCATTGTCGACGATTCATCAACAATAACACCTTTTTGTAATCCTAATAATGCTGAAATAATCTTAAAAGTAGAATAGGGCGATACTTCTTGCCGACACATATCTTCATTAAAAAATGAATATTCCTCTTGTACTGGCGAATAAATCACCGCACAGCCATTAATCTCCTGAAATGCCCCGCTTAAATCTATCGTCTTTTCACTTATCCCTTGTTGTGTTTCTTCCTGTTCCGCTTTCTCTCCATCAACTTTCTTAAAACTTACACCACCTTTTGTATTTTCCCCTATAACTGTAATCTTATATGTTCCACTCTCTTGAATTTCAACATCAAAATTTTCAGAGGTTACTATATCATCTCTTTCATAAATCGGGGTGTCACTATCTTTTTGAATTTTTATCGACAATTTTCCACTGTCAACTATAACTTCCGTCCTAATAATATCTCCCGATTCTAAGAGCAATGATTGCTCATCCGTAGTATTAAAAATTTTGTACTCCATAACAAACTGGCTATCATTCCCTATTCTGCTACCATCAAATGACGATTTTCCGCATCCACTCAATAAAAATACAATTAAAAAAACACATATTATACCTAAAGACCGTTTCATATTGTCCTCCTATATCTAGTCATAAAGTAATTGTTTTCATTATATCTCCCAGTCATTTCACTGTAAAGCAAAACCAGCAAATCCCCGTCAGTCCATCAAGAGTAAACTTTATAGCTACACTTTTCTCGACTAACTGACGAGGATTCACTTCATGACAGTTAAGAGGGCTTTAAGCATCCCTCTTTCAATTACCGAGCTTCTCTACTGTGTTTTCTCCTTACAGCCCGTTTCTGTTCAGCTTCTATCTGTTCCTGTTGCTTTGCCCGGTCAATAACCGCATTTACCTGTTCAGCCCCCATAACTGTTCTTACACGACCAAAATCCGTTGCAATCGTCCGAAGTTCCCGATTTTCCCCTAAAAATTCTTCTAATCGGTTCTTTAACCTTTCATTTCTGTCTTGCTCTCTGTTATATGCATCTTGCAGTTTTTCAAATCGGTTAGAAACACTCAAATATTCCCGATACACAGCCCGCAGAACTGTTATGATTTTCCCAATCAGTGGTTTTGCCTTTTTCTCTCTGTAAGTCTTTCCGCTTTCCAATGTTCCTGCTTCCGGCAGCACTTCCTCTGGATCATACGAATACTTAACTGCAAATCGTTCCATATCCTTTACCATAGGAGCAATCTCCGCCAGTTTTTTCTCATATCGTGCTGCTTCTTTCTTAGCCACTTCTACTTTTTTATCTGCTTCCTCACGAATTTCCTGTGCGGAGTGAATCTCCTGTTCAAGATTTTCCAATTCTCCCAACCACTTTTCACTGGTTTCCAGTATGGCAACATTATGTTCTTCCAGACTTTCTTTTTTCGCTTCCAACTCCGCAACTTCCTTTGCCCGTTCCTTTTTCTTAAAGTCCAAAACTGATAAATGCTTTTCATGTGTGCCTTTCTGTTCCCATTCAATCCCACGTTCCAACATAATCTCCGCAAGCTGTTTTTTCTCATGCTGTACCCATTGATTTAATTCTGTTTCGTTTCTGGTGCCTCCTTTAAACCCAAGAGCCGATAACGCCTGTTTCAAAGAAACTCTTGTATCGAGTCCTCTTTTGCTTCCTGTCGTATATGGTACAAAATCAATATGCAGATGCGGTGTCGCTTCATCCATGTGCAAGTACGCAGAAAATACCCGTAGCGTAGGGTTCCGTCTTTGAAAATCACGCATATATTCATCAAGCACCTTTGCAGCAAGCTGTCCGTTTTCTGTTGTCGCTCCCATATTGTCTTTATCTCCGATTTGCAGAATGATTTCATGGAACGGTTTCTCCTGTTTGCCGAAACAAATTTTATCATAATAATCATCAATCTTACGGTCACTTCTGGTCTGCTTCTCGTTGTATCGAACAAGAGCTTCATCAAACAATTCGTGATACACGTCTTTGACATCTTCGTTACAGTATTCTACATTCAGATAACTTCTTTCCGAATCTATATTTTTTGCATGGAATTTTCTGCTGTTATGATTAACAGAACCTTTTCCTGTCATAAAACTAATTGTTCGCTTCAATCTTTATCCCTTCTCCCTATTTAGGGGTAATCAGTGCCGGATACGGCACATAGCTTTGTTACTTTCGTTGAAAGTAACGCAAAAGCACTTTTGACAGCCGTTCCGTCCATCAAAAGCTGCTATTGCGCCCTGCCGGGAGCTTTTCCGTCCTACGGACGGGCGGCTTTCAGCCGTTTTGCTTCTGCCACCATAGCTTTTCGGATAGCTGAAAGCATATTTTCTATCGTATATTCATCCCATCCGGCAAGCCATATCAGTATCCGCTGTTCATCTTCTGTCAGCTCTACCTCTCCGAAAATTTCATTGAGGTCAGCAATCCTCCTGGCTTCACTTTCGTAAAAATACTTATTCACGTTCCGAGTTCCCCATTCCGGCTGAATTATCATCCAATCACACCTTTCTCTTTGTCTGCTATCACAGGGGTGTGACACGCCCCTGTCTATTCTCATCAAGAAACACTACCAGCGGAAATTGTCCAGCACTCCACGTCTATCCAGATATTCCTGTCTGGCTTTTTCCCGTTCCTCCTGTGTTGGAGCAGTCTTAAATTTCCCATATAGTTCATGCTGCACCAAAGAATCCAGTTTCTTCTCTAATCCCTGCCGGATTTCATCCAAACAGGTATCATCCTCCACCAGATAGTGACGGATCAGCAACATAAACAATTCATAAGGAATCTGTACATTCTTCATCTTCTCTCCCTTTCTGCGTCGGTTTGCGTCGATAGCGTCGATATTTTCCACACCAGCCTGCTATCAAAAATATCGTCGCAACCGACGCATATCGTCGCTTTTACTCCTTTGCTTCAAGGCGTTTCAGAATGATTTTTCTTTCATGCCCCCGCTTATTATCATAGAAAATCCCATAGTCATTGAGTAACTGGCTGTTGACGGTATTCAATCTTCGTGAAAGCACATTCGCCTGTAGCTGTATATCCGGCAGTTGCTTTACAAGTTCTGTCGCTGTTCCCTCCCACTCCTGTCTGTCCTCTGTCAGAAACACATTGATTGCTTCTAAAAGAGGATTCGGTGGTTGTTTCCACAACTCTGTTTCTGCTTTCTTGAATTTCCATACACAACGCTCCCTGTCAAATTCTATAGTCAGTTCCTGATCCGGCTGGTCACGCCCCACAATATCCATCACTGCTTCATTGTCTGTCCGTTTCTTTTTGTACATGATAAACGCCCCATCAGCCGCACCCAACAGTCCATTTGTGCCGGAAATCATATCAAAGCTATCCTCCGATTCCAGCTTGCGTGTATGGTGAACTACCAGCAGGCAGATACCATATTTATCGCTGAATGATTTCAGCTTTGTCACAATCTCATAATCGCTGGAATAGCTGTATCTGTCCCCGCCGACTTCACGCACTTTCTGGAGCGTATCAATGATAATCATTCTTGCGTCTTTATGCTCTTTCAAAAATTCTTCTAATTGCCTGTCCAGCCCCTCATTCAAAGTCTTCGCCTGTGTTGCAAAATACAGATTATCGGCACACTCTACACCAAACATACCGGACAGTCGGCGTTGAAGCCTTGCATAATCATCTTCCAATGCCAGATACAGCACTGTTCCTTTCCGCACCGGATAATCCCACAACGGAATCCCCCTTGCCACATGATAGGCAAGCTGTGCCATGAAGAATGATTTTCCTACCTTTGGCGCACCTACAAAGAGATATGTGCCGCCATAGAGAAAACCGTCTACAATCGGTACTCTCGGCACAAAAACAGTGTCATACAATTCCGGCATGGACATGGTATGCAGTCCGCCATTCCCGGATTTCTCTGGGTTTTGGGTGGCTTGCTGATTGATTTGTTCCTGTGAATTTGCTATAATTTCATTGTGATTTTTTACATTCGGCTGCACCCCATCTGCGCCAACAGATGATACGGGAGCAGTCGTTTTCATTTTTTCCATCATTCATCTTCTCCTTTCAATCCCTCTAACGTAATTGCAATTACCTATAACGTATAGAGCAGTTCATCATTATCCGGGCTTACTGTTTCCAGCCGCTTTAATTCCTCATGAATAGCTGCCATCTGATTTTTTAATGCCTTATAAACTCTCGGATTTCCATGTACAACCACGTCCCTACACGTCAGTCGTCTTATGATATATTCCTGCTTTGTCAAACCAGACAATGCTACCAAATCATTAAGCAGCTTCGCTTCTTCATCCGATACCCGAAATGCTACGGTATGATTTCTCCAACGCCCTTTATAATCAAGACTTCTTTCCATTGCTGTCCTCCTTTTCCATTCGCTCCATTTCCAGCTTTTCTGCCATTTCTGTCTGAACAGTTGGAAATAAATGTGCATACCTGTAAGTGATTTTTTCTGCTTCGTGTCCTACCCGTTCACCAATCGCCAGCACTGAAAATCCCATATTTATCAGCAACGATACATGGCTATGCCGAATATCATGCACCCGAATCTTTTTCACTCCCGCCTGTTTTGCACCTCGCTCCATCTCATGGTTGAGATAAGATTTTGTAACCGTAAACAGCCGTTCATCTGGCTTGATGTCATAGAACATTTTGATATACTCCTGCATTTCTTCGCAGAGAAACGGGGGCATTTTTACGGTACGGTTGCTTTTCGCTGTTTTAGGGCTTGTAATAATATCACGCCCTTTGGAACGGTGGTACGTCTTGCTGATCGTGACCGTCTGCTTCTGGAAATCAAAATCAGCAGCAGTAAGAGCCAACAGCTCACCGGAACGGATACCGCACCAGTAAAGCATTTCAAAAGCATAAAAGGAACGTGGCTTATCCATCATGGCTTCTGAAAATTTCAGATATTCTTCTTTTGTCCAGAAGTCCATCTCCTTTGGAATTTCATTTCCCATTGTGCCAGCCCGTCTTGCCGGATTGTAAGGCAGATTATAAAAGTTTACAGCATGGTTAAAAATTGCTGTAAGCTGTGCGTGTATTGTCTTCAGATAATCTGCTGAATAGGGCTTACCTTTCTCATCCTGATACGCCATGAGTTCATTCTGCCATGCAATAATGTCTTTTGCTTCAATCTCTGCAATCTTCCGATTTCCAAAATAAGGTAAAATCTTTGTACGTATTACATGGCTTTTAGATTCCCATGTACTTTCCTTGACACGCTGCTTTTTATCTGCTTCATAAAGTTCAAAAAAGCTGGCAAATGTCATATCCAGTTTGGAGTTCTGTTTCAGCATAACCTCATGTTCCCAGGCTTGTGCTTCTCTTTTTGTTGCAAACCCACGTTTCTGTGTCTGTTTCCGTTCCCCTTTCCAATTCGTGAAACGATAAATTACCCTCCACGTTCCCGTAGCATTGTCTTTATATACAGCCATTTCCATCATCTCCTTCCAACTTAATCGCTATAACAGACCTTCTTATGAAAGAAAGTAGTATTTACACGCCCCGCTACTGTCATATACCCTTGTTTCTGCAATTCTGTGTTCAATTCCCTTACAACCTGATAGGCTTTGGACTTTGATATCCTTAATTCTGTTGCCACTTCTTCCACCGTCATAAATGATTTTTCTGCCATCTATATCCTCTCCTTTCCCTAAAATTCCTGCCGTTCTCTCCTTCCCGTTCTGACAGGCAACCCTTTTCGGCGCTGTGCCAGTCCCTCTACATAAGGGACGCTCGCTTCTTTTTTAAAGGTCATGGCGTTTGTTCGGTTTGGACGGTTATTCAATTTTTAACTCTTTTTGTTTAAGTTATGTTTTTATGATACTAAATAAATTCCGTTAAGTCAAGTGGTTTGCAGAAAAACCTTAACTTTTTTTATTTAAGTTCCGCTTGCTATTCCTATTTCATCATGTTATACTAACTTCAACAGAAATGTTTAGTATCGGAGGTTTTATTATGGCAATCGGCAAAAGAATCCGCTTTTTCCGCAACCGGAAAGGCATGACACAGAAACAGTTAGGCGAACTCCTCGGTTTTCTGGGAAAGACCTCTGATGTCCGTATGGCACAATACGAATCAGAATCCAGAACACCGAAACAAGACCTTGTAAAAGAAATGGCACATCTCCTCGATGTAAGTCCTCGTGCAATCACTGTGCCGGAAATAGACAGTTATATCGGACTTATGCACACGCTTTTTGCGTTGGAAGATATGTATGGCTTAAAAATCGGAAAGATTGACGGAGAAGTGTGTCTGCGGTTAGATAAATCTGCCGGAACAACCTACACCACTATGTTTGATATGTTCCATGCATGGCAGGAACAGGCTGCCCGTCTGGAACAGGGCGAGATAACCGAAGAAGAATACGACCAGTGGCGGTACAAATATCCCGAATTAGACACCTCAAAACAATGGAGAAAGGTCATTCCCTCACAAGAACTCAGCGACCTTATCTTACAGGACTTGAAACCCGAATCCGACTAATTTTCAACCTCGAAACGCACAAAAACCTTACCGACTTTCAGCTTTATTTCTGAAAATCAGTAAGGTTTTCTGTTATTGAAGTATTCTATTATCCAGTGAGTGATACTCTAAATGTTGCCAAATCGTTGCCAGCACTTAAACAAATTTGCTTGCAACCCTCATAAATAAAGGCTTTTCCAAGTCCATTTCATCACTCAAATTCAATCGTACCCGGTGGCTTGCTGGTCAGGTCATAGAATACGCGGTTAACGCCCTTAACTTCGTTAATAATGCGGTTCATAACCTTATTCAGTACTGCATACGGAATCTCAGCAGATTCAGCTGTCATGAAGTCGATGGTCTTCACTGCGCGGAGCGCTACAGCGTAATCATAAGTTCTGAAGTCACCCATAACGCCTACACTTCGCATATTTGTCAGTGCTGCAAAGTACTGGTTCGGCATCCATGAAGGATCTTCACCATGTTCTTTCTTATACTCAGCTGCAGCATTGTCTACCTCTTCACGATAAATGAAATCTGCATCCTGTACAATACGAACCTTCTCTGCAGTAACTTCACCGATAATACGGATTCCAAGTCCCGGTCCCGGGAATGGCTGACGGAATACCAGTCTCTCCGGAATTCCAAGCTCCAGACCTGCTTTACGAACCTCATCCTTGAAAAGGTCGCGGAGCGGTTCGATGATTTCCTTGAAATCAACGAAATCCGGAAGTCCGCCTACATTGTGGTGAGATTTGATCACTGCGGACTCTCCGCCCAGACCACTCTCTACAACGTCCGGATAAATAGTTCCCTGTGCCAGGAAATCTACCGCACCAATCTTCTTGGCCTCTTCTTCAAAAATACGGATAAATTCTTCACCGATGATCTTACGTTTTGCTTCAGGCTCTGTAACACCTGCCAGCTTGTCATAATATCTCTGCTGTGCATTGACGCGAATAAAGTTCAGGTCAAACTGACCGTTTGGTCCGAATACACCCTCAACCTCATCTCCCTCATCTTTACGAAGAAGACCATGATCTACAAATACACAGGTAAGCTGCTTGCCGATTGCTCTGGAAAGAAGTCCTGCTGCAACGGAAGAGTCAACACCACCTGACAGGGCAAGGAGAACTTTTCCATCCCCGACCTTCTCGCGGATTTCTCTGATAGTGTGCTCAACAAAGGCATCCATTTTCCAGTCTCCGGCACATCCGCATACACCAAGTACGAAGTTGGAAAGCATCTTCTTTCCTTCTACTGTATGAAGCACTTCCGGATGGAACTGGATCGCATACAGCTTCTTCTCCTCATTCTGTGCAGTTGCTACCGGACAGTCTGCTGTGTGAGCAGCAATCTCAAATCCTGGTGCAACCTGGGAAATGTAATCTGTGTGGCTCATCCAGCAGATTGTTTTATCAGATACGTCTTTGAAGATTTTGGAATCTGTCTTATCTACCAGAACCTCTGTCTTTCCATATTCGCTCACATCTGCTTTCTCAACTTTTCCGCCCAGAACATGCATCATAAGCTGTGCGCCATAGCAAAGTCCCAGAACAGGAATACCAAGCTCAAATAATTCTTTATTGCATGTAGGTGAATCTGCCTCATAGCAGCTGTTCGGACCACCGGTAAGGATGATTCCCTTAGGATTCATTGCCTTGATTTTCTCAAGATCGGTCTTGTATGAATAGATTTCGCAGTATACGTTACATTCTCTCACACGTCTGGCAACCAGCTGATTGTACTGACCGCCGAAATCCAGTACGACGACTGTTTCTCTTTTCATGTTTTCCTCCTTGTTTCTCATTATTTGTAACTGTAAAGATATTGAACCGTTACCATTGAATTTTATTATAAATTACAGTTCGGATTTTTACAATGCTTATTTTCAGTTTTCCACCTTGTGTTTTCTTCCTACGTTATTGTTCACTCCGTTCACAGTAACGTAGCCAAAATTCATTCCAGATTGCCTGCGGCAATGGAATTTTGGCTTGTATGTCTCGGGATTTTGGCATATTCATGCCAAAACACCTCGCGGGATAGTGGTGTGTGAACAGTAATCTTACTTCCAATTTATAAGTTTTTTAGAATTTAATCACGTTTTTTTCAACAGTCCATCACATTTTGCTCACAAATTCCCTGTATATTAATAAGCAAATAAAGCAAATGCTTTACAAACAGGTTGCAAATGCTTTTTCACATAGATTTTTAACTTTTTTCTTTTTCATACTTATGCCGGGCCGCAAGGTCCGGCCCTCCTTCTTTTTACAGACCTTTTCAGGTCTTTTTCTTTTTTTATAAGTTTTTTAGAATTTAATCACAATTTCTTCAACAGTCCATCACATTTTGCACACATTTTCCCTGTATATTAATAAGCAAATAAAGCAAACGCTTTATTTATAATAAAACTTTTTCTTTTTCATACTTGCCGGATCGCAAGATCCGGCACTCCTTCTTTTAAAATGTGAAATCCCGCTCACAGTAAGACACAACTGTGAGCGGGATTTTTGTGTTACCGCAGAGAACTAGTGTGCCGACAAGTTGATTCTTGAAACAATCTTGCAGGATAAATTTTCTTATTTCAAGGCGGAGGAAGGAGGCGTAGCGGTGGCTACGGCGACCGACGACAACGCGGAAATAAGAAATTTAGACGCAAGATTGTTCGAGAAATCAACTTGTTGGCACACTAGCTTGATTCGGTTAAATTCCCATTGTAAGAATCTCCATCAGTACCCCAAGCAATGACGGATTCAAATTCATGGATACCAGAACAGGCACTGCTTCTGTGCCCAGTTCTTTCACTACTTTATAAACCTCTGTCTTCTGTGCATAGGTAATCTGTGCTTTTTCCAGAATCTCATAGACCTCTTCTGCATAGTCTCTCTGATAAACAGCTGCATCTGCCGCAAAAGTAACCTTCACCTGTGCATCTGCCGGCACATCCTTCAGGAGCACTATTGTTCCATGAATCTTCTCATCCTCTGCGAATTCTGCATCCTTATATACCTGTCCGTTTACAGTAACCTCCTGCGGTTTGTCCTGAATGTTGCAGAAGCGGATCTTCCAGGAACGTTTCTGCGGGATCACTGCTGTATTTCCCTGTGCAGCTTCTACAATAAATACTGTTCCATTCTCATCTGCAGTCTTCGTCATTCTGGTGGATACCCAATTCTCATCCAGGTCTTCCGGTGTGTCCCCACCGTCTTCCCAGAGTACAAATTCTCCTGATTCTCCAGGATATACAAGTACTTCCAGTTTCTCAGGATTCTCAATGGAATTATCATATCCTTCCATGTCCTTCAGTGGAATGATGCTGCCTTCACGCACAAGTACCGGCATCTCATAAATATCTCTCCAGAGATCCACTTTTCTGCCACCCTTATATGCTCTTCCGTTAAAGAAATCATACCAGATTCCCTGCGGAATCCATGTCTTTGCGCCTGCAAGTCCTGTTACCGGATCCAGCTTATCTGTGATTGGAGATACCATCATCTCTGTGCCGAAATAATAGTTGTTCGGTACTTCATAGGTTTCCTCACGCTCCGGCTCCAGATAATACATCGGCTGTACCAGTGGCAGTCCCGCTCTGCTTGCACGACGGTTCATGGTGTAAAGATACGGAACTAGCTTATGACGCAGTTTCAGGAAATTCTTCATTACTGTTTCTACAATCTGGTTGTATTTCCACGGTTCTTTTCCATTAAACGGGTTATCTGTGCTGTGCAGACGATTCATTGGTGAAAAGACTCCAAGCTGTACCCACCTTGCAGTGAGCTCGTCGTCTCTGTATCCAAACATATGTCCACCGATATCATGACTCCACCATCCAAAACCGATGTTGCTGGCATTTGCTGTGAAATATGGCTGGAATTTCAGACTCTCCCAGGTAATGAACGTATCACCGGAAAAACCAACCGGGTATCTGTGGCTTCCTGGACCTGCATATCTTGAGAAAGTCAGCGCACGTTTTCCTTTCCACTTGCTGTCCAGATAGTGATAGTGGTTCAGCATCCAGAGCGGATCCAGTCCCGGAACCTTGGTTACAGTTCCCTGCTGCCAGTCAAGCCACCAGAAGTCTACTCCCTCTTCTTCCATCGGATGATGCAGTTCCTCAAAATATGTCTCAATGAATTTCGGATCTGTCATATCAAAAAGTACCGGTTCCTTACTTGCAGGATCAATTCCCATCTTCTCTGCAACTCTCGGATAGGCTTCTTCATAAGCACGCACTCCATCTGCCGGATGTACGTTCAGTGTGATCTTATATCCATGTTTGTGCAGCCAGTCCATAAATTCAGGCGGATTGGGGAAAAACTTCTTATTCCAGGTATATCCTGTCCATCCGCTTCCATATACAGGAGGTACATCCTCTACCAGATGCCAGTCCATATCTACAACTGCAACAGAAAATGGCACTTCTTCTTTCTCAAAACGCTCTACCAGTTCTTTGTACTCTGTCTCTGTGTATTTGTGATATCTGCTCCACCAGTTTCCGAACGTATATCTTGGAAGCAGAGGTGTTTTTCCACATAATCTGTAAAAATCCTGCAGACATTCCACATATCTGTGACCATATCCAAAGAAATAAAAGTCTGCTCTGTTTCCCTGACGTGGCTCTACCATTCCATCTTCGCCCATAGCCATTGTGTGGGAATCATCCAGCACTGAAAAACCGTTTCTGGACATAATTCCATGACTCAGCGGAATCTCACCGTCTGCTTCATCCAGGGTTCTGGCTGTTCCCAGCAGATCTTTTGGTTCATCACCATAATGCCACACGCGCTCGCTGGCTTTTCCACCCGCTACACGTATCATCAGACCGCTTGGAGAAAATTTCTGTCTGTCATAGTGGATTTCCAGGTCTTTGGTGTAAATATGTAATTCCTCACCGCCATCGCTCACCCTGAATTCCGGCACCGGGAAATCACGATTGCATACCATCTGTGTTGCTCTGTCCTCAAATCCTCCGTCTTCGCTGTACTCAAAACGAATCAGGGCAGTTGTCAACATTGTAATCCTGAAATGATCGCCCACGATCACAGCTTCCTTTCTGCATACAGGATTACCTTCCAGCATAAATTTCTTTAAGTCCATAAAAGCTTTTCCTCCTTTACATCAACAACAGTTGTAACAGCTGCTTTTATGTCTATTTTAATCTTCTGTAGTCTGATTGACAACGCTTTTTTTCAGCTACTGAACATTTATATGACATATACTTGTGATACTATTTTCTAGAACGTGTCTGAAAAATGCTTTACGCAAGATGTGCGTCACAATTTGCAGGAGATTTTGGGAATGATTTTCCAAACACACTCTAAAGCAGCTGCCGAAGAGGACGAATGATAATCCTGAGCACACCGTAGTATAACTTCTTTTTCCGATTCAACACTTTCCCCTGGTACTTTGCGCCTTCGGTTTCCTGACCGTTTGCAAGTACCTCTTTGCTTTTTTCCATATAATCTGATTCTGTTTCGTGAATCTGCTGACTCAGTTTTTCGCTGTCAATTACCAGCATCAGTTCCGTATCCAGATAAGTACTTCGCATATCCAGATTATAGGAACCTACTACTGACAGACGGTCATTTATCAGCACAGCTTTTGTATGAACCGGATAATCATTCATCAGTTCATACACATCTGCCCCTGTTTCCAGAATTTTCTTTTTCTGATTAAGATAATCTGTACAGCCCCATGGATTAGAGCCTTTTTCCACTGCATTCAGCACGATCTGAAGCTTTGCATGATCTGAAATCCCCTGCAATACATCATACATGTAACCATTACAGATCACATAAGGAGTCTGTATTATTACATGATCTGCATTTTCAGTAAGATACTGAATTGTCTGGAGAACCTGCGGTGTTTTTCGTCCCGCCTCAATTCCATTATTGATCAGAGTGATCTTGTTTGCTTCTATCGTATCCTTTTCCCATGCACTGTAGGTTTCTATATCATTGTACCTTTTCAGCAGAGATATGTAAATTTCTTCCATGTGCCGGTATGCATCCGTATATCTGGAAGATTGTTTGCCTTTTTTAATGCTCACACAGCTTTCCTTCCATATTTTATGGAAATAATCCTCAAGCTGGTTCAGAGACTCTCCCTGTCCTTCTGATGTATCATACACCAGGATATCTCTGTCCTCATTAATGCCTTTTGTCTGATTTCCCAGAAAGATATCATTGCTGTTGCGTCCGCCCAGCAGATACATTTTCTCATCCACGATCAGATATTTATCATGCATGCGATAATTCACCTTAAACAGATTGACCGGTGTCACCGGATTGTAAACTCCCACTTCCACATTCTTATATGATGCCAGAGCCTGGAAATCGCTGCTTCCAGCCAGAAACAGTTGCTGATAAATTCCATCGATCAATAACTGAATCTTCACACCTCTTGCCGCAGCGCAATTCAATGCGGCAAGAATTTTAGTGCCATTATCATCCGCGCGTAAGTCAAAGGTAGACAGTACAATGCTCTCCTTCGCAGTGCCAATCATACGAAGCCTCCACAAAAGTGCCTCTTCATTATCGTCAATGCAGCAAATCCTTTCTACGCCTGCTGTCTCTGATGTAAATTCTGTCTTTCTCAGACTTTCCACATATGTTTCGTCCGGTTTCCTGCAAAAAAGAGGTGAAAGTATATTTACCAGCACCACGATCAGCAGGAAAAGGCAAAATATTTTTCCTGTTCTTTTTAGTATTTTTTTCATTCGATACCGTAACCTCCTTTGACCAGACCGGAACCCAGATATTTGACTTATTCCTCTTCTTTCGACAATACACTGAGTATAGAGTATAACATAATCAGAAGCCATAGTGCATCTTTTGATACGAAAAGCGTTAAAATCTTTTCACAAACCCTTTTCTTTTTCTTGCAATGTCTTATATGTTTCCGACTTATAAAAATTCAATGTCATCAACTCTTTCCAACAGGGAGGGATTTCAATGTTATCAGGATGGTTTGTATAAAGTGTGATGACTGGTTATAAAGAGAGTTTATCTGCATCTTGCACAGCAGTCTTCTCTCCTGCATGAAGATATTTACCAGCTTGACCCTGTGTTCTTCAAGCGCTATCAGCAGCATAAAATACTTTTACGCCCTTGTGGAACTTTCTCCGCAGGGGCGTAAATACTTCATTTCTTTCTATTTCCCAGACACCTTTATTTTTCACTTTCCCGTAAAACATAAAAAACACCGTCCCCGCGGCAATCGCTTTGTCCGCAAAAACAGTGTTCTTAGTGCGCCTTCAGGGGTTCGAACCCTGGACACCCTGATTAAGAGTCAGGTGCTCTACCAACTGAGCTAAAAGCGCATATTCTTTTGTTTTTCTCTGTGTTGAAGTTTTACATCACCCTCAACGCAAGTGATATTATATATAATAGTCGTTTAAATGTCAATAGGTTTTTTCAAAAAAAATCAGATTTTTTTCTATTTCATTTATTTTTCCTTTTTTTCGTCGTTTTGGGACATTTTGTTAAGTGTTTTATTGACCTCTTCTGCGGATTTCCGCAGGCGGCTGAAGGTATTATCAAAGTTTTTGTGTTCATAGCGGAATTGTAGCATTTTATTATGGAAAGAACTTTTTCGTTTCACTGGCTGACTCCTTCGGGGCGCGAAGCGCCCCGAAATTTTCTTATACCATAATATGCACTGCCAGCCACAATAGATAATCAAATGAATAATCGCAATCCACTTCACTACGGAATTGCTATAAATCAGATGATTGCTCTGCTTTTTTATCTGTGACACCCTCTGGAAATCACCATCTTACAGATTGGATTTCCCATAGAAGAAAATTTCTCTTCATATTCTGTCATAACATTTCCCTGTACCATCTCTTCATTATGATGCAGATCAAAGGTAGAAGCTTCCAGATTCCATCCGGCTTCCTCCACTTCTTCCAGGGAAAATTCAAACAGTTCCTTATTATCTGTCTTAAATTCCACTTTTCCATCCTGAACCAGAATCTGGTCGTAACGTGCCAGGAATTCTCTGGATGTCAGGCGACGTTTTGCATGGCGGGCTTTTGGCCATGGATCGGAAAAGTTCAGATAAATCTTATCTACTTCACCTTTCTCAAAGATTTCCGGCAGAAGTCTGGCATCCACTCTCATAAAAAATAAATTAGAATAAACCTCTCCATTCTCCTCCAGTTCTTCTCTCTTCTGCAATGCGCGAAGAAGAACGCTGTCATACATCTCGATTCCTATATAATTGATATCCGGATGCAGCCGGGCCAGATCCATAAGAAATCTTCCTTTTCCCATCCCTACTTCAATATGAAGAGGCTGCTTTTTCACAAAAACCTCCCCCCAGTGTCCTTTCTTTGTCTGTGGTTCCTGCACCACATAAGAGCTCTCCAGAATTGCATCCTGAGCTCCCGGAATATTTCTTAATCTCATAAAAATCTCCTGTTCCTTTTCTTATATCTCCAGAGCGTGTTTGAAAAATGCTTTACGCAAGATGTGCGTGCAATTTCCTGCCACCAATAAACTACCATACCATACTCCTAACGTCAATTACATCCCGGACAGATATTCGCAGGAGATTTCTTTAACTTGTCTAAAAAATAACAATTTTTTTATTTCTGAAAAAAATTTAGATGGTTTTTTTAAACAAAAGGGTGTATGATATCTAACAGATATTACTATTTTGTGCATAGTAAATCTGGTTTTTTTGTAAAATTTTGACAACTAAGGAGGTTGAAGATGGAGCAGATACTTAACAAATTATCTGAAATCGAGCTTACAGCCCAACGCATCATGGAAGACTGCGACCGGCAAAAGCAACAGCTTTCTGAAGAGGCAGAACAGAAATGTAAAAATTATGACGAGCAGCTGGAGTCCCGGACAACAGAGCAGATTCAACGGATCCGTCAGCAACTGGAAGAAGAAAAAGATTCCCGCCTGGCACAGTTACGTGCAGATACAGACGCTACCTTTTCTTCACTGGATGCTCATTACGAACAGCAGCACTCACAACTTTCCAGAGAATTGTTTGAGAAAATACTGGCTATGTAAAGATCTGTCTCAAACGCTAGAGCGTGTCTGAAAAAGGCTTTCTGCAAGATGTGCGTCACAATTTGTGGGAATGATTTTTCAGACACACTCTAGTACATCGTTTCGTAAATAACTATACCAATCGCGTAGGATGCGGATTCGAGTGTGCAGGTCTAAAAACGCAGGCGTAGCGGGCTACGCTGAGGCTTTTAGACCTGTGCACTCGGATTTGCAGACAAGTGAGTGGTATAGTTATTTCGAAAACGATGTACTAGATGACATCAGGAAAGGAAGTGAAAAACAATGGGAGGCGTACTCTCCTACAGCGGACTTTCCACGAAAATCCGCGCAATGCAGAGCAGGCTTACTACCATGGATCAGTTCGAGGAAATTCTCCAACTCTCCGATGTCACGCAGGTAGCTGCCTATCTGAAGCGAATGCCGGAATACTCTTCCAGGTGGGATGCACTGGATGAAAATACCCTGCACCGTGGCCAGATTGAGAAGCTTCTGAAGAAATCCATATTCCAGAATTTCTCCAGAATTTATCACTTTGCCAACCCGGAGCAGCGTAAATTTCTGGATCTGTATTCCAAGCGATATGAAATCCGTGTACTGAAGGAAGTCATGACAAATATCTTCGATCACCGCGACACGGATCCTGTAGATGTTTCTCCGTACCGTGAATTTTTCCGTCTGCATTCCAATATTGATGTAGACCGGATCACTGCCTGTTCCACCATGGAGGAACTGATCTCCTGCCTCAAAGGAAACGAATTTTATATCCCGCTTTCGAAGATCCAGGAGCATGAAACAGCACTTCTCTTCGACTATGGTATGGCACTGGATCTGTACTATTTTACCCAGATCTGGAACATCCGTAAGAAGCTGTTTAAAGGTAAAGATCTGGAAGAGATTACCCGCACTTACGGCGAGAAATTTGATATGCTGAACCTGCAGTTTATCCAGCGTTCCAAAAGGTATTACAACATGGATCCGGCAAGTATTTATGCCCTGCTGATCCCTGTAAATTATAAGTTAAAGAAAGAAGAAATCACAGCTTTGGTGGAAGCACCTTCATACGAAGAAGGTCGAAGAATTTTCCAGAAAACATGGTACGGCAACAAATATGAACAGCTTACCGTAGCCAATCTGGAAGAATTCTACAACCACATCCACCGCTCGATCCTTGAGAAGGAATCCCACAGAAATCCATATTCTGTAGCAGTGATCTATTCTTATCTGTATAACAAGGAACACGAAGTAAACCGCCTGACTATCGCCATTGAATGCGTACGTTACGGTGTGCAGCATGATGAAGCCATGCGTTATATTTGCAACAGTTGATTTCTATATGGCGCATAACTGAATAACTGCTTCGCAGTTTAAAGAACATTAACCAGGAGGTGAATTTATGATTGAGAAAATGAAGTTCCTGAGCATTACCGGTCCTAAGACCGATATTGACAGAGTGGTAAACACCTATCTTTCCAAGTACGAAATTCATCTGGAAAATGCCCTTTCCGAGCTGACCGCAGTAGAGAGTCTTTCTCCGTTTATGGAAATCAATCCATATAAGGAAGCACTCTCTACTGCCAACAGTTTCTATGATGAACTGGCAGATCCGGAGAAGATTTCTGCCAAACCCATGGATACTGAACAGGCTTTAAATACAATCCGCCGGATTCAGTCTGATTATCAGGAACTAAGCAATAAACGTGCTGATCTGGAGAGTCAGCTTGCAGCTCTGGATGAATCTCTGCGAGTGATCCGCCCGTTCAGAAATATTAATTACAATATTTCCTCAATCCTGAAATTCCAGTTCATCCACTTCCGTTTCGGAAGGATTGAGAAGGAATATTACCAGAAATTTGAAAAGTATATTTACGAAAATCTGGACACAATTTTCATTAAATGTGATGAAGATGACCAGTATGTCTGGGGTCTGTATTTTGTCCCGGAGCACGAAGCCCAGAAAGTAAAAGCCGTCTATTCTTCCATGCACTTCGAGCGTATTTATATGCCAGATACGTATGAGGGAACAGCAAAAGAAGCTTTCGAACAACTGACTGAAACACGCAACAGAGCTGCTGCTGATCTGGCATCTGCCGATCAGAAAAAAGCAGATTTTCTTCTTAGAAATCAGAAAGATATCGTTGCATCACGCAATGCTATCGCACAGCTTTCCGGTAACTTTGATGTGCGCAGACTTGCAGCATGTACACATGGGGATAAGGACGTTTTCTATATCTTATGTGGATGGATGACAGAGAAAGATGCCCATTCTTTCCAGAATGATATCAAAGACGACAGCCGCATTTTCTGCATTATTGACGGTGAAGAGGACGAACATCTGAAGCCAGGCATCCACCAGCAGCCACCTACCAAACTGAAGAACCCGAAACTGTTTAAACCATTTGAAATGTACATCAAAATGTATGGTCTTCCGGCCTATAACGAGATGGATCCAACATGGTTTGTGGCACTGACTTATTCCTTTATTTTCGGTGCAATGTTCGGTGATGTGGGGCAGGGATTGCTGCTCTTTATCGGTGGTTTCCTGCTTTATAAATTCAAACATATCACACTGGCAGGCATTATCAGTTGTGCAGGTGTGTTCTCCACAATCTTCGGATTTATGTTCGGAAGTATCTTCGGATTCGAAGATGTGATACCTGCCCTGTGGCTTCGCCCGATGAACAATATGATGTCAGTTCCGTTTATCGGAAAGCTGAATACAGTATTTATTGTTGCCATTGGTTTTGGTATGTGCCTGATCCTTTTATGTATGGTATTTAACATCCTGAATGCCTGGAAAGCCGGAGATGTAGAACACATCTGGTTTGATACAAACTCAGTGGCTGGTCTGGTATTCTACGGCTCTGCAGTTGTCTCCATTGCACTTATACTGAATGGCAAAACACTTCCCGGCGGAATCGTACTGTTTATCATGTTCGGCGTACCATTGATCCTGATCTTCCTGAAAGAGCCACTTACAGCCCTCATTGAGAAGAAATCAGAAGTTATGCCAAAAGAGAAGGGAATGTTCGTTGTACAGGGACTTTTTGAAATGTTTGAAGTCCTGTTAAGCTACTTCTCCAATACCCTTTCCTTCGTCCGTATCGGAGCTTTCGCAGTCAGCCATGCAGCGATGATGGAAGTCGTTCTCATGCTTGCAGGCGCAGAAAGCGGAAACCTGAACTGGATAGTAGTAGTTCTGGGAAACCTTTTTGTATGTGGTATGGAGGGCCTGATCGTCGGTATCCAGGTGCTTCGTCTGGAATATTATGAAATGTTCAGCCGCTTCTACAAAGGTACAGGACGTAAATTTGAGCCGTTCCGCTCTGTAAAATAGACAGAAAGATCATCAGAAATTATACTATTTTCATTTATATATCATCCCCGGGAAACCCATATCTGTCGGTCAGCCAGATATTCGAAGCCGAATAAATATGATATATATGAACAGCAAAATCAAGAACTAAGAGGAGATTTAATTATGACAACAATCGCACAGATCATTTTAGCAATCGCACTGATACTCAGCATCATTCTTCCATTTGGCTACTATCTCATCGGTGAAAAAAACCGCGGACGTTACAAAACAGCTCTCGGTGTAAACGCATTCTTCTTCTTTGGAACCATGCTTATCGCCATTGCAGTTATGTTCACAGGTGCTTCTTCCGTACAGGCAGCTGCAGGCTCTGAAGGCACACTTGCAACAGGTATGGGTTATATCGCAGCAGCTCTTGTAACCGGACTTTCCTGTATCGGTGGTGGTATTGCCGTTGCCAGTGCGGCAAGCGCAGCCTTAGGCGCTATCAGCGAGGATCAGAGTATCCTTGGTAAATCCCTTATTTTCGTAGGTCTTGCAGAAGGTGTTGCCCTTTATGGACTGATCATCTCCTTCATGATCCTGGGACAGTTATAAGATGCAGATGTTTTTGATCAGCGACAATATCGATACCTACACAGGGATGAGACTGGCAGGTGTAGAGGGCGTGGTCGTACACACACATGATGAATTAAAAGATGCTTTACAGAAAGCTATTTCCAATAAAGAAATCGGAATCATACTCCTGACCGAGAAATTCGGCCGGGAGTTTCCCGAAATTATAGATGATGTAAAGCTTCATCACAAGACCCCTCTGATTATCGAAATTCCCGACAGGCACGGTACTGGCCGCAAACCGGATTTTATCACTTCATATGTGAATGAAGCTATTGGTTTAAAACTGTAAAACAGTTACCAATAGTAAATCTAATGTTACTGTTCACACACCACTATTCCGAGACATACAAGCCAAAATCCCATTGCCGCAGGCAATCTGGAATGAATTTTGGCTACATTACTGTGAACGGAGTGAACAGTTACAATCTAAATATTACAGGCAGGTGTTAACATGACAATTGATGAAAAACTCAGCCATTTTTATGATATCACTGTAGAGGAAGCCCACGAAAAAGCTGCCGCCATTCTCGATGAGCATAAAGCGGCTCTGGAGAAAATGGCAGAAGAACACAAAACTCTCAGTGAAGAAAACGCCCAGACACAGATCAAAGCGGAAACTGCCAGCGCCCGACGTGAAATAAACAAGGCACTCTCCGCAGAACAGCTCACCATCAAGCGTGACTGGACCAGAAAACAGAACGAATTAAAAGAGAAAATTTTCTCCGAAGTAAAAGGACTTCTGGAATCTTTTACCAAAACTCCGGAGTATGAGAACTATTTAACTGCTAAGATCAAAGAAGCTCTGGATTTCGCAGGAAATGATGAGATCACTATCTATCTATCTCCAGAGGACAGCTCTCTTGCAGAGAAACTTCAGCAGACAACAGGTACTGCTATCCAGCTTGCAAAGGACTCTTTTCTTGGCGGTATCCGCGCTACGATTCCTCAGAAAAACATCCTGATCGATCACTCTTTTGCAGGAAATTTTGAGGCAGCATACAAAGAATTCAAGTTTGACGGAGGACCAGAACATGAGTAATACAGGTATTATCTACGGTGTCAACGGCCCCGTCATTTATCTGAAGGGCGACAGCGGATTTAAGATTTCCGAGATGGTTTATGTAGGTCCGGAACATCTGGTAGGTGAGATCATCGGCCTGAAGAAAGGCATGACCACCGTACAGGTTTTCGAGGAGACTACAGGACTGAAACCAGGCGATACAGTTACAGGAACCGGAGATGCCATTTCTGTACTTTTGGGACCTGGAATCATCCACAATATTTTTGATGGTATCCAGCGTCCTCTGGAAGAGATTGCCAAAGCCTCAGGCAAATATATTTCACGAGGTGTCAGCGTTGATTCCCTTGACACAGAAAAGAGATGGAACACTCACATCACAGTAAAAGAAGGAGATGTTGTAGGTCCCGGCTCTGTTATCGCAGAAACTCAGGAAACAGACTCCATTCTCCATAAATCCATGGTTCCTCCGAATCTTACAGAAGCCACAGTTATTCACGCGGCATCTGACGGAGCATACACCATTCTGGAACCGATCGTAACCATTCAGTTCGCAGACGGAACCACCAAAGATTTGGCACTTGCACAGAAATGGCCGATCCGTATCCCGAGACCAACCCACAAACGTTTCCCTGCAAGCGTCCCGCTTGTCACAGGCCAGCGTATCCTGGACACTCTTTTCCCTATCGCAAAGGGCGGTACAGCCGCTGTTCCGGGAGGTTTCGGTACAGGTAAGACCATGACTCAGCATCAGATTGCAAAATGGTCTGACGCAGACATTATCATCTACATTGGATGCGGAGAACGTGGAAACGAGATGACTCAGGTTCTGGAAGATTTCAGTAAACTGATCGACCCGAAATCCGGAAACCTGATGATGGACAGAACCACATTGATTGCCAATACTTCTAACATGCCGGTTGCGGCGCGTGAAGCTTCTATTTATACAGGTGTAACTCTTGCGGAATATTACCGGGACATGGGTTACGACGTAGCTATCATGGCAGACTCCACTTCCCGTTGGGCAGAAGCTCTTCGAGAACTGTCCGGCCGTCTGGAGGAAATGCCTGCAGAGGAAGGTTTCCCTGCATATCTGGCATCCAAGCTGTCCGCATTCTATGAACGTGCAGGAATGATGCAGAACTTAAACGGAACCGAAGGCTCTGTCTCCATTATCGGAGCAGTTTCTCCACAAGGTGGTGATTTCTCAGAGCCTGTCACACAGAATACCAAGCGCTTCGTCCGCTGTTTCTGGGGACTGGACAAATCCCTTGCCTATGCCCGTCACTTCCCGGCAATCCACTGGCTCACCAGCTACAGTGAATATCTGGAAGACCTGACTCCATGGTACAGAGAGCATGTTTCCCCGAAATTTGTAGCAGACAGAAATCAGCTCATGGCAATCCTGAATCAGGAGAGCTCCCTGATGGAGATTGTCAAGCTGATCGGAAGCGACGTTCTTCCGGATGACCAGAAACTGACGCTGGAAATTGCCAGAGTCATCCGTCTGGGCTTCCTCCAGCAGAACGCTTTTCACGCAGAAGACACCTGCGTACCAATGGAAAAACAGTTTAAAATGATGGAAACGATCCTCTATCTTTATGAAAAATGCCGTGCACTCATCAACCGTGGAATGCCGGTTTCCGTACTGAAAGAGGGGAACAACATTTTTGAAAAAATTATTTCCATTAAATATGATGTGGCAAATAATCAGCTTGATAAATTCGACCAATACAAGCAGGACATTGATACTTTCTATGATAATATAATGGAAAAAAACGGCTGATGCCGGAACAGTTACATTCATAGCCATAACCGGTTATGAGTCGTAACAGAGAGGAGAAGTTTATGGCAATTGAATATTTAGGCTTAAGCGAAATAAACGGACCTCTGGTGGTCCTGGAAGGCGTCAAGAATGCCTCCTATGAGGAAATCGTAGAATTTCACATGGATGACGGGACTCGCAAGATCGGCCGTATTATTGAGATTTATGAGGACAAGGCTGTTATCCAAGTTTTTGAAGGAACAGACGGTATGTCCTTAGGCAACACCCATACCCGGCTGACCGGACGTCCCATGGAAATCGGGCTTTCCCCGGAAATCCTCGGACGAACCTTTAACGGTATCGGACAGCCCATCGACGGTCTGGGGGACATCACCCCGGATGTAAAATTAAACATCAATGGTCTGCCGCTGAACCCGGTAGCACGTGAATATCCCCGAAACTATATCAACACCGGTATTTCCGCAATCGACGGACTGACCACCCTGATTCGAGGACAGAAGCTTCCGATCTTTTCCGGAAATGGTCTTCCACACGACAAGCTGGCTGCACAGATCGTACAGCAGGCTTCTCTGGGAGAGGACTCTGATGAAGATTTTGCCATTGTTTTCGCGGCAATGGGTGTCAAATATGACGTAGCGGAATTTTTCCGCCGTACCTTCGAGGAAAGCGGTGCTGCAGACCATGTAGTTATGTTCCTGAATCTTGCAAATGATCCGGTTGTTGAACGTCTTCTTACACCGAAGATCGCCCTCACTGCCGCAGAGTATCTTGCTTTTGAAAAAGGAATGCACATCCTGGTCATCCTGACAGACATCACATCCTTCTGCGAGGCCATGCGAGAGGTTTCCTCCTCCAAAGGTGAAATTCCGTCCCGTAAAGGTTATCCGGGTTATCTGTACAGCGAGCTTGCAACCCTGTACGAACGTGCAGGTATCGTAAAAGGCAAACCGGGTTCCGTAACCCAGATCCCGATCCTGACCATGCCAAACGATGATATCACTCACCCGATCCCTGACCTTACCGGTTATATCACCGAAGGTCAGATCGTTCTGGACAGACAGCTTCATGGACAGGCAATCTATCCGCCTATTAACGTACTGCCATCTCTTTCCCGTCTGATGAAGGACGGTATCGGTGAAGGCTATACAAGAGCAGACCATCAGGATGTGGCAAATCAGCTTTTCTCCTGCTATGCAAAGGTTGGAGATGCCAGAGCCCTTGCTTCCGTTATCGGTGAGGATGAGCTTTCCCCGCTGGATAAACGCTATCTGGTATTTGGTAAAGCCTTTGAGAGTGAATTTGTCGGCCAGTCCGAAACCGAGAACCGAAGCATCACCGAAACCCTGGATAAGGGCTGGGAGCTTCTGGGACTTCTTCCGAAAGAAGAGCTCGACCGAATTGATACGAAGATCCTCGACAAGTACTATCACGAAACAGTACGCTAAAAGAAGCGAGGTGATTACATGGATCCGAATACCTTTCCCACCAAGGGAAACCTGATACTTGCAAAGAACTCACTGAAGCTTTCCCGTCAGGGCTATGAACTGATGGACAAAAAGCGTAACATCCTGATTCGTGAAATGATGGAGCTGATCGATCAGGCAAAGGATATCCAGACACAGATTGATGTGACTTTCCGCACTGCCTATACAGCATTGCAGAAAGCAAATATGGAGATTGGTATCGCCTTTGTCCAGCAGATCGCGTGTACGGTTCCTGTCGAGAACTCTATACGCATTAAAACCCGAAGTGTTATGGGTACGGAAATTCCTCTGGTGGAATATGACAAAACCACTAACACTCCCACCTATGCCTACTACAGCACAAAGATGTCTCTGGACGAAGCCAAGGCTGCCTTTGAAAAGGTAAAAGAGCTGTCCATCCGCCTGTCCATGGTGGAAAATGCAGCCATCCGCCTTGCAGCCAATATCAAGAAAACTCAGAAACGTGCCAATGCTCTGAAGAATATCACTATTCCGAAGTACGAGGCACTGACCAAAGATATCCAGAATGCACTGGAGGAGAAAGAACGTGAGGAATTTACTCGTCTGAAAGTCATCAAACGGATGAAACAAAAATAGTATATATCAGAAATCAGCCGGATGAATATTTACTATTCATCCGGCTGATTTTATCTGACGTATGATAAAGATATCTATAGCAATCCTCGTAAATAATACATTTAAGACAGTTCAGCAGAGTGCGAAAGACAAGGAAGATATCTGCAGGCGTGCTGACGCACGGCAAAGATATCTGACACAGGACTTCATGCTATGTGGATAATATCTGTGAAAAGTTATCCCCACCCGAATTCATTTTGTGCATTTCTCATCCACATCTGTCTCTCCTATGTGGAAATTTCCCGTTTCTGTCAAATGTATTCTTTTTTTCATTGTTGTTGTATTTTTTAGTAGAATATCTTTTTGAATATTCTGATTATTTATATATATATTGTTATATTTTGTCTTTTTTGTACAATATTATATGTTTTTTAGAATATAAAAAAGTCAATAGATTTGTGGATTTTTTCGTCCAAAAATGTCGATTTATCATTTTACACAAAACATCTGTTTCTTTTTTCCTTATGTAAATCGAGTATTCCACACACATAAAATGTGGATAATGTGGATAACTTTGTGTATAACTTTAATTTACGGGATTTTTCAATAACCGGGTATGTGGATAGAGTGTGTATGACTTTATCCACTTTTCCCACCTCTCGACATTCTTTGTGCAATTTGTCGAATCATATAATTTCAGGCGTTACAGCTATTCCATGAACGTACCTACAGCTGCCGGCTGCTCATAATCGTAATCGGAAATCTTGATTCCTGTAGCAGCATTGCTGGCATGGATAATCTTTCCATCTCCGATATAAAGTGCCACATGATCAATATATCCGCTTCCGTAGAATACCAGATCTCCCGGCTCAAGCTGGCTGATATCTTTCTTTGTGGAGGCCTCACACTGCGCTGCAGCCACACGTGGAAGACTGTAACCGAAATTGGCAAATACAGACATTACAAATCCTGAGCAGTCTGCACCGTTTGTAAGACTTGTTCCGCCATAAACATAAGGATTTCCTTCAAACTGCAGCGCAAAGTTTACCACTTCCTGTCTCTTTGCCAGACGTTTCGCTTCTGCTTCTTCGGCAATTTTTTTCTTTGTATCCTCAACTGTCTGCTGAATACTCTCCAGCACGGCTGTTTTTTCCTGCTCTGCCTTCTCAGAAGCCTTTTCCGCTTTCTCTACTCTTCGTTCTTCACGAATCTGAGCTGCTTCCTCTTCTTTCGCAACAAACTCCTGTGTCTGTTCCTCTGTCTGCTTCGCCAGTGTACTTGCCAGAGCACTTACACTTCCTGTTCCATCAGAAAACGCTGATGCGCCATCATCAAACTGTGCTGCGCTTACACATACCCCCTGTGTCAGAACCACAGAGCTCATAATTGCTGCCATCAAAATTGTCTTTATCTTATTATTCATTTTACTAATCAACTCCTGTTATACATCGCTGTAAAATTATTACATTTTTATTACGTTTTGTTACACATTTGTGTATGTTAACATAACATCCCAATTTTGTCAAATAAAAAAAGTGTGACGCGCATTTGGAATGAATTTTGGCTTGTATATCTCTGGATTTTGGCATATTTATGCCAAAACACCTCGCGGGATAATGGTGTGTGAACAGTAATGATGTTACCGAAAGCATACTTCATGCCTTCCTTCAATAAGATAGTAAAAAGCAGATTCCGAGGTGGATATGCGTATTTATAAAAATATCCCTAAAAGAATCCTCAGCCTGTGTCTGGTCTTTGCCATTGGCATCAGCATGGGTGTTCTCTCCGACCACTTTGTTTCTGAAAACTCCCGTTTTCAGACCTTTACGGAAAAATTATTCCGGTCCGAAGTATGCAGCAATACCCTCACCCTTCACTACACTCTTGCACACCCTGAAAAAAAAGGTATCAGAAAGCCCGAGGCAACTCTTGGAACTGCACTTTCTGACCCGGCTAAGACCACCAGTCTCTGTCAGGAATATGAGAAAGAGCTGAAATCCTTTGCCTATTCCAGGCTCTCCGAAGAAAACCGGCTTACCTGTGATATGCTTCTTCTCTATTTTCACACCAGAGCCTCCCTTGGAAAAAACAGCGCCCTGGATGAGCCGCTGGGACCAGGCCTGGGTGTGCAGGCACAACTTCCCATTCTTCTGGCGGAATATACTTTCCGGACAAAAGAAGATATCTCTGATTATCTGAAACTTCTGAGTACCGTCAGGCCATATTTTCAAAGTATTATAAAACTGGAAAAGCAGAAATCCCAGTCAGGGCTTTTCATGAGTGACACAACTCTGGACCGTATCCTGAAACAATGTCATTCTTTTGTCGCGAATCCTGATTCCAACTACATGGATGATATTTTCGCGCAGAAACTGAAAGCTTTCTCCAACCCTGCATTTAGCAGCGAAGATCAGAAAAAACTCTGTACATATCATCATAAACTGATCTTAACCGAAGTGATCCCTGCTTATCAGGAACTGGCAGACAGTCTGGAAAGTCTTCGCGGTACAGGCAAAAGTAGCCGGGGCCTGGCATTTTTTGAGGGTGGGCGTGAATATTACCTCTACCTGCTGCAAAGCCAGACAGGAACCTATGTACCTGTCGGACAAATTGAAAAAAGGCTGTCAGCTCAGCTTTTGTCCGACTATCGGGAGATATCTTCCCTGCTGGAACAGAATTCCTCCCTGATCGACAGGCTGAATCAATGTTCCGGTGAACTTACGCTGACACCGACTCAGATGCTGGAGAAGCTTCCGGAATTGATGAAAAAAGATTTCCCAGAACTGAAAGATGCCACTTACGAACTCCGCACCGTTCATCCTTCCATGAAAAAATTTTTAAGTCCTGCTTTTTACCTCACGCCGCCTGTGGATACCCGAAACCCCAACGTAATCTATATCAACGATTCCGGACGTACCTCTTCTCTGGAGCTTTTCGGCACACTGGCACATGAAGGATTTCCCGGTCACCTTTACCAGACAGTTTCTTTTGCCGAAAACAATCCCTCTGACATCAGATATCTGGTCACCTCCTCCGGTTACGTGGAAGGCTGGGCAACCTACGTGGAATCCTACGGCTATGAATATGCCGCCTCCCTCATGAAGAATCCGGATTCTGCCCAAAATGCCGTCCGGCTTGCCTGGTTAAACAGGAGTATGAATCTGTGCATTTACTCCCTGATCGATATCGGCATTCATTACAGGGGCTGGGATGCAGCCCGCACTGCTGTCTTTCTGAAAGCATTTGGCATCAACAATGCTTCTACTGCTGCCGAAATCTATCAGTATATTGTGGAAACTCCCGGTAACTATCTGAAATACTATTGGGGATATCTGAATTTCCTTGACTTGAAAACAGTCTGTCAGAAAAGACTTGGAGATGATTTCGACCTGAAAGAATTTCACCGCCGGATTCTGGACATCGGACCTGTACAGTTTCCAGTTCTGGAAAAATACATGAAATAAACGAATTACTGTTCACTCGTTACGGTTTGACATTTTCTGTAAAACATTTTAGAATATTTATATCTGTTTGTAATTATTCAGCAGTCTGCTATTTTGCAGGATATTTTGACCTGTCACTGTAAGGATACTGCTGAATAATTACCAAATATTTATCATTGGAGGTGACGTTCAATTATGCTTAATGTACCGGAAAATCTGTCAGGTGCAGTAAACAGACAGACTGTTCTGACTATCAACACTAAAAAAGTCATGGAACCATTGTCCTCACGCAGCATAGGCAGCATCAATAACATGAGCTGCAGAAATTCCCCCCATACCCGCTCTGCGCCAGTTACAGCTTCATCTTCTGTCAGAGCCACCGCTCCGTCTGCTGATTCATCTTCTGTCAGAACTACAGCTCAATCTGTCGTCAGAACTGCCCCAATCTTAAAAAATCCTGCTCGAAAGGGACAGAAGGTTTCTCTCGAAACCAATGCCCGGATTACAGGAATCCGGGCATATCTGGGATGGGACATCACTAATCCTGAATGTGATGTGGATGTATCCGCTTTTCTTCTGAATAATACAGGCAAGGTTATCAGCGATTCCTGGTTCGTCTTCTACGGTCAGGAAACAAGCCCGGATGGAAGTACTGCTTTTTTGGCAGGTCAGGAAGGGAATCATGAGATCATATCTGTGGACTTTAACAGACTGAATCCTGCTGTATCCAGAATCGTTTTTGTCCTTACTATAAACGAAGCACTGGAAAAACATCTGAATTTCAGTATGCTGAGAGATGCCTACATAAAAATCACCGATACTTCTGATACAGAGCTGGTCAGCTTCAAAATGGACGAATACTATTCCAACGTCACTTCCATGATGATCGGAGAAGTGTACCGACACAATGGAATCTGGAAATTCAATGCAATCGGAAACGGAGTCACAAGAGATCTCGCCGGGCTCTGCGAGCTATATGGGGTTCAGGTAATCTGAGAAAGGAAGGCACTATCATGTTGTCATTTGAAACCATCAACGAATTAACACTGAAAGTTACATGCACCGGCAGCGATGTTCTTTTTGTAAAAGCCGGAGCTTTTATAGCCGGAGATAATTGCGGTCCAAAGAATTACCGTTTTGAAAAGGTACTTCTTGGTCCACAGCAGAGTGTCGGACAGGCTTTATTTGGACAGCTTGCCAGAAGAGTCACAGGAGAAAACATTCCGCTGATGAAGGTCAGTCTGAACGGTGATTCCGTTACATATTACGCCAATTACGGACAGCACGTTGTCATCTATCAGCTGGCGCAGGGCGAAACCATCTCCGTTGAATCCGAGAATATTCTGGCATTTACCCAGGATTGTGATTACAGCGTCCGTTTCATCGGTGTGGGTGTACTTTCCCAAAAAGGTCTTGCTACTTCCACACTTACGGCCAGAGGCAGGAATGCATATGTTGCCGTATTGTCAGACGGCAACCCTGTTGTACTGAGCAATGTTGGCAGGAATAATACCATTTCCGTAGATCCGGATGCTGTGATCTGCTGGATTGGAAACGGACACTGTGATCCCAGTGTCACTGCTGATGTATCCTGGAAAACTTTCATCGGACAGACTTCCGGAGAGTCTTATCAGTTTGAGTGGCATGGTGGAGATAATGTTACGGTTATCATTCAGCCATCTGAACGTCAGGGCGGAATCCGCGTCAGTATGGATTAACAGTCGCAGTGCGATCCTGCCCGGAGGGCTTTGTTATGTTATAGGAACATTACGGAGTAATTTCCTATAACATAAAACCAAACATTTCTCAAGCAATGTTTCCGAAAACAATCTTCCTGCCTCCATTTCCATCACTGTCTCTTTGAATCTGCCGCTACCATTGCCGTAAATCTTTTTAAATCCGGCCGGAACTAATCCCAGGTCGCTTTCTTCCACCATGGAAACATCGAATTCGCTGTCTCCGGCTGCTATGATATATGCAGGCTGCAACCTCTTTCGAAGTCTTCTCACGGCCATTCCCTTACTCAGATTTACAGGAACAACATATACCTTCTCTCCATTATGAAATACGTCCACCAGCTTCGTAGTCAGTTTTGCCTGCAGATCTTTAACCACTTCCTCTGGCTTTTCACATTTTGTAAAAATAAAAAGCTCATCTAGAAATCTCAGCTCAAACTTTCGTCTGGAATCCCCGGCAAGAATCTGCTGCGCTTTTTCCATTTCCGGTCTGCTATTCCGGATTATTTGCAGCGACTCCAGATACCACTCTCTGTCACGCTTACCATTTACCAGCAGTACTCCTCCATTACAGACAAGGGCATAGGGTACGATTCCTATATCCAGATCAATACGTTTATACTGTTCTTCCGTCCTTGTGGATGTTGGTATGATAGTCATCTTCTCACTTACTTTTTTCAACAGATCATGCGTTTTTTCAGAAATAAACGAGATTTCTCTTCCATTATATAACTCAACATTTAATTTATTTTCACCGATATTGCGCTTATACGAATATATTATGGTATTGTCCATGTCCGCGCATAAAATGCCATTCATTCGCTTCCTCCAAAAATGGGACTGCCACACTGTTATTACCTGCGACAGCCCCATAATTATTATTTCATACGTATTGTTTACCTGCTCATGATTGCTTTTCTGATAAGATCCACCGGTATAATAAGTACTGCAAGTACCATGGATACCAGTAATGCCTTTGGCTCAAGCAGAGTTGTGTTAAATACTTTTCCGCCGATTTCAATGATAATGGTCTGAAGAACAAAGATTGCTCCCATTACCAGTACGAAGTTCTTATTCTCCCCGATATGCTCAAACAGATTAAACTTCTCAGATCTGGTATTCAGACTGTTAAAGATAATCGCATAAATGAAGAACGCAAACATAAATGTTTTCTCATAAAGCTCCGGATCTGCACAGCCCGCAGGGATTACCCAACTGGTAATGCCGCCGATATTCTCAAGTATCAGGATAGAACCAAGGGTAATAAATATTGCACTTACTCCGATCGCTGACTTGATGTACGGAGTCAGAATATTATCTGTTCTCTTTGCCGGCTGATCTTTCATATATCTGTCAAGAATAGGTTCTCCACCAAACGCCATGGCAGCCAGTGTATCCATGATCAGGTTGATCCAAAGGATCTGGACAATGGAAAACGGCTCTGTCCATCCCAGGATCGGTGCAATGATATTCATTAACAGAGTACTGATATTTACAGTAAGCTGGAAAATGAGGAATTTTCCAACAGATTTCGCCATAGTCCTGCTGTTAAGCACACAGTCTTTAATGGAAGTCAGACTGTTATTAAGGATAACAACATCTCCTGCCTCCTGTGCAACTGCTGTACCATCTCCCATTGCAAAACCAATGTCTGCCTGTTTTAATGCGGGAGCATCGTTCACACCGTCACCGGTCATACCACAGACATTATCAATCTGCTGTGAAAGAGATACCAGTCTTTTCTTATCAAGCGGTTTCGCGCGGCTTACCACTCTCAGGTTCGGGAGAACTTTCTTCAGCTCTTCATCTGATAATTTCTCCATTTCTTCATGGGTAAGAACCACATCCTTCTTCTCATCTGCAAGAATACCTGCCTCTTTTGCAATGGCTACTGCAGTTTCCTCTGCATCACCGGTAACCATAACTACCTGGATTCCTGCATCATTGAGAATCTGAACAGTCTCAACCGCATCTGTTCTGACATTATCACGCAGACACAGAACTGCCATAAGAACAGTCTTTCCAGCGCTGATTTTCGCTACGGAGAGAAGCTTCATAGTTCTCTTTGCCTGTGCATGCATCTGCTCTTCTACTTTATCTTTATCTGCCTTTGTAAACTCTCTTTCTTCCCCGTCCGGAAGCATGTAATGTGTTACTTTATCAATGATATTCTCTGTAGCACCCTTCCAGTAAACAAGTCCGTTTTTCAGTTTTACAGTGGCACATTTCTTCTCGGAATCAAATCCGCTGATCTCTTCTACCTTCTCCGGATCATTGTCAGAATCATTATAACCATGATCAATGGCATAAGAGAGCAGTGCTCTGTCCATGTTGTTACTTCCGATTGCCTTTCCCTCTGAGGAAATCTTTGCAAGGTTATTCAGGGTGATAGCTTCTATAAACTCACTGCTCTGAATGGAATCAACAATCTCACCGTTACCTGTGATAAATTCTACCAGTGACAGGTTACCCTGTGTGATCGTTCCGGTTTTATCACTGAACAGCACATTCATGTAAGCAGAATCTGAAAATGCCGCCTTGTGGCTGACAAGGATATTCTTTTTATACATGGACTCTGTATTCATTGACTGAACCAGACTGTTCATCATCGGGAGTCCCTCCGGAACTGCCATGATCACGATAGAAGCCATAAGCATAACTGCTTCCGCTATTACAAGGAGAACGGAAACAACAGTGATTGCCTGATCTGCCCTGATTAGAGTCAGGACAACATGAAGGATACCTGCGATCGCTGCAGCTGACACACCCAGTTTACCGATACCTGCTGCCACACCCTCCAGCTTCAGGCTGGAAGTATCTTTTCGCTCTTCTTCCTCGGAGGTATCTGTCAGAGCTTTGTTTATCTTTCCTAATTCAGAACTGTCTCCGATAACAGTTGCGATCATGTAACCTTCGCCTGAAGTCACAACAGAACCCATAAAGACTTTTCCCTGTGAGGAGTAATCCGTAGATTCTGCCTCGTCCATATTGGTGACTGCTGCTTTATTCTCATCTCTTGATTCACCGTTTAATGCCGCCTGAGATACTTTGATCTTACCTTCAAATAACAGACCATCTGCCGGAACCTTATCTCCTGCCTGGATAAGGATCGTATCACCTTTAACGATTTCACTGGTAAGAATATTGACCAGCTTTCCATCTCTTACAACTTTGGCATAGGTCTTGCTGTATTCTTCCTGAAGCGCCTCACTTCTTGAGGTATTTCTGTACTCTGACAGGGTACTGAAACCGGTAGCAAGTGCGATTGCGATCACAATACTGATGATCTCCACAACATCATTTCCGCCGGACAATGCAGGGACAAAGATTCCCAGCACAGCCAGGATAACTTTAAGAGCCAGAGCCGCACATAATACCTTGATCCAGATATCATCAAATGCGCCGATGAACATGGACCAGAGTGATTCAGTCTCTTTCTTCGCCAGCTCATTGGTGCCGTACTTCGCCTTGCTCTCGCTGACCTGCTGTCCGGACAGGCCCTGCATTCGCTCCTCTTTGTTTATTTCATTCATAATAATTAACCTCCTCTTTCGGGTTTTGCAACTGTTCAATCATGTACAGACAGTTACCGGATTTTATATAAAAAGAGGAACCATAACAGCTCCTCTTTTTATTTTCACACAAATCTCTGGCAGAGTTCCCCAAGTCCGGGATCTGTTGTGCCATTTCCTACGGCGTTGAATTTCCATTCACCGTTATACCTGTATATTTCCCCAAAAATCATCGCAGTCATACCTGAATAATTCTCAGTTAAATTATATTTGCACATTTCTTTATTGTTTCTGGCATCAACCAGACGGATAAATGCATTCTGGATCATTCCAAAATGCTGTTTTCTCTTTACTGCCTGATAGATATTGACAACAATGACAATCTTATCATATTCAGCCGGAACTCTTGACAGATCAATAACGATCTGCTCATCATCTCCCTCGCCTGCTCCTGTAAGATTGTCTCCCATATGATTGACTGTCCCGGATTTATGTTTCAGGTTGCCGAAATATACCAGGTCTGTTTTATCTGTAAATTTACCATTTTTCAACATGATTGCAGAAGCGTCGCAGTCGATTGCCTGATGTGATGAAGAACCAAATAATGCACCAAACAATCCACCACCGCCGGATGGCTTCGCCTCATCCCAGCCAAGTCCCACGATCACCTTTGCTAATCCTGCATGCTCCTTTGACAGATTTACCTTCTGTCCTTTCTGTAAGCTTACTGACATTTTCGTCCCTCCTGTTGCCCTCCGGCACTATTCTACGTCTACACCATAACTGTTGCACAAAGCAGCCAGACCACCCTGATAACCGCTTCCAATGGCATTAAATTTCCATTCGTCACCATTCTTGTACAGTTCACCAAATACAACTGCTGTTTCAATAGAGAAATCTTCTCCAAGATCATATCTGAGGATTTCTTCTCCTGTCACTTCATTGAAGATTCTCACAAAGGCATTAGAAACCTGTCCGAAATTCTGGCGTCTTGCCTCTGCATCATAGATGGTAACTGTAAATGCAATCTTTGTGATATTGGCAGGAATCTTTGACAGATTGATCTTAATCTGCTCATCATCTCCGTCTCCGGCACCTGTAAGGTTGTCTCCCATATGCTGGACTGCTCCGGACGGATGTACAAGATTTCCATAGAATACAAAATCGTTCGAATCAGAAACCCTTCCGGAATCTGTCAGACAGAACGCTGCTGCATCCAGATCGAAATCTCCGCCTGTGTCAAAAGCATTGATATCCCATCCGATACCTACAACTACATTCTTAAGTCCCGGGTTACCTTTTGTAAGACTGACCTTCTGTCCTTTTTTTAAACTAACTGGCATATATTTTTCCTCCCATGTTGTCTTATCCGCTTCGCTATACAGCTCCATACCTGATAACTGTTTAGTATTTTTACCAAACAGCCGACTGTCTCTTACATTACGCTACTTCAATACCATAATGACCGCAGAGCGCTGCAAGTCCACCTTGGAATCCGCTTCCGATGGCATTAAACTTCCACTCTCCGTTATGTCTGTAAAGTTCTCCTACAACTACTGCTGTTTCAATGGAGAAGTCCTCCCCAAGATCATAATGGATCAGTTCCACCTCATTGGATTCATCTACCAGACGGATGTAAGAGTTTGAAACCTGTCCGAAGTTCTGACGTCTTGCTTCTGCATCATAAATGGTAACTGTAAACGCAATTCTCTCAATATTCGCCGGAACCTTTGACAGATCGATCATGATCTGCTCATCATCACCTTCACCCTCACCGGTAAGGTTATCTCCCATGTGGATGACTGATTCACTGGCATGCTTCAGATTGCCATAGAAAATGAATTCTTTCTCTGTAGGGCATTTTCCGTTGGCACCAAGCATAAATGCTGCTGCATCCAGGTCAAAATCCGAACCTGAATCAAAAGCGTTTACATCCCATCCAAGTCCTACCATGATCTTCTTAAGTCCCGGATTCTTCTTTGTTAAATCTACCTTCTGTCCTTTTGATAAATTAATAGGCATATCATTCATCCTCCCTTTTTTCTGTGTTTTTATTTTCTTACCGGTGGCACATTGTATTGTTTGTTAAAATCCTGTTTGATTGCCTCCAGACGAACCTGATCCTCCTGGCGTTTCTTTCTGGCATCTTCCTGGATTCTTCTTGTCTCTTCGATTCCATTTGTAATGGTTGCCCATGTCTTCTCAAGAGTCTCAATCTGAATGGAACTTCCGGATGCCATTTTAGCTGTCATCTTCGATACATCTACTGTATTCTGGGCATTCTTAAGAAGCATCTCATTGGTTTTCTTATCCAGTTCTGCAATAGATTCTGCCTGTATCTTCTGCCTTTTCAGAAGAATTGCCTGCGCAAGTGCCTGCTTAAATACAGGAAGCGTAACGATAAACGCAGAATTGATCTTTCTCACCAGATTGTAATTGCTGAACTCCATAGTCTTTATCATGGGAATGGACTGCATTGCCACATTCTCTGCTGTTCTCAGATCCTGTGTCCTCTGTTCCAGCATCATCAGTGCCTGATTCAGACTGGTAAGTTCAAACTGAATAGACTGATCTCCCGTATTTTCCATATCCTGCTGTCTCTGGGCAATGTAGGCTTCAATCTCTTTACATGCCTGTTCTCCTGCAAGGATATATTTCACCAGTTCATGATAATAATCCACATTGGTCTTAAACATGGTATCCAGCTTTTTGTTGGACTGTTTGATTTCAGACTCATATCCTTTAAGCTGAACATAAATCTTATCAACTTCTTCGCCCATTGTGTGATACTTGGCCAGTATCTTATCCAGCTGTTTTCTGAAATTTCCGAAAAGCTTTCCGAAAAGTCCCGGATTATCCTTAATTTCATTAATGTCAAACTGATCCATGATCTTTGCCAGCGATTTAAGCATCTCGCTTGTCTCATTAAGCTGCGACATATTCATGCTGTTGAGGACCACATCAGATGCCTTGGAAATCTCCTCTGCTGCTTTCGCACCAAAAGATACAATGGTATCCATATTGTAAACTTCGATCGTGCTGACAATATCGTCCACTTCTTTTGAATTGACCAGCTCAGCATTCATCTGCTGCCTGTCAGCGACAATATCATATTTCTCCACAACTTCAATCTCATTTTTCTCCTGAAGACCATTACCGGCCTGAGCAGGATTTCCCATAGATGATTTACCGAAATCAAGTCCCATAATCTACTAACCTCTCCTGAAAAGTTTTCTCCGCCATGAGGGGCGGGTACTGTTTGTCGAAATGTTATTCAGATCCGGAACCTGCATATCGTATTTATATTCCCCGATCTGGTGCTCTTCCATCAGTTTTTCTGCAAAGTAGTTCTCCACACTCTGATAGCCTGTAGGGACAAAAAACAGAATGTCAAATCCTGCCAGGTTCAGGAATGTTACAAGAATCGAATCCTGAAGTGAAATCATCGTCTCCCCTGTATTAATATATATCAGTTTCGGATTCTTTTTTGTAAAATCAAATTTCTGGATCAGACGCAGAATCTCCTTCGGCAGATCCAGAATCTGCGCGATCACTGTATATTCTGTACCATTTTCCCCAATACCCTTTATCAGTTTCCGCTCGATCAGAAGCTGCAGCTTGTCAAGTATAAATTCCTGCATTTCCTCCCGAAGAAGATGATAAGGATATCTGGGATGATTCTTTATTTTATTCCGCAGAAGCTTTCCGTTTTTATAAAATTCTACGGCAAAGGCTTTCATTGGACCGGAGGCAGTTGGTTCAATGTACGGAGCACTTTTCACAACAACAGTATCCTCTGTGATCAGTGCTGCTATGGATTCCCAGTACTGAGAAACACTTCCATCCTTCACTCCTGAGATTTTTGAAAAAATAACCGGAATATTTACCACACCGTTAACTGTGCTGAAATTAGGTCTGTATTTCAATTCCTGATCCCACAGTAGTTTTATCTCTTCATACATGGTCTGCAGATTGATAACATTCGCCTTCACATACTGCTGATTTCTGTATATCCCACTGTCCTGATACATCAGAGTATCAAGTTCTCTTTCCGCATGATAAGCGGCTGTTCCAATCTTTATCTGAGAACTCTCTTCCGGATATTCTGTGATCGCCAGACTCTCCGGATAGTTGACCTCATACAGAAGTTTATCTTCCAGACAGCACTTAATGTTTAGATCAGGACATAAGATCAGCACATCCAGTGGCAGCCGTCCAAGGAAACTCATAAACAGAGCTTCGTTTTCATTCCGGCAGCCCCCCAGATAAATAAAGCATCCAATCTCCGGTGATTTCCAGTTTATGAACAGCTTCGGCAGATATCTTCTCAGCCAGCACAGCAGATACACTGCCCTGTTTGTCAGTCTGTTAAGATTTTCCCCTTCCTTCTGAGATTCAGCCAGCATAACATCCACAAATGTTTTATGCAGGATCCGCTGAAGCTCCAGATTGGCTCCATACTGTATATTACACGCAAGTCCCAGGAGCATCTGATCTCCGGATGTATAGTTTGACCTCTTTATCTCTGAAATTTCCTGCGGCGTTGGTCTTGGAATCTCTTTACTTACGATCACCGTATTTCTCTTTGAATTTCTCAGTTCCTGCTGCAATCTGAACAGTTCATTTGCATAAGTAAGCTTATCTTCTGCCCCGTTTATCCTGCAGAAACAGTTATAAAAAAAACGGCTGTCATTTCCCCTTAACAGAATGCTCTCGCGGATATCATCCAGGCCGTTTCCCTTTATCCATGCATTTGTACAATTTGTAAGCGAAGGTCTGATTCCATACAGTCTCTCATTGTTGAGTTCATTCTGAATCTCATCTCTGACCTTTTTCACACAATATCCCTGCGGAAATGGCTGCAAACCTTCCATCTGCAAACTGTCTGAGAGAACGGAACCCGGATCTGTTTTCAGGTATCCCTGATCCCCTGCATACTGAAGCAGTACTACATCACAGCCTGCATTGGAAAGAATCGATATGAGCATTAACTCATAATTGCTTATCTGCCCTTCATATAATATTTTAGGGATATGGTTCTCTCCAAGCTGATTTACAATGCGTTCAAATTTATAATACAGCCAGCACATGAACTTGATATATGCGTTCCTGAGCATATTCTCGGTTTTCCCGGCTTTTCGCAGGGAATCCAGAGAGTCATAAATGGAGGCTGCCACATTCTGTCTCTGAAACTCATTCATCCTTGGCAGCCATTTTCTCAGACTGACATGGATAAAATCCATACTCATCTGAAAATCCATTCCCATTATTTCATTATAATATGCAAGATTCCCCTCATCGGGATTAGGTATCTTCCCTTCGATAACCACTCCGGTTCTTCTTGCTGTATCATAATATTTCTTTATAAATTCGCCGACTTCTTCAGAATATCCGTTGATACGGTAGAAATAAACACCTTTCTCCCGCCTGCTGTTCAGTTCGACAAAATAATCACTGAGGTTTTGAATTTTTTTGTGTTCCAACATATAAGTATCTCACCTTCAATATCTGCTTATCTTATTTCTGTTCATGATAAGTTCTACAGCAATTTCATAAAATAATGCGGAACCATAATTTTCTCCAAATTTTCGTATAAATTCTACCTCAAAATTGTATCATATTGCTATTTATATTTCAAGAAAATTCCCCTGTTCTTTCTATGGCTTATTCCCCTGAAATGTGCTATGATGTAGCTGCTGACTCGGTCCTTCACACTGTGATGGACCGGATTACCTGCAGTATTTTATTGAATTTCTATAAGGTACCCTATTTACGGGAATTTTTGTAGATATGTCAGAAGGAGTGTTATGAAAAATAATGTTTTATATTACAGTGTAGGTCCATTACTCTATTGTCCTGCCAACAAAATATCCATCACTGATTCTCTGATAAATGAAAGATTCGGGAACAGATTTTCTCTTGCTCTCTGTCTTGAAGATACCATAAACGACGATCATGTTGAAGAGGCCGAGCAGATACTGATTTCTTCTCTCAGCCAGATATTCATACAGCATGAACAAAAGCCATTCTATCTGCCCAAAATATTTATCCGGGTTCGGAATCCACAGCAGATTCAGAGATTAACAAAAGCTCTTGGGCAATCCATTAAGATTGTTACCGGTTTCATCGTCCCTAAATTCAGCCCGGATAACGCACAAAGTTATATTGAGCAGATGATCCTCGTCAATGAACTTGTCGCAAAAAAACTTTACATGATGCCTATTTACGAAAGTCCCTCCATTATAGATTTGCGAAACAGAATTGATATTCTCTATTTGTTAAGGGATTCTTTAGCCAGAATTGAAGATCTTATACTGAATATACGTGTTGGCGGAAATGATCTGTGCCATATGTTTGGGTTTCGCAGACATGCCAATGAATCTATTCACAGCATCAGACCTGTTTCAGATATTTTCTCAGATATTATCACTGTATATGGTATGGATTATGTGATTTCCGGTCCTGTATGGGAATATTATGCCGGTGACAGCTGGAAAGAAGGAATGATTCAGGAAATCCGGGAGGACAGACTTTGCGGTTTCATCGGAAAAACCGTTATCCACCCTTCACAGATCCCTGTAGTAAACAGAGCTTATCAGGTTTCACGAAATGACTACCTTGACGCACGGGCGATTTTAAACTGGAATGCTGATTCTGCTTCCCTTGTTGCAGGAAGCAAAACCAGAGAAAGAATGAATGAATATAAAACCCATCTGAACTGGGCTAAGAAAACAGTTTATCTTTCAGAAGTTTTCGGAATAACAGAATAAGTATTACCCTTCTCACGCATCCGCAAGCTTCTTAATGATTCCACAGCATTTATAATGTGTAAGTGGATAGTATTCTACAGGTGTATGTTTCTCTTCGGCAAGTCTGACAATATGCTCCAACTGAGGATTTCCCTTATATCGCTCATCGATCAGCACCTTCCAGGGAATTCTCCTCAGTAATACTCTTGTTGTCTCTCCGATCCCCGGTTTGATCAGATTAATATCGTCAATACCGAAATTCTTTCCTATATTTATTACCTCATCAATACCCTGACTTTCCACTCTTTTTTCCAGATCAGGTGTATTCTCCATATTAAATTCCTTTTCAATGGTTTCAATAAAGTCATATGACAGATCAGAATCTGTCAGTTCTCCGTAATAGACTGCCCCATGGAAATCATCTCTGCCTATTATGTCATCTCTCAGAAAAGTACGGCTGATAAGGCCGGATACTGTACTGTTCAGGCAGGAACTTGGGATCAGGATATCTTCATGTGTTCCGCAAAGCTCCGTAACATTTGCCGGATCTGCCACTACCGCTATGTCAGCAGAAACCCCTTCATATGCAGAGATATCTTTCTTCAATTCATTCAGGATCGCACCCTTGCCAATCCATCCGTCCACAAATAAAATCTGCTGCGGTCTGTACTTTTCAAGCAGATACTTCATGGCATTATCGTCAATCCCTCTTCCTCTGATAATTGAAATGGAATAATGCGGCACATTTATACCATATTTGAATTTGATGTATCGCTTCACAAGGATACCAATTGGGATTCCCGCTCTGGCAAGGGATACCAGGACAATTTTCTTTCCCTTATTCTCTATGATCTTATCTGCCAGCATTCCTACTGCATTGGCAACCGGCTTCGCATAATGTTTCAGCGCATTATGATATACCTGCATATACTGATCTGTAGGAACATATTCAACAGGCAGCATCTCGCTGTAATGTTTTCCGGACTGAATCAGTTTCTCCCGCACTTTGGCAGGCTGAGGTTCTACCAGCCCGGTAATATCCTTCAATAATAAAATCACATCTTCTTCTGAATAGGAACTTCTCAAATCAGCACCACCTTACAACTGTAATATCCTTGTTCTGCATCCGGACAGCATTTATCAGCGTTTCCTGACTCTCCTTTATTTCCGGGGAATCTGTGACAATCAATACCTTGTCATATTTTCCTATATCGTAAATAAACGTTCTCCTGTCCGGATCATATAAACTTTTCAGTTCATATCTGCTGTGAAGGGGATACTCTTTTTCCAGACTCACAGCAATGGGACTTCTTGTAGTCGAATGGCACCTTACTTCGGCTCCCTCTTTTTCCATCTTTCTTCCGATATAAAGTGCAGGGAACATAAACTCCTCAGTGCCGATCACCAGTATTCTTTTGCCAGATATATTATCAGCCATGTTTCCGGTTTTCTCCCGGATTTCTCTCCACAGATTCTCACATGCTTCTTCATATTTCCCGGAATCAATCAGTCTGCGGGCATCCATCCGGTTTTTAACATAAATCGTTGTATACTCTGCGGCCTTATCCGGACATTTATAATAAAATCCGTCTCCCTTAAATGTTTCTGCTCTGTCTCCGTAAGTACTGTGATCCGTTTTTACCAGATAATACAGGGAAATCCCCTGTCTCTTATAACGTTCCAGATTCTCCTCGCTCATTCCGTTTAACAGAGATGCTACTGAATATTTAAATTTTCCGTCATATTCCCTGTCAAGAATACTGATGATATTCCGAATTGTTTTTCCGGTAGTTACTTCATCCTCGATAAATATGATCCGATCCGTCTCCGCCGCTGCTCTGTCAATATCATCTTTTACCAGCTTCTGCTCTGTGGCATGGCTGTGTTCCTCGGAAAAAAACAGATAATTCACGCCGGGAATAACTTCTCTGGTGGTCTGAATATAATCTGCCCCCACAGTAATCGCTGCCTGAGCACCTATGGCAGTTGCTGTCTCCGCAAAGCCCACCAGCAAAAGTTTTTCATCTTTGTATTTCTCCCTGAAAGTATCTGCCAGAGCAGCAAATAAATCCAGTGCCTTTGATGGCACTACCGGAATATGCTTTCCCTGAAGCGGATCCACTACCAGATAGTTTCTCTTCGTATTATTTTCCCTTTTTGCAATCTTTACTAAATCCTTCTCAGTATATTCCATCTTTACTCCTTCTACTGATATGATCTGAAAAATGCCTGCAACTTGGTCAGAGCTTTCGTCAGTGCCTCTGTCTCCTCCACATTTAGGCCTTTAAGTACAGCCAGTACCATCTTCTCATGGAAATCTTTATGATGGTAATAAGCTTTCTTCCCCTGTTCTGTCAGGGAAATCAGCACAACCCTTCGGTCCTCCTGACTTCTCATACGCTGGATATATCCCTTCTTTACAAGATTATTCACAGCGATCGTCAATGTACCCACAGTCACATTCAGTTCTCTGGCTACTGTTGACATATTCTTCTGTTCCCGGATACCTACTGCATTAATAATGTGCATATCATTGACGGAAATATTCTTATATTCTCCCGTAATCAATGCCCGTTCTTCCAGGTCCAGAATCTCATTAAATAAATTGACCAGTACATCATTAATTGCCTCATAATGGTTCATCCGGTTACCTCCCTCTTTTTGCTTAAGCAATTCCATATAGCATTGCTGTAGCATGTTTGTACATTATGGTTATATTGCTACCTATTATACACTAAAATACTTTGTCTCACAAAGCATTTCTGGCAGGTTTTCAAAGAATTTCTCTCTTAATTCTTTCTTTGAACCATGAAATTTGTTATAATGAACAGATAGATTACAGTTCACACGCTCCTGTCTCATTTCCGTATGCAGTCTGCAATGAATTTGAGATACGGTACTGAGGACAGCAATACAGGCTGCAGATTGCTGTAACTGTTCAGCATTCTCACTGTTAAGAACTATTTTAGTTAAAGGGAATTTTCTATGAAAAAAAATAATATGCCACTTAATTTACGGGAGAGAATCAACTCCCGGATCAGTCTTCTGTGTTCTGTTATTGTTCTGGTTCTGCTCGTTCTGGTGATGCATCAGATGGATTACACCCTGATCCGTAAACCGCAGAAAGAAGCAGCAGAAGCAGCGGCTCTCAAGGAACAGCAGGATAAGATCAAAGCTGAAACACCTGTCATCTCCACTGCAAGTGTAATTGCTGTTGGAGATAATCTTTATCACAGCAAGCTGTATGAATCCGGCGAAAATGACTCCGGCATATGGAATTATGACCATATCTACACTCATGTTCTGGACCAGATCCAGGCTGCAGACGTAGCCATGATCGACCAGGAAACGGTTTTTGCTCCAAGCCACGATGCTGTCAGCACTTATCCTTCTTTTGCCACTCCCCAGGAAGTGGGAGATGCCATTATCAAAGCAGGGTTTGATGTAGTGGAATCTGCCACAAATCACGCCGATGATTATGGATATGACTATCTGAAAAGTACTCTGGATTTCTGGAGCACCAATTATCCGGATATTCCTGTACTTGGCATCCACGCCACCCAGGAAGATGCAGACACTGTCAAAGTAAAAGAAGTGAATGGTATTAAGATTGCTTTTCTTGACTATACATACGGCACCAATAATTCCGGTGCAGGCGAAGGATATGAGTACATGATCGATATCTTTGATAAGGATAAGATCACCACAATGATCCAGAAAGCCAAAGAAATCAGCGACTGCATCATCTTTGTGGCTCACTGGGGAACAGAAGATGAAACCATGCCAAATGAATACGAGAAACAATGGGCCGCTTTTCTGATGCAGCAGGGTGTTGATGTGATCATTGGCGGTCATCCGCATGTGCTTCAGCCTTACGGACAGCTTTCTGATGACCAGGGACACAATACCACCATATTCTACTCCCTCGGAAACTTCGTTTCCACCCAGCAGGAACTCCCGGAACTTCTGGAAGGAATGGCAAGTTTTACCATACAGAAATCAACTCTGAACGGCAAATCAACCATCCAGATCCTTTCTCCGGAAGTGAAACCTATGGTCATGCATTATGATTACGATAACGGAGAATACGGACCATATATGCTGGATGATTATACAGAAGAACTTGCTTCTTCCCACAGTGTAAGAAATGTGATCGGTGATGAGTTTACTCTCGATAACCTGAAAGCTAAATTTAAGGAAATCATGTCCATGAATGTGAAGCCTTCCACAAATACAAACCTGCTGAACGTCAAGTTTGACTGGGAGGGCAACATGATCGACAAAACTACCGGAAATGTAGTGGAAGATACAGAATCCATCCACTCCTGGGAATATCAGGCAGACACATCAGACGGAACTGAAGACTCTTCCGACAGTTCTGACAGCTCTTCGGATGAAAGTTCCGATGATTCTTCAAACGAATATGACAGTGATTATTGATGAATTCCCTATTTGTATATAGCAAAAAAGATGCTGACTGTAATCAGTCGGCATCTTTTTTATAGCAATCCGCTTCGCTACGTAGCTCTATACCGAATAACTGCTTATTGCTTTTCACAACCTCCGCAGGGGACTTACTTAATTCGGTTAAACTCCCAGCAGTTTCTCTGCATTCTGTCTGGTTACATCAATGACCTCTTCTGCTGTAATTCCCTTCAGTTCTGCGATTGCCTGTGCTACATAAGGCAGATTTAATGACGAATTTCTCTTACCTCTGTTTGGCTCTGGAGACATATAGGGACAGTCTGTTTCCAGAACAAGCTGAGACAGGGGTGCATACTGAACCGTCTCTTTCAGTTTCTTTGCGTTCTTAAAAGTGACAACTCCGCCGATTCCCAGATACAGTCCCATTTTCAGATATTCTGCCGCAATCTCCCTGCTGTATGAAAAACAATGAATGATACCGCCATACATACCACCCTGCATATATTCTCTGACGATATTCAGAGTATCCTCGGCAGCTTCTCTGCTGTGGATCATAAACGGAAGCTTCTCTTCTCTGGCAATGTCAAGCTGGGCACGAAACATTTTCTTCTGGATCTGATGTTCCTCTTCTTCCTTATGCCAGTAATAGTCCAGCCCGATCTCACCGATTGCCACCATCTTGTCCATATGGGATAATCTGCGAATCTCATCCAGAGTCTCCTGTGTCATCTTATCTGCATCATCCGGATGGATTCCCACTGCTCCATATACAAAAGGATATTTCTCCATCAGATCCACAGTATCCTGAAAACCGCCTACAGATGCACAGACATTCACAATCTTCTCAATCCCTCCATCGTACATAGACATAAGAAGCGCTTCCCTGTCTGTGTCAAAGGCCTCGTCATCATAGTGCGCATGTGTATCAATAATCATTTTTTCCAATCTCCTCATGTAATCTTATAGCAATTCCATAAAATAATGTAATCAAGACAGTTCAGCAGGACTTCACGCTATGATGGACTGGATTGTTTGCAGTAATTTATGGAATTGCTATAGTCCGATTAAAAAATCTGTTATAAAATTACCAGTTCATCCCCCGGATGGATCACACCTCCGTGGAGAACCTTCGTAAAAACTCCCTGTTTCGGCATAATGCACTCTCCCATTTTCTTAAAGATCGCACATCCGCTGTGACATTCTTTTCCAATCTGTGTCAGCTCCAGGACTACATCATTGCACTGGAATTTCGTACCGATCGGAAGTGTGGCAAAGTCGATTCCCTGAACCACCAGGTTCTCTCCGAATGCCCCGTCTTCTACTTCTGCACCTCTGGCGCGAAAATCTTCAATCTTGTCAAAAGAGAGCAGACTTACCTGACGGTGCCATTTGCCGGCATGAGCATCACCCTCGATTCCCCAGTCCTCAATTACTTTAATCTCCGGAACACTTGTCTTCTGTATTCCCTTTCTTTCACTTGTACAAACCGCAATTACTTTTCCCATAAGATTATCCCTTTTACCTTCCTGTTTTCGTTTCAGATACTGTTTTCGTACCTGCTCTTCCGTTTATTGCCGTCAGCTTATCTTCTCTGCTTTGGCTCACCGATTTCTCTTTTCGTCAGTACATTCTGACGCTACTCTGCTTTCTTATCCCTGTTATCGCCATCAGTTATCTTGCGCAGTTCCCTGCTTCCCCTGTCATGATCTCAATGCCATGTCCAAGCGCATCAATAATATACTCCAGGCTCTCTTTTACAGCTTTCGGACTTCCCGGAAGATTAATGATCAGTGTTTTTTTTCGGATACCTGCCGTAGAACGGCTGAGCATGGCGCGTTTCGTGATAGTCATGCTGTACGCACGCATTGCCTCCGGAATCCCCGGTACACGTCTGTCAATAATATCCTCCGTTGCCTCCGGTGTAATATCTCTGGGTGAAAAACCGGTTCCGCCTGTTGTCAGGATCAGTTCCGCTGTGCCGCTGTCTGCAATTTCCGCCATTCTCTCTGACAACATCTTTCTGTCATCCGGCAGAACATCTTCAGACACAACCTCATATCCATTCTTCTCAACAATCTCTCGGATCGCAGGTCCGCTTAAATCCTCACGTTCTCCGCGATATCCCGTATCACTGGATGTAATGATCGCTACTCTTTTCATTTTATAAAAACCTCCCTGTCGGGCAGATAATTTTTTTCGTTATCTGCCATTCTGTATTTCCATTATACACATTTCTTTCATTTTACCCAACAAATATTTTGCAAATTGCAGAGCAATTCGTGGATATCAAAAATGAAAATCTCCACTCTTACCACCCGTCTTTTCAACCAGATGAATATTGGACATTACCATATGCTTGTCAATTGCCTTACACATATCGTAAATCGTCAGAAGCGTCACCTGAACCCCTGTCAGTGCCTCCATTTCCACACCGGTCTTGCCTTCTGTTTTCACTGTACAGAAAGCGCGGATAATTCCGTTTATCTCATCCAGTTCATAGTCTACGGAACATTTCTGGATCGGAAGCGGATGGCACATGGGAATCAACTCAGAAGTCCTTTTCACTCCCATAATCCCCGCTACACGTGCTACTCCAAGCACATCTCCCTTTTTCACAGAACCCTCTTTCACAGCCTCCATGATTGCTTCTCCTACATGAATCTCACCTGTGGCAACTGCTGTTCTGTAAGTGATATTTTTCCCGGAAACGTCTACCATAACTGCGTTTCCGTTCTCATCAAAATGATTAAAACCCTGTGACATGATCAAAATCCCCCTGTTTAAGTTTTTACAAAAAGCGAGGCTCTTATTGTACGGGAACATACAATAAAAGCCTCGCCTGTTCATCACGATACGGTTGGAGTCTTTACCCACCGAAATTGACGACACCATGAATACTCATGAGTCAGTCACTCCCCTTTATCTAAATATTAATATAGCTTTTGAGAGTGTATTTGTCAAGATAATATTCGTAAGTTTTCACACATTTTCGCTACCATTCGCTTTGTTCTCAGTAATACAAAGATCAGCAGATTTCTGCACCTGCAGGCATTTCCTTTTCCGGTACCATCAGGGAAAGGTTTCCGTCTGCATCTTCTGCGCAGAGGATCATTCCTTCACTGAGTACACCGGCAAGTTTGGCTGGTTTCAGGTTTGTGACTACCATAACCCTCTTACCTACCATTTCTTCTGCACTGTAGTGTGCTTTGATTCCGGATACGATCTGACGCACCTGGCTGCCGATCTGTACCTGTGAGCAGAGAAGTTTCTTTGATTTCTTTACTTCTTCACATTTGATGATCTTACCGACCTGGAACTGAAGCTTGCCGAAATCTTCAAATGTGATCTCCGGTTTTGCTTCGATATCAATTACGTCTTCTTTTTCTTCTTTTGCAGGTTCTTCTGCTTTCGGCGGATGAAGCTCTGCCACCTTTGCAAGTACTTCTTTCAGGTCAAGGCGGGCGAAAAGGATCTCCGGTTTTTCAGTTACTTTATTTCCTGACGGATAGAGGCCAAAGGTCTTAAGGTCTTCCAGTTCTCTGTCCTGTGCATTTAACTGGGCAAGGATTCTCTCTGTTGTTTCCGGCATAAAGGATTTCAGCAGAACCGCACCAATGCAGATTCCCTCAACCAGATTGTAGAGAACTGTTGCAAGACGGTCTTTTTTCTCTTCATCCTTAGCAAGAGCCCATGGCATTGTTTCGTCGATGTATTTGTTGCAGCGTTTGAAGATTGTGAATACTTCTGTCATTGCATCTGCCACGCGGAGTTTATCCATTTTTTCGTTTACTTTGGCAGGTACGGAGAGAATGAAGTTCTTCAGATCATCATCTACAGGTTCTGTAACGCCTTTGTTTTCTACCACACCGCCGAAATATTTGTTTGACATGGAAATGGTACGGTTTACAAGGTTTCCAAGGGTGTTAGCGAGTTCAGAATTGAGACGCTCTACCATCAGTTCCCATGTGATCACACCATCATTCTCGAATGGCATTTCATGAAGTACGAAGTAGCGGACTGCATCTACACCGAAGAAGTCTACCAGTTCATCTGCATAGATTACATTTCCTTTGGATTTACTCATCTTACCATCACCCTGAAGAAGCCATGGATGTCCGAATACCTGTTTCGGAAGCGGCAGATCCAGTGACATCAGGAAAATCGGCCAGTAAATTGTATGGAAACGGATGATGTCTTTACCGATCAGATGCAGGTCTGCAGGCCAGAGCTTATTGAACTGGTCTGTGCTTTCGCCATCGCAGTCGTAGCCGATTCCTGTAATATAGTTTGTAAGGGCATCAAGCCATACATATACTACGTGTTTCGGATCAAAGTCTACCGGGATTCCCCATTTGAAGGAAGTTCTGGATACGCAAAGATCCTGAAGTCCCGGGAGAAGGAAGTTGTTCATCATCTCATTTTTACGGGATTCCGGCTGGATGAAGTCCGGGTGTGTATTGATGTAGTCAATGAGTTTGTCGGCATATTTGCTCATTTTGAAGAAGTATGCTTCTTCTTTTGCAGGTACACATGGGCGGCCGCAGTCCGGACATTTGCCGTCTACAAGCTGAGATTCTGTAAAGAAAGATTCGCATGGTGTACAATACATTCCTTCGTAGTGTCCTTTGTAGATGTCGCCTTTTGCGTACATTTTTTTGAAGATTTTTTTGACCTGTTTTTCGTGGTCTTCATCTGTGGTACGGATGAATTTGTCGTAGGATGTGTTCATCAGATCCCAGATTCTTTTGATCTCACCGGATACGTTGTCTACGAATTCTTTTGGAGTGATTCCGGCTTCTTCGGCTTTTAATTCGATTTTCTGACCATGTTCGTCGGTTCCTGTCTGAAAGAATACGTCATAGCCCTGCTGACGTTTGTAGCGGGCGATGGCATCGGCAAGGACGACTTCGTAGGTGTTGCCGATATGGGGTTTGCCGGATGTGTAGGCGATGGCGGTGGTGATGTAGTATTTCTGTTTTTCCATGGGTTTGTTGTCTCCTTTTTTGAATGTGGACGCTCCGGAAAATATAATTGTTTTCTGTGCGGTTTCGGGAGCTAGGAACTCTAAGTGTCTGAAAATCAGCTAAAACCATTCGAAAAAATCTCAAACTCGCTTCGCTCAGACAGTGAGATTTTTTCGAATAACGCAGATTTCCAGGCACTAAGAGTTGCTACACTCCCTGCAAATGCACAGAAAACAATTATATTTTCCGAAGCTGGTGTTTAAAAATGGTAACAACTGCTCCTTATTTATGGAAGAAAAACATAAATTCTTCATGGTAGGAAGGAACTGGTGTTGGGGGAAATAATTCCTCTCTGTCGCAGTGTGATCCTGCCCGGAGGGCTTTTTTATGTTATAGGAACATTACAAAGTAATTTCCTATAACATAAAAAACGTCTCCTCAGATTATCTGAGAAGACGAGTATTACCCGTGTTACCACTTCTGTTCGTTTCCGGGCTCGCGCGGGGAAACCTTGGGAGGTACATTGTGATACCTCTACGCTGTAACAGGCGTGCCTGTCGCTGCCTAAAGCTGTTGGCTCTCAGCAGTGCCTCTCGGAAGCCATCTTCAACCTGCTCCTTGCATATCCCTCTCAGCCTTTGAATCTGTGATATATGATCCATGGGGATTTCTCTGTAATACGGTCTGCGGATCTACTCTCTTCTTCAATGAGTTTGTGTTATTTCGTGACAGCACTCCGCTCTGTGATCGTGGAACGCTGTTAGCTATAGGAAATAGTTATTTCCTGTTATAGGGAAAATATAGCACATTTTGGTTGATTTGTAAACCCACATCGTTATTGTTCACTCCGTTCTCAGTAACGTAGCCAAAATTCATTCCAGATTGCCTGCGGTAATGGAATTTTGGCTTGTATGTCTCGGGATTTTGACATATTCATACCAAAACACCTCGCGAGATAGTGGTGTGTGAACAGTAACCAAACTATAACAATTCTATAAAATAATAATTTTATATCTTGACAATTTCAATCCAATATTGTATAGTATCAATATCAGTAATGATTATCGTTATTGAACAGATTATAACTGCAACTATCCTGAACAGTTATGATAAATCATTTGCGAGTAAACAGGGAAGGGAGGAATACCATGGCGACACTGAAATACAGCCGTCAGAGGGAATCGATTAAAGAGTTTCTAAGAACCAGAACAGATCATCCTACTGCCGATGTGGTATATGAGAATATGAAGCTCATCTATCCGAATATCAGCCTCGGTACGGTATATCGCAACTTATCTCTGCTGGCTGATCTGGGAGAGATCAAGAAGCTTTCCTCTTTCGCCGGAGCGGATCACTTTGACGGGCGGACCGAGAGGCACTGCCACTTCATGTGTATCAGATGTGAGCGGATCATCGACCTTGAGAGCGAGGGAATTCACCACATTATGGATCTTGCAGGTGAGAACTTCAAAGGAAAGATTACTGATTACAGTGCCAGATTCTTCGGCCTGTGTGAGGACTGCCTGAAAGAGACAGAAGGTAACTCTGATAGTTCAAAGTAGTTTTTGCTTACATCATTGGTGTCCAAATTGGGAATAACAACTAATGATAAAAAGTTGCAAAAAAGCTAAAATTAAACTTGACTTTTTCAATCAAGTATGGTAATCTTAAATCACAGAAAACAGTAATAATTACTATTATTAAAAAATTACTTTTTCTACCGCACAGACGGAAAGCAGTAAGAACTAAACGATGCTGAGATAATCAATTTATTTTCTGGCATCCCTAATAAATTCATTAAAAAGAAAAGGAGATTTTAATTATGACAAAATGGGTATGTAGTGTATGTGGTTATGTTTATGAAGGTGAGAAAGCTCCGGAAGCCTGTCCTGTATGTAAGGCACCGGCTGATAAATTCGTAAAGCAGGATGGCGAAATGTCATGGGCTGCTGAACACGTTGTAGGTGTTGCTCAGGGATCCAGCGAAGACATCATGGCTGATTTAAGAGCAAACTTCCAGGGTGAATGCTCTGAAGTTGGTATGTATCTTGCAATGGCAAGAGTTGCTCACAGAGAAGGATATCCGGAAATCGGTTTATACTATGAAAAAGCAGCTTATGAAGAAGCAGAACATGCTGCTAAATTCGCTGAATTATTAGGTGAAGTTGTAACAGACAGCACAAAGAAAAACCTTCAGATGCGTGTAGAAGCCGAGAACGGTGCTACAGCTGGTAAAACAGACCTTGCCAAACGTGCAAAAGCTGCTAACCTTGACGCTATCCATGATACAGTTCATGAAATGGCAAGAGATGAAGCAAGACACGGAAAAGCATTCGCAGGTCTTCTTAAGAGATATTTCGGAGAATAATTCTATCGGAAAATCGCATAAAATAAACCTTTTAAAGGGAGAACCATTGAGGTTCTCCCTTTTTATCCGTTCGTATTTTCATCATTGGAAGCTTAACTGGATTTCGCCTGAAGTCTGGCAACCTGATCTGTCAGAGCATTCATCTTAACTTCATTAATCATAATCCTGTTCATCCAGGTAGCCGACACATCCATCTTATTGATAAGATTCAGATGATTCTCTGCAAGGATAGAAATATTCCTATCCGTTATGTTCTCCAAATGCAGTTTGATATCTGCAAAGTTATTTCTGGTCTCTTCTTCAAAACGCTTCTGACTTTCTTCCATTCGGTTCATCTGGCTTTCGAATTTATCCATTCGACTTTCGAATTTATCCATTCGCGTCCCAAATCCTCTGACCTCTGTCAAAACAGCTTCCAGTATTTGTCTGTCTGTCACCACTTTCACCTCCTCTGTAGCCCGTATCGTTCTTATGTATGTGATTGATTATATCACATACATAAAAATATGTCTATAAAAATCTATAAACATTAGAGTGTATTTGGAAAATGCGTTACTGTTCACTCCGTTCACAGTAACACGCTTCGCGATGCACAGAATTTATGCTGATCGCATAAATTCGCGCGGTATGTCTCGGGTTTTCTGTGATCTTTGCTCACAAAAAACACCTCGCGGGATATTACCAGTGAACAGTAACGAAAATGCTCCCCACAAGATGTGCGTCACAATTTGTGGGAGATTTTATTTATTATTATCATTCATCTTCTCCTCAATCGCCGCACCAACCCTGTTATAAACAGTCACAGCATCCTGAATATGCGGAATCGTATTTCCATCTGCTCCTGAAGCACCTGCGGAAACAAAGATATATTCCCTGCCCTCAATCTCCGCAAAACTCACCAGACAGTGCCCTGCCTCACTGGTATAACCGGTCTTGCCACCGAGGATTTTTCCACCTGTGACTGTCGGATCAGACAGATTTTTAAACATTGTACTGTAGTAAGTAATTCCATCCGGATGGATATTTGTAACTCCGGTAGAATGTCTGGAGGTCTCCACAATCTCACGAAACGTATCATTCTTAATGCAATACTTCATCAAAACAGCAATATCCTTAACCGTACTGTAATGATCCGGATTATGCAGTCCTGTAGAATCACAGAAATGAGTATTCTCCATTCCAAGCTTCCTTGCTTTCTTATTCATCAGCTCCGCAAAATCCGCCTCTGAACCACTGATTGTATCTGCCAGCGCAATACAGCACTCTGCCCCCGAAGGCAGCATCGCACCATAGAGAAGATCAATCACCCGAACCTCTTCCCCCGGCTGAAAACCTGCCTGTGTAGCATCCTGCTCATATAATCCGGTGAACATCTCATTCGTCAGAGTAATTTTCTCATCCAGATCATCAAAATTTTCAATCCCCAGTATCACAGTCATAATCTTCGTCATAGAAGCCGGATAAATCTGAGCCTCCCCGTTAATCTCACCCAGAATCTTACCTCCCCTGGCCTGCATCAGGATCGCATTCGGACTGTTGATACCACTGATATCCACTTCCTTCAGAACCGGCTGCTCAAACTGCTCAAACCACTCCTTCACGCCCTTATTCCATCCGATCATGATAACCAGCGCACAGATAATGATCACCTCAACAAACACACAAGCCACAATCCTGCCCCGGTATCTCCACGCATAACTTCTTCCACCGCTCTTTTTCTGTCTCCTGCCAGCCACAATAACGCCTCCTGTCTGCCTCTATAACATTGCTAAGAAAAATATATCTAACAAATCTCTAATTCATCCCCCTACTATAGCACACCCTTACCAAATCCTGTAATCTTCCATTCCTGCACACCCATACATTGCATCTTTCTCCCTATCTCCAATACCTTTCCGTTTTCCCCCGCCCGCGAAACCATTGTACAGCGCAGGAAAATATTTGTTTTCTGATACATCTACAGGAGGTGTAGCAATACTTAGCTTCCGGGAATTTGCGTTATGCCGGAAAAATTCACTGTCTGAGCGAAGCGAGTTTGAATTTTTCCAGCATGGTTTTAGCAAATTTCCGGAAGCTTAGTATTCCTGCCTCCGCAGCCGTATCAGAAAACAAATATTTTCCTGTGCGTCCCCATACCCGCCACACCAAAAAGAAACGCAAAAAGACCCCCGGAGCATCTCCGAGAGTCTTAAATTGCTAAAATCTATTATGCTAATTTCATCGGGTTGATCTTCACACCAGGTCCCATTGTCGGAGCAATAACAACGCTCTTTAAATACTGACCTTTCAGTGTGCTTGGTCTAGCCTTAACGATAGCATCGATCAGCGTCTGGAAGTTGTCGCTTAACTGTTCCTCTGTAAAGGATGCTTTACCAACCGGAACATGAATGATGTTGGTTTTATCAAGACGGTACTCAATCTTACCTGCTTTGATATCGTGAACTGCTTTAGTAACGTCCATTGTTACTGTACCAGCTTTCGGGTTTGGCATTAAACCTTTCGGTCCAAGTACACGACCAAGACGACCTACAACACCCATCATATCTGGAGTTGCAACAACAACGTCAAAGTCTAACCATCCTTCGTTCTGGATCTTCGGAATAAGGTCCTCAGCTCCTACGAATTCAGCACCTGCTGCTTTTGCTTCTTCAGCTTTAGCATCTTTAGCGAAGACTAAAACGCGAACTTTTTTACCAGTACCATGTGGCAGAACTACTGCACCACGGATCTGCTGGTCTGCATGACGTCCATCGCAGCCTGTACGGATATGAACTTCGATAGTTTCGTCAAATTTAGCAACTGCAGCTTTTTTAACTAAGCTGATAGCTTCTGCGGTATCATATAATGTAGCGCGGTCTACTGCTTTAGCAGCTTCCACGTATTTCTTTCCTCGTTTCATTTCTATAACCTCCTGTGGTATTTGCGGGGAACGCCCTCCCACTTACTATTTAATATTAAAATTAATCAACTACTTCGATTCCCATACTTCTTGCAGTACCAGCGATCATGCTCATAGCTGCTTCGAGGGATGCTGCATTTAAGTCTTTCATCTTAAGTTCAGCGATTTCCTGAACCTGAGCTTTAGTAACCTTAGCAACTTTTGTCTTGTTCGGTACGCCGGAACCGGATTTGATCTTAGCAGCTTTCTTAAGAAGAACTGCAGCCGGCGGAGTTTTGGTTATAAAGCTGAAACTTCTGTCTGCATAAACAGTGATAACTACAGGAATGATTAAGTCTCCCTGATCTGCTGTTCTTGCATTGAACTCTTTTGTGAACTGAACGATATTTACACCGTGCTGTCCAAGAGCTGGACCTACAGGTGGTGCTGGAGTTGCTTTACCAGCCGGAATCTGTAATTTGATATATCCTGTTACTTTCTTTGCCATTTTTCGGCACCTCCTATGTGGTATTGGCGGGGGTTTATGGTCCCTCCCACGATATTGTTACCTTTGCTTGTTACATCTGTTTGATTTCTGCGAAACTAATTTCTACCGGCGTTTCGCGGCCGAAAAGTTCAACATTGATCGTTGCTGTCTGTTTCTGCACATTAAGGGCAGTGATAACACCAACGGTATCTTTCCATGCACCGCCTGTGACAACAACTGTATCACCCTCTGCGAAATCGACCTGAATTTCCTCTTTCTTGATACCAAGAGGAAGCATCTCTTCCTCGGTCAACGGTACCGGCTTGGACCCTGGTCCAACGAAGCCTGTCACACCTCTGGTATTACGGACAACATACCATGTATCGTCATTCATAACCATGTTGAGAAGTACATAGCCAGGAAACATTTTCTTCTGAACCTGTTTCAGAGCCCCGTTTTTCAGCTCAGCCACTTCCTGCAGCGGAACACGAACTTCAAGGATCTGGTCTTCCAGGTGTCTGTTTTCGATGGTCTTTTCAATGTCGACTTTTACTTTGTTCTCATACCCGGAATAAGTATGGACAACATACCATTTCGCTTCTGACATACAATCACCTTATCCTTATTTCATTAAAAGATTAATGCCTTCGAGAATAAATGAATCCATGACGCTGATCAGTACGCAAAGCACGATTGACACACAAACTACCACGATAGTCTGTTTAATCAGTTCATTGCGGTCTGTCCAGACAATCTTCCTGAATTCTGACTGAAGTCCCTGAAACCAACTCTTCTTCTGGCTCTTGCCAGCAGATTTTTCATTTCCTTGCATAGCCTGACCTCACAATTCTCTGTGAGTAACTGTTTCGTCCAGTTACCTTGGATTACTTTGTTTCCTTATGCAGAGTGTGTTTGCGGCAGAACTTACAATATTTCTGAGTTTCCATTCTCTCAGGATGGTTCTTTTTCTCCTTAGTCATATTGTAGTTACGCTGCTTGCACTCGGTACATGCTAATGTAATCTTAACGCGCACAACTTCCACCTCCAGTGTTTTCATTTGCATGGTCATTTTCCTCATGCCGGACGATGTATCCGTCATCTTTTCGGGCATAAAAAAAAGACCTAACTTCCATGTCGCTTGTCAAGTTTATCACACATGGCATGCCTAAGTCAAGTCTTTTCTTATTATTTATGCCTATATTTCATCGCATATTTTTTACAGGAGCTTCCCTAATCTGCCTTTACCCGGTCGGCTCTGTCTGAAATATGATAGGAACCCTTGAAGGTACGTTTCACCTGATACAGACATCCGTCTGCCTCCTCATACAGGTCCTGGAAAGTGATATCTCTTCCATCTGAGAAAACAATCCCCATAGATGCGGAGATCATTACCTCCAGGTTTTCTTTCACATAATCAATATGCAGCTTCGCAGAAAGTACACGCAGACTCTCCTCCGCCGCTTCCCTGGTCATATCCGGCAGAAATACCACAAACTCATCACCGCCCAGACGACAGACGATGTCCTGAGCCCTGCAATGCTTCTTCATGATCAGGACAACCTCGCAGAGAGCCCTGTCTCCCCACATATGTCCCATGACATCATTGAGCGTTTTGAAATTATCCAGATCCACAATAGCAAAAGTATTTACACATCCCGGATGAAGTTCCTGCACAAGCATCCGGTTTATGGCAGATGTGCCCGCTGCCCTGTTCATGGCACCTGTCAGAAGATCCGTCCTTGCCTCCTTCTGAAGCTTGAGCATATCATTCTCCATATCCGTAACATCCTCGATACTGCCGACCATACGGGACACTTTTCCCGATTCATCGTACAGATTCGTAGTCTTGACCTGCAGATACCGCATACGTCCTCCTGCCCACACCTTCACCTTCTGTGAATGCAAAGCTTCAGCAGAATCTACCCTGGCAAATATATCCCTGATCACAGAACAGGTTTCCGGATTGATCTCCCTGATTTTCCGAAGCAGGACCGGTACGCTGAGTTCTGACTGATTCAGCCCCAGATTCTGATATTTGTCATTCAGAAACTGTATCTGTTCTGTTTCCACATCATAAGTAAAAACGCACAGGTCACTCTCCCTTGCTGTGATGCGGTAAGTTTCCTCATTCAGCATAAGCTGACGGTTCAGATTGCGGATAGCGATCCTGTCCTCACGCCGGAAATACAGATAAACTCCAATAACTACTATAAGACTCAGGATAATCACCAGAGTAATCACAAATACCCATATCCGGTATCTGAGTCCTGCCTGATGAATATACCTGTTATCAGCCATTGTTACCGCAAACAGCTTCGTACCGTCCACAGGTGCCGCAGTCACCATATAATCTCCATCTTCATCTGAAATCGCAAAGTAATATTGGAATCCACTGTCCATCTGGGACTTAATATCGGAAATCGGCAGACTCAGTTCACGCCCCTCCAGCCAGGTCAGGAAATCATTACCAAAAGTGTCATTGCCGCCATCAGACACAATATATTTTCCATGATTATCCATCACAAAAAGCCCTGCATATCCTTTTCTACGGTCTGCCTTTCCATATACGTCCAGACTGCTGCACGGAAGCGTCCCACAGAGCACTCCCTTAATCTGCTGTGCCTCATTTTTGACAGGTACTGACAATATCACTCCATCTGCATAGGAATATCCATTTTCTGCCAGACCCCTGTTACCTAACATAGCCATCAGGAAGTATTCTTTCAGGGAATAAGCCTGTCCGTCCTGCACGCAGCGACCATCCTCACTGATAATCTTCAGCGAATCAAACTTCTCTGTGTGACGGTGAAATTTCTCCCTCAGCATCTCCTCTGTCTGTACTTCATCTAAAGGCATATCACTGATATAATCTGCCGCACACTCCAGAAGATCATAGTACATATCAATCCGGCTTCCGACAAGTGCTGCATTCTGCTCTGTCCATTCCAGAAGAGAATCTCTGGCTCTGGAATTCTCTGTTTCCATCACAAAACTGTTAAAATAAAATAAGGCAGCTGTGATGATAATCACTGCGATCATTCCTGCCATAAACAGAATCCGCTTTCGCTTCTTTTTATCATCTGTGCCGTTCTTATCATCAAATCTTTTCATACGCAGCTTTCTCTCCTCCGCTCTCGTTCTGCCTATGATAAAGTCATATACTGCCAGTCCTTTCTACAGACTGGCAGTTATGTCTTGTATTTCATTATATGGACCTGTGGAGAGATTGTCAAACAGAACGTCACTATGCACATATGAAAAGCGGAGCCCGCAAACGGACTCCGCTCTGGTGTTACTTATTTATCATTTTTTCTTTTCTTCTTGTAGAAGATTCCGCCTGCAATGGCAAGGGCTGCGATTACAAGAACTGCTGCATAAGCACCGATCGGGGTGTTATCGCCGGTCTTGACTGCTACCTTTCCACTGAGTGCACTGCTGTAAGAAGCCGGTGTTGAACCTCCGCTTACAGGAGTTCCTGATGACGGAGTACTCGTTGTAGCTTTGTTGACAATCTTAAGCAGACCACCCTTGTAAGAATAATCAATTTCTCCACTTACAGAGAAGTTATAATCATCATCAACTTTGATCGTTACACTTCCTGCACCTGTATATCCGGTCGGAGCCTGAACCTCTGTCAGAGTGTAGGTACCCGGTTCAAGTTCTAATTCATGAGCACTTGCCTCGGATGTCCACTCATCGATCACAGATCCGTCCTCATCAGTCAGTCTGAAACTTGCACCTGCAAGACCGACACCATTTCCATCAGTCTTCTGTACGCGAAGCTTACCGTCTGTATCTTCCGGAATTTTGTTTACAAGGTTGATGTTACCGGCCAGGTTATCCTTACTTAAAGCAACTGTACCTTCACCGGTTACTTCATATTCAAAGACATCAAGGTCAAGAATATTTCCGTCTGCATCTGTTTCCAGAATGTAGTAGTTGATCGGCTCTGTACCGTCTTTGCCTCCAAGAGGAACCTCAACAGTAACTGTGTCATTCTGTACCAGCGTTACTACCGTGAACAGATTATAAACACCATCATCGCCCTTTGTAAAGACACCTGCATAGAACGTATCGTCCGTAGTTATCTGTGTGGTACCTTTCAATACCTGTTTGTTAATGTTGATCTCGCCCTTATAGGAATAACCTGTAGGAATATCAAAGAATACATTCTCCAGGTTTACAGCACCTTCCTTAGGACCAGCTTTCAGATCCAGTTTCACGGTATTGGAACCGCCATCAACTGTACACATAAACTGTGATCCATTGTGCATACCCTGCTGATCAAGATTAATCACATTGCCGTTTGCATCTGTCTCATATACATAATAGGTGCCCTGTGCCAAATCACTGAAGGTTACACTTCCTGCGGAAGCATTTACCAGATGAATGGCCTGCGGGAGAGCTCCCTTGTATGGATACTTACCTGCTGCATCTGTAAACAGATTTACATAGAAGGTATCGTCCTGAGCGATCAGGTCTATGAAATCACCGCCATTTGCGTAAGTAACTTTCTTGGTTACTGTGATCTGACCGGAACCAGATGCCTGGTAGTCAACCATAGTAACTTCGATTACGTCCTTATCCTCCATCTTGAATGTCTGGTCCGGAGCTACGGTGTAACCGGACGGTGCCTTGGTTTCACTTAATGTATAAGTCTCACCTACTTTGAGAACACCCTCTACCGCATGAGGTGTACCATCACTGGTCCAAGTTGCTTTTATATTACCCTTTAAATCCTTGATCACAAGATCAGCACCAGCAATTCCCTTGCCGCTCTCGTCAACCTTCAGAATACTTGCTTTAGTTAAAGCATCTCTCATTACTACACTTGTTACTTTTGTATTGCCTACATAAATTTCACCAGTTTCATTCAGAGAGAACATAATGTTTGCTGCTTTGCGATATCCTTCAGGAGCTTCTACCTCTTCCAACGTATAGGTAACATTAGGTTTAAATACACCCGTTACTGCTTTATCTTTACCTTTCTCCGTTGTCCAGGTCTTAACCACCTCATTACCCTGAGGATCCAGAACTCTCAGCTTTGCACCTCCAATAGATTCAATACCTGTAAGAGATTTCTTGCTGATAATTACGGAGTTTGGCACATTCTCCATGGTGACTTTTGTAACTGTATCAGAAGATTTTATTGTAAATGTCTTCGGATTTGCAAGTGCATATCCTTCAGGAGCCTTGGTTTCTATAAGAGTGTATTCCTCACCTTCCACCAGTTTTCTGCTCTTCTCCTCATCTACAACATGCTCTGTTGTTTCAGATGTCCACTTGTCAATCAATTCATTATTTTTGTTTCGGATTTCAAGGTCAGCACCTTTTAATCCCTGTCCATTTCCATCTACTTTCATGATACTTAATTTAATTGTTTTATCTTCCATACGGACTTCAACAACTTTGCTGGCATCAATTGTAAATGTCTTATCTTCTGCTTTCTTATATCCACTTGGAGCTTTTAATTCTTTCAATGTATATGTTTTTCCGGCAGTAAGACCTTCAATTACATGTGCCTGTCCATCTGTAGTCCAAGAAGCTCCTATCTGTTTATCACCATCAAATATAGCAAGTTCTGCACCCGGAACTCCTTTACCTTTTTCATCTACTTTCAGAATCTGTACACCAGTTTTCTGGTCTACCATAATAAGTACTTTACCGGTTTCATCAAGCTGTCCACCACTCACTACTTCAATTGTACGTACTCCGTCATTCTTAATTGTAAAGATAATCGGATTAGCTTCTGCATATCCGTCAGGAGCTTTTGTTTCTTCCAGAATGTATGTTTTACCAGCAACAAGTTTACCAGTTATTGTGTGATCGTTATCTTTTGATGTTGTCCATGTATCAATTGCATCTCCTGTCTTAGCCTTCTTTTCATTATCATATTCAAAAAGTGCTAATTCGGCATCCGCAAGTCTGGCCTTGTTCGCATCATTCTTTCTGATGGTAATGCTGATCTGCTTATTGATAAAGCTATTAATCACATTGTTAGTTACATCAGATTTCAGTTCAGCATCTTTTTCTGAGGCAGCAATAATCTCGGCTTTCAATGTTTTATCCTGATTATCAGTTACTTTTACAACTACTTTTCGAGATGTAAGATCATATACATAACCATCACCGTCTTTCGGCTGTACCTCAGTAACAGTATAAACATGCTCACCAAGATCATTGTTTTTACTGTTATATGCATATGAAATTTCAGAGAATGTAATATTTCCATTTTCGTCATTGGTTCCGGTTGCAACTACTTTCGCATTCTCGCCAACGCCTTCTTTTACTTCAAACTTAAATTCTCCTGCTTTGAGTTTGTCTGTACCTTCTACTACTTTCTTTCCTGTCAGGGTAATAGAACCAGCTGCTTCATAGCGGTTAGTAAATACAATCGCCTTTGCTTCTTCGCCAGATTCTGACAATTGTTTACCAGTTATATCATAAATCGTCTGATTCGCAATTAATTTACGATTATCTTTCGGATCCATGCTGACAACAACTTTTACCTTATAGACTGAATTATCATAAGCATATTTCTGATTTGTTCCTGTTGTTTCCTGAACAATATACCAGAATGTTTTTCCTTCATCTTCTGTCTTATAAGGAATAGAATCAAATTCAATGACATTACCAATATTTTCTTTTTTCTGCAGTATTGTAGTTGTTCCATCTTCTTTGAGCTGGGACAGAGTAAACTCAAACTTCTCTTCACCAATTTCTCCTGGACTCAGGAATTTCTTACCAACAATCAATGCAGTTCCTTCTGCCTGATATTTATTGGTAAAGACCGCTTTATCAAAGGTAACTTTTGTTTCTCCCTTATCTTTATCACCTAATACTCTCTTCGGTTCTGCCTTAAGAGTTCCATCACCATTATCTGTAATTGCAACATCGACAATGTAAATATCCTCATCTGTTGTAACACCATCCATGGCTTTTTTCGGATTCAACTCACGAATTGTATATTCATAGCTTTTTCCAACATCTGATAAACCATACTCCTGTGCATCAAAAGTTCCGACTAAATACTGATTTCCATTTTCGTCTGTTTCAACTTTAACTCCGTTTTCTCCTCCAACTTTAAGTTCAATTGTCTGAAGTTCTGTACGTCCTTTCAGTAATGCAAAACGGAAATTATCGCCATCTTTAAATTTACGTCCGGCAAGTTGTTTTTCGACCGTAAATGTGTATTTAGTTGTTGCATCGTAGCGGTTTGTAAATGTTGCCTTATTTTCTCCTGCTGATAATGTGTAAACACCATTATCTCCTGTTACTTTCTGACCTTCAGGAGAATTCTCAGCAAGTTGAACTTTCTGAGTTAATGTTCCAGTCTTAATATTATTTGTGATAGTAACAACCACATTGTAGGATGTTTTATCATAAGTGACACCACCCTTCACATTCTTATCTGTTCCCTCTGCATCTTCTGGTATAACTTCTTTAATAGTATAGTTAAAGCTTTTTGATGTATAATCCCCATTTTTTTTATCAAGATCAGTAACATCATAACTTATTGCAGGGAATTCAAATGTTCCATCATCCTTCACAGATACTGTCTTTGTTCCATCAACACCGTTTTCTCCAAGTTTTGGATCAGAAATCTCAAACTCAAATTTTCTTCCAGAAACACCTTTAGAGTTTCCAAGAGTATCAACAAGTGCTTTTGTTCCTTTGAACTGTACTGTTGTTTCTGCATGATAGATATTTGTGAAAGTAGCCGTACCTTCCGGTGTAATCAGATAATTTCCATCACTATTCTCTTTAACTTCCGAATAGTTGATATTTCCCTCTACATCCTTTGTACCAATTTCAACTTTCTTAACAAGTTCACCCTTCTCATTAGTCACAGTTACTTTTGCATAGTAAACTTTATCACTATAGGTTACACCCGGATTTGCAATATCAGATTTTTCAGAAATAACATAATTAAAAACTTTCTTGGTATAGTTTCCATCATTATCTTTGTCCAAATCACTTAGCTTATAAGTAATAGGATTGAATTTAATATTTCCATCTTTGTCATTTTTAATTTCCGATGAATAAACTGTACCATCTATTCCTGAAATAGAAAATGTAAAATCTTCTCCCTTTAATGCTCTATTCTGAAGTTCTTTTATTCCTGCAAAAGAAACGGACGTCTCTTTAGCACCATATTCATTAGTAAATGTTGCTTTTTCCCCAGTTAAAGAATAAATCTTCTTATCTGTATTTTGATTCGGTGTAAGCTCTTTAGTGCCCATTTTAACAGTAGTAGTGAGTGTTCCTGTATTATTATTAGTCACCATTACTGTCACTGTATACTCAGTATCATCATAGGTAATACCTGGCTGTTTGGAATCAACTTCTTTAATTTTGTACTCAAAACGATTTGATCCATAATCATTTCCGTTTTTCAATAGATCAGTTAATGTATAAGTGATTTCTGGAAACTCAATATTTCCATTTTTATCATTCTTTACCTTAACAGGTGCACCATTCCCAATGTTAGGGCCTGATATTTCAAACTCAAACTCATTTTCATTCAACGCTTTATTATTTAAGACCTTGCGTCCCGTAAACTGAATTGTTGTCTGAGCATTGTATGTATTTTCAAAGTTCGCTTTTTTATCTGTTCCTGTTGGAAGGGATATTGCATATTTATTATCTGCTGTCTTTTTAGCACCCTCAATAACCTCCGCTTTCAGTTCTCCAGAACCATTATCACTAACTTTGACTTTTACAGTATATCTTGTCTTATCATAGGTTACACCATTTTTAGAATTTCCATCAACTTCTTCTACAGTATAAGTAAATGTTTTTTCTTTTTCATCACCCAGACTAGCTAAAGTATAGTCTATCGGAAACTCTATCGTTCCATCTGCAGCATTTTTTACTTCTTTACCATTTTCTCCAAGACCATCTCCAGAAATTTTAAAAGTAAATTCTTTGTCTTTTAATGACCTATTGTCAATAGTTTTTGTTGCTGTAAGGATTACTTTTGCAGAAGCACCATAAGTATTAACAAATGTTGCAGTTTTACCATTTTTATTTGGTAAAATATATATTCCATTTTCTGGTTCTCCAGCATCTTTTACTGCTGCACTTAATGTTCCATCATCATTTTTGGTAACCACTACTTTTACTTCGTAAATATCTGGATCAAATGTAATTCCTTTACTTGGCGTACCCGTTTCTCTGATTTCAAAAGTAAATTCTTTGCTGGACTCACCTTTTAAGTCATCCTGTGTAAATGTAATAGGAGCAAAATTAATATCAGCACCATCATTATTTACAGTAACCGGAGTTTTCAGATTTCCACCGCTAACTTCAAATGTAAATACATCTGTATTTTTGATGTCTCTACCTGCAATTGTCTTTGTTCCTTTGAACTGTATCTGTGTACTAGCTTTATACGTGTTTTCGAACTCAGCACTGGCAGTCAAGCCATCAACGGATTTCATTGTAAATGTTGTATAGGAATCATCATCTACAGCTTTATTTTTTCTAGTTGTAAAAACATTTACTGTCTTCTTTCCACTTGTTCCATCAGTGACTTCCACTTTTATATATGTCACGCTCGAATCGTAAGTAATACCATTTCGGTTCTCATCAGATGGAATATTATCTTCCTTGAGTAAATAATAATATTTTCCATTTACAGTATACGAAATATCGCCAAACTGTACAGTTCTTACATCCCCATTTGCAGGGCTATCATTTGTTACATTTACAGAAGTTCTCTTAGGCATCGGTATACTTTTTAATCGTGAATCTGCATCCCCTTCCATAGATAAACCTTGAAGTTTAAATGTAAAGTTCTGTCCATTTCTCCAGTCATTAAATTTTTTGCTGACTTCAAATACAACACTTCCATCTTCTTTGTATTCATTAGTTACTGTTACTTTATTGTTTGAAGCAGTGCTTACCAATGTGATTTCTTGTCCAGGAGAATATGGTTCATTCGCACTTAAATGCCATCCCGCCTGTAAATTATTTTCTTCAACTTTAATTTTAGCCCCAACAGGAAGATTTTTAAATGTAATTTCAGATATGTTAGTACCTTTCTTTACCTTCAATACTAATGTTGCAGATTTTTCCTTCTTTATAAATGATTCAACTATATTATCAGAATCTTCATATTCCACTTTTCTAAAATCTAAATCACTGTCTGTACTTGAAAGTGTAAAGTTAAAAGTTGTATCTTTCTTTACCTTCTCACCTGTATTCTTCTGCAATGTGAAAGTTGTTTTTTCAATATTGTTAAATGTAATCTTATTATCATTATGTGCATTAGGAATAACTTCCTTAGTAGCAGTCAAATGCCCATTTATATTTGTAACTGTTACTTTTACCTCGTATACTGTTTCATCGTAAAAATATTTATCTGGATTAGTTTGTATTTCATTAACTTCAAATGTGTAAACACCTTCATATCCAAATGTAATTGGCACAAAGCTAATTTTTCCGCCTACATTGTTCTTAGTATCATCATATGTTGATGCATTTTCCTGTACATTATATCTTTCAGTTGCTTCTCCCTTAACAAATTTACCCAACGGCTGATATTTTACAAATTTCATATTAAAGGAGAAGTTACTTCCCTCTACAGTTTGTTGACCCTTTACAGTCTTATCTGCCTCAATTGTTAAACTATCCGGTTCTGGAACTGGCTCATCTTCAATTTCTAAAACCAGTCCATCTTTTTTATAAAGAATCTTGCCAACTAAATGTGGAAAATCTTTTTCTATTTTTGCCTGAATAGTATCCTTTTCAGCAGCCTTTGCATAAGTAGCAAAGTATATCGGTGTCTCATCTACCTGATATCCATTTGGAGGAACAACTTCTTTAATATAATATAATGTTCCTGTTGCAACATTTTTAAACTGAAGTGTTCCATTTACAGTTTCCTGTGTATCTAACAGTTTATCCTCACTACCAGCTATACATTGATACAACGCAAATTTAGCTCCCGATAAACTTGGATATTCTCCATCTACTAAATACTTTCCAAATTTTTTAATCTTAACAGTTTTCGCAACACCGTCATATGTCGCGCTTGCCTTTACGATGACTACATCATTCTCAGTTGTTACTTCTTTTTCTTCTTCGCCTTCTATCTTAGCAACATTCTTTATTCTCCCTTTAGTTACATCTGGAATTCCACTCATTTGAACAGTATAAGTTAATACCGCCGCTGTAGCATCTGGAATTTTTATTTTTAGTTCTGTAGGACTATACTCAATAATTGCCGTTGATATACTATGTCCCGATTTATCAAATAATTTTATTGAAGAACGAATTATTTCTAAACCAACTTGATTGTTTTCGTCAGAAATCGTATCCGTTACAGTGATAAAGCCACCAGGTGTAGGTAATAATTGTAATCCAAATTCATTTATATTAACCACATAATCTATCTGATTTTGATTTATATTCACTGTGCCACTTTTAGTCAGTTTATTATTATCTAAATCAATATCTATTGAACCTGTTGTATCACTCTTCTGCCCATCTCCAGTTCCATCACCCCAAGTCCAACTAGCAGTATTTGTGTCCGCTACTTTACTATTTCCTGATGTATTCGGATTAACAAGATATTCTATAGTAATAGGATTGCCTTTTTCTACTTTCAATCCAGATATAGTTGCTGTTTGACCATTAATTTCTACATTCCAACCCGAAATTATCTGATCATGAGAATCCCTAACTGTAAAATGTTCTGTTCCCATAAACTGTAAATTTCCCGTCAATGTATCAGTTACAACTACATTTTCTGCATCTGCATCACTTGCTGTAAGAACAATTTTAAACACAAGATTACCATTTGTATCTACAGAATATGTCTTATTACCAGTTAACGGAGTATTTTTTAAATTGATATATGTAGTTTGTCCGCCTAAAGTTATTGGGAACTTATCTATTTTAGTGACTGATTCCTTGTCAATTTTACTCCATATATGAAAAGTTCCGTATCCTTCTTCGGGATGACCATGTATATATTCTGAGTCATAATTAAATATAATTCTGTTTCCATTTCGAACCCATGATCCAGCTGTTCCATCATCACCTTTAATTATACCATTCTCAGGAAGATCATATTCTAAATGATCTAAGTTTGGTAAATCGTAATAATATCCTAAACAATCTGTTTCTGTTGGTTGATTTTCAGCCTTAAATATATATGTCATTTTAATGTCAATAGTTGCATTTCTATCAAGAAAATCTGTTGAAGAATCATAGGGTTCACCATTGACTTCAAAAGAAAATGTTATATCATTATTCGCAATATCTTTTCTATCATCAGTTGTAGCAACTCCTACATTTCTATCTTCAATTACTGTAATATTATCCTCTACAGATTTTTTTTCATTATTAAATGCCTTTGCACGCGCTTTCTGAGTCAGTAATCTCTCCTGCTCTTTTTTCTTAGATTTCAGTGCTTCCTCTTCTTCCTGTTCCGGTGTTGGTGTTGCTTCCGGGACCTCTGTCACTTCCGGTGTTGGTGTCACTTCCGGGACTTCTGTCACTTCCGGTGTCGGTGTCGCTTCCGGGACTTCTGCTACTTCCGGTGTCGGTGTTACTTCCGGTGCTTCAGTCACTTCCGGTGTAGTCTCCTCCGGTTTAACTTCCGGTTTTTCCTCCGGTTCAGTCTGTGGTGGGGCAACTTCCGGTGCAGGTTCCACCGGTGCCTGTGTAGGCACAAGAATCTCCGTATTCTCCCATGTATAGCTGCAGGATGTTCCATCCACATACCATGCATTTACCACGCCATCCAGGTTCTCCGGGATGATCTGGGCTGCGAACTGGTAGGCAACAGTTTCACCTGCGCCGATTGTCTGGTCAGTCCACATAACGATCTGATCATAGCCGTCGGCACTTCCATCCGGAAGGTCAGCTGTGTTGTTGCTGTCTACCGCATAAGCACCTGCACCTGCTGTTTCGGTTCCGTATCCGTTTACCCAACTCAGCTGTGCAGAATTAAGCAGTGCTTTAACGCTTACACCTGTTGCAGGGTTCTCAGTGTCATTATTCGTAATCTGAGCGGTCATCTGCACGAAGTTGCAGGTGGTTCCACTGACATCTGCCTGGAACACGCTCTGGGTAATGGTTGCAGATACATCTGCATTGGAAGTCTTTGCCTCAGTTGTTGCATTTCCTGATTCCGGGCTTCCGATATCTGTACTGCCATTCCCATTCTCCTGCGTTTCCTGGGATTGCGTCTTATACTCCTCTCCGTTTGCTCTTGTGTCGACCTGACTCTGATCCGGCTGTGTTTCTTCAGTCTGTCCCTGATTACCGGCAAGTCGCTGTTCGATCTGTTCATTTGTGACATCTGCAAATACCATAACTGACTGTGCATTCTGCAGCATCATAACTACTGTCAGCATCATAGCAAGTATTTTGCGCCACTTTCTGGTCTTTTCCATAAACCATTCCTCCTGTCTTTTTTATTTTATTATAAATTTTTGATAGCTGTCCTGTGTGTTTATATCATTGTCTCTGTCGTCTTACTCTTCTTCTCATGTGACCATGTCACACCTCCTTTGCGTTCCGGGGGAAGTTCATAATCCATGGAAACATCCCTTGTTTCTACCTTAACAGTTATTTTCTGACTGCCCATTACTTTTCTGAAATTGGAAAGAATTCTTCTCGCCACTTTCTGTGAAGATTCGTAATTGCAATAAGGAAGCATTACCAGATATTGCTCATCACTGTACCTGGCAACCACATCTCCCATCCGCAGATATTTCTTCAACACCTGCCAGAGTTTTGTGCTGGCTTTTTTCCTGTAATATTGTATCCTGGCCGGATCTGCCTGTTTATCCTGCAAATCCAGCCGAATGGTAAGAAGCATAACATATTCTGTGATCCCGGTGCGCAAAGCTCTTCTGGCTTCCAGACGGTAGATTTCTCTGAATACCGTGTATTCGCAGAAAAAAACACCCTCCGGATCCTGCTCCTGTATTTCGCCGTAGATATCTTCCAGCGTTGCCTGGGAAGCGTTCTGGTTCATTCCCAGGATTTCATCATATAATTCCTGCATTTTCCGGGAACTGTAGGTTCCCAGTTTCTCATACAGAATCTTTACTGCTATTTCATATTGCTTCAGTGCATTATCTGTATCACCCAGTCCGATCCAGTTTTTAATCAGCCAGTAATGAGCATCCTCACTGAGCTCATCATTGGCTAATACCTGACCGCAGATTTTCTGGACTTTGTCATATTCCTGCATACTGTTGCACAGTTCACACGCTTCATTTACAAGTCTCAGATACACTGAGTGATAATATGTGAACCGTACTGCAAACCAGGATTCTGATGTAAGAATCGAGGTGCAGGGCTTTTTATAGCAGGCCAATGCCTGTTCGTATTTTTTGATCCGAAGGTCTGTATTGCCTTCAGATTCTCTTGTCTGTTCTGCATAATACTTAAATTTCTCCACATCACTGCAGATTTCTATTTCATTATTCCAGCCGTACCTGCCGGCCTGTGAGACTATGTACTCCGCAGTTCCAAGCTGTTTCAGTATATTTCGCAGCCTGTATATGAGATTTTTAAGTGCGCCTATTGGATTGGACGAACCACCATTTCCCCACATCAGCTCTCCAAGTTCTTCTGCCGGAATCATCCGGTTATAGTTCAGAAGAAAAAATGCCAGAAGTGTTATGAGCTTTTTGGAATGAATCTTCTCTTCGTCCAGATATCCAATATCAGTTTCCAGGCAGAACTTTCCAAAAAAATGTACAATTACTACCTGATTCATCTAATCTTTCTCCCTTCCCACTGCTTATTGCTTTTCGCAAACTCCACAGAGGACTTTATCAAAATCAATAATCTTTCTTCTATTATAACTTCTTAATATTTTCAGACTTCTCTCGGTATTATTATAATCTTCTCAGGTCACAAATCAGTCACATAATTTTATTTTTTACATAAAAATCTTCTTTCAAAAAACTTCCCTGTTTTACCTCATAATACCATGGTTTAAACTGTCGGACAATTCCCGAAATATACAAAAATCCCCGACAGGAAAAACGAAATTTTCGTAATCTTATCTGTCGGGGATTCATATTTTAAATCTGTCAGAAGTAATCATATCCTCCATGGATATCCACAATACTTCCATTCATGTAGTTATTGGTAAGTATACTGTACGCCATATCTGCCACGTCTTTGATCTCACCGAATCTGTGCAGTGCGATCTTTCGGTTGATGCGTTCGTAGCTTTCCGGTGTGCGGTTCTCATGCCAGGGCGTCTGGATGAAACCGGGGGCAATGGCATTGACTGTGATGCCTTTTGGCTCAAATTCCTTTACCAGCGATTTGGTAAGGAAGTGGATGGCAGCCTTGGTCACGCCGTATACCAGAGAGGAGGAGTATGCCTGCTGCCCTGCATAGGAACCCATGAAGAGTACTCTTCCGCCCTCTGTCATAACAGGCATAAATTCTTTGACCATAAATACAGGTACAGACAGGTTGGTATTTACGATCTTATTCCATTCCTCGAAAGTGTAATCCTGAAATTTATCGTAAGTGCTGATTCCCGCATTGCTAATCAGCCAGTCTACGTGTCCTGCTTTCTCTTTTACTTCTCCGACGAAATTCATCATATCGTCATAGGAAGACATGTCCGCTTTCAGAATAATAAGCTTCTCCTGGTCTTCCGGTTTCAGGCTGTCCCAGAATTCATTGGCTTTATATGCATTGTGAGCGTAAGTGGCAAAGATCAGATCATCTTCTGCTGAATTTGCCAGTATCTTCTCCACAATACCGCGTCCGATTCCGGAGGTGCCGCCTGTGATCACTGTTACCTTGCTCATTTTATATTCCCTCTTTTTATTCATCTATAATACAGACAGATCTGTTCTCTGTCATGCGGGAGTCTCCCCACTTCCATAAAACGGACTGCCTGCAAAAAAATTCCTTCTATATTATATATTCCACATTACCGAAATATATTCTTCACTCCTACAATTCCATCAGTCTGTCATAAACTTCCTTCGGTGCATATGGCTGCTGATTATGGATCGGTTCACCCAGACAGGTCTTGGGATATGCAAAAGTTCCATGCTCCAGCATAACTTCCAGAAGTTTCGGGCCTTCCCCTTCCAGAAATTCCGGTGCTTCTTCTCTGACTGCATCGCAGAGCATTCTCAGTGCGGGAATGCCGTAAGCCTTTGCCACCTCTGCGAAATTACAGGAAGCAAAACCGCAGCCGTCTGTGGTTCCTGCGAACAGACAGTCAAAATAATCTCTCTGCAGGTGACGGATCATGCCAAGTGCTTCATTATTCATAACCATGATCTTAACAGGAAGATTCTCTCTCTTCACCCACTCCAGTTCCTGGATATTCATCTGGAGTGCACCGTCTCCGCAGATGCAGGCGGTCGGTTTTCCGGTTGCATAATACGCTCCGATAGCTGCCGGAAGCCCGTAGCCCATAGCTCCATGTCCGCCGGAGAAGAGAAGTTTCTGTCCTTCATGATTCTTGAATGACTGGTAACTCCATACCATATGCTGTCCTACATCCACTGCGATCGCGGAGGTATCCTCCAGCATATCACTGAGGTCTGCGATCATACGGTTCGGATATCTTTCTGGTGTGGCATCATCAACTGCCTGAAGATTTTCTTTAATCTCTGTGCAGACATTCAGCCAGTCACTGATCCCCTTTGTATCCGGAGCTGCTGCTTTTGCAAGACAATCGATTACAGCACCTGTCTCTGCCTGCAGCTTCACTTCATTGATACCATTCTCATGGATATCTCTCTGAAGATTGTATGGATCAATATCTATACGTATGATCTTTGCACCTCTGGCAAATTCATGTACTTTGGTTCCGATCTGTCTGGTACACAGAGAAATGCCAAAACAGAGAAGCAGATCGCTTTTTGCATTGGCGATCATATTTGCATAACGGTGTCCATAGGCACCGCCGATGCACCCGAAATTCAGCGGATGGTCGTATCCCAGAACTGATTTCGCCAGAACGCTGGTGATGATCGGAATCTGTCTCTTCTGTGCAAAGCGGATCAGTTTCTGCTGGCTGAAGCTGCTATCCACGCCATGGCCCAACATGATCACCGGACGTTTTGCCTGTTCCAGTGCTTCCAGAATCGTATCTGCCGCCTGCTGTGCTGCAGCTGCATCTGTATGTTTGTCCTCAAAAGTCATGTCATAGACCGGATTCTCCACTTCACTTCTCTGGATATTCATGGGAAGATCGATGAGCACCGGTCCTCTGCGTCCTGTGGTTGCAATATGGTATGCTTTATTTAATTCCTCCACAATGTCCTCAGGGTTTCGTATCTGAACAGCATATTTCGTGATCGGTTTCGCCATTGCCACGATGTCTGTCTCCTGAAATCCCTGCTGACGCAGTCCTTTAATCCCGGAGTACTCATACGTGTTCAGCTGCCCTGTCAGAAAGATCACCGGCAGAGAGTCGTAATATGCATCTGCCACACCACTCAGAAGGTTGATGGCTCCCGGTCCGCTGGTAGCATAGGCGCAGGCACATTCTTCCTTCGCCTGTGCGTATCCGCAGGCTGCGAAAGCTGCCCCCTGTTCATTGTAACCGGAATGATTCTCTGTCTCCGGATTTCTTTCAATGGAATCTACCAGATGTGCGATCATCGTTCCCTGGTATCCAAAGAAATGGCGGATTCCTTTTTTCTGCAAAAACGTAACAATATAATCTGAAAGTTTCATGTTCCCTCCCGTCAGATCAGCGTGCCGATCTTACTTCTCTGTACTGTCTTTCCTGTTTTCTCCAGTACGTCTACATAGATGTCAAAAATCTCTTCGTCCTCTGCAAAGAGTTCATTCTTCTGCAGACTCTTCTGCATCATCTTGAAATAGGGACGAAATACCCTCTCAAGTGTCATATAATCTTCATTCTTATACAAGTTCTTAATGTAGTCTTTCTGCTTCTCATAGGAAACACTCAGATTCAGGCGCTCCCCACAGAACTCTACATAATCCCAGCATTCGTTGAAGTAGTCTTTGTGCCGCCTGCTTCTGGCAAGTTTGCGGGCATTTTTCATTCGCTCTTTACAGTATTTCTCAAAGTTTCCGGATTCTTTCCAGAACTGTGTATAGCTTACCCTCGCACTGACCACCAGCGCAATGGGTGTCACATAGCGGGGTTCCTTTGCATCTTTATAATTCTTTCCATAGCTTATGGTAAGATACTCTGCGGTTTTTGCCGGAACCTGGAGTTCTGCACCTTCCAGAGTGACACGTTTACTCTCCGCAAAAATTTCTGCAGGGAAAATGGTAGTCTGTTTTCTTCTTTTGAGGATATATTTATTTGCTCCGGGCTGCTGGCAGGATCTGACAAGCCTGTCATACAAATGTGCAGCCTGTCCCTGGCGCCCGGTTATCATGCACTGCAGCCGCATAATTGTACGGTTCACCCTGCTCCTGAAATTTCTATCTGCATAGTTGATATGACAGAGCTCTGTCCATGCATTCTCATCTCTGGATAATCTGCGTTCTGCTTTTACAGAAGCTGCCGGCGTTCTGAGCGGAAAAATACTGACTCCTATTCCCGGGAATGCGTAGTCTCTGGTGTTGTCCAGATTCAGGCACAGAGTATCTGTATTGGTGTATCTCAGATAAAATCCTGAGAACCATTTGTGGCTCTTCATGGATTCCAGTGCTCTCTTTTCCCTTGGATCTTCATCCACAGCCAGACGGAACCGTTCCATATCCGCTGTTTTCATCAGCACAACTCCAAACATGGGATTCTGTGGGAAAGGATGCCCTTCCACTGCGCAGAGTGTCAGTCGTGGAGAGAGATAATATTCTATTTTATTCCGGCGGCATATTTCATCGATTTCCTGTAATAATGATAAAATCACCTTTTGTTTTTTGTTCAACTCTTTACTCCATTTCTATTGATGTCACTTAACAGTTACAGTCTGCACGATCTTCTTAATATCTTCAATACTTTCATATTTATCAAGCCATTTATCAAGCACAACTGTAATATCCGTCTTCTTTCCAAAGCTTTTCGCCTGTCTGCTGCCATCGTTCAGATCATTGATAAAAATACGGTACAGCTCTGTTCTTACATAAGAAGGCATCTCATATTCCAGTGCTTTCTTATAATTTGCAAAAGCCTCCCTGGTCTGTCCCTGTTTCATCCTGACATCACCCACCAGCTTATAAGCGCAGGCTTTCTCTTCTCTGCGGAACTGACGGTTTCGTACCTGTTCTGCAAGCCACTCCAGTTCGCTCTCCTCACCTGTACAGATGATCTGGGTGCGCAGTTCTGCAAGCTCATCGGAATACCCCAGCCGCTTCCATGCTCTTGTAAGAGCTTTCCTGTACATCTTATGTTCTTCTGAAACTTTAACCTGTATATCCGCCGGCGCTTTAACTTCTTCAGTTTCTGCTGACGGATCTGATACTTTTTTATTCACATCATCAGCCGATGTTTCATCTGATGTTCTATCTGATTTTATCTGTTTTCTGCTTTTTCCCGGATTTTTCTCCACACTGACTGGCGTGATCATCTGTGTGCCGATCACAGCCCGGATTTCACCGATTTCTTTCTCTATCTCGCTCTGCGTACGTGCACACACTGTTTTTGCCAGATATAATGCTCCCTGGATATCATCATCCTCAGGTATCAGACGACTCCACAACTCCATCAATGCGAGAGCCTCCTTCTTGTTGTGGTTTGCAATAAGCTCTTCACAGCTTTTCAGGATTTCAGCTTTGTATCCTCTGAAGAATCTGTCCATCTCCATCCATACAATTCCGTTAGTTGTCTTATTCTTTACCTGAAGATAAAGCTCTGCCGCTTTCTGCATCTCGCCATCCATCCAGAGGATATCTGCCTTATATTTCAGGAAATAACCATCCTCAGGAAACATCTTAAGAGCCTTATCAAGAAAACGTTCTGCTTCGATCCGGTTCTCTCCCGCATCCTCCATCAGGAACCTGCACTTAAATTTCATAAATCCCGGATGTCCCGGATATTTCTTCAGAAGCTCATTGACGATCTGTTCTGCCTCCTTTATCCGATGGAATTCATAATGATCCGCAGCTTTCCTGAAAAACTCAATATCTTCTTTCAGTCCCTCCATCTCAGGACTCAGATGGTCAAGCTGCTGACGGACCTGCATCATCCGATATGCCTTTGACACACGTTCTGTATAAAACAGAGTAAGCATTGCCGCATAGAATACATCGTCAGGTATCTCCACAAGTGTTGGATGATAAAAGGCATAAATATTGGTATAGTCTTCCCTTCCGATAAAGTCAGCACTGAGCTGATTCTTATAATAAGAGCCAAAAAGTGCACTCAGCTTACGGAAAGATCTGCTTTCCACCAGCTCACTGATCTTAAGTCCTGATTCATCGATCGCTCTCTGCAGGTCCAGTGCAACAGCGCGGGCTTTCATTGCAAGCCCATCCTGGCGGACCTTATGGCTTTTTTTCGCAATGCGCATATTGTAGAACTTTCGGAACACACTGTCCCAGCGCAATCTCTCCTTATTGATCTTCGGCATGTATTCTTCACGTAGCTCCTGATAAGGAAGATCATCTACACACACTGCTACATGACCCTCCCTCTTATCATGAGGAGGCATATATGACCACTCGTCTCCATAATGCCAGATCAGATAGTCACTGCACTTATTTGGGATCATTGCCTTTTTTCCCTCAAAGATGCCCTCCTTTACAGGGAACATCATATCCTTATCAAAAAGAAACGGGCAGCCGCCCCAACGCATGGCATAACGGTCACATTCCTCTTCTTTATAGGAGAACATAATCTTTTCAAGCTTTGCCAGTGTTCTTTTTTTACCAAGAAAAATATAAGAAAGAAGATACTTCAGATACATGGATGCAGGTATCTCCCAGCGGTCGCTGTAGCCTACAGAAATATTAATAAGATCTGAGTAGATCATCATGTGTGTTCTATATTTCTCGTATTCTTTGTCGTCAGCCGGAACAGGATCCAGTGTAAGAATGTCTATGATTTCTCCGCCGCAGTCCTTCCCGATGATCTGGCTCTTATGGATGGCACAGGTATTGGTGGATGCGTAGCGCGGAAATGAATTTGTATAGTTTCTGTCCACCTCCGAACACTGTATCTCTCTGTCAGGCGGGAGTTCTGTTTTGCATATCTCTATGAATTTCTCCCAGTCCGGACGTGGCATATAAAGGTCTACATCATCATCCCAGGGAACAAATCCCTCATGTCTGAGAGCTCCGATCAGGGAGCCTCCTGCCAGCACGTATCTGAGGTTATGTTCTCTGCAGATTTCATCAACCTCCCTGAAAAGCTTCAGGAGGTATTTCTGTTTCTCCGTCATGAATTGTCCTTTCTGTTGATTGTTTCCAAAATTTCTATTATTCTTACCGACTCATCATAGAAAAGCCGGGTACATTCTGTCCGTTTGTCTCTGATCATAATCATCAGCTCCTGCAGCAGATAGCGGAAACCATTTCCCTCGAAGTTAAAGCTGTACCTTTTCAGAAATTCTTTTCCTGAAATATTGGCTTCAAAGTATCCGGTGTTCCACCAGTCATTAGGGATAGTTACCCTGCCGTTGCTTCCGATGATCACAAGTTCATTCTCAATGTCAACCGTTGTTCCGATCTCAATAGTCGCCAGTGCACCGGCGTATTTCATGGAAATCATATCATATACAAAACGGCCTTCCTGATTGCGGACCGCATTGGTGTTGATATCCTGGCATTTTTTTCCCAGCAGTTTCAGTACTGCGCAGATAGCTGTGCAGACCGTCTCATTAAAAGTCCTGCCGCCCTCGAAATCATCCTGGGAGATTGCACATTTGACACTTACCAGATCTCCCACCAGGTTACTGTGTACCAGCCATACCAGCTGATTAAACGCCCGCAGGTAGACCAGTGTGGTCCGTTCAATGAGAACCACATTGTTCTCCCTTGCCACCTGAAACAGGTAGCGCAGTTTCTCTGAGGAAAGTGTCATGGGCGAATCACTGATCACATATTTTCCTTTTTTCAGCGCTCGCTCGATATATTCTGCTCTCCGGTTCAGCGATGTCTTGATATAAACAATATCTACATCTGCCAGAAATTCATCATAGCTGTTCCAGCAGGAACCTAACTCATATTTATCACAGAATCTCTGTGCAGTCTCGTGATCCTCGCTGAATACACGTTCCACATGAACTCCGCTGACATATTTGGATTCCTCCACAAAATCATTATCCCGGATGTCATCCGTCACGATTCCCATATTAAAGATAACACCTTCACTGCGAAGCTTTGTACTGGAAATATTCTTGGTCCTTTCCAGATAAACTACATCACAGTAGTTCTTAAGGTAATCGAATTTCCCTCTCCAGTCAGATCCTACCACCAGGACATCAATATCATACTTAATGATGTCATTAACCTTCTGTCCCTGATATTCCTCAATGATGATCTCATCTGCCAGCCCGGTCCTCCGCACATTCTCGATTCTCTTAATGAGGCTGTCCCGCACATTGAGTTTGCCCCGCTCAATGTCAAAGCTCTCACTTGTGACACCTACGATCAGATAATCACCAAGTGCTTTTGCTCTTTTGATAATATTGTAGTGGCCTTTATGAAAAAGATCAAAAGTGCCATATGTGATTACTCTCTTCATTCTTTCGTCATAACTCCCCTGAAAAAAATATTCTTATTTTGCCGAACAGTTTTCCTGCTCCATACGTTACTGTTCACAGTAACCTCCATACGATAGATACTTTGATTATATCATACTTCCCAACTTCCGTCACCTGTCCGTTACAAAAATGTTAAATTCGCATTAACTTTACAAAAAGAAGAGTTTTGAAATACTGTTTTTGTATCTCAAAACTCTTCCTTTGTGTTTATGGTTCTTTATTGTCGTCCATCGTTCTGGTAGTAGCTTCCAGTTCCTGGATCAGGTCTTCCAGCGAAAGCTCCTCTTCCCCTTTGATCAGTTCATCAGGGATATCATCCAGATTATCTTCTTCAATCTCCAGCTCCATGCCGGCCACATTGCTGAAGCCTTCATGACTGTCGGAAGAAGTATGATCCGGTGTATCCTCGTCCATATTTACTTTCTCCACATGTCCGTCCTGATCACTCTCTGAATCAAGCGTTGCCGCAAGCTCTGCGATGGCTTTCTTTCTTCTGAGAAGTTCATATTCATCATACTCACTGTCATACTCTTCTTCCAGACCTTCATCTCTGACTGTCTTATCCTTCTTGATCAGGATAAATGCGATCAGATTCAGAACACCCGTATAAAGCAGATCCACAGGCAGACTTCCCAGTACAAGTACAAATACCAGTGATACTCCCAGAAGCACCCATACATTGTTCATTGCAGGAAGCATCAGGATGTATAAACCATTCATAATGATCATGATCGGATAATGGAAGAAATAAATTCCCATTGTATGTCGTCCCACATAGGTGAGCGGCAGTTTGATGTCCGGCACTAACGCAAGCATCGTATAGACAACTACGAAAGATACCAGATACATCAGCAGTCTGAGGATCACTCCCTGAGGATCCGTCAGGCCACAGAGCTGATATCCATGATTACCTCGGAAAATAGCAATTCCCATTTCATTTGGGATCATATAATTCGGTATCGCCCACAAAAGGACTCCGGAGATTGCCACCAGGATCCATTTTCCCTTAAATTTACGGATTGCTGTGATATATTCACTCTTCCAGAGATACCCCGCAACAAAGAACGGGAAAAATACCACGATTCTTGATGATGACAGGAATGTGGTAAATTCCGGTCTGGTTCCTGCCCATAACGCGAACAGGATACTGAGCGGAACAATAAATCTGATCTTACCCAGGGCCTCAATGGTAAGGCGGTAAATAAACAGTGCCAGTATATACCACATGACACTTCCGGTAGGACGCAGTATCTCATAATCTACGGATCTGCCCAGCCATATCTGTGAATACCAGGTTAAGGTATATCCCAGAACATAAGGGATCAGCAGGTTCTTAAAATTCTTCAGCACATTCTGAGGTTTCTTTGACAGATATCCTGAAATAAAAACAAATGCAGGCATGTGAAAAATCGTGATCGCATACCACACATATCTCACTACAGTGTCTACCTTTACAAGGTTAAATGCAATAATATGGTTAAATACTACCAGAAAGATAAGCAAAACTTTAATGTTATCAATCAGGCAGGAGTACGGCACCGCCGCTCTCTCTTTTTTTATTTTCATGTTTAAGTACTATCCTCTAATCATATTTCTGACTTCTGCTGTGTGAACATACAACCCCATTCTGCCAGATTCTTCAGATGACCGGCAGACAAAAAAACGCACAGCAATGTAACGGGCAATTAACCGCAAAGTCATATTTACTGCAACAAGCATAACATATTTTTACGATTTATGGAATAGAAACTTAACATTTCGGTCAATGGAAATATTTCTCTACTGTGAACAGTGACAATATTTCCATATTCCATGTACAGCATAAGAACAGAAAAAAATACAGCTTCTGATCCTGCCGTAACCGGCGTATCTGTAGACATTGTAAGTCATGGCTGCTGATTTCAGTTTGTTTCTGGATTTGCCGCCTTCGCTGAGACGATATTTCAGATATGGTTTGTTGATTCCGGCAGCACAGCCGTATTTTCGCAGGATTTTCAGCCAGGTGATATAATCCTCATGGCTGTCGTCATGCTCCATGGGAAACTCTCGCGCCACATCCCTTCTGAGTATCACAGAAGAACAGTTGATGCTGTTATGTTTCAGAAGTTCTCTGTAGGTGATCTTCTCTTTTACAGGGATTGTCCGTCCTGTACTGCTTCCGTCTGCTTTCATCAGTTCCCGCCCTGTAGAACACAGCACGTATCCTGTCTCTTCCAGACGTTTCAGCTGTTCTTTCAGCTTGCCTGGCTCCCACCAGTCATCTGCATCCAGAAAAGCAATGTAGGTTCCCTGTGCCAGCCCGACTCCTCTGTTTCTGGAGCCTGCAGCTCCCATATTCTGTTGATTCTTAATATATCGAAAGTCCTCTCTGCCCTCATAGGCAGACAGGACTTCCTCTGTATGGTCTGTGGAACCGTCATCGATCACCAGAAGTTCCAGCGAAACTTCCTGTTCATAGACAGATTCCACAGCCTTTCTAATATATTTCTCTCCGTTGTAAACCGGCATGATCACAGATACCAGCGGTTTATTCATGGTCATTCCTCCGTTTTATTCTCTGACACTCCGGCGTTTTTCCCGGAATCCTTCAACGCATTTACCTGTCTGTCATCTACTCCCTCAGATACTTCTTTCTGGAAAAAGATTTTGACTGTCATAAAGATCAGCTTGATATCCAGCAGGAAGGAATAATTCTCAATATAAAACAGATCCAGCTTTAATTTGTCATAAGGCGTTGTATTATACTTACCATAGACCTGCGCATATCCGGTAAGACCTGCTTTAACTTTCAGACGATAATAGAATTCCGGAAGCTCTTTCTCATACTCAAGCATGATACTTTCACGTTCCGGGCGCGGACCTACCAGAGACATATCTCCCTTAAATACATTAAAAAGCTGGGGAAGCTCGTCCAGATGAAGATTTCTCAGCACATGACCTACCGGTGTGATACGGGAATCATGCTTGGATGCCAGTCTTGCACCGTTTTTCTCTGAATCTACGCACATACTGCGGAATTTACAGATCTTAAAGGGCTTTCCACCCAATGTCAGACGGTCCTGGAAATAAAACACCGGACCTCTGTCGTATGCTTTTACCGCAGTCGCTATGATCAGCATGATCGGTGAAGTGATTATAATGCCGATCCCTGAGATCAGAATATCCATAACTCTCTTTGCAGCACGCTGGTCTACTGCCAGTCCCATATTTCTGGATACCAGAAGCGGTGTGTCAAAAAGATGGATGCGTTCACTTCCCATAAGAATGATGTCCGAAATCTTCGGACTCACATAGCATCGGACAGAATGTGCAAAACAGTATTTCAGATAACGGTTTCTCTCTGTTGAATGCAGATCCCAGATGATCACGCCATCATAATCCTGCATCATCTGATGGATTTTTTCTTCTCCCACACTGATGTGTACCTTGCCGCTGATGTCATATTTGTCCTTTCGGGAATTCATCTTATGGATCAGGTCGTCCCCCGGATCCCGGTCACCGTAAATGACCAGAAGCCGGCGTGCGCGGTAAAGTCCGGAATAGATATACCTTGAACCAAATATCCAGATAATGATCAGCACCAGCTGTATTCCTGTCATCTCGATCATAGGCCATACGCTCAGGAACCATCTGTTGATCAGGGTGATCTCCAGATATTCCACCACATTGGTACACAAAAGTGCCAGTGTCAGCGAATAAAATACATCAATCCTCTTAAGATATCCAACCTTAAGTCCTCCGTACAATTTGGCAAACAGGGCAAACATCAGACCGTAGATTGCGATCAGTACCCAGTTACCTTTGCGCCAGAAAGGCTCGTCGATCTGTCCTCTGTAAACGGAATACCACACCCATGCAAAGACCGCCGCCTGTGCCAGAACCACCAGACTCGCCAGACAAAATACGATAAATCGTTTATAATCTTCTCTTTTACTCACGTGATAACCTCTGTTTCTCTGTAACTGTTCAGTGTTTCACAGTTACGCGTTTCTTCTATAAATTCCTACCTATTATAGCGTAAGAACTATTATACGTCCACCCGTTTCACTTAAATTTGTGAACAAATGTTACTGTTTGCACACCATTATTCAGCAAAGTGTTTTGGCATGAATATGCCAAAATCCCGAGACATACAGGCCAAAATCCTATTGCCGCAGGCAATCTGGAATGAATTTTGGTACATTATAAGCATAATTTACAAATGTCTTTAATCCCCTGTCATGCGATTTGTCTCGATATTTGTATATAATGTATAATTTTTTGTCGATTTTACTTAGTTTGTAGCAAAAATTTTACATATTTTTTTCAGAAACCTATGGAAAAGTGTCAGGAAAAAATGTATAATATTACATAACAAATGAAAGCGAGGGTTCACTATTATGAAACAAAATAGTATGTTGGCCATGATCCTGGCCGGCGGTCGTGGCAGCCGTCTGCATGATCTTACCAATAAAGTGGCAAAGCCGGCCGTTTCATACGGCGGTAAATATCGTATCGTAGACTTTCCTTTAAGTAACTGTGCCAACAGTGGCGTTGATGTTGTAGGTGTACTTACACAGTATGAATCTATCCAGCTGAACAGCTATGTAGCAGCCGGCGGACGCTGGGGTCTTGATGCTAAAAACAGCGGTGTTTACGTTCTTCCTCCACGTGAGAAAGCAGATGAGAATCTGAATGTATACCGCGGAACAGCAGATGCAATCTCCCAGAATATTGATTTCATTGATAAATTTGATCCTGAATACGTTCTCGTTCTTTCCGGTGACCATATTTACAAAATGAACTATGACAAGATGCTTGCAGCCCACAAAGAAGCAAAGGCAGATGCAACCATCGCAGTTATCGGAGTTCCGATGAAAGAGGCAAGCCGTTTCGGTATCATGAACACTGATGAATCCGGACGTATCGTAGAGTTTGAGGAAAAACCTGAGCATCCGAAGAGCAACCTTGCATCCATGGGTATCTATATCTTCACCTGGAAACTCCTCCGCAAGATGCTGATGGCTGATATCAAGAATCCTGATTCCAGCCATGACTTCGGTAAAGATATCATCCCTACTATGCTTAACGATAACAGGACTCTTTATGCATATAAATTTGAAGGATACTGGAAAGATGTTGGTACCATCGACTCTCTCTGGGAAGCAAACATGGATCTGTTAAGTTCCAAAAATGAGCTTGATCTGGGCGATCCGTCATGGAAGATTTATACAGAAGATGTTGCCGCACTTCCACAGTACATCAGCGCAGAAGCAGATGTTAAAGATGCATATATCACACAGGGCTGTGTTGTTCAGGGCGAAGTTAAGCATTCCGTTCTCTTTACAGGTGTTAAGATTGGTGCAGGTGCCAGAATTATCGACAGTGTACTGATGCCGGGTGTTGTGGTAGAAGAAGGTGCCGTTGTTCAGCGTGCACTTGTAGCTGACGGTATCCGCATCGGTAAAGGTGCCGTTGTCGGTGCCGCAGACAGTGAGCACATTGAGCTTGTAGCGAAACGCGTAAAGGGGGCAGAATAATATGTATAAGGCATTTGGAATCGTAAGCTCTTCCGGGAGAAATATTTATGTAGATGGTATGCAGGATTATCGCCCGATCGGTGCGTTTTCCTTCCTTGGCAGATACAGAGTCATTGACTTCCCTATCTCCAATATGACCAATAGCGACATTGACCGTATTCAGGTCTATATCAATAATAAACCCCGTTCTGTTGTAGAACACGTTGGAACAGGACGTCATTACAACATCAACTCCAAGAGCGGCAAACTTCAGCTTCTCTTCTCAGAGCACAATAATGACAATGATATCTATAACACCGATATCTCCTGCTATCTGGATAACATGGAATCACTCAGCAGAATGTATCATCCGTATGTTGTCATTGCCCCGAGCTATATGGTTTATTCAATTGATTTTGACCAGTTTTTACATACCCACATTGACTCCGGTGCAGATGTTACTCTCCTTTATCACGCTGTTGATAATGCAAAAGAGGCTTATCTTACCTGTAATGTTCTGGGGCTGAACCGCCAGAAAGGTGTGGAATCCATCGAACCAAATCATGGTAATAAGAAGAATCAGTATGTTTATATGGATACCTGTGTTATGAAAACAGAGCTTTTCATCAGCCTGATCAAAGAAGCCAAGAATCTTTCTTCCATGTACACACTGACAGACATCCTGAATGATAAATGTGAAACTCTGGATATCCGCGGCGTTGCACACAAGGGATTCTTTGCAAGCATTACAGACTTCCCAAGTTACTATGCTGCAAACATGGCTCTCCTTAACTACAAGTCAGCTCAGGAACTTTTCCATGAAAACTGGCCAATCTATACACGTACCAATGATTCCTGCCCGACTCAGTATTTCAATACTGCAGATGTGAAGAATTCCGTAATCTCCAACGGCTGCCAGATTGAAGGTACTGTTGAGAATTCTGTAATCGGTCGTGGATGCATCATTAAAAAAGGTGCTGTTGTAAGAAACAGTGTTGTTCTCGCTGAAGCTACTGTAGGTGAGGGTGTTCACGTAGAGAATGAAGTAGTCGACAAATGGGCGAAACTCGTTCATAAAAAAGAAATCGTTTCCCCGACTGAACAGCCTGGTTATATCAGAAGAAATGATACTCTGTAATTAATGATTAATTAGATTAAATGCAAAGCCCCCCCCCGGAAGCGGTCACTTCCGGAGGGCTTTGTTTGTGTTTACTTAAATTTCACAAACTCTTCACATTTTCCTCTTGCATTTCATTTTTAGCGTGTTATAATACAGCTGTAACAAAGATAAAGAACAAACAACTGAATACTTAAAAATACTTAACACCACCTGGAGCATTTCGGATGCTCATAAATTGAAGATAGTGTCAAGCGTGTCACCTCAGCTGTAAAATGGAGGAAAAGTCAAATGAATACTTTAAAAGCTGAAAAAAGAACAATGGACACAAAGGCCAAAAGATTAAGAAGAGAAGGCTACGTTACAGGTAACGTATTTGGCAGAGAGATGGAAGGTTCTCTTCCTGTTAAAATCGAGAAATCTGCTGTCGAGAAACTTCTCAAGACAAATAACAAAGGAAGCCAGATTATGCTGGATGTAGATGGTCAGTCATATGACGTACTGATTAAAGAGATCCAGTTCAATCCGTTAAAAGGACAGGTGGATGAAATAGATTTCCAGGCACTGGTAAGCAACGAGAAAGTACATTCCGTAGCAGAGATCGTACTTGTAAACCACGACAAACTGGAAGCCGGTGTATTACAGCAGCATCTGGAAGAAATCTCCTTCAGAGCTCTCCCATCAGCACTGGTAGACAAAATTATGGTAGATGTCGGTGACATGAAAGTCGGCGACGTAATCAAAGTCAAAGACCTCGCCATCGCCCAGGACAAAGATGTAGACTTAAAGACAGACCTTGAAGCTGCAGTTGTATCCGTAGCCGCCGTTCACGTAGACCCGGTTCTGGAAGCTGAAGAAGAGGCTGCTGCCGAAGAAGAAGCTAAATAACATAATATCTCTTTTAACATTTATTCAGGTACGCTCAAGCGTACCTGAATTTTTTTATCAAAACATCTCCCTCCACAAATAATTGACCTTTCCAGATATCTGCACTATTCTGTTCCCGTACTATTCTTTCTCTTGCTCCTGCTCCAGCAGCCTGAATGACAATTCCAGATAAAAAATCTCCTCCGGATCATCCAGCTCCGACTGCAGGATTTCCTTAATCCTGTCCAGCCTGTAAAGAAACGTACTGCGGTGGATAAACAATTCCCTTGCCGCCTGGGTTGCACTGAGATGCTGCTCCAGATACACTCTCAATGTCTCCATGTACTGAGTCTGATTCTCCTCATCATGCTTCTTCAATTCCAGCAGCCCTTCATGACAGATCATTGTTCCCGGCAGTCTTCTTGTTGCCTGTTCCAGAATATAAGTCAATGCCACCTGACCGAAATAATGAATCCACAGATAAGGCTTCTTACGGCTTCCTACATCCAAAGCCGTCTTCGCCTGCACATACTGCCGTCTCAGATTCATATGTCCTGTCATCACCCTGCTGTATCCGGCTTTCAGATAAGTATCCCTGATAAAATAAACCAGTTTTCCGGCTACTTCCTCCTGGCTTTTTCCAAGTCTGGTAAGGTCAAAAAATGCCACAATTTCATCCTGATAAAGAAAACTCACAGAATCCTCAAATTTCTTCTTAATATATCGGCAGATTGCCTTTGTGGAAAGATTCTGCTGATTCAGATAGGTAATCTGCAGAATCAGGCACATATATTCATGATTTCCGCTCCATCCCAGTTCACTCAGTTCTCTGCTCACCTGCATATAATCCGCAGTCCTGTCCGACAGAATTCTCACAAAAATCTGCTCCATATCCCTGTCCGGATCTTCTTCCTCCGCTTCATGCGCAAGCAAATACTCCAGTTTCTCCACCAGAATATCCAGTACACAGATAACTCTCAGTGTAATCTCTGATCTGCACTCAGTCAAAACCAGCCTGTGAGTTGCTTTCCCATCCACAAACAGATTTCTGTTCATCGAACGACATCCACTGATATAAGCCGGAAACATTACATATTCATGTGTATCTGCCATATCTCGATAAGCTTCATTCTGCAGAAGCGCATTTACATATTCCATATTCAACCCGTCATCTGTATACAGCCGCGCCCTCGGCGGCAGATACTCGCTTCCCGCTTCCGCCACGAAGGTAAAATCCAGTCCTGTTACAGACATCGGATTCTGCAGAAATTCCGATGTCACCTGCAAAAGCCTGTCCATTCCGGCATGTTCTAACATCAGATCATGAATCTTCCGTTCCCATTCATCAGCCGCATCAAAAATCTCCTGCACATCATTCATAAATTCTGCTATTTCTTCCAGACTATCAAGTGCAATATGAATATACGGAATCTGCTGAAGCTCTTCTGATGCAGCATCAATTTCCTCTCTCCCACAAAATACCCAGAGTATATTTTCAGCAGTCAGAACTGCCGATTCCCACTCTTTGTCATATCTCTGTACCACATAAACATGCCCCTGCCGAAATGTTTCTTTTTTTTCATAACACAAAAAAGGGCGCAGATATCCGTCTGAACCGGATAAAGTTCCCCTTTCCGTAATTTCATATTTCTCTTTTATTTTTTCATATAAATAAACTGATGACAGCTGCAAGTCTACAATCCTCCTGTCACATAATTGAAGCACCTATTTTACCAGTCAATTCTATAGCAATTTAACTCACACTATGTCTTTCTCATACGCACCTGTCAGCCCGGTTCTCACACAATAAACGTCTTCGCAACTTCCACAGCCTCAATACAGTTCTCCGTATAGGCATCTGCTCCCATATTCTTCGCCAGCTGCTCCGTTACTGCACCTCCACCAACCATAATCTTAAATTTATGCTTACTGCTGCTTCGTTTCAGAGACTTCACCACCTGCTCCATCTCCGGGATTGAAGTACTCAGAAGCGAGGAGATACACACGATCGACACATCAGGATTCTGCTTCACTGCACGCAGAAACTGCTTCTCAGAAATATCCACTCCCAGATCGATCACCTTAAATCCGGCACTACGAAACATGATCGCAACCAGATTCTTACCTACATCATGCAGATCACCTTCCACCGTTCCAAGGATCACAGTTCCGATATTCCTCCTGCCAAACTGCGAGTCCTGTTCCTCCAACAATTCAAAACCCTTGCGCACACTTCGGGCTGCTGCCAGAATTTTAATAATATCCGCACCATTGGATTTGTAATTCTCCCCCACTGTTCGCATAGCCGGAGTCATGGCCTCTTCCACAATCCGCCCTGCAGGAATATGCTGCTTCAATGCCTCCCTCACCAGCTTCTCTGTCTCCCCCGGATGTCCGTCTTCAATTGTTTTTCTTAACTGTTCCAGTACTGTCATATCCTCAAGCCACCCTTAATACCTTCTGCCAAAAATCCCCCGCCCTGCGGCGAAAGATTTTTTATTTTTTCAAACACGCTCTGAGCTTTCAATATCTGTATTTTATCATAGCTCACTGTTATTTACAACGAAAACTGACTTCCCCTTCCGCAACCTCCACAGAGAATGTTACTGTTCACTCCGTTCTCAGATGCACAGAATTTATGCTAATCGCATAAATTCGCGCGGTATATCTCGGGTTTTCTGTGACCTTCGCTCACAAAAAACACCTCGCGGGATATTACCAGTGAACAGTAACCAGAGAATTTACTTGATTTAAATCAAGCAGATATTCGTAATCCGCTTCGCTACACCAAATAACTGCTCCGCAGTGGACTTACCTGATTCGGCTAAAATGTTATTCCAGAAGGTAACAGCTCGTATAAGCAATCGTACAATCTCCATAATAATACTGTAGCTCATTGGCCTGGCAAACCTGTGTTACCAGCATCCCGTAAGCCTCCATCGATGAGAAAGCCTGTTTCGGAAACCTGCATGGAGCATCCGGATAAGTACAGACCTTACATTTCGTACAGCATCCCGCACCAATCGCCAGCATATCCGGATAAATCTCCCGAAGTTTCTTCTCAAATTCCACAAAATACTCCTTATGTCTGGCTTCCGTTTCCATCATTCCCTCGCCATCAAAAACATCCTCCAATTCACCAACTGTCTGAACAATAATCCCATACTTATACTGCCGGACTTTCGCTTCACATTCCTCAAGAGAGCCACATCCCGGAGGACAGCTCCAGCACTTATCATACTTATGACAGGTATCCGCTGCACACATCTGTCGAACCTCCGGCTTCAGCTCAATCGTATCACAATCCAGCAACACCACATGCGAAAACCCCTGCTCCATTCCCATTTGCTCTATTTTTTTTATATCCATAATCTAACCCCTTACTCTCTTGTATAATCTATAGCAACCTCATCAGGCAGATAAAATTATCCTCTTCGCGCCTCAGTTCTGCACCGAATAACTGCTCCGCAGTTTATCAGAAGAAATCTGCACTTCTCAATAATTCAATCAGGCGGATAAAGTCATTCACCTGTCTCAAATCCCAGTTCATCAATAAAATGATCCTGAAAATCAGCCGAAGCAGCCAACTCAACGAATTCAATCTTTCTCACCAGCTCATCCATCTCCAGCATTTCCTTCTCATTCACAAGTGCGATCTTCGCACCCTCACCAGCAGCATTTCCCACTGGCATCACTTTCTTCACAAGCGTCGCCGGAAGCAAACCAATCTTTCCTGCACTGACCGGATCCATATAGTTGCCAAAAGCACCTGCAATATATACCGAACAGATATCATCTTCTGTAATCCCAAGCTGCTCCATAAGCATCTGAATTCCCGCTGCAATCGCAGCTTTCGCAAGCTGAACCTCTCCGATATCTTTCTGAGTCAGATAAACCCCTCTCTCATTACCGCCCCGCTCTGGCGGTACCAGAATAAATATACCTTGCTTCTCCTGTCCGCTTCTCAGCACACCATTCTCATCCAGCATTCCAGCATCCAGAAGACCCGCCACCAGATCGATCAATCCCGAACCACACAAACCAACCGCCGGCTTATTCCCAACAGTTGTATAGTTCCACTTCCCATCCTCATACTTCACATGATCCACAGCCCCGGCCGCGCCACGCATTCCACACTCAATCTTCGCACCCTCAAAAGCAGGCCCGGCCGCAGTAGAACAGGTCACCATCCGCTCCCTGTTTCCCAGAACCATCTCACCATTCGTTCCAATATCGATCATCAGAGAAATCTCTTCCTGCTGATCCTGCCTGATAGCCAGCAGACATCCACAGGTATCCGCTCCCACATATCCTGCAATATCCGAAAGCATGATCAACTCTGCACGCTCCTGCACAGCCAGACCATAATCCCCCGCATTCAGCACCAGCCTCTCACTCAAAGCCGGAATATAGGGCGCATGTACCAGCGAAGCCGGAGAAATCCCCAGAAACAGATGATGCATACAGGTATTTCCCACAACACACACCTGAAAAACATCCTCTCTCCTTATCCCTGCATCCTCTGCCAGACTTCCCAACATCTCATTAACCGCTTTCCGAACACACATACTTAACGCTTCTGTTCCATGCTCCAACGCATAATTCGCCCGCATGATCACATCCGCACCATACTGCGCCTGCGGATTCATCCTGCTCTCAACTGCCAGAGTCCTCCCATCCGCACCATCCAGCAAATACCCCGCAATGGTAGTCGTCCCAATATCAAACGCTGCCAGACACCTCCGACCAGCTTCCTTCCTCATTTCCAGAATCCGCCGTCTACTGTAAATCACATACCATTCATCAGAATCCCTGCGCATCCCATACAATTCACCCGCCAGCTTCAAATCCACCTCCATCTGCCCCGGCTCAACCTCACCATCTGTCTCCGCCAGCGTATCCAGCAGCCTCTGCCAGTCCGACCGCTTCTCCCCTGTTTTCGCCTTCTCCAGCTCAACCTGAGCCATCCGTAGTCCCGGTTCAAACACAACTTCTCTGTTAAATCCATCCGTCAAAATCTTTTCATTGCCAGCCCTGTCCAATGTCTCCACTACACAAGTCTCACCTTCACCAATCCGAATCTGACACGCCTTAACAACTTCACCATTAATCTTAACCAGACACTTCCCACATTTCCCCAGACCGCCACAAGGCGCATCCGGCCTCAGTCCTGCCTGAATCTCCGCCTCCAGTACCGATATCCCATCCTCCACCTCTATCTCAATATCCTCACGCACAAACTTAACCCAAGCCATAAAAACCTCCCACATATCCAATCCAAACATCACAACAGCCAACAGCCAGCTCAGAAAAATATTTTATTTCATGTGCATTTGCAGGGGTCTTAGATATTCTTAGCTCTCAGAAATCTGCGTTATGAGCAGACTGTATCACTGTCTGAGCGAAGTTTGCAACGGAGCGAGTTTGAGAAGGCTGCTCATGCCTTTAGCAGATTTCTGAGAGGTTAGAATATCTTAGACCCCGAAACCGCACATGAAATAAAATATTTTTCTGAGCGTCCCCTTTTTCCCATTATAACACACTCCAAAAAAATCCCAAAATACACGAAAGGACCACTCCACAGAGCAGTCCCCTCATAATATTTTCATGTTATACTAAACCCGCACAAAACAATCAGATCAAGCCGCCAACTTCTTAGCCAGTGACGCCGCACTAGCCGCATCATCAGAATATCCGTCAGCACCAATTTCCTCAGCAAAAGCTTCTGTAATCGGCGCTCCGCCAACCATAACCTTAATATTACCTCTGAAATCCGCCGCATTCAACGCCTCAACAGTCTCCTTCAGAGCCGGCATAGTAGTAGTCAGCAGCGCAGAAAGAGCAATGATCTTAACATCCGGATTCTCTTTATAGCACTCAATAATCTTAGCCGCCGGAACATCGACTCCAAGATCGATCACCTCAAATCCGGCACTCTCGATCATCATGGCAACCAGATTCTTACCAATATCATGAAGGTCACCGGAAACCGTAGCAATGATAACCTTACCAAGTGCACCTGTAGAACCAGATGCCAGATGCGGTTTCAGAACCTCAACACCTTTCTTCATAGCACGAGCTGCAACCAGCATCTCCGGAACAAAAATCTCACCATTTTTGAATTTCTCACCAACTACAGACATCGCACTGATCATACCATCATTCAGAATCGCAACCGGATCATCACCCTCATCAATGGCTTCCTGTACAGCCGGTCCTACTAATTTCGCTTTCCCTTTTTCAACTAATTCCGCAACTTCATTTATCTTAGACATAATCAAATCCTCCTGTTATTTCTCAATTTCAGATTCCAACCACTTAATTCATTTACACAGTTTCTGCAGATTCAACTTACTTCTTCTTTGTTGTACCAATTAAGCCTTCTCTGTAAGCCCCTATATATTCCATACAATAATCATCCAGACCAAGTAATGCTTCTGTTGCATAAACCAGTCCAAGCATATCCTTATTTGTCGGATCCATAATTCCACTGTCCAGTCCTGCATTCATTGCCAGTACCAGGAACCCGTAATTAATCAGCTTACGAACTGGCAGATTAAAGGAAATATTACTGATTGCTGCCGTAATATGAATGGTCGGATACTGCTCACGTACACTTGTGATCGTCTCAATATTCGTTGCAATACCATCCTCAGAAGTACAAAGCATCTCAACCAGCGGATCAATGTGAATCCTGTCCGGAGCAATTCCGTACTCTTTCGCTTTCGCCATGATCTTGTCAAAAACTTTCAGACGATCTGCTGCACATTTCGGAATACCTGTATTGTCACTCAGCAACGCAATTACCTGCCATCCCTCATTTCCCGGCTCAGCCATGATCGGGAAAATCGTATCAATCTTATGTCCCTCTCCTGATACAGAGTTAAAAATTCCAGGTTTCTTACAGAACTTATAAGCCTGTGCCAGAACATCCGGACTCGGGCTGTCAATTGAGATTGGAAGATCTGTAACCTCCTGGATACAGTCGATCATCCATTTCAATGTTTCCACTTCTTCCGCTTCCGGAACAGAAGCGCAACAGTCAATATAAGTAGCTCCGCTTTCCGCCTGAAGCTTTGCTCTTGCTTTAATAAATTCAGAGTCTCTTTTCGCGATCGCTTCTGCAACGATCGGGATAGAACCATTAATTTTCTCACCAATAATAATCATTTTCAAACACCTCCATAGCATCATCCTCTGTGACACCTGAAATTTCATCTAAATGTCGGACAGATATTTGTATTCCGTTTTGCCACTGACAAATACCTGAGATCAGAACATAATCTGCCATGGAAGCCTTGTAGATTCAGATGCCTTAATGCCAAATTTCTCTTCATTCAGCTTGTCAATGGAATCACAGAGAGATTTATAAACACCCGGATAAACAGAACCAGGGCCACCCTGAGCGATACATGGAATAAAGTATTTGTTTCCACATTCTTCGCACACACGACGTACCACTGCATCACAATTCTCATCTGTCCAGCCCTCAAAATCAACTGCACGATTTTCGATACCGCCCATGAAGCTGATCTTTCCGCCATATTTCCTGATCAGTTCCGGAAGATTATTGGTTTCCATACATCCCTGCCATACATCGATTCCCATCTCAATCATAGAAGGAACCAGTGTTGCTGCGTAACTGTCAGAATGATGGATAACCAGCTCAACGCCATGACTGTGATAATATCCGTAAATTTCTTTATATGGCTCAAGTAAAAATTCATCAAACATTGCAGGACTCATAAATGTACTGTCCAGTCCACCCCAGTCATCATGATGGAATAATGCATCAGGATGAAGGTTGGAACAGATACCTTCAGCAAGTTCCAGTTCCCACTCTGTCAGATATTTGATCAGATCATGCATTTCATCCGGATTAGTAATATAATAAACCAACGCATTACTGATCTCACACAGATGATGAGTCTGCTCAAATAATCCCGGTGCAACGAAAGCTGCTTTAAATGCCTGTTCTCCGTCAACTGCATCATACTGAGCCTTCACCATATCCCACTGATCCTGGGTAAATTTCAAAGACGGTGCATGTACATAGTCTTTCCAGTCTTCAATATCCTTTACCACGATCTTGTCAGGAGTATGTACAGGAAAAGAACCCGGAACTCCTTTCGGGAAAGTATTGGTTACCCCCCATGCATTCACTACATTTTCCTGTCCCGGCTGAAGCAGCGGGTTTGTAAACATAAACGGATGAAAAAGAAGCTGCACTGCTTCATACTGATTAACAAATCTGTCAGGATTTCCGCCTTTTATAACTTCCAGCATATTCTGTTTCGGTGTTAACATATAATCTACCTCCTCATGCAATATGAAAATGCCCCCACATTCCCACATTTGTTTGTTTAATTTGTCGTTCTTTATCTCGTTTCCGATGATTTTATTGTAGCATTTATACAATTCAAAATATATAATCAGATATGCGGATTTTTCACGCCCGCATTCCTACAAATTGTATGAATGCATCTCAAGTATTGTGCCAACAGTAACCGGCAGCCATATAATAAATTTTAAAATCAACCGTAAATACACTTGTAACACAACTCTAAACACTGTATAATTTTGTACATACAGATATCAGATTTTAAAATCATTTGTGCACAATAAGACTTTTAAACCTGATTTATCTAAACATGAAGAAATACGATTTATATAACAGATCAACAGATTCCGAATGTTTTACAGTAAATATTTAACAGGTGGTGAACACAATGTTTTCAAAAAAATTATTAATACCTCTGCTATCGCTCAGCCTTCTTGTTACTCCTGCATACAGCAGTCATGCTGCTGAAAATACAGAGGCCGCGGGAACATCCGTAGAAGGTCAGGGAATGCTTTCCCCTTCTTCATCTTCAGAGAGTTCTGAAAGCGTCTTTAACGGTTCCGGGGCAGGCACATCTTCAGAACCGGTCACAGATGAGAAACTGGAGACAATTTTAAAACAGGTTCAAAGTCAGCTTCCCGCTGAAAACGGAACCTGGGCTGTTTTCATATCCGATCTTGTAAATGGAACCGAGGGCAGTATTAATGATCAGAAAATGCAGGCTGCAAGCCTGATCAAGCTCTATATCATGGGAGCTGTCTACGAGAATTATGATCAGATAACCGGACAATACGGCAGGGATTCTGTAGACTCCAATCTGTACTCCATGATCACAGTCAGCGATAATGATGCAGCCAATACCCTGACAACTTATCTTGGCGGCGGCGATTCCGCAGCAGGTATGCAGGCTGTCAACAGTTTCTGCCAGGCACATGGCTATGACCAGACTCACATGGGACGTATGCTCCTTGCCAGCAATGAGAATGATGATAACTACACATCTGTAGGAGACTGTGGTCATCTCCTGCAGGAGATTTATAAACAGGATACATCCGGCTACACCCATGCCGCTGATATGTTTAATCTGCTCAAGGCACAGACACGCTGTAACAAAATTCCCGCACAGCTTCCGGAAGGAGTCAAAACCGCAAATAAAACCGGAGAACTTGACAACGTGGAAAATGATGCCGGAATCATCTATGATTCCAAAAATGACGTAGTAATCGTATTTATGTCCCAGAATCTCTCAAGTGCCGGTTCCGCACAGAATACGATCGCTACCTTAAGCAGAACGATTTACGATTACTATAATTAAATAATGTACTCTCAGAGTACATTATAACCCAAAGGAGGGATTCACTATGAAAAAAAGAAAAAATATTGCAATTCCCATGATTCTTGCAGCTACGATTGCTGCTGTATCTGTACCCTGCAGCTCACAGACCATTATGGCATCTGACACTTATCAGGTAGGTGTAAGTAAAGGGTATCTGGCTCTGCGCTCTGCCATGGCTTATGATTCCTCCAACGAGATCGGCGAGCTGTATTCCGGTGATACTGTTGAAGTTACAGAATATACCACCAGTGATTACTGGTACGTCTATTCTCCAAAACTGAACAGATCCGGATACGTAAATAACGATTACCTGTATTTCCTCTCATCACAGCCGACAAGTTCGTCCGGTTCTTATACTGTCAGTGTTGCCAAGGGTTATCTGGCTTTGCGTTCTGCAAAGGCTTATGACTCTTCCAACGAAATCGGACAGTTATACTCCGGTGATACTGTAACAGTTTCTGACAGCAGTGATCCTCAGTACTGGTATGTCTATTCTCCGAAACTGAACTTATCCGGCTATGTAAATAAAGATTACTTATATTACAGTGGCGATACTGCTGCCAGTGCACAGAGTTCTTCCGGAGATTCAAGGACTGTCAGTGTTGCCAAGGGTTATCTGGCTCTGCGTTCCGCAAAAGCTTATGATTCCTCCAATGAGATCGGACAGCTGTATTCCGGCGATACAGTTCAGCTTATCGACACCAGCGATTCCCAGTACTGGTACGTTTACTCTCAGAAGTTAGGAAAAAACGGATATGTAAATAAAGATTATCTGATTGGCGGAACAACCACATATGCCACCAGAACAGTCAGTGTTGCTACCGGTTATCTGGCTCTGCGCTCTGCGAAGGCTTACGACTCTTCCAACGAGATCGGACAGTTATATTCCGGCGATACAGTTCAGCTTGTGGATACAACTGATGCACAGTACTGGTATATTTACTCCCAGAAACTCTGCAAATATGGTTATGTAAATAAAGATTATTTATATTAATCTTTTTCGTAACACTATAAACGGTTACGCTTCTTTACATTCACTATATACAACAAAACAGAAAGGATTCACAGTTATGAGCCCCAAACGACAGGTTAACCATAACATTCGTAAACACTTTAACACAATCATTTACAATATTTCACGTTATGCGGAAATTGCTCTTTCTATGGTAATTCTGCTAGTGATCGCACTGGCAGGCTTCCGGCTGATCATGGAGGTTGCAGATACTTCTGTTATGTCCATGGATACAGAATTTTTCAGCACTTTCCTTTCCCAGGCTTTGTCTCTGGTAGTAGGCGTGGAATTTGTAAAAATGCTCTGCCAACATTCCGCACAGACAGTTGTTGAGGTTCTGATGTTTGCCACAGCACGTCAGATGGTAGTCGAACACCTCGGGCCAGCAGAAACTCTTCTTGGCGTACTCAGTATCGCAGTTCTGTTTGCGATCCGCAAATATCTTATGACAGACAACGATGACATGAATGCTCATAACTGTCCGAAGAATACTGAAGAAAATTAAAGAAAACAAAAAACTGCATATCAGATACGATCTGTAAATTCTACCGGTCGTATCTGATTATGCAGTTTCTTTTTATTTCCACATGCTGATAAACGGGCGTCTCAAAAAAAGTAATTTTATATGATATATTCTATAGTTATGGTTATCAGCATGATGGGCGCTTATTTAATAATTACCACTAAAGAACTTACTGTCCTTCGGCAGTTCATAGCCCTTGAAGTAAGAGCCAAAATCAACCTTCAGATAATTGCAGAGGTTGGCAAGCTCAACCATTGTGTTGTCATTTACAGGAATGCCATTCTCTCTGCGCTCTTTTTCTGCAAATACTTCCTTCTCACCATGAGTATAAATCTGCTCTGCGCCTTCTGCCTTTGGACTCTGACGAAGAGTTTCCAGATATTCGGAAAAATGCGCCCTGATATCATCGGCATTTCCGAAGATTGCGGGATCAATGGCAGCAAATCCATGACAGATACCTGTCTTGTCTTTAAATGTACAGCATTTATCAGAAGTAACACCCATGGAAAAGATGGAACTGAAAATCTCGCAGAGCATTCCATAACCGTAACCCTTATGACTTCCGTTTACCTCTTTATTACCACCAAGTGGCATGATTCCGCCGCCCTTCTTGGCAACAATATTGGCAAGTACATCCGGGGCATCTGTGCTTTCCTGACCATTTGCTCCCAGAGCCCAGCCCTGTGGAAGTGGTTTTCCCATCTTATTATACATTTCCAGTTTTCCTCTGGTAACTACTGTTGTGGAGCAGTCAAAAAGGAATGGATAAGGTTCTGCCGGCATTGCTACTGCAATCGGGTTGGAGCCCAACATTGCCTTACGTCCAAAGGTAGGTACCATGATCGCTTCTGAGTTCGTGCATGCCATTCCAAGCAGCCCCTGTTTAGAAGCCATTTCCGCATAATATCCTGCAATACCGAAATGATTGGAGTTTCTTACAGATACAAATCCAACACCTGTTTTCTTCGCCTTCTCAATAGCTTTCTCCATTGCAAAATGGGAAATCAGCTGTCCCATACCGTCATGTCCGTCGATCACTGCTGATACAGGTGTCTCAAATACGACCTCAGGTTTCGCATCCGGATGGATGGTTCCCTTCTCAATTCCTTTATCATATCTTACCATTCTCTGCATTCCATGGCTTTCAATCCCGTACAGATCTGCGGTAAGCAAAACATCCTTGATGATATTCGTCTCTTCTTCATTAAAACCAAATTTACGAAATACGTCGTGGCAAAAAGTATTTAATGTGTCATAACTCCATTTTACATATCCCATAACTGTAAAATCCCTCCATTCAAGTATTACTCATTTCGTTTTTGGTATTACCAATTTGTTAAGTTGATTATACCACTCTCATTTTCAAAGTGCAATACGTTTTTTATTTTTTTCAGTATTTCTTATGTTACTGTATTACTGTTCCCTGGTAATATCCCGAGGCATGCAAGCCAAAATGTTACCGTCCACTCCGTTCACAGTAACAGATTGCCTGTAGCAATTGGACATCTTCTCTTGTTTTTCTAAAACTGCCGTAATATACTATGTACAGGCAATCCTGCCTGCAGGATTGCCTGCTCATTTAATAAAAAATAGATTACTGCTCACTTCCGCACCTGTAATATATTTCACAGAACAACTCTGCGGCGGCAGTAACAGAAAAGGAACATTACTATGATTCAGGATATCGCACCACACACTTACCACAACGAATACAAACCTTCTGCCCCGGATAAGAACAGTTTTATCCTTGCCTACGAAAAAGGCAGTATTCTTCTTCCACATCAGGAACGGGAAGCAGATATTTATTTTCCACGTTTTCAGGATCTGGAGGAAAAAGTTTCAGATCTCTACAGCAAGTATATTTATCTGTTTTCTATCGATGATCAGCGTTTCTATCTGATCCCGGAATTGGATACCACCCTTCTTCCAGATTACGAATTCCAGGATATACGAAATCTTCGGACAGCCCGGCCACAGCATCTGGCATTTGCAGGAGTTACAGGACATCAGCTTTTCCAGTGGTACAGCAAGCGCCGGTTCTGCGGCTGCTGTGGAAAACCAATGCTGCACAGCCAAAAAGAACGTATGATGGAATGCCCTTCCTGCGGCAATCAGGAGTACCCTGTCCTGTGTCCTGCAGTAATCGTAGGAATCACAAACGGAGATAAAATCATTCTTTCCAAATATGAGGGCCGCAGATTTAAGCGTTACGCCCTTATCGCAGGCTTTGCAGAAATCGGAGAAACCATTGAAGAAACTGTTCACAGAGAAGTAATGGAGGAAGTTGGTCTTAAGGTAAAGAATCTCCGCTATTACAAAAGCCAGCCATGGTCCTTCAGCGGTACCCTGCTTTTCGGATTCTTCTGTGATGTGGACGGCGATGATACCCTGACCGTTGACCATGAAGAGCTCTCCATGGCACAGTGGGTAGAACGTGACAAAATCCCGGATCAGGGCAATAATATCAGCCTGACCAAGGAAATGATGATGCTCTTCCGTGATGGAAAAGAACCCAGATAAACAATATTCTATATCAGAAAAAGCTCATAGAATATTTTTCCCTATTATGCTAAAAGGATACATACACGGTAATGTTACTGTGCATGTATCCTTTTCGTTTCTCTGTAAAATTGCTTCACTATATTCTCAAAAATATTTCTGATTACTCTTCACGCCGCACTCCCGCTGCCAAATCCACGACTTCTGCGGCTTCCATTACATTCCTGCTCAAATTCTTTCAGTTTCCGTCTTGCTTCCGGTGTCAGATTTGTCGGAACTTCAATCTGTACAGTTGCATATTCATCACCGTGTACAGACGGATTGTTCATGGCAACGATACCCTTACCTCTCAGACGTATCTTCGTTCCGGACTGAGTACCCGGTTTGATGTTACAGAGAACATCACCGTAAATGGTGTGAACCTTTGCCTCACCACCAAATACTGCTGTTGTAAATGGGATATTTACAGTTGTATAAACATCTCTGCCTTCCCGTTTATATCCGGGTTTATCCTGAACGTTTACTTTCAGAAGCAGGTCACCGGCTTCACCTCCGCCGACTCCCGGATATCCTTTTCCTTTAAGTCTGATAGATTTACCGGATTCAATACCTGCCGGAATATTGACTTCGTAATTCTGGACGCCACCGTTGCTGCTCTGCAGGCGGATAACCTTCTTGCCACCAAAAGCAGCTTCATCAAAGCTGACAGTAACCTCCGCATGAAGATCCTCACCTTTACTGCTGTAAGAACCGCCAAAGCCCTGACTGCGGAAATCACTTCCACCTGTACCAAAGCCACTTCCGAATCCGCCAAAACCACTTCCGTGAAATCCACTGCCACCGAAACCGCTGCTTCCAAAACCACCGGATGATTTACTCTTCTTAAATCCACCACCAAAGATGTTCTTCAGGATATCATCCATATCTTCGCCATTCTCAAAATGATATTCATGATAACCATTGCCATCACTGTACGAGCCATGGAAACCGCCGCCAAAAGGATTGCCCTGTGCTCCGCCAAAGCCACTGCCAAAAGGACTTCCCTGTGCGTTTCCATAATTACCGGCACCTTCTTCAAAAGCAGCGTGGCCAAACTGATCATACAGTTTACGTTTCTTCTCATCACTCAGAACATCATAGGCTTCATTTACTTCCTTAAAATGCTCTGCTGCCGAAGCATTTCCCTCATTACTGTCCGGATGATATTTCTTTGCCAGTTTTCTGTATGCTTTCTTAATCGTTGCTGCATCTGCGTTTTTGTTCACGCCAAGAACTTCATAGTAATCTCTTTTCAATATCATCACCTTCCCTCATAAACACATTCTAACGCAATCATTCCTGACTTCATATTTCTGCAATCCTCATTATGCAAACAACGGGAAGCCAAAAGATTTGACCTCCCGTTGCTGTAACTTAACATCTATTATCCTTCAATGGAGATGCTGTGCTTCTGTTCCACTGCTGGCTTTGCTTCTTTCTTCGGAACAAATAATGTCAGGATACCATGTTTGAATTCTGCTTTGATGTCGTCCTGATGTACTTCCTTACCTACATAAAAGCTACGACTGCAGGCACCTGCATAACGTTCTCTGCGGATATAACGTCCTGTCTCTTTTTCTTTCTCGTCTTTATCCAGGCCTTTCTCTGCACTGATGGTCAGATAACCATTTTCAAGTGCTGCATGAACTTCATCTTTCTTAAATCCTGGAAGATCTACAACCAGTTCGTATCCGTTATTCATTTCCTTGATATCAGTTTTCATTACATGATTTGCTTTATGTCCATAAAGTTTCTTCTCTGCATCTTTCATTGCTCTGTCATCATAATAAAATGGGAAATCTCCAAAAAAGTCATCAAATAAATTTTCTCCAAAAATACTAGGCATTAACATAAGTCATATCTCCTTTTCTAATATATTTTATATATGTCAAATCTGTTCGCCAGATTTACTTTCCAAATCTATCTTTACAGGCTTTTTCAACCTTTTATCTTCAATCTTTTAGTGTAAGCTTTTATTTTTATATCTGTTTTTAATCTCTGACTGACCCTTAACGGGTCAGTCAGAATATTTATTCATCAGCCTTCAATGGCAATTGTTTTCTTCTGTTCTACTGCTGGTTTTGCTTCTTTCTTTGGTACAAATAATGTGAGGATACCATGTTTGAATTCTGCTTTAATGTCTTCTTTCTCAACTTCTTTACCTACATAGAAGCTACGGCTACAGGCACCTGCGTAACGTTCCTTACGGATATAATGTCCTGTCTCTTTCTCCTGCTCATCTTTATCCAGGCCTTTCTCTGCACTGATAGTCAGATAACCATTCTCCAGATCAGCCTTTACTTCATCTTTGGTAAATCCCGGAAGATCTACGACCAGTTCATAGCCTTTATCAGTTTCCTTGATATCGGTTTTCATTATATGGCTGGCTCTGCGTCCGTAAAGTTTCTTCTCTGTATCTTTCATTGCTCTGTCATCATAATAAAATGGAAAATCTCCAAAAAAGTCATCAAATAAATTTTCTCCAAAAATACTAGGCATCAACATAAGTCATCTCTCCTTTTCTATACCGTCCATCTACATGTGATGGACTCTCAGTTATGCATCTTTACCTTGTTTCTTTGGAACTTAGGTTATCAGGAATCTCATAGAACTTATTTCTTTGTTCTCTTTTTGTTCCCCTTCCTTTGTTCTAGCTGTAATATAACACTTATTATTAGCACTGTCAAGAGGTGAGTGCTAATTTTTTGTGAAGATTTTGTGAACCCTAAAATGAAAAACTAACTTCCACCCTTAGCCTATATTGTTCTGCACTGTGAAATAGGGGTGGAAGTTAGTCTTGCAATCGTTTATCCTATAAGAAATACCAGGGCCCCCCTGGTCATATCCTCCAACTACCGGAAATGGAATATTTTTATTACATAGGAGGATTCATTTATGTCTACGAAAGCTACTGGAAACAAAAAACACCTTACCCTCGCTGATCGTGCTGCCATTGAACATGGAATCAGCTGTGGGGAAAATTTTACTCAGATTGCCCACAGGATCAACAAGGATTCTTCCACCATATCCAAGGAGATCCGACGGCATCTTTTCCGGGTTCCTCATTTTCAAAATGAAACCCAGCGGAAACGCTCGGAATGTGAGCATTATCAGAACTGTGAAAAACAGCATATCTGTGGGAATCAGACTTGTAATTCCTTATGCTGGAAATGCCGCCCCAAGCGCTGCTCCATGTATTGTCCGGACTTTACTCCCAGGCTCTGCGACAGGTTAAAAAAGCCCCCATATGTGTGTAATGACTGCCCTCAGATACGCAGCTGTTCTCATGATTTCTATTTTTACAGGGCCAATTATGCCAATGATATTTATAGTGAAACAAAATCCTCCTCACGGTCTGGGATTAACCAAACTCCTGAGTCCCTGGAACAGCTTGACCGCCTGGTATCTCCTCTTCTCCTGCAGGGACAGCCTTTGTCCCATATCTTTGCTTCTAACCAGGATTCTGTCTCATGTTCTATAAGGACCCTCTACAACTATATAGACCAGGGATATTTCACTGCAATCAACCTCGATCTTCCCCGTAAAGTCCGCTACAAAAAGCGCCGGAAGGCCCGCAGGGAGCCCGACAACACTGGGTATAGAAAAGGCCGGTCCTATCAGGATTTTGAGCGGTATCTGGAAAAGTTTCCAGATACAAATGTAGTGGAGTTAGATGTGGTGGAAGGTGCCGGGGGAAAATCAGAAAAAGTACTCTTGACCATGCTTTTCCGTAATTGCAGCCTTATGCTTATTTTTCTGATGGATGCCGACAGACAGGACAACGTGGAAGATGTGTTTCAGCGGATATACATCCATCTGGGGGCCGATCTGTATAGAAAACTTTTTCCTGTCATTCTTACAGACAATGGAGCTTCATTCAAAAAACCAGACATTTTTGAACGGCCTGAAGGTGAACTTCTGTCCCATGTCTTTTACTGCGACCCAATGGCTTCCTGGCAGAAGGGACGCCTGGAAAAGAATCACGAATTCATCCGTTATATCATCCCAAAAGGTATGACGTTCGCAGGTTTGAACCAGGAGCAGGTAACTCTCATCACCAATCATATCAATAGCGTAGCAAGAGCCAGTTTAAACGGCTGCACCCCGTTTGAACTGGCTC